>Ga0306920_100007606_pt1 | contig 14276 bp, 13 predicted proteins | sample flu12Cox44000170_FD_204666 | JGI IMG/M metagenome (GOLD analysis project Ga0306920, IMG submission 204666) | Lab enrichment of tropical soil microbial communities from Luquillo Experimental Forest, Puerto Rico - flux4day.12C.oxic.44.000.170 (v2)... | ecosystem: Environmental > Terrestrial >...
GGTCGTGCTCTACTGGAGCGGCCAGCGCCCGGGCACCGACCTGGTCCTCAAGTTCCTGGAGCATTTCGCCGCCATCACCGACGCCATCGACGGCCAGGACCTGTGGGACGACCAGGACGGGCTGTTCTACGACCGGCTGCTCACCCCCGATGGCGGGGCGGTCCCGGTCAAGGTCCGGTCGATGGTCGGGATCATCCCGATGCTGGCAGCCGCGGTGGTGGACGAGAACATGCTGGACCGGGCGCTGACCGTCAGCAAGCGGTTCGCCGACTACATCGAGCGGCACGGCCTGTATGACCGCGAGAAGCTGGCACAGTCCGGGCTGATGCGCGGCAAGCCAGGCACGCAGCGGCTGCTGCTGTCGGTCGTCGGCGTGGACCGGCTGGAGAAGCTGTTCAGCAAGCTGTTCGACGAGAGCGAGTTCCTGTCCCCGTACGGGCTGCGCGCGCTGTCGGCCTACCACCGCGACCACCCGTACGAACTGGACGTGGAGGGCCTGCGCGCCACCATCGACTACGAGCCGGCCGAATCCACCACCAACATGTTCGGCGGGAACTCCAACTGGCGCGGGCCGCTCTGGTTCCCGCTGAACTACCTGATCTGCACGTCGCTGGACCGCTACCACCGGTTCTTCGAGGAAGACCTGAAGATCGAGTACCCGACGGGATCCGGCCAGCGGCTGCCACTCGACGCCATCCAGCGGGACCTGTCCGACCGGCTCATCTCGATCTTCACCCGCGGCCCGGATGGCCGGCGGCCCTGCTTCGGCGGGGTCGATCGGCTGCAGACCGACCCCGCCTGGAAGGACAACCTGGTCTTCAGTGAGTACTTCCACGGCGACAACGCGGCCGCGCTCGGCGCCGCCCACCAGACCGGCTGGACCGGCGTGATCGCCGACCTGATCCGGCGGCGGCACGGTGTGGTCCGCTCAGTCGGCGATGTGATCAGGGACGTGCGCCCGCGGCAGGTGTCCGGTTAGGCGTTCCGGCTAGCCGCGCCAGCGGAAGAACGCGTAGCCGAGGATGTAAGCCAGGCCGCCGACCGCGAGCAGCCAGTCATACGGGTGGCCGCTGTGCCCGCCGGCGGTCTGCACCAGCCAGGCCACGATCAGGGTGACCAGCAGCACCAGGCCGGTCACCGCGGTCGCCCGCAGGTCGATCTGTGCGAAACGCTCGTCCCGGCCGTCGCCGCGCAGGCCGCGGACGGTCTCGCTGCGCCCGGCCAGCAGGAAGAACAGCCCCGCGCCGGCCATGACCGCCAGGGCGATCAGGCCGTCCGCCAGCTTGCCGCCCAGCCAGCTGGCCGCGAGCATGACCACCCCGAGCGCGAGGCAGAACAGCGGGAGGAACCACTTCGAGCGGGTGATCACCTGACTACGACTCCTGGTCACCGAACATCTCCTCGACCGTGACACCGAAATACCGGGCCAGCGCGATCGCCAGCGGCAGGGAGGGGGTGTACCGCTCGTTTTCGATCGAGTTGATCGTCTGCCGTGACACCCCCATCGCCTCGGCCAGCTGGCCCTGCGCCAGATTCCGCTGGGCCCGCAGCTCGCGCACCTGGTTCCTCATCACCTGGCCGGGCTGCGCCCGCGGGATACGCAACGGCGGTGCGTGCCCGGCCAGGCGGCGACGATCACGGCCGGGATCCAGCCGACCGAGACGATGGGCGCCCAGCTGCCCTGCCGGATGGCCAGCACCGTCGCGCTGACCGCGACCAGCGCCGCGGCCAGCGCGGACACCAGGTACAGCAACCTCACCAGCAGCGTCATGTCCGGCTCCTCTGTCAAGCGTGCTTGTCATAGACAAGCTAACTTGACACCCCGGGCTTGTCAAGTGTGCTTGTCACCTTGACCCAGTCGCGCAGCAGTCCGGAGAAGGCGGCCGGATTCTCCAGCGACGGCAGGTGCCCGGCGTCTGGCCAGTCGACGCGCCGGGCACCGGGGACCCCGGCGACCACCCGCCCGGCGGCGGCGTGTACCGCGTCCAAGTCGAGACCGCCTGCCAGGACAAGCACGGGAACCTCGATCTCGCTCAGCCTGGCCAGGGCCGGTGGATCCAGCTCCTGCTCTTCGACGTCGTCCCAGTCAGCGGTCACCTCGAACGCCCGGCGCTGCATGCGCCGGACGCGTTCACGCACTGACGGGTCAACCTGGTCGGCAGAACGGCGCGTGCCCTCCACCCACCAGGACAGGTTTGCCTCGACCGCCGCATCCAGGTCGCCGCGTTCCAGAGCGGTCCCCTCCGCGTCCCAGAACGCCCGCAAATCGGGCGTCACCTCCGCAAGCAACGACCCGCCCGGCGCCGCGAGCAGGAGCGAAGCCACCGCCGATGGCCTGGCTAGCGCGACCTCGACCGCCACACCTGCACCCAAGGACGCGCCAACCACATGACAACGGTCAACACCCATCTCGGACAGCGTGTCGAGCACGTCGCCCGGGTGTGAGACCGCCCCGGCCGGACGCGCGGCGGAATCGCCGAATCCCCTCAGATCTACCCGCACCACATCCCGGTCACCAGTGAGCTCTGGCCAGATGGGCCCCCACATGCCGCGGTCGGCGACGCCCGCGTGGATGAGCACGATCGGCAGTTCGCCGCGCGGCCCCCCACGGTCATAGGCAATGCCGCCGGAAGAAAAGGAAGTCACGGGCCTCCAGGGCGTAGCGATGTGCCGGTCACGCTACCTCTTGGGGTTCCGCGAGCCGCAACAGAAGTTTCCTCCCTCGCGCCGCCTTGTTGCGCGTCGCCCGGCAGACGCCGGTCAGCTCAAGATCGTGCAACACCTGATCCGCCGGATCTTCGTCTGACCGCCGGGTGGCCCGGGCCATGCGAGGATGGCTGCGTCCGACGGGAAGGACCACAGCATGGCGGGCACCGTTTTCGCTGGCCGGGAGGTCGTGGTGTTCGGCGCAGCCGGGGCGCTGGGCGCTGGCCTGGCCACCGCCTTCGTGGCCGAAGGTGCACAGGTCACCGGCATCGACCGGTCCGAGCCCCGGCAGCCACTGCCCGGTGTCTCCTACCGGGACGCGGACGTGCTCGACGACGCCTCGCTCGGCGCGCTGTTCGACGACCTGCCGGTTCCCTGGGCGGTAGTGAACACGGTGGGCGGCTTCGCGCCGCACACTCCGCTGGCGGAACTGGACCCGGACGTCCTGGCCGGCCAGTTGCGGCTGAACCTGGTCAGCGCCGCCCTGGTCACCAAGCATGCGCTGCGCCGGATGGCCACCGCCGGCCAGGGCCGGCTGGTCCACACAGCGAGCCGGGCGGCGACCGTTACCAGCGGCTCGGGATTTGCCTACTCGGTCAGCAAGCTGGGCGTCCTGCACCTGGTGGCGATGGCGGCCGACGAGGTCAAGGGCACTCAGATCACCGTCAACTGTGTCGTCCCGAGCATCATCGACACCCCGGCCAACCGGAGCGCGATGCCCGGTGCCGACCACGCGTCCTGGCCGAAGATTCCCGACGTCGCGCAGGCCTACCTGTTCCTCGCCGCACCCGATGCGCACCTGGTCTCCGGGGCGGCGATCCCGGTCTGAGATTGGGCAGACTCCCACCATGCTGGCCCGCCTGCTCGCCTTCATCCGGGCGCACGATCCCGGCCTGGCCGCGCTCAAACGGGCTGCCCGGGCCGCGGTAGTGATGCCCGCCACGTTTGCGATCGGCAACGTGGTCATCGGCCAGCCGCAGGTGGCGCTGTTCGCCTCGTTCGGCTCCTTCGCCCTGCTGCTGCTCGTCAGCATCCCCGGGACCACCGCGGTCATGCTGCGCGGGTACGGCGGGCTGATCGCCGCCTCGGTGCTGCTGATCATCGTCGGCAGCCTGTGCTCCCGGCAGGCGGTGCTGGCCGTGGCCGCGATGGCGGTGGCGGCGGCGCTGACCCTGTTCGCCGGGGTGATCAGCCCCACCGCCGCACTCGGCAGCAGCTACCTGCTGCTGGCCTTCGTGCTGCCGGTCAGCGTGCCGGTGCCACCGGGCCAGATCCCGGACCGGCTGGCTGGCTGGGGGCTGGCGGTGGCGCTCGGGCTGCCCGCCCTGCTGCTGGTCTGGCCCCGGCCCTGGTTCGACCGCCGTCGGGCGGATCTCGCCAGCGCCACCCGCCGGCTAGCCGAACTGGTGCAGGCGCACGCCGACGGCCATCGCGACCCGCCAGCCCGGGCCGCCGCAGGGCAGGCGCTGGCCGACCTGCGGAGCTCGTTCGCGAGCGCGCCGTACCCGCCGACCGGGGTCGCCCCGGCCCAGGTGGCGCTGGCGCGGATGGTAAGCCGGGTGGAGTGGGCCGACGTGCTCGCCATGGTCACGCCCGCCGAGCAGGGCGTGGCGCTGACAGCACCGGCGCTGCGGGAGCTGAACGGGGCCACCGCCCGGGCACTGCGCGGGGTGAGTGAGGTGATCGGCGACGGCGCCGGCGGCCAGCAGCCGGAGACGGCGGCAGGGGAACTGGCCGCCGCCCTCACTGGCCTGGACGCCGACCGGCGGGCGGCCTACACCTGGGCGGTGGACCGGCTGGTGCATGAGGTGACCGCCGGCGGTGCGGACGGCCAGCCGGCGGCCGACCGGCTGGCCTTTCTCCGGCCCACGTTCCGGGCCAGGTCGCTCGGCCTGGCGACCGAGGAACTGGGGGTGCTCGCGCTGCGCTCGGCCGGGTTCACCGTCCCGGCCCTAGCCGGCCAGCCCACCCCGGCTGGCCCGGCCGGGGCGGCCGGGCCAGCCGGGGTGCTGCGAGCGGCCTGGGATCAGGCCAGGCCCCACCTGAACCTGCGCTCGGTCTGGCTGCGCAACAGCCTGCGCGGGGCGGCCGGCCTGGCTGCGGCGGTGGCGGTGGCCCGGCTGACCAGCGTCGCGCACGGCTTCTGGGTGGTGCTCGGCACCCTGTCCGTGCTCCGCTCGAACGCCCTGGGCACCGGCGTGACCGCGGCCCGGGCGGTGGCAGGCACCGCGGCCGGCTTCATCGTCGGCACCGTGATCATGCTGGGCCTGGGCAGCCACACCACCGCCTTGTGGTTCCTGCTGCCGCTGGCCGTCCTGTTCGCCGGGGCCGCCCCGGCGGTCATCTCGTTCGCGGCCGGCCAGGCCGGGTTCACCGTGATGGTGATCATCTTGTTCAACATCCTGGTCCCGGCCGGCTGGCGGGTCGGCCTGCTCCGGCTGGAAGACGTCGCCCTCGGCTGCGCCGTCAGCGTCGGGGTGGGCCTGCTGCTGTGGCCGCGCGGTGCCGCGGCCGCCTTCGGGCGGGCGCTCTGCGATGCCTACCGGGCGGGTTCGGCCTACCTGCTAGCAGCGGTGGACCGGCTCATCTCCCCCGGCCTGACCGGCGATGTGCAGCAGCAGGCCGGCCTGGCGGTGGCCACCTACCACCGGCTGGAGGACGCCTACCGGCAGTTCCTGTCCGAACGGGGAGCCAAGCGGATCGGGATGGAGACCGCCACCCATCTGCTCACCGGGGCCTCCCGGCTGCGGCTGAGCGCCCACTCGCTGGCCACCGTGGCCGCCCACCCGGAGGCACGGCCGATGGCCCCCGCGGGGGCGGATGCCGCCAGCCAGCTGCGGCAGGCCTTCCAGCGGGCCGACACCTGGTACGACGGGTTCGCCGCGGTGCTCGGCGGCGAGCGGGCGGACCTGCCGCCGGTAGACGCCGACGGCGAGCTGCGGCCGGTCCTGGCCGAGGCGTTCAGCCTGGCCAGTGCCGCCCAGGACATCCCCACCGTGCGGATGCTGATGCGGCTGCTGTGGGCCGGGGAGTACCTCGACGACGAGCACGCCTCCCAGCGCGACCTGGCCGGCGCGGCCGGGCAGCTGGCCGCCCAGGCCCACGGCGGGCCGGCAGCTCACTCCATGGTTACACCTAAATAACCGGGGGTAGCGGGGAAGCGGACCCAGCCTGCCGTTCCCGCCGGTAGCCTGGCCGGACAGGGATGGCGAGACAGGGGTACCGGGAGGACGAGATGGGCCTGCCAGTTCGGCAGCAGCGCACACTGGACGAGATCGAGGGCAGGCTGGCCGGTTCCGACCCTCGCCTTAAGTCGCTGTTCAGCATCTTCAGCCGGCTGACCAGAGGCGAGACGATGCCCTGGTTCGAAAACGTCCGGGTGCGGCCGATCGCCGACCGGTTTCCCATGCGCCTGTGGTTCCACCGGGTCCCCGGCCGTCCCGCGAAGCGGATGCGGCTGGTCCTGCTGCTGCCGGCCGCGCTGAGCGCGATGGCCTGTGCGGCGCTGATCGCCTTCGGCTTCTCGGGTGCCCCGAGGATCTCCCACGCCGGCCGGCCCCCCTCGCGCGAGCTGGTGGTCAAGGCCAGCATGCTGTGCCGGTTCGGGCTGCTGCGCGCGCCCACCTTCTGCTAGCCGGTCAGCCGCGGCGGGCAGCCGCCGCCAGGGCGGGCACCGGCAGCCAGCCAACGTGCTTCCAGATGATCGTGCCCTTCGCCGAGACCAGCGCGAACCACGGCTGGTCCTGAACGCCGAAGCCGTCCGCGAGCCGGCCGGTGGTGTCCAGCCCCACCGGGTAGGCCAGCGGCGTGCCCAGCCCGGCCAGGTAGCTGGCCACCGCCGCCACCGACGGCTCGGTGGCAGCCTCGTCCACCGCCACCAGCCCCGGCAGCCGGCCGTGCCGGGCGGCGCGGGCGTAGCCGTTCAGCGCCAGCAGGTGGGCGCGCAGATCTGAGGTCTCCGCCAGCCAGGTGGCAAAGAACATGACCAGGTGCGGCTGCCCTGGCCCGAGCTGGACCGAGCCGGCCGGCACGGCGGGCAGCGTCACCGGCGAACCCGGGCCAAGGCCGGGAATGCTGGCCAGCGAGCGCTGGCTGGCCACATGCGGCCGGCCGGGCAGCAGCCGGGCGGCCTCGTCGGCGAGGATCTGGGCCGCCTGGCCGATGCTGGCGTAGCTCATCTGGGTCAGGTAGATCTCCCGCTCCCGGCCCTGCGGGTCGATGACGAGCAGCGCCGGGGTGTGGTCGATCTGCCCGGCCTGGATCTGCACCGCGATGTGGTAGGCCCGCCACACCGCCTGCAGCTGGGCCAGCGGGCCGGTCAGGAAGTCCCACTGGTTGACCATGCCGTGCGCCCGCGAGTAGGCCATCACGTCCGGGACCGAGGTGGCGCGCGGGTTGGCGTCCACCCCGAGCAGCTGGACCTGGCGGCCGGCCGGGCCCAGCAGCTGCCTGGCCTCCACCATGCTCATGGTGGTCAGCGGGCAGACCGTGGTGCACTGCGAGTCGGCGAAGGCCAGGATCACCACCTTGCCGCGGAACTGGTGCAGCGACATCGGCTGGCCGAACTGGTTCCGCAGGGTGATGTCGGGCGCGGGCACGCCACCCAGCGAACTGCCCGGATCCAGGCCCGGGTTGGCCATCGCCGCGCTGGCCCGGCCGGCGCCGGAGGGCCCGGGCTGGGCACCGCCGTTCCCGGCGCCGGCGGCAGCGCCGCAGCCGGCCAGCAGCGCCACGGCCAGCGCCATCCCGGCGCCCAGGACACCGCCTGGCCAGATCCGGCGGGCACCGGTCACGGGGCCGCCTGCGGGCCGGACGGCTCCCGTACCCAGATCTGCCGCTGGCCGCTCTCTCCCGGCGCTTCTGGCGGGTACTGGCTGACCCGGTCCAGCCGGTAGCCGAGCTTGCGGGGGATCGCGGAACTGGCCACGTTGGCTTCGTCGCAGTGGATCTCGACCCTGGTCACACCGGGCAGCCGCAGCGCGACGTCGGTCAGCGCCGCCGCCGCGGCGGTGCCGAGCCCCCGCCGTGTCTGCTGCTCGGCGATCCAGTAACCGATCTCGATCCCGCCGTCATCGAGCCGCCGGTGCAGCCCGATCTCGCCGGACAGTTCACCATCGGTGTCGATGATGGAGTAGATGAAGTCGGTACCCTGCGCCCACATCTCGTCCGACTCGGCCACCCGGACCCGCTGGGTCCGCGGGTCGGCGGATTCTGCCGTCGCCCACGGCATCCATGGCCGCAGGTGATCCATGCTGGCGGCGACGGCGGCGGCGATCGCGCTGGCGTCTTCAGGCCGCAGCCGCCGCAGCGTCAGCAGCCCGGCATCCACCTGTTCCGGTGGTGCGGCGATCACCTCTGGAGGCACGGTTCATAGTAAGCAGGCGGCGGATCCAGGTCAGGGTCTGGCTGGCCACCAGCGGCCTCCCTCCGCTGGGCGTGCGGTACGGCGAGCTATCCGTTATGCCGGAAATTCTTGTGGGGTTGCCGACCATCAGTGTGGCGCTGCTGGATAGCGTAGGGTGCGCGCCCGCCTACTACTTGGAGACCACGATGACCGAACGTGCCCCGCTGCCTTACGACTACCTGCGGCCGGTGCCCTCCTTCTCGCTGGAGAGCAACGACGTCGCGGACGGCCAGATGATGGGTGACGCGCAGGTCTACAGCGGCTTCGGGATGACCGGGCAGAACATCTCGCCGCACCTGCGCTGGCTCGGCTTCCCGGCGCAGACCCAGGGTTTCGCGGTGACCTGCTACGACCCGGACGCGCCGACCGGCTCGGGTTTCTGGCACCTGCTGCTGATCGACGTCCCGGCGTCAGTGACCGAACTGGCTACCGGGGCGGTCAGCGGGGACCTGTCCGGGCTGCCGGCCGGCTCGTTCTGCGTGCGCAACGACTACGGTTCCAAGGACTTCGGCGGCGCCGCCCCGCCCGCGGGCGACCCCCCGCACCGGTATGTGTTCGCGGTGCACGCGCTGGACACCGCCAAGCTGGGCATCGACTCCGACGTGTCACCCGCGGTGGCGGGCTTCAACCTGGGGTTCCACACGCTGGCCCGGGCGGTGCTGGTCCCGGTCTACGGTCACTAGCGGGCAACTGGCCGGGCGGCACTCGCAGGCCGCCTTCAGCGTTTCTTCAGGTTGGCGAGGCAGGCTGGCAGCGCGAGCGGAGCGGCGCCCTGTGCGCGAGTGGCCGCCCGGCTTGCTGCCGCGCCCTACCATGGGACTGCGGCGGGGTGAGATACAAGATCATCTGTGACTGAGGACGGACGATGGGCAAGGCCAGCAGGATCAAGGAGCGGAGCGCCCGCGAGAAGATCGCCGCGCAGCGGGAGGCTGCCCGCAAGGCCCAAGCCCGGCGGCGGCTGCTCATCACCGGCGGCAGCGTGGTCGCGGTGCTTGCGGTGGTGGCGGCGCTGCTCATCGGCCGTCTGCTCAACTCCAGCTCGGGAACGCCATCGGCCGGCTCGCCCGCCGGGACCGTCCTGCCCGCCAGCGTGTCCCAGGAAGTCACCAGCGTGCCCCCCGCCACCCTGGACACGATCGGCAAGGGGTCGATCCCGAGCATGACCTCGGCTCCGGTCAAGGTGCTCAACGGCACACCGCTGACCAGCAATGGCAAGCCGGAGATGCTGTACATCGGGGCCGAGTTCTGCCCCTACTGCGCGGCCATGCGGTGGTCGATGGCGATCGCGCTGAGCCGGTTCGGCACGCTGTCGCCGCTGCACGGGATTCACTCGGCGAGCAGGGTGCCCGGCGGTGGGGCCGAGGCGTACCCGAACACCGCTACCCTGACCTTCTACAAGTCCAGCTACACCAGCCCATACCTGTCGTTCGCGGGGGTGGAGAACGAGAAGATCGACCACTCGCCGCTGCAGACGCCGACCGCGGCCGAACAGGCGCTGTGGGCCAAGTACAACCCGAACAGCTACCCGTTCATCGACGTGGGCAACAAGTACATGTTCACCGTCATTTACAACCCGCAGGTGCTGGCGGGCAAGTCGTGGAGCCAGATCGCCGGGGCGCTGAAGGATCCCTCCTCCCCCATCGCCAAGAGCGTGGACGGCGCCGCCAACTACCTGACCGCGGCCATCTGCAAGACCACCAACAACATGCCATCCGCGGTGTGCACGTCGCGGGCGGTGACCACGGCGGCCGGAGGGCTGTAATGGCCGGATCCAGGACCCGCACCACCCGCCCGGCCGGCCGGGCCGGCACCCAGTCGCGCGACAAGGGCACCCGCGGTGGGCGGCCCGAGCCGCCGCCCGCTGGCCAGGCCCCAGCACGGGCGGGCAGCCAGGCACGGGCCGGCGGCGGCCAGCGCAACGGCCAGCCACGGGCGAACCGGGCTACCGCCACTGTTCCGGCCGCCCCGGCTGGCCCGGCAGTGCGGCCGGTCCCGGCCTGGCTGCAGTACCTCACCTGGGTGCTGGCAGCGGCCGGGCTGGGTGTTTCCATCTACCTCACGGTGGCCCACTACACCTCGTCGGCGATCCTGGCCTGCTCGGACAAGGGGCTGGTCAACTGCGCTGCGGTGACCACCAGCCCGGAATCGATGGTGTTCGGCGTCTTCCCGGTCGCGGTGCTGGGCCTTGCCTTCTATGTCTTCCTGTTCGCCATCACCTCGCCCTGGGCGTGGCGGTGGACCTGGCCGCCGGTGCGGCTGATCCGGCTGGGCTCGCTGGTGGTGGGCATGCTGTTCGTGCTCTACCTGGTCTACACCGAGCTGATCACGCTGAACGCCATCTGCCTGTGGTGCACCAGCGTGCACGTGCTCACCTTCGCGCTGTTCGGCCTGGTCGTGTTCAGCTTCGCGGCGGGCTACGGCGCACCGGAGCCGGCCAGCCACCGCTGACTGCCGCTGCCACCTCCCGGCTGGCCGTGCCCCTTGCCAGCTAGATCTGGCTCAGCAGGTCGTCCTTCTTCGCCTGGAAATCGGCTTCGGTGATCACGCCGGAGTCGCGGAGCTGCGCCAGCTGGCGCAACCTGGCCGCGGCATCGTCGGCTGGGGGCTCCGGGCTAACCGCCGGCATGGCCGCCGCCGGCCCCGGCTGCGGCTCCGCGGACTGGAAGTAGGCCGTCTTCACCGTCCGGCAGACAAGCCAGGTCAAGATGAGCCCGGCGATGACGCTGAGGATCGACGCCAGCGGAACCTGCGTTATCCAGGGAGCGGTGCCGGTCACCATGACCGGTGTGAAGATGCTGATGAACATGACGGCGAGCCAGATACCGCCGACGCCGAGGCCCAGCATGGTCCACGGAACCCGGTCGGTCACCTTGGCCCGGATCCCCTGGATCGCCGCCGGCAGCACCATCGCGATCGCGATCACGTCAAAGACCCAGCCCATGTAGGCCGCCAGCGGGGTGTGCTGGTGGATGACTATCAGGGCCTTATGTCCCCTGCCAGTGCCATAGGTCCCCGTGAGTGCCCGAGGGACCGGGAATGCGCTGTCGGCGGCCGGAGCTACAGTTCTGCGGGAAGGATGGGGATCACGGTTACTGACGCACGCTCTGGCTGGCTGCGACGGCTGTTTTTCGCCTGCTGGCAGTACCCGGGCCACGTGCTGCTCGCGCTGGCCGGCACGCTGGTCGTCAGCAGCGCCCAGATCACCATCCCGCTCATCCAGCGGCAGATCGTGGACGACCTGACTTCCCCGGTCCAGCCGGCGATCTGGCCACTGGCGGTCGCCCTGCTTGCTGCGGCGCTGGCCACCTTCGGCGGCATGTACCTGCGGCGCTACCGGGGCGGGCAGCTGTCCCTGGACGTCCAGCACGACCTGCGGACGGAATTGTTCGGCGCGCTGTCCCGGCTGGACGGCACCCGCCAGGACGAGCTGCACACCGGCCAGATCGTCAGCCGCTCGATCTCCGACCTGACCATGGTCCAGGCGCTGCTGTCCATGGTGCCGCTGCTGCTGGGCAACCTGGTGCTGTTCGTGGGCTCGGTGGTGGCGATGGCCTTCCTCTCCCCCACCCTGACCCTGATCGCGCTGGCGGTCGGCCCGGCGCTGTGGTTCGTCTCGCTCGCCTCCCGGCGCAAGCTGTTCCCGGCCAGCTGGGACGCCCAGCAGCAGGCAGCCGGGGTGGCCACCGTGGTGGACGAGGCGGTGACCGGGGTCCGGGTGGTGAAGGGCTTCGGCCAGGAGGAGCAGGAGGTCGGCCGGATCGAGGAGGCCAGCGGCCTGCTCTACGCCGCCCGGGTGCGGGCGGTCCGGCTGCTCGCCCGGTACAACCCGGCACTGCAGGCGATCCCGGCACTGGGCCAGGTGGGCGTGCTGGCGCTGGGCGGCTGGCTGGCCCTGCAGGGCACCATCAGCCTGGGCACGTTCCTGGCCTTCTCGTCCTACCTGATCGCCATGGTCGGCCCGGTCCGGTCACTGGCCATGCTGGTCACCATCGGCCAGGAGGCCCGGGCCAGCGTGATCCGGGTGTTCGAGGTGATCGACGCCCGGCCGGTGGTCACCGACCGGCCGGGCGCCATCTCGCTGCCGCCCGGGGTGCCGGAGGTGGAGCTGGACGAGGTCCAGTTCGGCTACGTCCCCTCGCAGCCGGTGCTGCAGGGCCTGTCGCTGCGGGTGCGCCCGGGCGAGACGCTGGCGCTGGTCGGCACCGCCGGCTCCGGCAAGTCGACGGTCTCGCTGCTGCTGCCCAGGTTTTACGACGTCAGCGCAGGCGCGATCCGGGTCGGCGGGCACGACGTGCGCGATCTCACGCAGGATTCGCTGCGGGCGGCGATCGGCCTGGTGCTGGAGGACAGCTTCCTGTTCTCCGACACGATCCGCGCCAACATCGCGTTCGGCCGGCCGGACGCCACCGACGCGCAGGTGGTCGCGGCGGCCCGGGCGGCCGAGGCCGACCGGTTCGCCGCCGGACTGCCCGACGGGTACGACACCGTGGTCGGCGAGAAGGGGCTGACCCTGTCCGGCGGTCAGCGGCAGCGGGTGGCGCTGGCCCGCGCGCTGCTCACCGACCCCGCCATCCTCATCCTCGACGACGCCACCTCGGCGGTGGACCCGCAGGTGGAGAAGGAGATCCACGACACCCTCCGGCAGGTGATGCGGGGCCGGACCACCCTGCTGATCGCGCACCGGCGGTCCACCCTGCAACTGGCCGACCGGATCGCGGTGCTGGACTCCGGCCGCCTGGTCGACCAGGGCAGCCACGACGAGCTGGTGGCCCGCTGCCCGCTGTACCGGCTGCTGCTGGCGGGTCCGGGTGAGGATGCGGAAGGGGTCGACGCGGGCGAACTGGGCTACTACGCCAGCGGGAACGGCGCCGCCGGGGAGCCGGTGGCCGGGGTCACCCCGGCACTGTGGCCGCCGGTCCCGGACGGTCCTGCGGTCCCCGTGGGCGGCACCGTGCCGGTGCTGCCAGGCGGCGCCCCGGCTGCCGCCGGTGTCCCGCTGCGCACCGGGGCAGCCCGGGCCGGCAGCCGGGGCCGGGGGGCTGGCGGTGGCAACGTGACCAGCGCCCTGGCCGGGATACCGCCCTCCCCCGAGCTGCTGGCCCAGGTTGCTGCCCTGCCACCGGCCACCGACCAGCCGGAGGTGGACCAGGCCCACGCCCGGGCGCCGGAGCCGCATTTCACGCTGCGCCGGCTGATCCGGCCGTTCGCCATCGCGTTCACGATCGGGCTGATCCTGGACGCCCTCGACGCACTGGCCGGGGTGGCCATGCCCGCCCTGGTCCGGGGCGGGATCGACCACGGCGTCCAGGCCCAGATGCCGCGGGTCATCTTCGCCGTATCCGCCCTGGCCCTGCTGATCGTGCTGGCCGACTGGCTGATCAACACGGTGCAGACGGTGGTGGTGGGCCGGAACGGCGAGCGGCTGCTCTACACCCTGCGGGTCAAGATCTTCGCTCACCTGCAGCGGCTGGGCCTGGACTTCTACGAGCGGGAGCTGGCCGGCCGGATCATGACCCGGATGACCACCGACGTGGAAGCGCTGTCGTCGTTCCTGCAGACCGGGCTGATCACCTTCGTCAACTCCCTGCTCACCTTCGCCGGGGTGATGATCGCGCTGCTGGTCATCAACCTCCAGCTGGGGCTGACCGTGCTGGCCGTCATCCCGTTCGCGGCCGCCGCCAGCATCGCGTTCCAGCGCGGCTCGTCCCGCGCCTACGCGGAGGCCCGGTCAAAGGTCAGCGAGGTCAACGCCGATCTCCAGGAGAACGTCGCGGGCCTGCGGGTATCCCAGGCCTACCGGCGGGAGGAGCGCAACGCCGAGCGGTTCGCAGACCGCAGCGACGCCTACCGCCGTTCCCGGCTGCGCGCCCAGCGCTACATCGCGCTGTACTTCCCGTTCATCCAGTCACTGTCCACCCTCGCCTCGGCGCTGGTGCTGCTGGTGGCGGCGGGCCAGATGCGCAGCGGGGCGCTGACCGCGGGCGCGCTGATCGCCTATCTGCTGTATATCGACATGCTGTTCTCCCCGGTCCAGCAGCTGTCCCAGGTGTTCGACGGCTATCAGCAAGCGGTGGTCGGCGTGCACCGGATCTCTGAGCTGCTCCGCACGCCCACCTCCACCCCGCAGCCCAGCCGGCCGCGGCCGGCCCGCCGGGGCCCCGCCCGG
>Ga0306920_100007608_pt1 | contig 14275 bp, 15 predicted proteins | sample flu12Cox44000170_FD_204666 | JGI IMG/M metagenome (GOLD analysis project Ga0306920, IMG submission 204666) | Lab enrichment of tropical soil microbial communities from Luquillo Experimental Forest, Puerto Rico - flux4day.12C.oxic.44.000.170 (v2)... | ecosystem: Environmental > Terrestrial >...
GGCGGAGGCGATGGGGCTTTCGGTCAGCGCCGTTCGCTGCCATCTCGCGCGCGGTCGTAACCGGCTGAGGACGGCGATGGAAGCTGACCAGCCGCGGTCGCTCTTCGCTCTGCGTCCCGCAAAACAGCCTCCGAGCGCGGTCATTCCCGCGGTTTCCGACAGCGTTCCCACATCGCTCGTCCAGGCGATCTCGGACTGAGGTAAATTTTTCATCGAATTTTTTTGCGACAACCGCTACTGCAACCGCACGGAACGTGCTCGCTGGCCCGGCCAGCACAGCCGAAATATCTACATCGATGTCGGACCCGTCCTTCGATAACGCCTCGTGAGACGTTCCTTGCGGCTGGGATCGGGGCGATGATCGGGTGCAGGATGACGAGTTTCCTTCTGGCCGGGCGCGTGACCGAACGCACCCACGTGGCCCTCGCGATGATCGTTGTGCTGATTGGCGGCTTCTGCCTCTTCACCCTCTTCGGCCTGGTTGGCCGCGAAATCCCGGTGGTTGGCTGTCTTGTTGTTCTAGGCCTGATTGGCTTGTTCAAGCTGATGAGCCAGTTTGAGGTCCGCCGAAAGCGAAGTCCCTCGGACAAATAAGATTTCTCTAATGAGCGTGGCTCTGGTGAGTCGCCGCCTCTTGGCGGGCGATGATAATCGGCCCTTACGGATATTGGGCATTTTTGCAGGTTGGCGGTTGCAGGCCTATGGCTATGCGCTCGCAGCGGTTTATGCCGGACTATTGCTCCACTTTTATCTGGCTGGCGCCTGGATCATCGATCGGGCGGGGATGCCGGTCTACAGCGATTTCACCGACGCATGGGTGGCTGGGATCGAGGCCTTGCAGGGCAATGCCGCGCAAATCTATGAGCCGGCCGAATTCATTAGGATCCAGTCGGCGTTGCTCGGGGCGAGGGATTTCTTCTATCCGAATTGGCCCTACCCGCCGACTTTCCTCCTGATCCTCGCGCCATTCGGGGTGCTCCCCTATTTTGACGCATTCGTTGTTTGGGACATCGCGACGCTGCTTGGTTTCATTGTTGTCGTGTATTCCATCGTCCGGCAACGGCCAGCGATCGCTCTACTGCTGGCGTCGCCATATACCGTTTGGAATTTTCTTGCTGGACAGAATGGTTTTCTAACTGCCGCGCTGATCGGTGCGTCCCTGCTCTCCCTCGAGCGTCGGCCACTGCTGGCAGGAGTGTTGATAGGCTGCCTGAGTTACAAACCGCAATTCGGAATATTGTTTCCGGTCGCTCTTGCGGCGTCCAACCAGTGGCGCGCCTTCGCGAGTGCCGCAGCGACCGCTGCTCTGTTGGCCGGCGCCTCGATCGCGGCATTCGGCAGCGGTCCCTGGCTTGCGTTTCCTCGAGGACTTGTCACCCAGAGTAGCCTTAACTTGTTTGCCGATTCCGACAGCAACTGGGGTCTGCTCCAGACAGTTTATGGCTTGGTCCGCGACCTACACGGTGGCGCCGCTCTTGCTTGGGCCATGCAGGGCGTCACCGCGGTAGGAGCCGCGATAATCGTGTGGTTGGTATGGCGGTCGGGGGCGCGCTGCGCGCTGAAGGCGGCAACGCTGTCCGCCGCGACGCTAATCGCGACGCCTTACGCGTTTGCCTATGACCTAGCCGCGATCGCAATTCCGATCGCTTTTCTCGCAAAGGACCAGATCCGATGGGGATTGCTGCGGGGCGAGCAAACAATCCTCCTCGGGCTGTTCGGTACAGTTCTCGCTATCCTCGTGATTTTCGCGGACAGGCCGGTCGGGACCACTTTTGGAAGCGTACCGCTCGGTCCGGTCGTGCTGGTCATGCTTCTCGGCCTTGCGTTGCGCCGTGCCTTCTACCGTGGCGAACAATCATCGGCATTCTCAGACGAGCATCGCCGGTGACCTTGTGCGGCACTTTGGCTCGCCGGAGCCCTTGGCGATCCTTAGAATTCTCCGAAAATTTTGTGAGATGATTCTTGGGGCCGGCGATTGACCCATCAGCAGGTATAATAAACGCGCCGTCGGCGGCGGAAGGCCTGTCTTGAATCCCGCTTACTCAGGATCCATCGCATGTCCTACTTGATCAAGTACTTTCGCCGTGACGAACGCGGCGCCACGGCGACCGAATACGCCTTGCTGATCGTGTTTGTGGCCCTCGCCATAGCGTTCGGCGCGCAGACTCTCGGCCAAGGCATCAGCAACCTGTTCAGCCAGATCGGGACCCAACTCTCGATTATCAACCCGGTGCTCCCGAAACCCCCGGGCCCCTAAGCGCTCGTTCCGACGTCGAGTCGCAACGAGGCGGCAATTCCTGTCGTTTCCTCCACTTTCCGAAGGACTACGATATGCACAAATTGATCGGCCGTTTTCACAGTGACGAAGGGGGCGCGACGGCTACCGAATACGCCTTGCTGATCGTGTTTATAGCCCTCGTCATAGCGGTCGGGGCGCAAACTCTTGGCCAAGGCATCAACAGCCTGTTCAGCCAGATCGGGACCCAACTCTCGAATATCCCGCTGCCAAAGATCTAGGACCCAGGGGGTGGCTGACCACGAGCGGGCGGTCTGTCTTGGACCGGCCACATTAGGGTGACTCGGGCATGGAGCAGAGCGTACAGACGATAATCGTGATTTTGGCGATGGGCGCCTTTGTCGCTGCCGCTTATGTCGATGTGCGGCGGCGTCGGATCCCCAACGCGCTTTCCTACGTGATCGGTTCGCTTGGCCTGCTGCGGATACTGCTGATGGGCGATCCGATGACTGCGGGCTGGACCCTCGCAGCGGCTGCCGGTGTCCTCGTGATCGGGTTTATGTTCTTCTGGGGCGGTACCTTCGGCGGCGGCGACGCGAAACTGCTCACCGGTGCGGTGCTGCTCATCGGCTCTCGCGACCTGTTCGCGTTTCTTTTTTTGATGAGCTTGTTCGGCGGGATGCTGGCGCTGGCTCTCCTGATCGGCGACAGGCTCATCCCGAGGCTCCGGCGCGTAAGACATCCAGCGGCTGCACCCGACGCGTCTGCGCCGGCGGCACGACGAGACGTCTGGCCGACAGTACCTTATGGTGTCGCCATCTCGGCTGCGAGTATGATCATCTTGGTGCTTCAAGTCTCCGTTCCGAGGTGAACTCCGGTGCGCGCCAAGACGATCCTCGCCATACTCTTTCTGGTCTCGCTCGGCGTCGCCGCGACGGTGGTGCTGCGCAGCCTGCCGCAGAAATCCGAGGCAGCCCCTGAGGCGGCAGCGAGAGTGGAGGTGCTTGTCGCGACGATGCCGCTTGCGGCCGGCACTCTGTTGCGTGCTCCCGACGTGACTTGGCAGGCGATTAGCCGTCCTGCGGAGAAAGGGGAGATCGTCAGGCCCTCCGCTGCGGTTCGGGAGGCTCAGCCGAAGGCCGACGAGGAAGTGCGATCCGAAGTCTATGGCGCGGCGCTCCACAGTGCTGTCTCCCCGGGCGACCCGATCCGGCGCGACCCGATCACCGCCGGCGAGGCGATCCGGCGGGGCGGTATCGTCAGGCCCGGCGATCGCGACTTTTTGCAGTTGGTGCTGTCGCCCGGCGCACGGGCGATCGCAATCCCCGTCGCCACCGGGGGAGCAAGCACGGGCCTGTTGTATCCCGGCGATCGCGTCGATGTCATCCTTACCCAAAAATTCAATGATAGCGCCGCGCCCTTGACCCGCCGCTCGGTCAGCGAGACGGTCGTCGAGAACCTGCGCGTCCTGGTGATCGATGCGACGGATGCAAAGATGGCTGCGGGGAACACCTTTGGGCGGACGGTTACCCTCGAGGTGATGCCCGATCAAGCCGAGAAGATCAACGTGGCCACCGAACTCGGCAAATTATCGCTGACATTGCGCGGCGTCGGCGGCGCGGATGGCATCGCCGCAGCTTCGGCTCCCGGACCCGGCAAGGTGAGCGGAATCAAGCCCACCTGGGCGGGTGACGTTTCGCCGGCGTTGAGCGGCGCCATGCCGGAGAAGGTAACCCCTGTCGAGCGGCCCCCGGTGGAAATCATTCGCGGCAGCAAAGGAACAGAAAGCGTCAAACCGCAGTGACGAGAATCCCGGCGTCGATTAGCCCGGTCCGCACGATCGCAGAGGGAATCACGCAGTGAGAAGCATCCTCGAGATGCCTGCGCCGATCGAGAAGACCGCCAACCGGTTGCCTGTCGGCCGAGCGCCGCTGTTGGCCTTTGTCTCCGATGCCGCGACCGAGAAAGTTCTGCGCGAATGCCTGACGCAGCTGTCCCTCGCCAACGGCATGATCGTGCGTGGCGGTATCGCGAAGGCCATCGAAACTCTGGGGGCCGAGCGCTCACCCGACATCCTGATCGTCGACATTAGCGGCATCGACCTTCCGATATCGCAAGTGGATGTCCTTGCGGAGGTCTGCGAGCCTGGTGTCACCGTCATTGCAATCGGCAATCGCAATGAGATCGGCCTGTACCGCGATCTACTGCAGGCCGGAGTGACCGATTACATCGTCAAGCCGTTGACTTCGCAACTTATCGCGAGGGCGTTGAACCACGGGACCGGTCCGCGCGAGGCCGGCGCGATCCAGAAAAAGCTCGGGACCATGGTCGCCTTGATCGGCGCACGGGGCGGCGTCGGAACGACGACAATCGCGGTGAATTTGGCCTGGCACCTCGCCAACCGGCAAAGCCGCCGGGTAGCACTGATCGATCTCGATTTGCAGAACGGCGATTGCGCGCTGGCGCTCAATATCAAACCGACCCCAGGGCTGCGCGAGGCGCTCGTCAACCCGACGCGCATTGACAGCACGCTGCTCGAACGGGTGATGACGCCTGTCGGGCACCACCTTTTCGTACTCAGCTCCGAGGAGCCGCTGCACGAAGACCTGGAAATCACCACTGAGGCGATTGACACGCTCGTCGGCGCGCTGCGCGAACAGTTTCACTACATCATCGTCGATGTGCCGCGAATTCCCGCGACGGTCTATCGGCGAGCGCTCGACATCGCCGATTTCCGGATCATCGTTGGCGATCAGACGCTTCGGTCGGTGCGCGACATCGTGCGGCTCCGCGAAGTGCTCGGTGAGGGTGACGGCAAGCAGCGCAATGGTTTCGTCGTCAACCGCTACGGCGAGGGTGGGCGCCATGCGGTGACCTTGCAGGAGATGCACCACGTCCTCGGGCTGCAGCCGAGGACCGTGATCCCATTTCTGCCAAGCGTCTTGGCTGCGGCGACGAACGGCACGCGCGTTGCGGTTGCGCGGCGCAGCAAGTTCACCGACGGGATTGCCGCTCTCGTGCTCGAGCTTTCGGGGCGCTCACCCGAGCGGCGCCGCTGGTGGGGTCTGGCGAGATGAAATCGGCCGGTTTCGGGCGGCGGGTCGCTGCGCCGGGCGGCCGCAAGCTCGTTCTCGTTCCTGGCGGACCGCCGCGGGGTCCGGCCGAGGATCTTTCCGGCCGCGGCGAGCTGAAAGAGCAGATCCGAACGGTTTTGATGTCGCGGATCGACCCCTCCGTAGCCGGTCGAATCTCGCGCATGACGTTAGAGGCCGAAGTCGCGAAATTGGTGAGCGAGATCGCGACCGAGCAGCGAGTGCAGCTAAACGAGGCCGAGGAGAGCACCATCGCCGCGGAGCTGACCGACGACATGGTCGGTTTAGGGCCGGTCGAACCCTTCCTCGATGACGACGACGTCACCGATATCTTAGTGAACGGGCCGTTCGACATCTATGTCGAGCGGCACGGCAAGCTCGAAAAGACCATCGCCCGATTTCGTGATGCCCAGCATCTGGTCAACATCGCGCAGCGTATCGCCAGCGCTATCGGGCGGCGCATCGACGAAGCGAGCCCGATGGTCGACGCGCGGCTCGTCGACGGCAGCCGCGTCAACATCGTATTGCCACCGCTCGTGCTCAACGGCGGCACCATCTCTATCCGAAAATTCCCGAAGCGAAACCTGACGATCGACAGAATGGTGCGCCAGGAGAATCTGTCCCGCAACATGGCGCGCCTGCTGCAGATCGCGGCGCGCGTGCGCCTGAATATTCTGATCTCGGGCGGGACCGGCTCCGGCAAGACGACATTGCTGAATGCGGTTTCACAATTCATCGACCGCGACGAGCGGGTGATCACGATCGAGGACGCCGTCGAGTTGCGCCTCCAGCAGCCGCACGTCGTGCAGATGGAAACGCGCCCGCCCAACATCGAAGGCGCGGGCTACATCCCGCAGCGCGAGCTCGTCCGCAACGCGCTGCGCATGCGCCCGGACCGCATCATCGTCGGCGAGGTGCGGGGTGCAGAGACATTCGACATGCTGCAGGCAATGAACACCGGGCATGACGGCTCGATGTCGACGGTTCACGCCAACTCGCCGCGCGATGCGCTCTACCGCCTGGAAAATATGGTGATCATGGCGAATCTCAACCTGCCGCTGCGGGCGATTCGCATGCACGTCGCGAGCGCGCTCAACCTCATCGTACACATCGAGCGCATGCGCGACGGCATCCGCCGGGTGCAGAACATCTCCGAGATGGCCGGCATGGAACGTGAAACCATCACGATGCGTGAGCTCTTCACCTTCCAGTTTCGCGGCGAGCGGCGCGACGGGACGATCGACGGAGAATTCGTGTCAACCCGGATGCGGCCCGATTTCCTCGCGCGCGCGGCGCAGTTCAACCTCGACAGGGAACTGCTCGACGCGATGGAAATTGTTGGAGGCAGGGGGTGAAGACCTCCACACCAGCCATTGTGGTCGCAGGTCGCATGTGGCGGTCGCCATCTGCCGGAGCGTGAGGTGAGGGACCAGTTCCTTCTGATGGTCCTCGCGGCATCCGCGCTACTCGGCGCGGGGCTTTGGGCAGCATTCCGCGTAGAGCACCACAGAGAGCGCCGCGAGCAGCGGTTGAAGACCATCACTATGAATGCGCCGGCCGACGAGATGCTCGGTTCGTCGCTCCGCAGGCCGATCCCCCGTGGTGGGAGGGTGCGCGCACTTTTCTCCTTTCCGGCAGGGCTGTGGGTGCGTCTCGAAGCCGCTTTCGCGGCGGCGGGCAATCGTATCAGGCTGCCGCAGCTCGTCTTGACGGGGATTGCTGCGGCCGCGGCTATCGGCTTCGCCGCCCGCTTTATGGGATTCAATCCGGTACTGGTGATCGGGCTCGGCGGCGCGGCTGCCGTGGCAGCACCCAGGTTCCTGCTGCGTTTCGCGCAACGCCGCTACCAGCGGCGGTTTCTCGATATTTTCCCGGATGCCATCGATCTGATCGTCCGCGCCGTCAAGGCCGGTCTTCCGGCACTCGATGCGATCGAAGTGGCCGCGCGCGAGGTCGCCGCCCCGGTTGGCACCGAATTTCAAAAAGTGCTCGACGACACGCGCATCGGAATCGCGATGGCAGACGCACTGAACAACGCCGCCGACCGTGTCCGTGTGCCGGATTTCCGGTTTTTTGTTGCAAGCATCGTACTGCAACGGCGGACCGGCGGGGGCCTTGCCGAGACCCTCCTCAATCTGAGCACCCTCATTCGCCAACGCAGAGCGCTGCGCCTGAAAGCGCGTGCACTGACGGCCGAGTCGAGAGCCTCTGCGGTGATCATCTCGATCATGCCTTTTGTAGCAGGGGCGGGCCTCTATTTGGTTAAGCCCGACATGATGTCCCTGCTCTTCGTTGATCATCGCGGCCGTTTTATGCTGGGGATGGCCATTGTCAGCCTCCTGTTGGGTATTGCCACGATGAGCGCCATCATCAGGAGAACCCTGCGCTAGCGATGTCCGAGACATTCAGCATCGCGTGGCTAATCGACACAGCGCGGACCTACCTCGCCTTCCACGCTGGCGAAGTCCGGCTCGGCGCGCGTGACACCTGCATCCTGATCCTGGCGCTGTCGGGGGCCCTGGTCTCGGCGCTCAATCTCTCGCGCATCGGGCGCCGGGAGGACTTCCAGGAGCGCCTCGACGCGCTTCGCGGCACGGCGCTCACTCGTGCAGAGCCGACACGCCCGCAACGCTCGCCCTGGTACCATCGGCTAGGCACTGCGATTGCAGGAACCCCGATCATCGGTACGACCGAGCAGCGTGCTCTGCTGTCCGCGCTTGCCGCCGCCGGCATCAGGGGGCATGGCCGTCTGGCCAGCTTGCTTGCCGCCAAAGGCTGCAGCGCGGTGGCATTGTTGATGGCCGGCGGGCTGCTTCTCGAATGGCGCGGGTTCTTTGCCGACTCGACGACAATGCAGCTGGTCATGCTGGCTGCTGCTGTTTTCCTCGGCTGGCGCATGCCCGATGTGGTCCTCTCCCGCCTTGCCGCGCGGCGACAGCGCCACCTCGAGCAGGGGTTGCCGGATGCGCTCGATCTCCTCGTCTTTTGTGCCGAGGCCGGGCTCAGTCTCGACCAGGCGATTGAACAGGTTGCTCGGGATCTCCGCTCTTCGAGCCCTGATGTCGCCGGAGAGTTCGCCGCGGCAGCCGCCGAAATGCGCGTGTTGCCGGATCGCAGCAAAGCGCTCGAAAACCTGGCGCAGAGAGCAGGTCTTGCAAGCCTACGGAGCATCGTCGCGACACTGAACCAGTCGATCAGGTTTGGGACGCCATTGTCGGATTCGCTGCGCGTGCTCGCCGCCGAAATGCGTACCGAGCGCCTGGCGCGCTACGAAGAACGTGCGGCGCGCCTCCCGGTCCTGCTGGCTCTCCCTTTGATGGGGTTTATCCTACCCTCGATGATGATCGTGGTCGGTACGCCTCTGATATTGCGCATGGTTGATTTTCTCCAGCAAGCAGTCGCCGGAGGCTCCGGAGTCGGAGGCAAGCTGATTGGCGTCCCGTAATGTGACGCTGAGTACAGCGGTGGTTTTGCGCCGGTCGTTTTGGACGGGGTTTTTACGCGACCGGCGGGGGGTCGTGGGCGTCGCCCTCGCCGTGCTCCTCCCAGTGTTGGTCGGATTTGCCGGGATCGGCATCGAAGTCGGGCTATGGTTTGCCGTGCAGCGGCAGAATCAGTCGGCGGCCGATGCCGCGGCATTGTCCACAGCGCTCGAATACGCCGTTCAATACTACGAACAGCCCGGGTTGACGACCGACCCGACCGCAGCGGCGACCACCGCCGCGAATTGCAACCTGTTCAGCACCAGCACCAGCTCGTCGAACGCGGTTTGCCCCCTGCCCAGCAGTGCGTCGAGCACGCTCACCCTCTACCCGTGCTATCGCTTCATGGTCGGCAGTTCCTGCAATACATCGAATTCAGATGGGATCCCCCCCAATGCGGTCCAAGTCGTCCTGACGCAGCCGTTGAATGCGGCCTTTGCGAACTTTGTGACGGCGATCTGGGGGCCGAACGTCAATCAAGTCAACGTAAGGACAACCGCCATCGCTGTCTTCCCGATGCTGCCGGGCGGCCAAACTTGCCTGCTGGCGGTCGGCAGCAGGCAGACCTTATCGGTGGGCGGCAGCGCAACCCTTAATTTGCCCAATTGCACGTTAGCGAGCCTGTCGATCCTGGGCAATTCGATCCAGCTGCCGGGCGCAGGCAATCCTGCCATCAACGCCGCAGCGATCGCCACCGCGGGAAACGTGCAGATGACGGACGGCAGCAGTCCGCCGCCCCACACCTTTACGTATTTCCCGCTACAGGATCCGTATAAGAGTGTAACGAAGTACCCACTAAGCGGGTCCTTGCCGACCGCCGCTCAATGCAACGCCGGCAGCGACGTGAGCATCAGTGGAGTGAACCCCAATCTTTCCCCGGGGTGCTATAGAAGCATGAGCTTCAGCGGTGAGGCTCAGGTGACGTTCAACCCAGGGCTATATTACATTGATGGAGGGAATTTCAGCATCACGGGTTTGGTCGGCGCCACCTCGCCCATGCTCTTCACCTCCGATCCGACGTCCATCGGCACCAAGACCTTATATTTCTGCAACGGCTGCACCAGCCGCGTCTATGTCGGCATGACCGTCACTGATATCACTCCCGCCAATTCCGAGGCGATCCAGCCGGGCACGACCGTGACCGCGGTGACAAATACGACGGTGCTCATCAGCAAACCCGTCGTCAACCGTGGCGTCGGAAAGAAGGACACGATTCAATTCGCCGGCAATGCCGCCTCGATCAGCGGCACCGGGGTCACGATCGTCCTGACCGCGATCGCGCCGGGAAACTCTGCCGGCGCCATCGATATCGACCCCGGCGCAGTGTGCAGCGCGACCGTATCACTCAACGGCCCTACTACCGGTAACGGCCTGCTTCAACCCTCGGCGACGGCCTCTCAGGGATTGCTGTTCGTCCAGGACCCCACCGCCAGCAGCCCTCAGGGCAACACGATTACGACCGGCGCGAGCGATCCCAGCTGCGGCACCTCGAACGTGACGTTGAACGGCGCCATTTACACCCCGGCAAGCTCAGATAATCTGCAGGGCAATGCCTTCGCCAACTTTGCAGGTTGCACCGAATTTATCGCTCAATCCTTCACCTTCAGCGGCAATCTTCAGCTCGATGACACCAATTGCTCGGCTGTCGGCATTACTCTGAACCAGGCGCAGATTCAGCAAGTCTATCTGGCGGATCTGGTGATGTGAGGCTGGTGGGCGACGAACATGGAGCGTATTCGAGATCGAAGGAAAAAAAGCGAGCGGGAGGCCGGCGCCGTGGCGACCGAGTTCGCGCTGCTGATGGCGTTCGTGCCGCTGACGATCATGGCTTTTGGCATCGTCGACTACGGCGAGTTCATGGGGCAGTGGACGAACCTGGCTGCCATCATTCGCGGCGCGGCCGAATATGCCCGAGGCCAGGTCGTCCAGGGTAAGCCGCTGCCCGCCGCAGCCGATCTCCAGAATTTGCTGGGTGTACCGGCCGCGGTGTTCACGCCGCCCACGTCAAACTTCTGCACTTGCGCAGATAATACGCCGGTGGCCTGTCCGGGGACGGGCGACGCCAACCCGTGTGCGGCGTTTCCTCCTGCCAATGGAGACATACGGGTCCTGAAGCATGTCGCGGTCAGCGGGTCGCAGCCTTATACGCCACTGGTATCCGTAACCTGGAACTTTCCGGGGTCGGTGAATGCGAGGACGGTCCTTCGCACCCAATGACGATTACCCCCGTCACGCGCCGAAAACACGGGCTTCGTGGCTCGGAGGACGGGGCAACCGCGGCCGAAGCGGCGCTCGTCCTCTCCATTTTCGTCGGCGTGGTCTTGACCATTATCGACTTCGCCCAGGCGTTTTTCATCTGGAACACGCTGCAGCTTGTCGTCGGACAAGCTAGCCGGTATGTCATGGTCCAGACGAACATTCCTAATCCGCCGCCGGGTTCGGCATCGGCGAGCTGCCAGCCCCCCGCCGGTTCGGCCACCAGCTGTGCCATAAGCGCCTTAACGACGCTGTTACCCGGTGCGTCGCCGAGTTGCGTTGGCACTCCCGCACCAGGCCAATATTGTGTCAGCGCGAGCTGCACCGCCACCAGCTGCAGCCTGTCCGCCTTGTACGGGTTCAAGTTTGTCGGTACCTACACCTTGATGGGCCAAATCACCGTTCCGATCGGCCTCCCGCCCGACTGAAGGCCGCGTAGCGTGAGAGGTCCGCGGCGGCAAGCGTGGCGCTTCGCCGACTGGGATTTTGTCACGCTGCAGCAATCGCGTCTCTATGACGTCCTGATGCGGCTGCCGATGCTGATCTGGTCGGCTTTCCTCGGGCTCGCGAGCGTGGTGGTGCTCCAAGAATATGTGCGGAAAGCCGACCCCGGGCTCCCCGTCGTTGTCTACATCCTCAACATCGCTATGCGTCTGTCGGTGATCGTCTACCTCGTGGTGATCGCAGCGACTGTTGTGGTGCGGATGCGGCCGGCGCGGAAGGCGCGCGGTGTCGAGCCGCGGATTTCGGCTTTGATCGGGACGTTTCTGTTGACTGTCGTGGTGGTGTTCCCTCGCCGCGATCTATCGATGCTCGCGGGGCTCGTGTCGGCCGTGCTGACGCTCGGCGGTAATACTTTTGCGGTTGTTGTGCTGACGCAGCTGCGCCAGTCCTTCAGCATAATGGCCGAGGCACGGCAGCTCGTCACCGAGGGGGTGTACCGAATGGTCCGCCACCCGCTCTATCTCGCCGAGGAGATCGCGGCGATCGGCATTGTGATGCAGTTTTTCTCTCTCTCGACGGCCGCGATCCTTGCCGTGCAAATCGGTTTTCAGCTGCGGCGGATGAGGAACGAGGAAGTCATACTGGCCGATACCTTCCCCGAATATCTAGCCTACCGCGCGAGAACCGTACGCATCTTGCCGGGCATATATTAAATTTTGCCGCTCGGCTCGGTCGGTCGGCGACGGGTTTGCATGTGATCCAGCTGTTCCCTGTCGTCGCGGCGGCTCGAGCTCCGCAAAGCTCGCAGCATCTGTAAGCGGCTCCCTAAAATTTTCGAATTTTTTTGAGACGATCCCTTCCGAACGCGATTGATTCAGTGACAGCCAGAAAGAGCTCCCTAAAAGCAGCGCGGACCGGTTCCCACTACTTCGGACTCGATGAGGAGCTTCGATGGAATCTCGAGGTGTGTCTGGAGACTTCGGGTAATTCTCCTCGATATAGGCAAGAGCAAAACGTCAATTATTTGCTTCGGTGAATCATGCTGCCACCTAGTGCCTACTTACCGCCCGCAGACACAAAACGCTGGGTACCTCGACGGAAAGCCGCAGTTGTCGCTGCGGTACGTGGCGGTGCCATCAGCCTAGAGGAAGCATGCCGTCGTTATCGCCTCTCGGAGGAAGAATTTTTTGCTTGGGAGCAAGGGATCGAACTCCACGGCGTCGCCGGTTTACGGACCACCCGACTGCAAATCTACCGTGACGATCCTGCGCTCAAACATGCAAAGCCGCGTTATTGAGCAACCTGCTGTGGAAAACCTGGAGAACCAAGAACGCGCCGCCGTCATTTGCCCAAAAAATTCTGGAGGATGTCATGCGGGTGCTTCTGATTGGGCAACATGCAGCGACTGCAGCCAGGGTCAAGACGATCCTGATAGAAGAAAAGTTCATCTGTGACACGACCAATCTCGCAGAGGATAGCTTGGAGATCCGCAAGCTTGACGATTATGACGTCATTCTCGTCGATCTGACCATGCCGAACCTCAATGGGTACGGGGTTCTACGGCGGCTGCGCGAGGCACATCCACGGACACCCGTCCTGATCCTCGCGGGGCTCGCTGAGCTCGACCCCAGGATCAAAGGCCTCGGCTTTGGCGACGATGACGTCATTACCAAGCCCTTCGATCGCCGCCAGCTGAGCGGGCGCATTCAGGCGATCGTCCGGCGTTCGAAGGACCACTGTGAATCGACCATCCGGACGGGCAAGCTGGTCGTCAATCTCGATACCCGGGAGGTCTCCGTCGACAATCATTCGGTGCACCTCACCGGCAAGGAGTACGGCATTCTCGAACTGCTCAGCCTGCAAAAAAGCACTACTCTTACGAAGGAAATGTTCCTCAACCACCTCTACGGCGGAATGGACGAGCCTGAGCTGAAGATCATCGACGTTTTCGTCTGCAAGCTGCGCAAGAAGCTGGCCCGGGCAACAGGCGGCAATCACTACATCGAGACTATTTGGGGCCGCGGCTACAGGCTACGCGACCCGGATCTGACTGAGCTCCCTGCGGCGAATAGTAAATTCGAATAATTGTTGGTTGGAACTGGAAGCTAAAAGTAGGAGGCTCGCATGCGCGCGCTTATTGCTTCAGGTGATGCTTTCGCGGCAGCGAGGATCCGGGCGATGCTGGCGAAAGAGAACTTAATTTGTGATGCGACCGACCTCGGCCAGGACACTCTGCTGCTGTGCAGGCTTTACGATTACGACATCATCCTCCTCGACCTGAAAGTGCCCGACATCGAAGGCTACAAGTTATTGCAGCAGCTACGCGCAGCCCAGGTGCAAACGCCGACATTAATCCTCTCGGACCGCGGAGGACTCGACGAGAAAGTCAAATTTCTTCGTTTCGGCGCCGACGACTTCCTGACCAAGCCGTTTGATCGTCGCGAATTGGTTGCGCGCATCCTGGCGATCGTACGGCGCTCCAAAGGCCACTGCGAATCGACGATCCGGACGGGCAAGCTGGCCGTCAATCTCGACACCCGCGTTGTCTCAGTCGACGACCACCCAGTGCATTTGACTCCGAAGGAATATGGCATCCTCGAGCTACTCAGCTTGCGCAAAGGAACTATCGTGACGAAGGGGGGAGTTCTTAATCACCTTTACGGGGGGATGGACGAGCCGCAGCCTAAAATAATTGATATTTTGGTCTGCACCCTGCGCAAAAAGCTCGCCCGAGCAACCGGCGGAAATCGCTACATCGAGACTGT
>Ga0306920_100007609_pt1 | contig 14272 bp, 10 predicted proteins | sample flu12Cox44000170_FD_204666 | JGI IMG/M metagenome (GOLD analysis project Ga0306920, IMG submission 204666) | Lab enrichment of tropical soil microbial communities from Luquillo Experimental Forest, Puerto Rico - flux4day.12C.oxic.44.000.170 (v2)... | ecosystem: Environmental > Terrestrial >...
ATGACCGCCGAACGGGCGGCCATCTCCGCCCACGCGCACCCTTCCAGCCCGGCCGCGGCGGCGCGTTCCCTGGTCGCCGCGCTGCGTCCCTCGGGGATCCACAGCACCCGGTGACCGGCCGCGGTCAGGCACTGCCCGACCGCGGCCCCCATCTCGCCCGGATGCAGCAGCCCGATCGTGGTGTCGCTCATGTCCCTTATTTCATCAGGGACTAAGGTCCCGTCGCCGGGACGCCCTGCCACCGGTAGAGTCCCGAGTGGATACAAGACGTCGCATGCTGCTAGGAGCAGGAAGTGCCGAAGCTCGTTTATGACTTCACCGAAGGAAATAAGGATCTCAAGGATCTGCTGGGCGGCAAGGGTGCCAACCTGGCCGAGATGACCAATCTGGGACTGCCGGTACCGCCCGGTTTCATCATTACCACCGAGGCCTGCCGCTATTACCTGGAACAGGGGTCAACCCCCGCGGGCCTGGACGAGGAAATCGCGGCCCACCTGGACCAGCTGGAATCGGCGATGGGCCGCAAGCTCGGCGACCCGGCCGACCCGCTGCTGGTCAGCGTCAGGTCCGGGGCGAAGTTCTCCATGCCGGGGATGATGGAGACCGTCCTGAACATCGGCCTGTCCGACGAGTCGGTCCAGGGCCTGGCCAAGCAGGCCGGCAACGAGCGGTTCGCCTGGGACGCCTACCGGCGCCTGCTGCAGATGTTCGGCAAGACCGTGCTCGACATCGACGGCGAGCACTTCGAGCACGCCATCGACGAGGCCAAGAGGGCCAAGGGCGTCCGCAACGACCTCGACCTGGACGCGGGTGACCTGCAGGGCCTGGTCGAGACGTTCAAGGGCATCATCTCCACGCAGGCCGGGCGGGACTTCCCGCAGGACCCGAGCCAGCAGCTGGACCTGGCCATCAAGGCCGTGTTCAACTCCTGGAACGCGCCCCGCGCCATCCTCTACCGGCGGCAGGAGCGTATCCCGGCCGACCTCGGCACCGCCGTCAACGTGGTCGCGATGGTCTTCGGCAACCTGGGCATGGACTCGGGCACCGGCGTCGCGTTCACCAGGGACCCGGGCACCGGCGCCCAGGGCGTCTACGGCGACTACCTGCAGAACGCCCAGGGCGAGGACGTCGTGGCCGGCATCAGGAACACCGTTCCGCTGCAGGACCTCGAGGGCATCGACAAGGCCTCCTACGACCAGCTCATGCAGATCATGCGGACGCTGGAGAACCACTACAGGGACCTGTGCGACATCGAGTTCACCATCGAGCGCGGCAAGCTGTGGATGCTGCAGACCCGGGTGGGCAAGCGCACCGCCGCGGCGGCCTTCCGCATCGCCATGCAGCTGGTGGACCAGGGCCTGATCGACATGGACGAGGCGGTCCGCCGGGTCTCCGGCGAGGAGCTGGCCCGGCTGATGTTCCCCAGGTTCGACACCAGCGCCGCCGTCACCAAGATCGCCACCGGCATCAGCCCGCGCGGTCGAGCTGGCCGGCCGGGGCGAGAGGGTGATCCTGGTCCGCCGCGAGACCAACCCGGACGACCTGCACGGCATGATCGCCGCCCAGGGCATCCTGACCAGCCGCGGCGGCAAGACCAGCCACGCCGCCGTGGTCGCCCGCGGCATGGGCAAGACCTGCGTCTGCGGCGCCGAAGAGCTCGAGGTGGACACCAAGGCCAGGCGGTTCGGCGCGCCGGGTGGCGTCACCGTCAACGAGGGCGACATGATCTCCATCGACGGCACCAGCGGTGTCATCTACTCCGGCGAGGTCCCGGTCGTCTCCTCCGCGGTGGTCCGCTACTTCGAGGGCGAGCTGCACCCGCACTCGGACGAGGCCGACGACCTGATCAGGGCCGTGCACGCGATCATGCACCACGCCGACCAGGTGCGCCGGCTCGGCGTGCACGCCAACGCCGACAACGGCCCGGACTGCGCCAGGGCCCGCCGGTTCGGCGCCGGCGGCGTCGGCCTGGTCCGCACCGAGCACATGTTCCTCGGCGAGCGCCGCCAGCTGGTCGAGGACCTGATCCTGGCCGACACCGAGGAGGAGCGGCAGCGCGCGCTGGACGCCCTGGAGCCGCTGCAGAAGGGCGACTTCGTCGAGATCCTGGACGCCATGGACGGCCTGCCGGTGACGATCCGGCTGATCGACCCGCCGCTGCACGAGTTCCTGCCCGACCTGACCGAACTCTCCGTCAAGATCGCGCTGGCCGGCGACCAGGCCACGGACAAGGACAAGGAGCTGCTCGCCGCGGTCCGCCGGCTGCACGAGCAGAACCCGATGCTCGGCCTGCGCGGCGTCCGGCTCGGCCTGGTCATCCCCGGCCTGACCGACATGCAGGTGCGCGCGATCGCGCACGCGGCGGCCGAGCTCAAGCAGGCGGGCAAGGACCCGCAGCCGGAGGTGATGATCCCGCTCACCGCCACCGTGCAGGAGATGGAGATCAGCCGCGAGCACGCCGAGAAGATGCTCAGGCAGGTCGAGGAGGGGACCGGCACCCACGTGCACACCCTGATCGGCACCATGATCGAGGTGCCGAGGGCGGCGCTGAACGCGGGCCCGATCGCCGCCAGCGCGGAGTTCTTCTCCTTCGGCACGAACGACCTGACGCAGATGACCTGGGGCTTCTCCCGTGACGACGTGGAGGGCGCATTCTTCAGCAAGTACATCGAGCTGGGCATCTTCGGCGTCTCGCCGTTCGAGACGATCGACCGCGACGGCGTCGGCCGCCTGGTCGACATCGCGGTCAGGGAAGGCCGGGCCGCCCGGCCGGACCTCCACCTCGGCGTCTGCGGCGAGCACGGCGGCGACCCCGAGTCGGTGCACTTCTTCCACGAGGTGGGCCTGGACTACGTGTCCTGCTCGCCGTTCCGCGTTCCGATCGCCCGCCTGGAGGCGGGCCGCGCGGCCCTGGCTGCGGGTGGTTCCGACAGCAGGTAAAAAGGGGTACGTGCCCGGTTACGACGAAAGCGCCACGGCCCGCTGGGTGGCCGAACCACCCAAGCGGGCCGGGCGCAGCGATTTCGAGCGGGACCGGGCCCGCGTGCTGCACAGCGCCGCCCTTCGCCGCCTGGCGGCCAAGACCCAGGTGGTCAGGGCGGCGTCGGCCGACTTCCCGCGGACCCGGCTCACTCACTCGCTGGAATGCGCCCAGATCGGGCGCGAGCTCGGCCAGGAGATCGGCTGCGACCCGGACCTGGTGGACGCCGCCTGCCTGGCCCACGACATCGGCCACAGCCCGTTCGGCCACAACGGCGAGACCGCCCTCAACGAACTGGCCGCCCCGTTCGGCGGCTTCGAGGGCAACGCGCAGACCCTGCGCCTGCTGACCAGGCTCGAGCCGAAGGTCGAGGGGGCCGGCCTGAACCTGACCCGGGCCACCCTGGACGCCACCCTCAAGTACCCCTGGATGGGGGAGCCCGGCACCAAGTTCGGCGTCTACGCCGAGGACGCCGAGGTCTTCCGCTGGATCAGGGCGGGCGCGCCGGGCCGGCGGCCGTGCCTGGAGGCCCAGGTCATGGACTGGGCCGACGACGTGGCCTACTCGGTCCACGACATGGAGGACGGCTTCCACGCCGGCCTCATCACGTTCAAGAACCTTAAATCTCCCACCGAACGGGCCGAGGTTTCCCGCACCGCCCTCACCTACTGCGACGATGGCGTAGCCGAGGCCGAGCTCACCGAGATCCTCGAGGCGCTGCTCGCCCTGGACATCTGGCCCCCCTCCTACGACGGCGGCCCCGCCACCGTCGCCGCCCCGCAAGCCACCCTCACCCCCGCCCGCGGCCCCACCCCCGCCGCCCGCCCCGCCGCCCGCGGCCCCACCCCCCCCCCCCGCCCCGCCGCCCGCGGCCCCACCCCCGCCGCCCGCCCCGCCGCCCGCGGCCCCGCCACCCGCGCCCCCGTCACCCGCCACCCTGACCTCACCAGTCCCTTTAGTCACACCAGCCCCATAGGCCATTCCTTCACCCGCTATTCCGCGGATCTCGTGGTCCCTCGCCAGCAGCGCCTCGAGTGTGCGTTGCTCAAGGCCATCACCGCGCACTACGTGATGACCCGGGCCGGGGTCGTCGCGGCCCAGGCCCGGGAGCGCGAGCTGCTGACCGAACTGGCCCACGCCATCGAGCGCGGTGCCCCGCAGACCCTCGACCCGCTGCTGCGCCCGTCCTGGGACGCGGCCGGGACCGACGCCGCGTACCGCCGCGTCGTCGTCGACCAGGTGGCCTCGCTCACCGACACATCGGCCATCGCCTGGCATCACCGCCTCTGCGCACCCGGCGTGTCCTAGCCTTCGGCCCATGCGCCCCCGGCTCGTCGTAGCCTTTGACGCATGCCTTCTTTTGTGATCGCCGGCGCCAGCCTGGCCGGGGCCAAGGCCGCCGAGACGCTGCGGGACGAGGGATTCGACGGCGAGATCGTGCTGCTCGGCTCCGAGCCCGAGCGCCCGTACGAGCGCCCGCCCCTGTCCAAGGGCTACCTGCTCGGCAACGACCCGCGTGACTCCGTCTTCGTGCACGAACAGGGCTGGTACGCCGAGCACGGCATCGACCTGCGCGAGGGCACCACCGTCACCGCGATCGACCGTGGTACGGCCACCCTGGCCCTCTCCGGAGCCGGGGGCGACAGCGAGCTGCCCTACGATCGGCTGCTGCTCGCCACCGGCGCCTCGCCGCGCCGGCTTGACCCCTCAAGCTTCCCCGGTTCCGACCGGGAGGAAGTGCTCTACCTGCGGACGATCGCCGACTCCGACCGGCTGCGTTCGGCGTTCCAGCCGGGCACCCGGGTCGTGGTGGCCGGGGCCGGCTGGATCGGCCTGGAGACCGCCGCGGCGGCCCGCACCGCCGAGTGCGCGGTCACCGTGCTCGAGCCGCAGCCCGGCGCGCTGCACGACCAGCTCGGCCCCGAGCTCGGCGCCGTGTTCGCTGACCTGCACCGGGCGCACGGCGTGGAGTTCCGGTTCGGCGAGAAGGCGGTCGAGTTCCGCCCCGGCATGGTCATCACGTCCGGCGGCGCCGAAGTCCCCGCCGACATCCTGGTCGTCGGCATCGGCGCGGCCCCCAACGACGGCCTGGCCGCCCGGGCGGGCCTGGAGATCGGCAATGGCGTGCTGACCGACGATGCCCTGCGCACCTCGGACCCGAACATCTTCGCCGCCGGCGACATCGCGAACTCCTTTCACCCCCTGCTCGGCCGCCGGGTCCGCGTCGAGCACTGGGCCAACGCCCTGAACGGCGGCCCGGCCGCCGCCCGGTCCATGCTCGGCCAGTCCGTCAGCTACGACCCGGTGCCCTACTTCTACAGCGACCAGTACGACCTCGGCATGGAGTGCGCGGGCCTGCCCTCCCCGGGCACCTACGACCAGGTCCTCTACCGCGGCGACCCAGACCCGTCGACGGGCTTGGAGTTCATCGCGTTCTGGCTCTCCGGCGGCATCGTGGTCGCCGGCATGAACGTCAACGTCTGGGACGTCAACGACGACATCCAGGCGGTGATCCGCTCCGCCCGCCCGGTAGACCCCGCCCGCCTCACCAACCCCGACATCCCCCTGACCGACCTCTAACCCCACCCCGGCGCCACCCCGCATGAAGCACCGAGGCCCACCTTAGTAGCAATGCGTCATTTCTGATCGCACAGTGCTATCGCGAGTCCGCCGTACGGGGAAGATCCGGGCTTTGGGGAAGTTCCGGGGGCCTATCGTGCACTGGATCTTCCCCATAGCCGAAATCTTCCCCGTTGATAGCGAGGGCGGCGTGAATGTCGGTGCCCGCGATCAGACTTCGGTCATGGAAAGTGAGCTTCCTCCCACCCTCCGCTACCTGGCCCGACGGCAGTCGGGCGTCGTCTCTCGCGTCCAGGCCTGCCGAGCCGGCCTCTCCGAGGACATGGTCAAGTTCCGGATCAGGAGCGGCCGATGGCGGCAGATTCACCCCGGTGTCTACGCCACGTTCACCGGCGAGCTCAGCCGCCGGGCAGAACTGTGGGCGGCTGTGCTTTCCGCCGGCCCGGCCGCCGCACTCAGCCACGAAGCGGCGGCCGAACTGTACCGGCTTTCCGATACGCAGGCCGACCCGATCCATGTGACGGTTCCGCACCAGCGGCGGGTGGTGGCTGCGCCGGGAATCAGCATTCACCGTTCCAGACGTGCTGATCAGGCGGTGCAGGCACGCGTATACCCGCCGCGAACTACGATCGAGGAAACCGTGCTCGATCTCATCCAGACCGCGAAGACCTTCGATGACGTGTGCGGCTGGGTTACACGGGCGATCGCGCGGGAGCTTACCGACGAGACCATGCTGTGCGCGGCCATGAAGGCGCGTCAGCGGCTGCGGTGGCGGGCGGATCTGCGGGAGCTCATCGTGGCCGCGGCGGGCGGGGACCATTCGGTGCTGGAGTTCCGCTACCACAGGGACGTCGAGCGGGCGCACGGGCTGCCCGAGCCGGCCCGGCAGGTGGCGTTCACCACGCCGGGCGGCCGCCGCGGACGGCGGGACCGCGTGTACGAACCCTACGGCGTGGTGATGGAGCTCGACGGGCGGCTCGCACACCCGGCGGAAAACCGGGGGAAGGACAAGAGCAGGGACAACGCCGCGGCAGCGGCCGGCCAGCAGACGCTGCGGTACGGCTGGGCGCAGGTCAGGTGGGAACCGTGCGCGACCGCGGCGGAGGTGGCCAGGGTGCTGCGCCGGCACGGCTGGCAGGGCCGGCCGCGCAGGTGCTCGCCCGGCTGCCCGGTGGACCCCGGGTAGCTGTCCACCGAACGGATGACAACGGGCGTAACTGCCCGGCTGATGCGCCGCCGGTCACCACGGCACAGACTTGAGCACATGGACAACGGCGTCGCCGTCATGGTCACGGACCTGCGCAAGAGCTATCAGGACGTCACGGCGGTCCGCGGCATCGACCTCGGGATAGCCCGCGGCGAGGTCTTCGCCCTGCTCGGGCCGAACGGCGCGGGCAAGACCACCACGGTGGAGATCCTCGAAGGCTTCCGACAGCGAGACCACGGCACCATTGATGTGCTCGGCCGGGACCCGGCCCGGGCCGATCGGGCGTGGCGGGCCAGGATCGGCATCGTCCTCCAGCTGGCCAGTGCCGGGCCGGAACTCACCGTGCTCGAGATGGTCAGGCAGTTCGCCGCGTTCTACCCGCGGCCGCGCCGGCCAGAAGAGGCGATCGAAATGGTCGGGCTGACCGGCAAGGCGCGGTCGCGGATCAGCAGGCTGTCCGGCGGCCAGACCCGCAGGCTCGACGTCGCGCTGGGCATCGTCGGACGCCCCGAGCTGCTCTTTCTCGACGAGCCGACCACCGGCTTCGACCCGGAGGCCCGCCGCCAGTTCTGGGAGCTGATCAAGACGCTGCGCGCAGACGGCACCACGATCGTGCTGACCACGCACTACCTGGACGAGGCCGAGGCGCTGGCGGACCGGATCGCGGTCATCGCGGCCGGCCGCATCGTCGCCGAGGGCGAACCGGGAACCCTGGGCGGCCGGGCCAAGGCCGCCGCCCGGGTCAGCTGGGACCCGCCCGGGAGAGAGCGCCGAACCGTCGAGACCAGCACGCCGACCGAGACGATCACGGAGCTGGCCCGGGAGCTCAACGGCGAGATCCCGGGTCTGACCGTGACCAGGCCGACGCTCGAGGAGACCTACCTGGACCTGATCAGTGTCGCCGGAGAGGCCGCCGGAAACGAGGAGCAGCCGTGACGGAAAGCATCAAGCTGGCCGGCGCCACCGCGCCAAGAGCAGCCAAGAACCTGCCCGGCGTGTGGCGGCTCGGCGCGGCCCGCGGCGGCATCGAGGTCAAGATGTTCTTCCGGGACAAGATGGCGGTCGCGTTCATCTTCGGGCTGCCGTCGATCCTGCTCGTCCTGCTCGGGTCGATCTTCGGCAGCCAGGCGGCCGCCCAGGGCGTCACCGTGGGCCAGCTGTTCACCGCGGGCATGATCGCCGGCGGCATCACGTCCACGAGCTTCCAGTACCTGGCCATCGCCATCGCGACCGAGCGCGAGAACGGCATGCTCAAGCGGCTGTCCGGAACGCCGATGCCGCGGCCGGCGTACTTCACCGGCAAGGTGGTCCAGGTCGTGGTGTGCACGGTCGCGGAGACGGTGCTGCTGATGGCGGTGGGCATGCTCTTCTACCACCTGCGCCTGCCCACCGAACCCGGCCGGTGGTGGACGTTCGCCTGGGTGTTCGTCCTCGGCACCGCCGCCTGCTCGCTGCTCGGCATCGCGGCCAGCAGCGTGCCGCGGTCGGCGGCGAGCGCCATGCCCGTGATCACGCTCCCGTTCACCGTGCTCCAGTTCATCTCCGGGGTGTACGTTCCGTTCACCCGCGTGCCCGACTGGATGCGGGCGGTGGCGTCGCTCTTCCCGCTGAAGTGGATGGCCCAGGGGATGCGCTCGGTGTTCCTGCCGGAGCACGCGGCCGCGCTCGAGCCGGCCGGCAGCTGGGAGCACGGGCTCACCGCGCTGGTCCTGGTAGCCTGGATAGCGGCAGGATTGGTGCTGTGCGCGAAGACGTTCCGCTGGCAGTCCCGCGGCTGACCGCGCCGCGGCCATCAGGCTCGATCGCGGCCGAGCCGCGGTGGGACGTCTACTACGCGGTGGTCTTCGTCGCCTGCCTGGCCGTCGTGCAGGCGGGTCCGCTGGACCCCGCGAGGCGGGTCATCGCCACCGCCGCCCTGGCCGCCATGGTGCCGTGGTACCTCGTCCTCGGCCGCCCGCTGATGAAGCAGGGCGGGGGAGCCGAATCGAGGGGAACCATCTACCTGGCCGTGCTCGTCGTCCTGTTCGCCGTCGCGCAGAGCCAGGTCGCCAGCGCCTGGTTCCTCGCCTTCGGGCTGCTCCCGCTGTGCTTCCACCTGACGACCATGCGCCGCGCCATGGTGTTCGTGGTGGTCATCAACGTGATCGGCGCGGCGCTGGACGTGTGGCGCGATCCCGGGCTGCCCGGCGCGCTGATCGCGCTCGGCATCCTGGCCTTCGCGATCGCGTTCGCGTACGTATACTGCCGCTGGATGGCGCGGGTGATCGAGCAGAGCCTCGAGCGGGCCGCGCTCATCGAGCAGCTGGAGTCCACCCGGGCCGAACTCGCCGCGGCGCACCACCAGGCCGGCGTGCTGGCCGAGCGGCATCGGCTGGCCGGCGAGATCCACGACACGCTGGCCCAGGGGTTCACCAGCATCGTCACCCTGCTCCAGGCCGCCGAGGCGAGCCTCGGACCGGGGGAGAGCGGTGCCCGCCGCCACCTCGACCTGGCGCTGGTCACCGCGCGCGAGAACCTGGCCGAGGCCAGGACCCTGGTCACCGCGCTCACCCCGGCCACGCTGCAGGCGGGCAGCCTTGGCGACACCGTGCACCGGGTCACCGGCACGACCGGCGCGCAGGCCGGCATCCAGGCGCACACGGAGGTGACGGGGACCGCGCGCCGGCTGCCCACCGGCACCGAGGTCGTGCTGCTCAGGATCTGTCAGGAGGCGCTGGCCAACGTGCGCAAGCACGCCGCCGCACGACAGGTCTCGGTCCGGCTCTGCTACGCCGACGCCACCGTGCGGCTGACCGTCACAGACGACGGCCGTGGCTTCGACCCCCGCGCGGCCAACGGCGGCTACGGCCTGAAGGGCATGCTCGAAAGGGTGCGCCAGGCCGGCGGCACGATCAAGCTGACCTCGGCCCCCGGGGCCGGCACCGAGGTCAGCGCGGAGGTGCCCGGATGATCCGCGTGCTGCTGGCCGACGACCATCCGGTGGTCAGGGCCGGGCTGCGCGGGATGCTGGCCGCCGAGCCCGGCATCGAGGTGGCCGGCGAGGCGGCCTCCGGCCCCGAGGCGGTGGCGCAGGCCCGGGCCGGCGCGTACGACGTCATCCTGATGGACCTGCGGATGCCCGGCGGCGACGGCGTGGCGGCGACCGCGCAGATCATCGCGTCCAGCCCCGGCGCGCGCATACTGATCCTGACCACCTACGAGACCGACGCCGACATCCTGCGCGCGGTCGAGGCGGGCGCGACCGGGTACCTGCTCAAGGACGCCACCCCCGCCGAGCTGGCCGACGCGGTGCGGGCGGCCGCCCGCGGCGAGACCGTGCTCGCCCCCTCGGTCGCCGGACGACTGGTGACGCACGTGCGCAGGCCGCCGCGCGAATCGCTGTCGGCCCGGGAGACCGAGGTGCTGGCCCTGGTCGCGTGGGGGCGCACCAACGCCGAGATCGGCCGCGCGCTCTACATCAGCGAGGCCACCGTGAAGACGCACCTGCTGCGCGCGTTCGGCAAGCTGGGCGTGTCCGGCCGCACCGCGGCGGTGACCACCGCGATCGAGCGCGGCCTGCTGCCCCCTCCCGGCCGGGACAGGTAAAACACCGGTGACGGCGGCGACCACCCGGGCGGTGTCGGTCAGGTCGGGCAGGACCACGTGCGCGCCCGCCGCGGTCAGGTCGGCCGCGGGATAGCCGCCGGTCGCGACGGCCACCGCGCGGGCCCCGGTGACCAGCGCGGCCTCCACGTCCAGCGGCGTATCACCGATCAGGACGGTGGCCGGCCCGGGAAAGTCCGCGCGGTAGACCCGGCGGGCCGCGCGGCGGGCCGCCGCCACCAGCTCGGCCCGGACCTCGTGCACGTCCCCGTACGCGCCGGCGTCGAGGTCGAGGTGCCCGCCCAGTCCGGCCCGGCGGAGCTTCTCCTCCGCCAGCGGCCTGACGTTGCCGGTGAGCACCGACTGACGCACCCCGGCGGCGGCCAGGGCCGTGATAGCCCCGGCCGCGCCCGGCAGAGGCCGGACCGGCCCGGGGACGGCGCCGTCCGCGGCGACCCGCTCCAGCGCGGCCAGGAACCCGTCGACGCGAGACCGCGATACCCCGGCCAGCGCCAGCGTGTCGCCGACGATGGCCCGGTCGGTCCGCCCGGCCTTGGGCGCGACGGCGGTCAGCTCGCGGCCGAACATCTCCCGGAACACCACCTCGTACAGCCGCGTGCCCAGGCCGTCGGCGCTCACCAGCGTGTAATCCACGTCCCACAGCACGAGCAGGTCCACGAGCCCAGGCTAGGACGCTGAAGGGTCCATGTCCGCCTCGAATGTCGGTGCCCGGGACTAGAATCCCGGGAGCGGCGTCAGGGTGTGGTGAGCGGAGGTGGACAGTGGCTGGGCGGATTCGCGACGAGGACATCGCGGCGGTTCGCGAGCGGTCCCCCATCGACGAGGTGGTCGGCGAGTACCTGCAGCTGAGGAACGCGGGCGGCGGGTCACTCAAGGGACTGTGCCCATTCCACGACGAGAAAACCCCCTCGTTCAACGTCACCCCAGCCCGAGGACTTTTCTACTGCTTTTCCTGCGCCGAAGGCGGCGACGCGATCAAGTTCGTGCAGAAGATCGACGGGCTCAGCTTCGTCGAGGCGGTCGAAAGGCTGGCCGCGCGGGCGGGTGTCGAGCTCCGCTACGAGCAGGGTGGTTACGTCCCGGGCCAGGAACAGAGCCAGCGGCGCAGGCTGATCGACGCGCACCGGGCCGCCGCCGAATTTTATGCCGAACGACTGGGCGGTTCCGACGCCGCGCCGGCCCGCGCCTTCCTGGCCGAACGCGGCTTCGGGCTCGCCGACATCCAGCGGTTCGGCGTGGGCTACTCGCCGAAGGCCTGGGAGGACCTGACCAGGCACCTGCGCGGCCGGGGCTTCACCGACGGCGAGCTGATCACGGCCGGCCTGGCCCGGGAGGGCAACCGCGGCCCGAGGGACCGGTTCCGCGGGCGGCTGATGTGGCCGATCCGCGACCTGTCCGGCGACGTCATCGCGTTCGGCGCCCGCAAGCTCGACCCCGAGGACGACGGGCCCAAGTACCTGAACACGCCCGAGACCTCACTGTTCCGCAAGAGCACCGTGCTGTACGGGGCGGACCTGGCCAAGCGCGAGATCGCGCAGCGCAGGCAGGCGGTCATCGTCGAGGGCTACACCGACGTGATGGCCTGCCACCTGGCCGGGGTGCCGACCGCGGTGGCCACCTGCGGCACCTCGTTCGGCGAGGACCACATCAAGGTGCTGCGCCGGCTGATCATGGACACCGAGGGGTCGGCCGGCGAGGTGATCTTCACCTTCGACGGCGACGCGGCCGGCCAGCGCGCGGCGCTGCGCGCGTTCGGCATGGAGGAGAAGTTCGTCACCCAGACCTTCGTGACCGTGCAGCCCGACGGCCTGGACCCGTGCGACGTGCGGCTGACGCACGGCGACGCCGCCGTGCGCGACCTGGTCGCCCGGCGGGTCCCGCTGTTCGAGTTCGCCATCAAGGGCGCGCTCGGCCACCACGACCTGAACACCACGGAAGGCCAGCTTGCGGCGCTGGACGAGGCCGCCCCGATCGTGGCCAGGATCAAGGACCAGGGGCTGCGGACCAGGTACGCGATCAACCTGGACCGCTGGCTCGGCCTGATGGACGAGCGGTTCGTGCTGGCCAGGGTCCGGGCGCACGCGGGAGACACCGGCTCCCCGCGCCGCCGGCCCGGCCAGGACCGCAGGCAGCAGAACCGGGGCGGGCAACCCGGCTCGTTCGGTGCCAATGGCGACCGACTGGGGGACCCGGCAGACGGGTCCAGCCAGCCCTACGACCTGGGGGATCCGGCCGTCTGGGTGGAGCGCGAGGCGCTCAAGCTCGCGGTTCAGCGGCCCGCCCTCTGCGGGCCCGAGTTCGACACGCTCGGCGCGGACGCCTTCACGGTGCCCGTGCACGGCTCGGTGTTCACGCTGATCGCGGGGTGCGGCGGCACGACCTCCGGCGGCGGCAGCGCCCGGGAATGGGTCGCCCGCCTGCGCGATGCGGCACCCAATGACCGGGCGCAGGCGTTCATCACGCAGCTTGCCGTCGAACCGCTTCGCCACCACGGCGAGCCGGACGCGAAGTACGCCGACGTCCTGCTGGCCAAGGTGGGCGAGCTCGCGGTCAGCCGGGAGATCACCTCGGTCAAGGCCCGGCTGCAGCGCATGAACCCGGTGGACGAGCAGGCCGGTTACAACAGAATGTTCGGGGATCTGGTGGGGCTGGAGAAACGCAGGAAAGCGCTGCTAGAGCGGGCCGCGGGCGCCTGAAACCTCATCCGCGGCTGCGCTTGTGTAGCCGGGGAGTGACAAAATTGGGTCCCCCGTAACCACGGGTTCGTGACGCAGACTGTTGCCGTGACCCTCACCGTACTAACGAACGGACCATCACCAGCAGAACAGCTGACGGATCTCGTGGCGCTAGGACGGGAGCGCGGTTCCCTGACCATGGCCGACGTCATGGTCGCGCTCGACCGAGCCGACCTTCCGCCGGAAGCCATCGACGCGGCGGTGCGCACGCTCGCCGACGAGGGCGTCGATGTGCTCGACGTGCCGACCGAAGACGACACCGAAGCCGACATCCGTCAGGCCGAACGGGGCGCCGCCGAGGCGGGCAGACGGGCCGCGACCAGCGACCTGGTCCGGATCTACCTGCGGGAGATCGGCCGGGTGCCGCTGCTGACCGCCGAGGACGAGGTCGAGCTGGCCAAGTCGATCGAGGCGGGCCTGTTCGCCGAGGAGAAGCTCGGCGGCGGTTTCCCCCCGCTCGGCGCCATTCACGGCGACCTGGAGCTGCTGGCCGGCGAGGGGGTCCGGGCCAAGCAGCGGCTGATCGAGGCGAACCTGCGGCTGGTGGTGTCGATCGCCAAGCGTTACATCGGCCGCGGCCTGGTCTTCCTCGACCTCATCCAGGAGGGGAACCTCGGGCTGATCCGCGCGGTGGAGAAGTTCGACTACACCCGCGGCTACAAGTTCTCCACGTACGCGACCTGGTGGATCCGGCAGGCCATCACCCGGGCCATCGCCGACCAGGCGCGGACCATCCGGGTGCCGGTGCACATGGTCGAGACGATCAACAAGCTGGCCCGGGTACAGCGCCAGCTGCACCAGGAGCTCGGCCGGGAAGCCACCACGGACGAGATCGCCACGGAGATGGGGCTCGAGCCGGAGCGGGTCGCGGAGATCCAGCGGATCGCCCAGGAGCCGGTATCCCTGCAATCCCCGATCGGCGAGGAAGAATCCGACCTCGGGGACTTCATCGAAGACGCGGACGCCGTGGTGCCCATCGAGGCCGCGGCGTTCATCATGTTGCAGGACCAGCTCGAGCGGGTCCTGTGCCAGCTGGCCGAGCGGGAGCAGCGGATCATCCAGCTGAGGTTCGGCCTCACCGACGGCCACCCGCGGACGCTGGAGGAAGTCGGCCGGGAGTTCGGCGTGACCAGGGAGCGGATCCGGCAGATCGAGTCGAAGACCCTG
>Ga0306920_100007610_pt1 | contig 14272 bp, 10 predicted proteins | sample flu12Cox44000170_FD_204666 | JGI IMG/M metagenome (GOLD analysis project Ga0306920, IMG submission 204666) | Lab enrichment of tropical soil microbial communities from Luquillo Experimental Forest, Puerto Rico - flux4day.12C.oxic.44.000.170 (v2)... | ecosystem: Environmental > Terrestrial >...
CGGCCACACGTCCATCCTCGAGCGCGACAGTCGTAGCCGGTGCGAAACGCGCTACCGCATCGAGGAGTGGTCGCATCGCGTTCCGATAGAGGACAATCGGAACGATGGGTTGGGATGACTGTTCTCCTGGTTCTCCTTTGGCGCCGGACGAGAACCAGAGGTCGACGCTCGGTCGCTCCAGGGTGATGGCTTGCACCTCGGCGTTCCCACGGAACAACGGCAAAAGACGAATCTGTACGTGCGCCATCCCTACGTCCAGGGTGAGCACGTTGGGCAGGGCAACGTGCACACCGCGAATCTCGGCATGCGGTCGTGGCAGCAACCGGATCTCCAGTGTCTCCCACGAAACGTGGCCGTTCAGGACTCGGGATAATTTCTCGGCAAGTTGCGCGCGGATCGTAGGCGTATCGATCAGTCGCTCGCCGATCAGTACCGCCGCTGTCAGTAGCACGAACAGCCCAAGCGCTATGCCGAGTAACCAACGAAGCGACTTGGGCACACGCGCCAGCATCACGGGTACGGCAATTCATTCGGGTGTTTGCGGGCGGCAAACTGCTTCGGTCTGCGCACCGTGCACAGAGTATTTAGATACGGGTCCTTCGAGACATCGAACCATGCGAGCGAATAGAGCGTGGGGGAGTTTACGGAAGTGCTGGACGCTCCCGCTAGCCCCAGGCCGGGGTTCTTGCCGGCCTCGACATTGGTGCTCACGCGACGCGTCGCATCCATCGAAATCAAGGGATACAGGTCGACGTAGGCCTCGATGCCGATCTGCCGGGCATCGTTGTCACTGATCGCAGGCGTGGCACTGATAGCGAGGCCAGAACTCAACAGCAACATAAAAATTGCAAATGGGGATCATTGCACTCAAGAGAGAGCGCGATGCATGACTGTTGGTTGCGAACATTAGCGGCTCCTTCTGGTGAAGTGCGAACCAGCAAGAATCCACCTCTCGAGATCCGCGTCGCGCCTGGTTTGATGCAGTCCCCCGGACCGGATGATTTGAACAGAGGAATGCCTATGGTCAATCTGAAGTCAGGCCATTACAAGGCAGCAGACGCTCTCGGAGGCATCTCGCAGGATCTGGAGCCATCGAGTGCCCGACGAGACCACGGCGCGGATATGCCTGTCGTAAATGCACATCGAACGTAGCAAGCAGGTTTCGGTCGATACCACTGCCCTTAAGGGCATCCGCTGCCCCATCCATCACGGCGGCAGCGGTCCTCGGCTGATTGCAGTATCGCGATTGCGTCGGAGAAATCCCCGCACCCTTGAGGCAGAGGAGAACTCAACGCGTCACTGGAACTCGGGGAGGAGTTCACGGCTAGACGCTTTGTCGGTCCCGCGGCGACGCAGAATGGATACCAAATGGAAACATCGCCCTCTCGGGCGCACCGAGCGTCTACGCAAGGTGCTGATTTGAATGGTGGCCAGGGGCGGAATCGAACCACCGACACGCGGATTTTCAGTCCTCGCCAATGTGCATCCAGCAGCACCCAACGTCACCTAAAACAACTATTCAGGGCAAGTCGCCCTTCCGGTAGATGACGGAAGATGCTCCTGGGTGACGCTGGGTTGGAAACCAAGGTGGAAGCCGGCATCGGTCCGGAGCCGGCCAGCAGAGGTCAATCCGGGCGGGATTTCAATCTTCTCGATTCGAGACCTCCTCACCTCCGCGGTTAGGGGTGCGATAGCACGCACCCTCACGAGCCACGCAATCGCCGCGCCGCAGGCTGCGCTTGACGAGCTGGGTACGGCAAGTATCCGCGTGGCGTGCATGCGGCTCCCCGTATCATGATGCAAAGCTGGCGGACGCTGAGTTCGCGGGAGACTGTCATGTGGCTGGTACGCCTTCACCGATGGGGATGGACGGCGCTGATCTTGAGTGCGCTCGCCCAACCGATAGCCGCGCAGATCCCGGGTTCCCAGGCCCAGAAAAGTGAACCGGCTCAGAAGAGCGAATCGTCTGCTCAGCCGGTGGCAGATCCACTCGGACGCAGTACACCCCGGCGCACTCTCATGGGGTTCTTGCGGGCGGTTGAGAAAAACGACGCCTCTGCCGTGCGATACCTAGAGGTGACCGCGGGCGACAGTCCACATGCCCTAGAGTCAGCCCGCGATCTCAGGAATCTCATCGATCGCTATCTAAAGGAGCCCCTCGCGAAGGTCAGCGACTCGCCCGATGGAACGCTAAACGAAGGCCTGCCAACGAATCGCGAACGCGTCGGCCCACTCATTATGGGAGATACGACGGCGGACATCACGCTAGTGCGCGTGACTGACCCACAGGCCGGCCCCGTTTGGCTGATTTCCTCCGAGACGCTGGCACAAGTTCCCGCGTGGAGCCGCTCGATAGGACAGACCGCGATCGCACAAAACTGGATCGAGCGCTGGATGCCAAAGGCACTGCTCAGCCGCGACGTCTTCGGGGTCTCGGTGGCGCACTGGACCGTGCTCGTAGTAACGCTTCTGATTCCATTCGCATTGCTGGTTCTGACATTCAGTATCGCCATCAGGTTCATCAGAGCATCTGTGCGCGAGCCCTCTCGCCTGCGCAGCATCAATGCGTGGTACGCCGGCATGCGCTGGCCACTCATCATTTTCTTGGCGCTGAGCATTCAGCTCGTATGGATGCTGCTACGGATGCGTTCGCTCGGATTCACACTGACGTCCCGAGTCACCTACGCGCGTGTCGCCCTCGTGCTGGATGTCATCGCACTTGCGTGGTTGCTGCGCACGGTGTTGTCGCTACGGCTCGAGCGCGCACGCGACCTAGTCGCGGAAAAGGACCGTACCGGTACTGAGTCCCTGGTGTTGCTCGGTGAGCGATTGCTGAGGGCGCTCGTGTTTCTGGTAGCTGTGTTCGCGATACTCGCGATCGTCGGCGTGGACACCAAGACTGCACTCGCCGGTCTCGGTATCGGAGGAATCGCTCTTGCCCTTGGCGCACAAAGGACGGTGGAAAATCTGCTCGGTGGCATCCTTCTGCTGACCGACAAGGCGCTTGCTATCGGGGACTTCTGCAACATCTCGAATCGGGTCGGAGTGGTTGAGGACATCACACTCCGCTCCGTGCGGCTGCGGACGCTGGACCGTACGCTCGTGTCGATACCCGCGGGCGCTTTGGCACAATCCGGGATCGAGAACTTCGCCACGCGCGAAAAGATACTGGCGCAGAGCACCTTGAGGCTTCGGTACGGTACGAGCGTCGAGCAATTGACACGCATCCTAGCTGGCATCCGCAAGGTCCTTGACGAAAGCTCGAACGTCGAGTCCGCGACTTCCCGCATTCGCTTGGTCAACTTCGGGGCCGAGTCCATCGAGCTGGAAGTCTTCGTCTACATGCTCACTGCGGATTACAACCGGTTCCTCGAGTTGCGTGAGGAGCTGTTGCTGCGAATAGCCTCAGTCGTCGAAGCCGCGGGGAGCGCTTTCGCGCCGACAAGGTTCATCTACATGCAGGGTTCAGAGGGGGAGGCCTCCGCGCCTGTGACCACTCGAGACACGGTCGCCCGGAGGGATCCACGGCCGGCGCAATCCCTGCCATACGCGGCCACGGGCGGTAGAGCTACCGCGGAGTCAACCGCACAAGAGATTGCACGCTAATCGCGGCCAGCCCGCGCGCAGCATCAGCATACGCATATAGACGCGTGGCCGCCAGCTTCCACCGGCGGCCACGAGTTCATTGTTGGAACTGTGTTCTTATGAGTCGAGCCTCTGGCCTAGAAATTCCTTGGCCTTGGCCACTTCGTTGTCCCACTTTCCAAGCTGATCGGGATTCAGAAACTTAGCAATGCGGTCATGAATCTCGCCACGATGTTCTTTCACCTTGGCAACAATTTCTGCTTTGGTCGTGTTGGGGTGTGTCTTCAAGTATTCCCCAACTCTTTCTCTTCCCTCGGCAAGAGCGGACTGCAGTTTCTCCTTTTGCTCGTTGCTTAGATTGAGGTCGGCGGCGAACCGCTTTAGTTCCGTTGCAACCTGCTCGCGCTGCTCAGGTGTCATAGTCATAGCGAGTCTCCTTGTGTGTCACACGGTTCCGCGTTCGACAGAGCGCGGTGGACACCGCAAGGCTTCTGGTACTGACGCCTCGCGCGTACGTCCTCCGCATCAATTGGCCGCGGATCGCGCGAGGCTAGGGATCAGGGGTACTGCGCACAATAGGACCTAGGGTCTATTGCGCCTAACGCCCGAAGCATCGGCTCGGGCTAAGCCAGACCCAATGCTCAGCGCGCGGTCGTACTCCGATGTCTGCTCCATCGCTCGTGACTGACAGCTTCCGAGCGCTTCATGAGTCCGCTAAGGGGTCGCAAGCAGCGGGACCCGGACACGTCTCTACCGCGTGCCATCTTTGCACGGGCGTTGCCGCTCTGCGGATCGCAATCCTCAAAAATCGGGCGCAGGCACAGGTCGCGCGATCGGTGCGGGTGGTCATGTTAGCTTGCCACACCTCGCCCGGCTCCGTTGAACCGTTTCCTCCAGCATCTCGATCGTGGCCATGGGGCCCAGGTCGTGCTCCATGATGAAGACCGCATAGGCCATCAGCATTCCCGCTAACTCCGCGGGTCTTAGTTGGTTGAACTGCTGCTGGAACTTCTCGAAGTGGTCGATCAGCGCTTCGGCCGTGATGTCGTTTTCGGTCATCAGGATTTCAACTCCGGGGTTGGCTTAAAACCACCGTATCATTTGCTACTTTTGTTTTCTGCGGCTTCCATCCCAATGGCGGTCGGAAATCTCCCGTGCATGCGCCTTGAAGCTCTGCTCTCGCTTTGCTCGAGCGTCGCCCGCGGAGCGACGTCCGCTTTCTCCCGGTTCAGCGGCCGCTACAGGGAAGTCCGACAGGCTGTTCAGGGTCGACTCCGGCCCTTCAGGGGATCCCGCGGCAAGGAGGGGTACGTGACGTCCGATATTCCGTTTGCCGCTATAGCCGCCGGGCGAAATCGACTGGGGGCTGGCGCTTGCCGAGATCGGGGTCTGGCGACCCTTGGCAGCGATTCTCGCCTACGCGGCGGCGTTTTATCTCCACGGGCAGTTGGGGCCGCCGCTCACGTGACGGGCGTGGATCGCCAACGCGGTGCATCCAAGCTGGGGTGTCCAGCGGCAACTGGGTTGGGCATCAGACCTTTTCCGTATGGCAGGAGTGCCGCCTAGTCGCTAGGATCCATCGGCCAACCATTGAGTGACACTGCTCCGCAAACGAATCTGGAATACGCAGTGCCCCTCATAAGTCCGCTAACGGTCAGCACCTGGTCGGATGTGGCATGAACGGTGGAATCATCCGGCGGACCTGGTCCGATCTGCGCTTCCAGGCACGTGCGGCGCTCAAGTTTCAACTGCTAGTACAGCTTGCTTCTTTTTCTCTGATTGGCCCGGTACTTACCTGGCTTGCGCACCGTCTGGTTCTCCTCTCGGGCGAACCCACCATCAGCAACTATGCGATTGCCCGCTTCCTGCCGACGCCGGAAGGTTTGGGATGCATGTCGCTGTTGCTGGTTCTCATGAGCGCCACGCTGTTCGCCGAGTTCGCAGGGCAAACCCTGATCGCCGCCCAGGCGATCGCGCGCCGTCCGGCACCTCTCACCGCCACCCTGGCTGCGGTCGTGCAGCGCGCGCTGGCACTCGTGCGGCTCAGCGCCCGTATCTGCATGCGCCTCCTGCTGCTAGCACTACCCTTCCTGGCCGTCGCACTGTTCGTATGGACTGCTCTTCTGCGCAGCCATGACATCAACTACTACCTTGCTGAGCGCCCCCCGGAGTGGCGGCACGCTCTGCTCATCACGGGTGCCCTCGGCGCGGCATATGCGATCCTCGCTCTCTGGCAGCTGGGTCGCTGGATCCTGGCAATTCCCATCCTGCTGCTCGAGCGAGCGGCGCCGCAGCGCGCGTTGCAAGAGAGCACCCGCCGCTCTCGCGGGAGGCTACGGGGAATCCTCGGCCCGCTGTTGACCTGGTGGCTGCTGCTTGGTGCGAGCGGCCGCATCGCCTACGGGCTACTTCGTCAATTCGGGAACGCCGCTCTCAACTGGGCTGGCCTCGACTTCGCACGGGTACTCCCGCTGGTGACGCTGTTCGTGGTCACCGGACTCATCGGCACCTTTCTGCTGCACGCCGTGCTCATCGCCGGACATCAGTTTCTCGTTACCTGCATTTACGCGGAGCAGCTTGACCCCCACACCCAACAGGCGCAGCCGCACAGCGCGACCACCTCGGACGCACGCCGTATAACCTGGCAAGTGCTAGTGTCGATGTGCGTGCTGCTCGCAAGCGCAGGCGCCTTCATGTGGTGGGTGGCGGCCCGTGGGACGTTGTCGTCAGGGGTCGCGATCACCGCACATCGCGGCAATTCGACTCACGCGCCCGAGAACTCACTAGCCGCATTTCGCGCCGCGATTGCTGCCCATGCGGACTTCAGCGAGCTCGACGTGCAACGCACACGCGACGGAGTCGTCGTAGTGCTGCACGACGGTGATCTGATGCGCATGGCCGGCGACCCGCGCAAGATCAGCGCTCTGACCATGCAGGATTTGGCAACGATCGACATCGGGCGCAAGTATGGGCCGGCCTTCGTCGGCGAGCACGTGCCGACGCTCGCGGCGGTGATCGCAACGGTGCGCGGCCGCATGAAGCTCAACGTAGAGCTCAAGTACAACGCGCCGGATCCGCAATTGGCGGCGGCGGTTCTAGACGTGCTACGGCACCAGCAGTTTCTCGATCAGGTGGTCATCACGTCTCTCGACGCTGCAGCCCTCGGGCAGGTGCGGGCAATCGAGCCGCAGGTGCGGATTGGGCAGATCGTCACCGTCGCGATCGGGGACCTGGCGCATGGCGAGACCGACTTCCTGAGTCTGAACTCAGCCCGGGCGACGGTCGCAGTCATCCGCCGTGCGCATGCCGTCGGCAAGGAAGTGCACGTATGGACGGTGAATAGAGCCGAGGTGATGCTCCGAATGATCGAGGGGGGCGCCGACAACCTGATCACCGACGATCCGGAGCTCGCCGTTCGCGTTCTCCAGCAACACCGCTCGCTCCCAGCCACCCAGGAGTTCGCGTTGCGACTGCGCACGCTGTTTAGCGACCCGCCAGCGGAACTGGTCGATCCGCAGGCGGTGACGACGCTGTAACTGCGATCACCGCCACATGGCAGTACGGCTGGTTCGGCTGGCCGGGATTTCACTGACGCGAGACGGCCAAGGGTACGCAGGCTTACGCTCGAGCGGCCGCCCCCTCATGGCGCGCTAGCTGACGCAAGGCCATGATCTTGCGGCTTCGGACGGCTGCTCGTGCATCGCGGTGACCACCAGCAACACTATTCCGCTGGGTGTTTCGCGAAAACCTCTTGTCGACCCATTGCAGAATGGCTGTCGGGCTTCGCGCCAAGGACAACTGCTGTCTTCCCAGGCTGCGATCAACCATCAGCCCGCAGGTGCCGCCGCCTTGCACTGGCCGAATATGACGTACGCGCCCTTGAGGTCCGCAACCGTGATCGTGATCTTTCCGGTCTTGCGGAGGACCACGGAACTCCACGCAAACTTGTCGGACGCGCCCTGTAGTATCAACTGGTCATCATTGATCGCTGTGTTTTGGACCGCCAGCAGGTTCGTCTGGTGGTAAGGAGTCTTGATGACCTTGTTCGCAAAGTCGATGTCCATCTTCCACCCGCCGGGGGGCGGATCGGACGCTGGCTTGAGTTTTCCGCATGATTTTTCGGGAGTGCAATCGAAACTGGCCGAAGGTGTGCAGGTCAGCGGAACGGTTCCATCGATATCTGCCGCCGCCGCAACGGACGAAACAGCCAACCCCATTGCCAAAATCGCTTTGCGCATGAGTCTCATGGATGTGTCTCCTTCGAGTTAAGCACTGCAGTCGTTGTTCTTCTCGATCCCATCCGATTCAACAGATTGGAACGGCAGGATGCTGTAAGCGGCAGGCAGTCGCTTCCAGCCTTGCCACCTACCAGGGGACTATGCGGATAGCTTAGGGCGTGCGCTGCACGCCAAGTACTGCCCCTTAGGGCAGTTCAGCGCATAGGTGATGCACTGCAACCTGGAGGTCAACATGTCAACCGGCACCTCAACGTCCACCAGCGAACTCCTCCGCGATGCGCAGAATTTCTCTCTGGCTTTGGGCGGGCCGCTTTTCCAGCTTCTGCGCCGCGCGCACTTGTCCGACGACGTGCTGCTGATGCTGCGACGGCGCGTCATTGTGATCTCGCTGCTCGCGCGCGTGCGGGCCGATGCTTGACAACATGGAATCGTGATACAGCAAGGTCGAAGGCAGAAATGAAGAAAATTCGCCGGAAACAATGTAGGTTGAAGTGAGGCATGCATGTGTCGGCAGAGACTTGTCCAGCTCAAATGGTTCGCCCCGGTGAGTTTCGTCACGCTGCTCCTGGCGGGAGCGGCCGTTGCACAGGCAGACGCCCCAGCCGCGCAGTTGCTCAGTGACCGCTTCAATGTGGATCTCGGCACCTTTGTGGTGGCCTCCAACCTGAACGGTAGCCTGAGGGGTACCGCCAACACGACTGATCAGAACGTAAATTTCGACAAGCAGTTCGGCACCGATGCCGACCAGACGCGCTGGCGCGTCGATATCTTGTGGCGGATCACGCAGCGACAGCACCTGCGGTTCATGTATTTCGACAATGATATCCGGCGTACGCGAGCCATAGATCAGAATCTCGAGTGGGGTGACTACACCTTCCTGGCGGGAGGCCAGGTGACCGCGGAGCAGAAATTCCGGGTTTACGAACTGGCCTATGAGTACGCCTTTCTTCGCCGGGACAACTACGAGATTGTCGCCTCCGGCGGCATACACTACGACGATCTGACGTTGACGCTGTCGGGCGATGCTTCACTCACCGTCGACACTCCTACGGGGCCTGTCGAGCAGCCCACGACCTTCACGACCAAGCAAAGTTCTGTGCCCGCACCGCTGCCGGTCCTCGGAGTGCGCGGCGACTGGGCGGTTTCGGACCACGTGTACCTCGACGCTTCCGGGCAGGTGTTCAAGCTCAGCTATCAGGGCATCAACGGCAACTGGTCCGACCTGCGGGCCGGAGCGACGTGGATGTTCAACCACCACTTCGGCATTGGCATCGGCTATGACCGGTTCGCCACGCACGTGGACGTAAGTAAGGGAAGCTTCAACGGGCGGCTCAACGTCGGCTACCAGGGCGCGCTCATCTACGTGAGGGGGGCTTTTAGTCGCCCAGCAGCCCATCGCTGCTGGGCCCGCACACCTGCTAAGCGGGGCCTTTGAGTGTTTCAATCAGACACTCAACACCGGCAGCCTTGGGCCCGGTCCTCGGGTACGACTCGCGCTGGCTGCAACCATTCTGGGCTTTTTCGCGCGTCGCGCCTGGGGTTCGCCTCGAGGGTTTCCGCGGGAAGCGGGTATCGATCAGACCGGAAGGCAGCGGAACGCGCGCGCTGGCCGCTCAGTTCCTGGCACTGACCGTCTCAGTCCGCCAATAGCGGCCGGTTGCGACGCTCGCATCTCTTCCTCGAAGCCGACGTTCAGATCGGACGCAGCCGTGAAGCATAAGCTCCGGCGGGACCGGTCCAGCCCGACGATGGACCATGGGCTTATAGCCCAAGCGATCGCAATCGCCCATTCTGTGTCGTCCCACGTGCCTTCCCCACCCGCAGGAGAACCGTCATGGCAACCGCAGCAGACGCCACTCAGAGTTCGCGGCAGGTGCCTTACACGGTTAGGGCCTTCACGCCTGCGCATCCGGATCTGGCGCGCTCTGGAGGTGTTCAGGCCCAGCTCGCCGACGAGGAATACATCGAGGCGCTGGCGCGAATCGTCTACTACTGGGGCTATCCGGCGGTCGATATAACAACGCGCACCGGCCAGTGGGAAACCATGAAGCGGGGGCCGGGCACGATGCTCGGAATCTTTCCAGCAGGTCCGGTGAACACGGCCAGTTATCTCAGTGACTACATGGCGCCGTCACAGCGCATGGTCGTCACACCGAACAACGACACGATTTACATGAGCGGCTTCTGTGATCTCGGCAAGGAGCCTGCTGTAGTCCAAACACCCTCGAGGGTGCCGAAAGGGCACTACTGGACCATCCAGGTCGCCGATGTGTTCACGAATGTCATTTATCAGCTGGGCTCGGCGGCCGGAACTCCGGGCGGAAAATATCTGCTCGTGGGTCCCGACTGGAGAGGCGAGACGCCTGCTGAATTTATCGGGGTACTGCGCATGCCGACCAACGTCTGTTGGGTTCCAGGTCGAAGCTTTGCGGCACACTCACCGGAGTCCAAGGCCGAGGCGCGCGCTGTGCTTAACCAGATGCGGGTGTTCCCGCAAAGCCAGGACAAGCCAGGGCCGCAAGACAGGGACTGCGAAGTGATTGCTCGCAACGCCGTGTTTCCGCCTGGCGTGACCCCCGAAGCACTTGCTGCCGATCCTTATGCCTACCGGCCGGAGTGGGTTAAGCCCGAGACCTTTTGGGATGTTCTCGAAAAGATGCTGGTGGCGAACCCTATCCTCGGCCCGGCGGATGCTCCGATGGCCGATCAGGCACGCACCCTGATCGGGCTGCGCAAGACGAGCCCCGACTACAAAGCATTGCTCGATCGCACGGTGCTTGCGGCGCACGTCGCGTTACATGCGAGCAGTCGCTACGAACAAGTCGGCGTCGATGCCGGCAACGGGTGGCAACGGCAGGAAAACGGCGGCGTGTGGGGGAGCGACTGGTTCGGCCGTGCGCAGGCGGCCGTCATCTACATCATGGTCAACGACCATCGTGAGGCGATTTACTTCATTCGGGGCACAGATTCAAAGGGTGCTCTGCTCGAAGGCCGCGACAGCTACACGATGACCTTCCCGAGGGACGCATTGCCACCGATGGATCGCACGAAAGGCGGGTTCTGGTCGCTCACCATGTACGACAAGGACTACTTTATGGTGCCGGACTCGCCCAACGGGCGTACGAACATCGGCACCGTGACTCTGGATGCCAACGAACTGAAGTTTGCAGCCGACGGGTCGCTCACGATCGCGATTTCGCACACACAGCCGAAGGACGCCGTTGCCCGAGCCAACTGGCTCCCCGCGCCCGATGGGCAGTTTGCGCTGCTTGTCAGGGCCTATGTGCCGACGCAGCCCGTTTTGGACGGCATGTACAAGCTGCCGAACGTCGAGCGCGTTGTGGCCGAGAAATTGCACTGAGAGGGGCTCGATAGAACGTCAGTCTTTCCCGAATTAGAGGCACTTATGGCACTCACAGAATACAAACCTGGACAGGCATTTCCCGGCGTCATTGGCAGAACTTTTGATGTGTCGAAGCCGGCCTGGCCGGCCCCGAACCGTGCCAAGCCCGGGGCGCCGAATGTGCTGTTCATCGTGCTGGATGACACCGGCTTCGGCCATCTTGGCTGCTACGGCAGTCCTATTAGCACTCCAAATTTAAACGCGCTGGCCGCTGACGGGCTGCGATACAACAACATGCACACGACGGCGCTCTGCTCACCCTCGCGGTCGTGCATGCTCACGGGGCGCAACCATCACTCGAACGGCATGTCCTGCATTACCGAGGGCTCGACTGGCTATCCGGGAGGCAACGGCAATATTCCATTCGAGAACGGGATGCTTTCGGAGATCCTCCAGCAAAACGGGTACAACACGTACGCGCTTGGCAAATGGCATCTCACGCCAGCGGAACAGACATCCGCTGCGGGGCCGTACGACCGCTGGCCCTTGGGGCGTGGGTTCGAGCGCTATTACGGCTTCCTTGGCGGGGATACGCATCAGTACTACCCGGACCTGGTGCGCGACAACAGCCAGACCGAGCCAGAAAAGACACCTGAGGAGGGCTACCACCTAACGCCCGATCTGGTCAGCAAGGCGAAAGCAATGATCGCCGATGCCAAGCAAGTGGCGCCCACAAAGCCGTTCTTCATGTACTTCTGCCCTGGAGCCATGCATGCCCCGCATCACGTTCCGAAGGAGTGGGCCGACAAATACAAGGGCAAGTTCGACGCCGGCTGGGATGCTTACCGCGAGCAGGTGTTCGCAAAGCAGAAAGAGCTGGGCATCTTGCCTTCGAGCGCAGAACTATCGCGGCACGACCCCGACGTTCAGGACTGGAAGAAGCTCTCCGCGGACGAACGCCGACTGTATGCACGGATGATGGAGGTATTCGCCGGGTACCTCGAACACACCGACCACTATATCGGTGAACTGATTGCGTTCCTCAAAGACATCGGCGAATACGACAACACGCTCATCATGGTGATCTCCGACAACGGCGCGAGCGCCGAAGGGGGACCCACCGGCTCGGTGAATGAAAACAAATTCTTCAACAACGTGCCCGACGACCTCAAACAGAATCTTTCCGCTATCGAAGATCTCGGCGGACCAAAGTATTTCAATCACTACGCGTGGGGCTGGACGCACGCCGGGAACACGCCATTCCGTCGCTGGAAGCGCGAGACCTACCGCGGCGGTACCTCTGACCCCTTGATGATCATCTGGCCCAAGGGCATCAAGGCGAAGGGCGAGATCCGCACACAGTACTGCCACGCCATCGACATGGTGCCGACCGTGCTGGATGCCCTCGGCATCGAGCCGCCTGCGCAGATCCGCGGTGTCACACAGTCGCCGTTGGAAGGCTTCAGTCTGAAGTCGTCATTCGACAATCCAAAGGCGCCCTCGGTCCATATCACCCAGTACTTTGAGATGTTTGGCCATCGCTCCTTGTATCACGATGGTTGGCGAGCAGTGTGCCCCTGGCCCGGCACCTCCTTTACCGAGTCCGGGCTCACCTTCGGTGCGCCGATTGACTACAACAAGCTCATTGAGCTCGATGAGAAAGGCTGGGAGCTTTACAACCTGAACGAGGACTTCACAGAGACTACCAACCTAGCCGCTAAGGAACGGGGTCGGTTGATCGCCATGATCGGCATGTGGTACGTCGAGGCAGGTAAGTACAAGGTCTTGCCGATAGATAGTCGTGGAACGGCGCGCCTTGCGGAGGAGCGTCCGAAAATCGCGGAAGGCCGAAAGAAATACGTCTATTACCCCGGCACACAAGTTGTGCCCGATAACTCGGGCCCCCGCCTAATCGGCATTGCGCATTCGATTTCGGTTCATGCCAACGTACCCAAGGGCGGAGCGGAGGGCGCTCTGCTTTCGAACGGCGGCGTTGACGGCGGTTTCAGCCTCTATGTGCAAGGGGGCAAGCTGACCTACGGCTACAACTATGTTGCCGAACGGCACTTCAAAATTCAGTCCGACAAACCCGTTCCAGAGGGTGACCATATTTTCAGTGTTCAGTTTGCGCCCACCGGACCGGCTGACATACCCAAGGGCAAGGGGGTGCCAGCGAGAATCACGTTGCTGATCGACGGTGCGCCGATCGGGAGCGGTGACTTGCCGGTGACCATCCCGCTATCGATAGGGCTTGCCGGTGGTATTTGCGTCGGGCGCGATGCAGGTTCGCCGGTGATGCCTGACTACACGTCACCGTTCGCATTCACCGGGACGGTGAAGAAGGCGCTGGTGGACATTACCGGTGAGGCCGTTGAAGACAAGGCGGCGCAAATGAAGGTGTATCTCGCTCGTCAGTAGAGTCTTATAAGTAGCGGCTCCTAAGTGCAGTGGGTGAAATTACGGGATTGCTTTCGCGAAAGCAGCCGGCTGCTATTGGGAAGATCATTGGGACACTTGAATATTCGGAGTCAGACATTCAACACGGCAGTCTTTGGGTTCGCTTTTCGTGGGACGCTCCGTTTAAGCGCTGCCTATGAGCGCGCTCGGATCGATCTGCACCCAGGAGCACCCAGCGTCACCTAAACCAGCAATTTAGGGGAAATCATTCTCACGGTAGATGACGGTAGATGCTCCTGGGTGACGCTGGGTTGGGTACCGAAGTGGAAACCGGCGTGCGTCCGGCTCCGGGGCCAGGAGCGGCCACTGATCGTAACCCGGTACGTTTCGCGAGAGCGGACGCTCGGATGACCGCAAACTGACAGTGCCCTGCGAGCGCCGGCGGTGTTCAGTTGGGAAACCTCAATTCCCGCTCGATTGCCTGGAAGCGCGGTTCCTTGCGCAAGGGATCAAAGAGCGCGTCAGTCTTCAGGTAATCCAGTGCAACGTGACGTACCCGTAACGCCGCATCTAAGCAACTCAGGGCCTTGGCAATATCGCCCCATTGAGCATAAATCTCGGCGTACTGGTACCAATCGTCTTGCTTAGGATTTAGGGCTTTAAATTTCGCGAGCTCAGCTTCCGCATCAGCATGACGTCCGAGCTTCTC
>Ga0306920_100007612_pt1 | contig 14270 bp, 7 predicted proteins | sample flu12Cox44000170_FD_204666 | JGI IMG/M metagenome (GOLD analysis project Ga0306920, IMG submission 204666) | Lab enrichment of tropical soil microbial communities from Luquillo Experimental Forest, Puerto Rico - flux4day.12C.oxic.44.000.170 (v2)... | ecosystem: Environmental > Terrestrial >...
CTTCACCGTCAGGTTGCGCTCGAAGCTGGGGCGAAACCCGCACGGACACCAATCTGAAAGGGGGTGGTAGCCCGCATTGACAGTCAACCCATAGCGGGTGTTAGCTGGGTTGGTAGTAGCCAGTCCATTACTAACTACCCAAGACGCTGCGCGGGCACGACGGTCATGCTGAAAGCGACGTTGTCACTGGTGATAGCGTGGACTGCGCTGTCAATTCTGGTTGGCTTGGCATGGGCGCGACTCCACAAGACGTCGCGCGGTAATGAGTCGCTGTCGGCCGGACAACCGTCCGGCACAGGTGCGACCAGCTTCTCAACCTCAGCCCGCATCCCGCGGGGATCTCAAGTGCCGAAGAATCCGCGCTGACCCGGCGCGGTGTGCTTTGAACCCGTTCAGCAAGTTGCTACTGCCACGCCCAGCGAGCAGCGTTTTTGAAGCCAGCTCAGCGCACGCTCATCCCGTTGGCGGGACGAAAGAGGGCGTTATACCGTCGAACACCACCACGACCGCGCCATTCGCGTCGACGCCCGATGCATCTTCCAACAGGTGATACCACCCCGATGAACTATTGGGCGTGAGGTATGCGAGCCCCTTGAACTGAATTCCGGCGATGCTGTTGGTGCAGGTAGCGGGATCGAGCAGGAACGAAAGGCCATACAGATTGTGCGCAGGATCAATTATCGTGTACGCACCTGTAACCGTGCAGCCATTGCCTTGCTGCTCGAAGAACGTCCCGTCGGGATTCACAGTGAGCACGTTCCCAGCGTCATCCCAATTACCAACGAGCGTTGCAAGGCTGGATCGATATAAGTTGTAGTAGGGGTCCGGGGTGGCTCCGAACGTCGGGACCACGGTGCCGCTATCGGTGAATGACAGATTTAGCGTGCCCCCGGTCATAGACGCATTGACTGTCCACGCGAAGTAATTTGGCGTAGCGCAGTTGTCCAGCAACGCGGTGACCCCGCTGCCTGTTAACTGGCTGCCGTCCAGGGTGTAAGCCCCTCCCGCGATATGTGCGCAACCGAATTCATCGACGGTTGCAAGCGAGAGGTACATACCATCAGCGATCAGAGCTACCTCGCTAATTGGCTTGCCATCAACAGTGCCGCTGATATCCCAGATGCCATCAGGTTTTAGCATTGGAGGGGGCGGAGGTGGGGGCGGAGGTGGGGGCGGAGGTGGGGGGGGAGGTGGTTGCGCGATCGGCGGCGCAACCGGAGGCGGCTGCTGGCTCGGGGGGGCAACGGCGGGCGGTGGCTGGATCGGAGGCGTGCTATTCCCTTGATGCACAGCGGGCGGAGTGTAGGGGCTGGTCGAAACTCCCACCATTCCGCAACCGGGCAGCAGCACAATCATCAACGGCAGGAATGCTCTCACAGTTGTGTTCTTTTTTTGAGCCTGCGCCAAGAGAGGTCCCAAACCCCTCTAGCATTCGCTGCCGGAGAGCCTAGCGGAAGCTCGATGGCTATCGCGCAAGATTCAACTTAATCGTTTCAAGATCTCCCCAGGCGATAGCGCGCTTTAACAATTTCCTCGAGACATCCAGCGGGCTGCAGCATTCATATCCCGTTTTAGCGCGCGCAAGGCCGTCCACGCGATCCGCCGCACGCGCGCTTATCACATCAAGCGACCTGACTACTGCTTGGGCTATTTTTAGGCTGTTCGCGCGCTGGTTGCTACCAGCTCGCCACTCACGCCCGCAGGCGCAGGTTCTGTGGATCGTAGAGTGGTTCGCTTGCAACGAGCGCCCGGCACCGCTCCCCGAGAATTTCCACCTCGAGCTCCGTGCCGGGTGCGGCGAGGTCGCTGCGCACGTAGGCGAGCGCGATGCTGCGATTCAAGCGGTAGCCATAGCCACCGGAGGTAACCAGGCCGACGCGTTCATCGCCGCGATACACGATGGAGACCGCCGCCGCGTCCGCATCGTGTGCCGCGACCAGGAGCGGAACGAAGCGCTCCTTCGGACCTGTGGCGGCCTCGCGTCGTAGTGCCTCACGGCCTATGAAGTCGGCAGTCTTGTCGAGTCGTACGAAGCGATCGAGCGCTGCCATCAGGGGGGTGTACTCAGTGGTCAGGTCGGCCTTCCAGCTGCGATAACACTTCTCGAGTCTGAGGCTGTCCATGGCGTAGAGCCCGAAGTGAGCGAGCTCGAACGGCTCGCCTGCCGCGAGGAGCAACCCGTGCACAGCGAGCAGGTGTTCGCTCGGCACATGCAGCTCCCAACCGAGTTCCCCGACATAATTGACGCGCATGGCGAGGGCTTCGGTGTAGCCGATCGCGATCGAACGCACCGACAGCCATGGGAAAGCCGCATTCGACAGGTCCGCATCCGTCACTCTCGAGAGCAGCTTCCGGGAGCGCGGACCGACCAGGACCAGCGAGCCGAAATGCGCAGTGACATTTATGATGTCAACTGGACCATGGCGCTGCGTCAGGTGGCTCCGCAGCCAGTGCTCATCGTGCAGTTCGCCCGCCGCAGCCGAGATCAGCCAGAACCGCCCTGGCGCCAGGTGCGACACGGTCATCTCGCTTACGATGCCACCGCGCGGTGAGCAGAAATAGCTGAGCGCCGTGCGGCCGATCCGCGGCAGTGGACCCGCTGCCATGTGGTCGATCCAGTTCGCAGCCCCAGCCCCGGTGACTTCAAACTTGGTGAAGCCCGGCAGCTCGAGCAGCGCGACCCCGCTTGCCACCGCTGCACACTCGCGCGCGACGGCGCGATGCCAGTGCGGTCGGCGGAATGAGCACTCCGGGCCGGCTGGATCGCCGGCCTGCCGGTAGTACAGCGCCCGCTCCCAGCCGCCGCGCGCACCGAACACCGCACCCTGCGTGCGCAGGCGGTCATGGAGTGGCGAACTCTTCGCCGGTCTGCCGGCAGGCCGTTCTTCCTGCGGATACGCGACGCCGTACTCGTGCTCGTAAGTCTCGAGGCCTTTGGCGAGGGTGTAGGTGCGGTTGGCAAAGGGCAGGTAGCGGCGTCGGTCGAGGGGCCAGACGTCCCAGTCCGGCTCGCCGTTCACGAGCCATTCGGCGATGACCCGCCCGGCGCCGCCCGCCTGAACGATGCCGAAGGTGAACGCACAACAGTGGAAGAAATTGCGCCCGATGGTGGAAGGACCCATGAGCGGATTGCCGTCGGGTGCGTACGGAATCGGGCCATTGATGACGCGTTTGACACCCACGGAGCCGAGGATGGGTACGCGCGCGCAGGCGGCCTCGATGTAACTCTCGATGCGCCCGAGATCGTCAGCGAAGAGCTGGTGTGCGAATTCCTCCGGCAGCCCCTCGAGCCAGTGGGCCCGGCCGCGCGATTCGTAGGGGCCGAGCAGGAGCCCATGCCGCTCCTGCCGCAGGTAATAGCTGACATCCGGGTCTCGCACCAGGGGCACCCGCGCGTCGCCGCGCTCAACGAGCGCCGGAATATCCTCGGTAAGGAGATATTGATGAGAGAGCGTCACGATCGGCAGGTACTCGCCGATCATCGCCGCCACTTCTCCGCCGCGGTAACCGGCTGCGTTGATGACGTACTCGGCATCGATTGATCCAGAGGGCGTGTGGATGCGCCAACCGCCTGAACCGAGCGCGGTGATGCCGGTGACGCGAGTGTGACGGTAAATGGTAGCACCAAGATCCCGGGCGCCCTTGGCGAGTGCCTGCGTCAGCTGCGCCGGGTCGATATCCCCATCTCCTGGATCCCAGAGGCCGAGGCGGATGCCGTCGAGCTCGAGAAACGGATGGCGCTGCCTGATCTGTGCGGGGGAGAGCAGCTCGAATTCGGTACCTTGCGCGCGCGCCTGCGCGAGGACGTGGTGAAACTCATCGACCCGATCGGCGGTATGCGCCAGGCGGATGCTGCCGGTGAGATGGTAGTTGATCTCGTAGCCCACTTCCTGCGCGAGCCTCGCATACAGCGCGGTCGAGTAGCGCTGCAGCTTGAGGATGCTCCAGGAAGTCGAGAAATTCGGGCAGTTGCCCGCCGCGTGCCAGGTGGAACCCGCGGTGAGCTCATCGCGCTCGAGCAACGCCACATCGCTCCAACCGAGACGGGCGAGGTGGTACAGCGCGCTGCAACCGACCGCGCCGCCACCGATCACGACGACTCGCGCCTGGCTCTTCATCTATGCGCTCGCGTCCGGGTGCTGCAAACGCCTGCGCCGGCTCACTGCTTGACCCGCTCGCTCGCAGGATCAAAAAAGGGCCGCAGCGAGACTCGCGCGGCGACCCGCTCGTCGGCGACCTCGACCTCGTAGTGGCCGGCGGCAATCCACTCGGAGTTTACCGGGGCAGCATCGTCGCTGAGATAACCCAGACCGAGCGGAGCGCCTACGGTGTGGCCGAACATGGCAGAGCAGATCCGCCCGACGAGCTCACCATCCCGCCAGATCGGCTCGTTGTGATAGAGCATGCGATCACTGCGTTCGAGCGCAACAGCAACGAGCCGGCGTCTGAGGCCCTCGTGCCGTTGCCGCTCGAGCGCCTCGAGCCCGACGAACCCACCGGGCTTGTTCCAGGCGATGGCGAACTGCAGACCCGCCTCGAGTGGAGTGTCCTCGTCAGAGATGTCGTGACCCCAGTGGCGGTATGCCTTCTCCATCCGCAGGCTGTTGAGCGCGTGATAACCAGCGAGCCGCAGTCCGAAGGACCGGCCGGCATCGATGATCACATCGTACACACCCTGGGCAAACTCGCTCGGCAGGTACAGCTCGTACCCAAGCTCCCCGACATAGGTGATCCGGCTGGCCCGCACGCGCGCATAACCCAAGTCGATCATTCGCGATGTCGCGAAGGGAAACGCCGCGGTCGAGAGGTCAGCATCGGTCAGCGTCGCGAGCAACGCGCGGCTCTGAGGTCCCATCAGGCCGAGCACCGCTAATCCCGAGGAGACATCGACTGCGATCGCGCGCGCGGTGGCCGGGATGCTGCGACCGAGCCAATGAAAGTCGCGCGTCTGCGTCGCGCACGAGCTGACGATGAAGAACACATCCTCGGCTTCACGTGTGACGGTGACATCGGCCTCGATGCCACCGCGCTCGTTCAACCACTGCGTATAGACAATCTTGCCGATTGGTACGTCAATATCATTGGCGCACATTCGTCCGAGGACCGCCGCAGCATCAGCACCCTTCACAACGAACTTGGCGAAGGAGGATTGGTCGAAGAGGCCCACCGCTTCCCGCACCGCGCGGTGCTCGGCGGCCGATTGCTCGAACCAGTTCTGACGGCCATAGCTGAACTCGTAGCGCGGCTGCTCGCCAGGAGCAGCGAACCAGTTGGCGCGCTCGTACCCGGCCACCTCACCAAAGCACGCGCCGGCTGCGGCGAGGCGGTCATGTAACGCGGACTTGCGCACCCCGCGAGCGGTCTCGGGCTGCCGGAAAGGCCAGTGCATGGCATAGAGGAGGCCGAGCGTCTCGACCGTGCGGTCACGGAGGTAACGTTTGTTGCGCTGGAAGGGCACACAGCGGCGCACATCAACGTCCCACAGATCGAACGGTGGATGTCCATCGACGATCCAGTCGGCGAGCACCTTGCCCGCTCCACCGGCAGACTGGATGCCGATGGAATTGAAGCCCGCCGCGACGTAGAGGCCGCGCATCTCCGGCGCCTCTCCGAGCAGGTAGCGGTCATCGGGCGTGAAGCTCTCCGGTCCATTGAAGAATACCTGCACGCCGGCCGACTCGAGCACCGGCACCCGGTTCATCGCCTGCGCAAACAGCGGCTCGATATGCCCGAGGTCAGCGGGCAGCTGATCGAAGGCGAAATTCTCGGGGATGCCCGACACGCCCCAGGGTTTCGCGCGTGGCTCGAACCACCCGACCAGAAGCTTGCCGGCGTCCTCCTTGAAGTACGAGCAGGCGTCGGCATCGCGCAGAATGGGAAGCCCCGAGGCGAGGCCGGGGATGGGCTGGGTCACAATGTAGAAGTGCTCGGCCGCATGCAGCGGCACGGTTACATTCACCCACTCGCCAATCTCGCGCGCCCACATACCGGCGCAGTTCACGACGGCATCCGCATGAACCTCGCCGGCATCGGTTACCACGCCCGTGACGCGCCCATGCTGGCTGCGAATGGCGGTGACCCTGACCTCCTCGACGATGCGGACGCCGCCGCGGCGCGCGCCACGGGCGAGTGCCTGGGTCGTGTCCACCGGGTTCGTCTGCCCATCCTTCGGCAGAAACACCGCTCCAACCAGGTCATCCGCCGCAAGCAGCGGCCAGCGCTCCTTGGCGGCGCCGGGCGACAGCACCTGTACCTCGAGGCCGAAGCAGCGCGCCATGGATGCGCCGCGCTTGAGCTCTTCCAACCGCGCGGCGCTCGCGGCAACTGCGATCGAGCCGACTTGCCTGAAGCCGGTCGCCTGTCCCGTCTCGCGCTCGAGTCCCTCGTACAGCTGCGTCGTGTATTGCGCCAGACGCGTGAGGTTCTGCGTCGCGCGCAGCTGCCCGACCAGGCCCGCGGCATGCCAGGTCGTGCCGCAGGTGAGCCGCTTGCGCTCGAGCAGCAGCACGTCGCGGCAGCCGCGTTTGGCGAGATGATAGGCAACACTGCAGCCGACGACGCCGCCGCCGATGATCACGACGCCCGCGTGCGACGGAATGTCTGGCACGGGAGTCTCTCGTTCAGGCCCCTGCGCGCATGTGCTCGCGTGGCAGCCTGACGGGAAAGCGCTCGCGGATCTGCGCGTCGACCGCTTCCGGCACGTGCGCGGGGAAATGGGTCGCCAGAATCTCAGTCACTTTCTTCGCGGCGCGCTCGGCGGCATCGAGGGCGCCCTGTTCGGCCCATTCGTTCGGACTCCTGCGATCGCCGATCGCAGGATACAAATACGCTGACTGCATGAGCTGCAGCGTCTGCTCTGACCCCAGGTAATGCCCCGGCCCCTCGAGACATACCTGCCTCACGGTATCGAACGATAAGCTCGCTTCATCGACCTCGATCCCGCGGATGGTTCGCTGCGTGGCACCGATGATGTCGTTATCGATGACCAGACTCTCCAGCGAGAAGCCCAGGAGGCTCGCGTGCATGCCAGCGGACTCGTAGATCAGATTCGCGCCGGCGTTACCCACCAGCGCGTGGCTGTAAGCCTTCTCGGCCCCGGACTGCGCGTCGGGGAGCTTCGAGTCGGTCATCCCCGAGGCTGTGCCACCGGTCAGATCGTAGTAGTGCGCCATCTGCGCGGCCGCTGCCGAAAGCAGCGCCTGCTCCGGGCTGCCGCCGGACATCGCACCGGTGCGCAGATCCGATACGAAGCACCAGGTGCCGAAAATCGCCGGTGCTCCGGGTTTTACGGCGTTCACGTACACCAGTCCCGCGAGCACCTCCGCAACTTCCTGGGCGAGCGCTCCAGCGAGTGCCGCGGGCGCCGTGGCGCCCGCCTGACCGGCCGAGAGCAGCAGCACCGGCATGCCACCGAGTGCGGCGACCTCCAGGCACCGGCAGGCGTCGGTTGCGAATTTCATCGGCGGCACCACGAAGCAGTTCGACTGGCTCACGAACGGCCGCGCGCGCCAGCGGTCCTCGCCGCCCGCCACCTGGTGCAGCATCTCCAGCGAGCGCGTGACGTGCAGCGGCTGGACCCAGCTGGTGCCTACGTGCTTGGTGGTCGCGGACACCGAGGCGTAGCAGGTATTGAAATCCATCTCGTAGGGATCGGGAATGTCGCGCGGCACCACGGTACGCTGGAAGAAGTGGATGTGCTCCATGGCATCCACGATGCGGCCGCAGTCGTACAGGTCGCGGATCCTGGATTCACGGTACGTGCCGCTGCGCGAATCAACCATGTTCACGGCTGCGCCCGCTGTGCCGAAGTAGACCTTCTGTCCCCACGGCTCCATGTCGTGCCGCGGATCCTGGCCGTGCAGCACGAAATGACGGGCAGCCCTCGCTACGGTGTCCTCGACCAGAGCGGTGGGGAAGAGCAGGCGCCCGTGCTCACTCAGCGTGCAGCCCGCGCGGGTCAGGTACTCGACGCCCGAGGGCGGTGCATCGGCGAGCCCGACTTCCGCGAGCAGCCGCAGCGCCGTGCGATGGATCTGGAGCACGTCCGCCTCGTTCAGCGGCCGGTAGCGGCCGCTCGGCATGCCCGGGTGCACCGGCTTGAGATTGTCGGGCAACGGCGCCGCGCGCATGGCGCGGCGGGCGTCGCGGCTCGGTCCGGGGCGTCGGCAGACTCGGGTGGTTTCGGTCATGGTTCTTGGTCCATAAGGGTCAGTATTGCAGCGGCGCTCCGTCCTGAACAGTTGCCGAGCTCCCGCCGGTCCAGTGCGGCCTCAGTGTGCCGCAATCCAGCGATCGATCTCCGGCATCACCCGACTCACGATCCGTTGATTGCGCCGGATCCCCGCCACCGACTCGAGGAAGGGCTTGCGCGCTTCGGGCGGCACGCTGCGTGCCTCGTAGGCCTCGAGATCGGCGATACGCCCGGGCTCGGACGAATACCCCGCGACTTCCCCAGCGATCAACCAGCGTTGCGTGCGACTGAAGGGCAGCTGCGGGTCATCCAGTCGCGGCGCGAGCGTCTCCCACACCATGTCCGGGTGACGCTGTGCGAGCTCACTGAGCAGAACATCGTTGCTGCCGGCCGGAACCTGGTCGGTGAGGGCGATATCGACCATGCGGCGCGCGAGCGCGGGGTCGGCCACGCCGGCGAGCGCATGGAACAGGTGCGCCTTCTCGAGCGGATCGGCGTTTTGCCGGGCACGCGCGAGCAGCGCATCGAAGGTCCCGGCGTCGGCTTGGCCGCCGACGATATTGACCGCGGTACGCTGCTCGGCCGCGGTGCCTGCGCCTGCCTTCAACTGCTGACCGGCATCCGCAATTGTCGCCGCGTCACCCATCCTTCCTGCAGTCTCGCGCAGCTGAGCACGGAGTACCTGCACGTTCGCAGGTTCATGGGCGCTGGCCGTCGTGCCGATCCGTTCCGTCACCGGGGCGAGCAGTCGCAGTACCCAGCCCCGGAAAGCCGCGCGCTGCGGGCCATCGACGTAATGCCGGTCGAGTTGCCCGAAGATATCGACCAGCCGGCCCCACACGATCGGGTTGGCGCCGGCCGGCACTCGCGAGGCGAGATCCATCAGCTGACTGACCGGTGCATCTTCGGCGAGCGCGAACGCCCATGAATCATTCAACAGGCCCAGCTGGTCTGCCGCAGCGAGCGCAGCAAAGCGTGCCTTGAGGGCATCGAACGGTTCTCCGCGATACAGCACTCGCGCGTACCCAAGTTGCCCCGCGTTCACCAGCAGCGGCGGGGACTGCGAGAGCTCTGCGGTGCCTGTCAGCAGGATATGGCGGCTGGCTCCTGCGACCGGGCCGGCTGCCAGCGGCAGCCGCCACCGCTGCTTCGCTGCACCGGCGAGCGTGGAGGGGTCGTCCACAAACCGGCTTTGCGCCAGATGCACACCTGCAGGCGTGCGCGTGACGCTCACCAGGGGCAATCCTTCCTGACGGGTAAAGTCGTGCTCGATGCCGAGGATGGGCAGACCGGCCGCCTCCTGCATCACGCCCCACAGGTCGGTGTCCACGGTGTTGCCGTACGCGTGTGCGCGCATGTAGCGGCGTACTCCCTCGCGGAAACGGTCGCGGCCCACATAACCATTGATCATGGTGATGATTGCCGCGCCCTTGTCGTAGGTGATCGAGTCGAATGCCTCCTGTGCCTGGTCCGCGGTATCGACCCTCTGCAGCACTGGATGTGTCGATGGAACGGAGTCGGCCTGTTTGCCGCGCTCGAAGATCTCGGCCGCCTGCAGTCCGGTCTCCCATTCCGGATGCAGCTCGTCGGCCGCGTAGGTCTGCATCCAGCGCGCGAAACCCTCGTTGAGCCACAGATCGTCCCACCACGACATGGTGACCAGGTCACCGAACCACTGGTGGGCCATCTCGTGCGCGACCACGAGAAACACCAATTGCCGGTCCTTCTCCGTCGAGGTCAGGGGATCGAACAGCAGGTGGTTCTGCGAATAGAAGATTGCGCCCCAGTTCTCCATGGAGCCACCGAGGATCTGCCCCGGGGCGGCGATCAGATCGAGCTTCGGCAGCGGATAGGCGACCCCGAAATAGTCGTTGTAGTAGTGCAGGAGCTTGGCTGCCTGATCGAGCGCGTAGGCGGCTTTACCGGTATCGCCGCGCTTGACGACGATCCCGACATCCACTCCATCGACGCGTGTCTGGATGCGCTCATAGTCGCCTACGCCGACAAATAACAGATAGGTCGACATCTTCGGGGTCTGCTGGAAGCGCACACGCTGGGTCGTGGCCGAGACCGGGCTGACCTCGGCGATCGGCATGTTGGAAATCGCCAGGCGGTCTTTCGGCACCTCGATCGATACGGTGAAGGTCGCCTTGCGGGCGGGCTCATCCCAGCAGGGCAGCAGATCGCGGGCATCTGCCGGCTCGAAGTTGGTGGCGAGCGTACGCCGAGGTCCATCGGGACCCGAGTAGTCCATGGCGAAAAAGCCCGCCGTCGCACGGCCAATCGCTCCGTGATAGTCGATAGTGAGAAGGTGCTCTCCTGTGGTAACTGGGTTGGCGAAGGTGAGCGTGGCGCGGCCGAGACCCTTGTCGAGGCTCACGCGCGCGTCGGGTCCGCCATCAAGCGCCGCATGGTCGAAGATGAGGCCCGCTGCGTTGAGAGTGATCGCCGGGCTCTCTGCGGTGACGCGAATCGTGATCGCGACCTTTCCTCTGAAGGTGAGCGCTGCGGCATCGGGGACGAGCGCAAGCTCGTAGTGCAGCGGAACCACGCTCTCCGGCAGCACCTCGCGTTGCGGATGCTCAGCCGCGCGCGCGCAGGCGGCGCCAGCCAGGCATAACATGCTGATTGCAGTCGCGCGCTGCATGAAGAGCACCCCTCACCCGTTGCGGCATCCAGCATAACGTGGGGGCGCGAGCGCCGCCCGGTGCCTGGCACCGGGCGCTGTGATGAGGAGCGCTGCGCGGTCCCGACGGACCTCAGTGGCAGGGCCGACGGTGACAGGCAGTTACTGCACCGTGTACCCGCGCTGCTGCAGACAGGCGGTCCGCACCCGGTCATAGGTCGACGCCTGCTCGTTTACCTGGGCAGAGGGCGGGCCGCCCTTTGGATGCAGCGGATCGAAACCGCTCTGCGAGAGGGCAGTGCGGTAGCAATCATAACGATCGCGCGCCTGCTGCTCGGGCGTCTGGCCGTTGTTGGGGGTGAGCGAGACCATCTGGGGCTTCTGCGCAGAGAATTGTCCCGCTCCGGCAGGCGCCACGAGCGCACCCGGAGCGGCGCCCATCGAGGCGGAAGCGGGCGTGGCAAACCCTGTCGGAGCGGCCGCCATGGATGCGGCTGCGGGCGCCGCCATCATTGCCCCGGCTGCCATAGGCGCGGCGTACCCGGGAGCCGGCGCCGCTGCCGGCCCGGCGTACGCGGGCGCCGCCATTGCCGGAGCGGGCGCATAGCCGGATCCCGAGCCCGCCGGCGCGGAATCCACCGGATCGTTCACCACTTCGTAGCCACCGAGGTCCGGTCGCGGCCGATAGTAGGTGTCGTTGGCGTAGAAATAGAGTCCGGCGCTGCCGGTGACGGCGGTCGCGAAGGAGGGAAGTGTGGTGACCACCAGACCGATCGGAGGCTCGATCACCGTGTACGCCGCCCCGTGTGGCTCGAACCAGACCCCTTCCGCAAACCAATACGACTGGCCACCGAAGTTGACCACGTTAGATCCCGCCGGAAGGTTGTGCACGACGGTGCCGCGATCCGGATACACATGGTTATGGCTATGCCGTGCGTCCTGGTGTTTGTGATGCGAATCGACCTGTTCCTCTGAGGCGAACTGCGCCTGCGCAGGGCTAGCCGCCTGCGGGTAGCCGGCCGCCTGCTGCTGATACTGCTGATAATTGAGTGGCTGTTGGTAGCCAGCCGCCGCGCCCGCTGGTGCCGCATAACCGCCCGGCTGGGGTTGTCCGTAATTGACCGGGGGCTGTTGCGGATAGCCGGCCGGTGGTTGCGGGTAAGCGCCAGCCGCCGGCTGGGCGGAATAATTACCTTGCGGAGGTCGATAGCTGCCCGCGGGCTGCTGGTACCCGGCCGGCGGCGGCTGGTAATTGCCCGATGGCTGTTGATAGGCCGGTGCCGATTGGGGTGCCTGATAGCTCACCCCGGATGGCTGAGAGGGCGCCTGATAAGCCGGCGCCTGGTAACTGCCCGCTGCCGGCTGCTGATAGCTACCCGAAGGCTGTGGATAGCTCGGCTGCGCGGGTGGCTGGTACGCACCCGGTTGTGCCGGCTGGGGATACGAGGCCGGTGGTTGCTGATATGCCCCCGGCGCCTGCGGCTGCTGGTAGGCCGGCGGTGGTGCGTATCCCGGCTGCTGTTGTGAAATTGCGGAAGTCGAAACTGCAAGCGGCGCTAGTGCGAGCGCCCAAAAGGATTTTGTAGTCATACCCGTCGCCCTCGACTCGGTGGGGCACCGCCATGGCACCCCCGTTGTCGCCGAGCGCTGCAGTGCCTAGGCACTGCAGCCCCCTGCGGTAACAAAAATTAACGCAGCACAGCGATTGATGCTTACCCGGCTGCGACAGTTCCCCTGTTCCGTCATCCTCGGACGCAAAAAAACTTGCGCGGCGCCCCGGCGACCATGCCGCGGCCCGGTCGTGTACCGCCGCGGTCTCGCTGAAGTCCCGTGGGTCCGCTCAGCCTTCCGGCTCGCGCAGCTCCACCCACGTCGGCGCATGATCACTGGCCTTCTCCCAGCCACGTACGTCGCGGTCGACGCCCGCCTGGTTCAGTCGGCGCGCCAGGGCGGGGTTCAGCAGCAGGTGATCGATGCGCAGTCCGGCGTCGCGCTGGTAGGCGTTCCGGAAGTAGTCCCAGAAGGTGTAGATCTGCTCTTCAGGGTGCAGCGCGCGGATCGCGTCCGTCCAGCCCTGCTGCAGCAGCTGCGCGAAGGCTTCCCGCACCTCGACCCGGAACAGTGCGTCCTCGACCCAGCGTTCGGGCTTGTACACGTCACGCCCGGTCGGGATGACGTTGAAATCGCCGGCCAGCACTACCGGCGTCGGACTCGCGATGAGCTCGGCGGCATGCCGGGTGAGTCGTTCGATCCAACGCAGCTTGTAGTCGAATCGGGGGCCAGGCGCCGGGTTGCCATTCGGCAGGTAGAGGCAGCCGACGACAATCTCATCGACCTTCGCTTCGATGTAGCGGCTGTGGATGTCCTCCGGATCGCCGGGGAGCACGCGGCGGATCTCGCTCGGCTCGCGGCCGCGGGCGAGTATGGCGACCCCGTTCCAACTCTTCTGGCCGTGCCAGATCACTCCGTATCCGGCAGCCCGCACCGCCAGCTCCGGAAACTTCTCCTGCGGCGCTTTCAACTCCTGGAGACAGACGACATCGGGAGCTCTCTGCTCGAGCCACCGCAAAAGGTTCGGCAGACGCGCGGTGATCCCATTGACGTTGTAGGTGACGATCCGCATCGCTCGACAGCGCCAATGGGTTCTGCCGCGCTCGGTTCAGGAGCCACTCGTCGGACAGGTAAACTCCTTGGATCCGGTTCCCTTCGCCTGAGGCTCGACCCGCTTCCAGCCGGCGGGAATGTCGAATTTGTCCGCTGGCACGGCGCCCGTGCTGATGGAGGTCGTCTCGACGCTGATTTGTGCCGCCTGGATCATCCCGGGTGGGAGGGCATTGTCCGGTGTGGCAGCCGGCGGTGGCGCAGCCGTGTCTTTCTTCTTGTTGAAGAGTCCGCTGGCCAGCTTGCTCCCGAAGGCGTTCGCAGCGGAGCTGAAGACCGAACTGCCGATGGAGTTCTTGGCCGCGTTCCCTGCGGCGGCTCCCGCCGCGGAGCCCGCGGCGCTGGTGGCGGAGGCGGCCGCGGCATCACCGGCCGCCTGGTTGGCGTCAGTCAGCACGTTGCCGCCGCCGCCCGCAGGCTGGTTCTTGGCGGACGCGCAATGCTCGCCGCCGAAGGCGATGCGCATGACGCTCTTCAGCGGATGACCCTTGAGCTCGCCCGATTTGGCGGACACCTCTTTCAGCGCGTCCGCATACGGAGCGAGGAACTGGCGCATCTGCTTCTGTATCTCGGGATCGTGCGGATCGAGTCCAAGTTTGGCGTAGTAAGCGTCGCGAAACGCCTTCTGATCCGCCAATCCCGCGATCTCATCCTGCGTGAGCCAGGTGTCCACCGCGAAGAGGAAGTCGCAAACATCGCCGGTCGCCTTGTTGGTGCAGCTCTGAGTGAGCGCAAGCTGCGTGAGCTGCGCATCGTGTCCCGCGAACGTCGCGTGTGTACCGGGTTGCTTCA
>Ga0306920_100007613_pt1 | contig 14270 bp, 3 predicted proteins | sample flu12Cox44000170_FD_204666 | JGI IMG/M metagenome (GOLD analysis project Ga0306920, IMG submission 204666) | Lab enrichment of tropical soil microbial communities from Luquillo Experimental Forest, Puerto Rico - flux4day.12C.oxic.44.000.170 (v2)... | ecosystem: Environmental > Terrestrial >...
GCGGGAGCGGCGACCACCGAGGGCGGTGCTGCTGCGCGACGTGCCCAGCCGGCGCTTGGCGGCCGAGCGGCGATTGATGGAGCTGCTTGAGCGGGCCGAGAGTGGCTTGAGCGCGCGGCAACTGCGGCAGGGAATGGCGCAAGCGGCGGGCCAGGGGGTCGAGCCCGAGGAGCTGTGGGCCTTGGAGCGCGACTCCAATTACGCGGTGCAGGTAGGCTGGGGCGCCTCTGGGGCGGGGTGCTACGACGTGTGGTGTGTTGCGAAGCGGGAGGCCGGGGAGAACCGCTGGGCGCTGAGTGTTCCTGCAGGCGCCCGGGCGGAGCCGAAGCCGTGGAGCGCGTACGCCAACCGAATGCTTCGCCAAGCGACGCACCAGCAGGTGGCGCAGCAGCTGCGCGACTACCTGCGTGAGCGGCTGCCGGAGTACATGGTGCCATCCCAGTTTGTGTGGCTGGAGCGGCTGCCCCTGACGCCAAACGGCAAGCTCGACCGCCGGGCGCTGCCGGCCCCGGAGCAGCAGCGCGAGGTGCCGGGAGCTTACTACCTTGCTCCCAGAAGCCAACTCGAGGAGCAGATTGCCTCAATCTGGAGTCAGGTCCTTGGCGTGGAGGGCATCAGCGTCGACGCCAATTTCTTTGACGCAGGCGGGCACTCGCTTTTGTTGGTCAGAGTACAGAGCAAGTTGAAGCAGATCTTCAACACCAGCCTGTCGGTCGTCGATTTGTTCCTACACCCAACCATTAGCGCATTGGCGCACGCCATCGCGAGCGAGCAGAACGGCGCAGCGCAGTCCGATGCGCATTCGGGAAATAGGCGCACTCGCCATCCCGAGTATTTGTCCTCGAGAAGTATGCAGATAATGGGAGAAGCAACATCAACATGAGTACTATGGATAATGCGGTGAAGCCGGCCGAAATCATTGCTGTGATCGGGATGCAAGGACGTTTTCCCGGCGCGCCTGACGTAGGCGAGTTCTGGACGAGCCTGAAAAACGGTGTTGAATCGATCTCTACATTTTCAGAAGCCGAATTGCAGGCTGCCGGAATCGATCCCGCTTACCTCAACGTTCCAGGTTATGTGAATCGCGGCTGCGTCCTCGAGGATATTGATCTGTTCGATGCCGGATTTTTCGGGTACAGCGCTCGGGACGCGGAAACGATGGACCCACAGCAGCGCATCTTCCTGGAGTGTGCCTGGGAAAGCCTTGAGCAAGCAGGGTACGACCCTGAAAGATATCCCGGGATGATCGGCGTTTTTGCCGGTTGCGATCAGAGTTCCTATCTGTACCAGATCTACGCAAACGTAGATCTCTCCGCATACGGTTACGGCGGGATGATGGCAATTGGTAACGACAAGGACTATCTTACCACCCAGGTTTCATACAAGCTCAACCTGCGCGGGCCAAGTCTGACGATTCAGACTTCATGTTCAACGTCGCTCGTCGCTGTGTGCATGGCTTGCCAGAGTCTGCGTCACGGATACTGCGATATGGCGCTGGCGGGCGGTGTTGCTATCAGCGTGCCTCAAAAGAAGGGCTACTGGTACCAGCAAGGTGGGATTCAGTCGCCCGATGGCCACTGCCGTCCATTCGATGCAAACGGCCAGGGAACCGTGGTCGGCAATGGCGTCGGAATCGTGGTTCTCAAGCGGCTATCGGACGCGCTTGCGGATGGCGACAATGTTCTCGCCTTGATAAAGGGGTTGGCTCTGAATAATGATGGTGCCGGCAAGGTGGGCTACACTGCGCCAAGTATTGAAGGCCAATCTCAAGTCATCAAGATGGCCCAACGCATGGCCGGCGTTGAGCCCGACACCATCGGGTACATCGAGGCGCATGGAACGGCTACGGCCTTAGGGGATCCGGTAGAAGTCGCTGCATTGACAAAGGCTTTCCGAGAACGAACCAAAAAAAAGCAGTTCTGCGCGATTGGAGCGCTGAAGAGCAACGTCGGCCATCTGAGTTCAGCGGCGGGCGTGTCTGGTCTGATAAAAGGGATCCTCACCGTCCAGCACGGACAGATTCCACCGACGTTGCATTACCAGCAGCCAAATCCTCAGCTCGACCTTGCGAACAGTCCCTTCTTCGTCGCGTCCAAACTCATGACTTGGCCTTCCAATGGGCATCCCCGGCGGGCGGGCGTGAGCGCGTTCGGTGTGGGCGGGACGAACGCTCATGTCGTGCTGGAGGAAGCGCCTGCTATCCCGAAGCAAACGACGGGACGCGACAAACAGATTCTGCTCCTGTCTGCTCGAACTTCAACGGCTCTGGAGCGGATGACGGATAACCTGATTGCTCATCTCGAGAGGTGGCCCGATCATGACCTGGCGGACGTGGCTTTCACACTTCAAGTGGGCCGCCGGCAATTCCCGCATAGACGGGCAGTGATCTTTGATCGGAGTGACCGCGACGGGTTGTTGGCTACCCTGAGGGCGCGCGACCCGGAAAGAGTTCGCACGGCTTGCTCAGAGATATCTGACCGAACGGTCGTGTTTCTATTCTCAGGACAGGGCACGCAGTACGTTGGAATGGGGAGGGACTTGTACCGGACCGAACCAGCATTTCGGGAGCACTTAGATAAATGTGCAGAATTTCTGATCGGTCAGATAGGCCTTGACCTTCGTAATGTCCTTTACCCTGCAGCTGATCGTGAGAAAGCAGAGGGGCTACTCAAGCAGACCGCCATGGCTCAGCCGGCGCTATTCGCAATCGAATACTCCCTTGCCCAGCTGTGGATGGAATGGGGTGTTGTGCCGAAGGCCATGATAGGCCATAGCATCGGCGAGTATGTTGCGGCGTGTCTATCTGGGGTGATGACGCTCCAGGAAGCTCTCTCCGTAGTTGCAATGCGAGGACGTCTGATGGACAGCATGCCGGGAGGAAGCATGCTGGCGGTTCCTCTACCAGAAGCTGCTCTGCAGCCGGTCCTGCAAGCAGACGTCTCGCTGGCGGCGGTGAATGCCCCGGCGATGAGTGTCCTTGCCGGGCCTGCATCTACAATCAACGCGCTGGAGAAGGAATTCGTCAAGCAAGGCTTACCTTGTCGAAAGCTACATACATCGCACGCGTTCCATTCAAGCATGATGGATCCGGTGATCACGCAATTTGTAGACCGAATGACACGGATCAAGCTTGAGCCTCCACAAATCCCCTATTTGTCGAACTTGACCGGGGGCTGGATGACGCCGGAATTGGCCACCAGCCCCGCGTACTGGGGCTACCACGTGCGTCAGACGGTACGATTTTCCGATAACCTGTGCGAAGTCATGGCGTTTCCTGATCTCGCCTTGCTGGAAGTCGGTCCGGGGCAGACGCTGGGACTTCTTGCTCGACAACAGGGTTCACGAAGCTCTTCCCAGTTAATTCTCTCCTCGTTGCCGGGTCCGCAAGACAAAGATCATGTTTCCGACTCTGACCTAATTGCAGGGACGATCGGGCAATTGTGGCTCGGCGGTGTGAATTTTGACTGGCGAAGCTACCACAGCCGTGGGAAGCGCCAGCGTGTACCGTTACCGACATACCCATTTGAGCGCCAGCGCTACTGGTTAGGGCCTCTGGAAGAGATCACGCTACTCGAAACGCAGACACCCGCTCAAGTGCAGGTAGTTCGTCAGCCGCAGTTGGCCCAGGAATCAGCCGCGAGAACGACGGTCCAGGATTCAGCCACGACGACGATCGCGATCGTGCCAAGGCGTGAATCTCCAAAGGACGTCGATAGCTGGTTTTTCGCTCCAGTATGGCAGCCCGCCGTGAACCCGATTCAAACCTCATTGCCCAATGGCGCTGGCGAACGCTGGCTGATCTTTGCCCATTTGAGTTGGTTGGGCGTGGAGATCAAGGATCGTCTGAACACGGCAGGCTACACGGTCAACATGGTTGTCCCCGGAAGCGAGTTTGCTCGGAGGGAGTCCCATTACGAGATCCAGCCTGGCAAACGAGAGGATTACGATCTCCTGATGCAGGATCTGAAGCTCCGCAACGAGTACCCAACTCGTGTTCTACATGTCTGGAGCGCAGAAGATCAACCAGCGCACAGCTCGGTAATCGAAGATTTCGACCAGGCGCAAAACTGGGGTTTTTACAGCATCTTGTTCCTGAGCCATGCACTAGCGAAGGCGAGTGTGACGGCATCCGTGCAAATTGGTGTGGTGACAAATTGCCTGCACTCGGTGCTCGGGGATGAGCCACTGCGGTCCAATGACGCGACCCTCCTTGGGCTCTGTAAAGTCATTTCACAGGAATACCCGAACCTGCGTTGCCGGAACATTGACATAGTGCTTCCAGCTAGCGGGAACGCCGATGCGTTGATACATGAGCTGAGCGAAGAACCGTTTCAGGCAGTGGTGGCGTACCGGAAAGGCCGGCGCTGGCTGGAAACTTACGAGTCTATACGTCTGGAGCGGCCCGAAAGGATGTCACTGCTGAGCGATCGTGGTGTTTACCTGATCACTGGCGGACTCGGCAACATCGGTTTGCTGCTGGCGGAAGCGATTGCAGTTGAGGTCAACGCGAGGTTTGTTCTCATAGGCCGATCGGATTTCCCCGCCCGTGAGGAGTGGGATAACTACGTCAAGCGGAAGCCGTCCGATCCGATATCCGCAAAGATCCGTAGACTAATGGGCCTTGAGGAACGCGGCTCTGAGGCGCTCGTTCTTCAGGCTGACGCTGCCGACCGTGACCAGATGCTGGCTTGCGTGGATCAGGTGCTCGCTAAATGGGGAGCGATCCACGGCGTTATCCATGGCGCGGCCAATCTCTCTCCGAATGCGTTCGGTCCGGTGGGCACCGTGGACAAGGCCGCCGGCGACCGGCACTTCCGACCGAAGGCTCACGGTCTCCTCATTCTTGAAGAGCTGTTGCGTGATCAACCGCTCCAATTCTGCTTTCTCCTATCGTCCCTTTCGGCGGTGTTGGGCGGGCTCGGCCTTGCATGCTACGCCGCGTCGAACGCATACCTCGACGCCGCCGCACGTCAGTGGAACCAGGCAGGGAAGACTCGGTGGATCACGCTTAACTGGGATTCCTGGATGTTTACTCCCGGGCAGTCGCAGGAGGATGCGATCAGCCCGGCTGAAGGTCAGGATTGTTTTCGGAGGATCATGGCCTCCTCGCTCAAGCACCTGGTGGTCTCCGTGACGCCTCTGGCTGACCGGCTAACCCGTTGGGTGGACCTGCAAACGGGGGACAAGCAGCGGAAAGCGCCGCTCGCTCAGGCGGTGTCGGTCAGTGGAAATGGAGCCTCGGGCGGTCCTCCGGTGAGTGGAGAGCCCCATGCGCGGCCCAGCTTGAGCACGCCGTTCGTTGCTACTAGGACCGAGACGGAGAAGTCCATAACCGCTGTGTGGGAGCACTTGCTTGGCATCAGTCCGATTGGTGTTCACGACAAGTTCTTCGAGCTCGGCGGCCATTCGCTGCTCGCAATACAGCTGCTTGCTCGTTTGCGGGAGATCTTTGAGCTTGATCTGCCAGTCCAGCAGATCTTTGAAGCGCCAACGATCGCGCAGTTGGCGGAGAGCATCGATAATCGGAAGAAAGCAGCCGTAAGCACCTCTACAATTGGCGATACGAAGCTCGATGAGATGCTGAAGCTGGTGGAAAACCTCTCGGACGCTGAGCTGGAATCCTTGCTCAAAGAGGCGGATTCCGCAGAGCAGAACAATTAAATTTATGGCTGATTTTTCCAAACGCATCGCAGAACTTCCGCCGGAAAAACGGGCGCAAGTGTGGAAGCTGCTGAAGGCCCGCGGCCACGTCCGTGAGACTAAGCCACCGCAACCCGTAAAGGAGTCGGCATTAGAGAATCCATTATTGCTGGACGCAAGCTCTCCGACCGAGCCTTCGGCGCTCAAGGCCAGTTACAAGCGGTTTTATGATTCGGTGAGTTCTCAGCTCAATATGTCCGTATTTGGCGAGTTTTCTTTTTTCCTGAATTACGGATATCTACCGGATGGCAGCGACGAATACGCGGTCGTCCAACTGCCAGGATACTTCATTAATAAGAACTCTGTGAAGCTGGTTCTCGAACTCGTTGGCGACTGCCCGGTCGATGGCAAGCGCGTTCTCGACGTAGGGTGCGGCCGAGGTGGAACCCTCTACACGTTGAAGACTTTCTTCAAGCCTGCCACCCTTGCCGGGCTGGATCTATCCACGACTGCGATCGAGTTTGATAAGAAAGTGCACGACGATGCGCGGACGTCATTCCTCGAAGGAGACGCTGAGAGCCTACCCTTTCGGGACGGATCGTTCGATATCGTGACCAACGTTGAATCCTCGCACAGCTATCCTAACGTTCACCGCTTCTACGCAGAGGTGTATAGGGTTTTAACGTCCGGGGGATATTTCCTGTACACGGACGCGCTCGCCATCCAGCAGATAGCCACTTCGTTGGCATACCTCAATTATGTCGGGTTTGAGCTTGAAAGGAATAGGGACATCACCAGAAATGTTTTGTTATCTTGCGACCAGGTCGCGGCGGCGCGCGTGCAAGCGTTCGATGGCCGCAACGATCAGCAGTTAATGCACAACTTCCTGGCAACGCCGGGATCCGACGTATACAAAGAGATGCAGTCCGGACGCTGGGAGTACCGGATCTTCAAACTGAGAAAGCGCCTGTAAGCTAGGTTCGCGCATTCGCCGCAGGATTCGGAACCAAGAACCCATGCAGACTAACGACGCCCTTATAAAGCGCCTTGCGGGGCTGCCTCCCGCGAAGAAAGAGGCTTTGAAACGGCTTCTTCGAGAGAAGGTTGTGCGCGGTCAGGATCTCAAACCGCGGGTCCCTGGAGAGCGTGTTCCGCTTGCCTACGGGCAGCGACGGCTTTGGTTGCTCGATCAGCTCAGCCCGGAGAACCCCGCGTACAACGAGACGAACTCGCTCCGCTTCCGCGTTCCGCTTAACCTGGAAGTGTTCCGCCGCGCCGTAAACGAGATCGTCCGGCGCCACGAATCTCTTCGGACGAGCGTGCAAGTTATTGATGGCGTGCCCGTCCAGAGTATTGCCCAGCTCCTTTCGATCAACATCCCATTGGCGGACCTGAGACATATGTCACCCGCGGACCGCGAGGCAGAGGCGCTGAAATCCGCCGTGGAACAGTCCCGTGTGGCATTCGACCTGAGCGAAGGTCCGCTGCTGCGCGGCTCAGTTTACCGGCTCGATACGGCCGATTTCCTGTTCGTTCTAACGATGCACCACATGATTTGCGATGGGTGGTCGATGGGAGTTTTCATGGTCGAGTTGGTAGCCCTTTATTGGAGCTTCCTGGCTGGCAAGCCCTCGCCCTTGCCGGAGTTGCAGATTCAGCTCGGGGACTATGCGGTCTGGCAGCACCGGAACTTGTCGCCGAACTCACAGAATCAGCAACTCACATACTGGCGGGAACAGCTCAGGGATCTCCCTATCCTGCAACTCCCAACGGATCGGCCACGTCCCGCGGAGTTTACTTACCGGGGCGCGCGGCAGCCCGTGAAGATTGCGGGGGACGCTTACGCGTCACTGACGAGGCTTGCGGAACGGCAGAACGTGACGCTGTTCACTGTCTTGTTTGCCGTGTTCGGGGTGCTGTTGCACAGGTACACGGAACAGGAAGACATTCCCATCGGCGCACCTTCAGCTGGGAGATCGCGCAAGGAACTGGAGCCTCTAATCGGCTTTTTGGTCAACACGTTCGTGATGCGCCTTCAAATTCCCGGGAATGCCACTTTTCTCGAAGTGCTTGAGAACGTGCGCAGGACAACCATCGAGGCCTATGCAAACCAGGACGTACCCTTCGATCGTTTAGTGGAGGAACTGCAGCCCAAGCGTGACAAGAGCCGGAACCCGTTGTTTCAGGTTATGTTTCAGCTCTTCACCCGACCTAGTGCCCCCGGTCTCAAGAAGGATCTGCTTCTTCCATTCCTACCCGTGGACTCCGGGAGTTCGAAGTTCGACCTTTCCGCCGAACTGATCTGGACGGAAGATGCCATACAAGGTCAGATCGAGTACAACACGGATCTGTTCGATGCTGGCCGGATCGAACGCATGGTAGCGCACTTCTACCGTCTGATCGAAAGTGTTACAGCCGATCCCACCCGACGCATCTCGGACCTCGCAATCCTTACTCCGGAAGAAGAGAACCAGTTAGTTGTGGAGTGGAACAATACGTCGGTCCCGTACCCACGGGACCAGACGATCCCGGGGGTATTTCTGGAGCAGATGGCTCGGACGCCCGATGCGCCTGCAGTCCGGTTTGAGGGGCAGACACTGAGCTACCGCGAGCTTCACCAAAGGGCGGAATCGGTGGCGGCCGAGCTCAACTCCCGGGGCATCAGACCCGGCAACCTGGTCGGCCTGCACCTCGAGCGCAGCCTCGAGCTGCCGGCCGCCTTGCTTGGTATCCTGATGGCCGGCGCCGCGTACGTGCCGCTCGACCCGGGCTACCCCCGAGAGCGGATCGCGTACCTCGTCGCTGACAGCGGCGTCAGAGGCATTCTCACGACGACGAACAAGGCCGCTGATCTCGCGGGATTCGAAGGAGCCGTCATCACGATGGACGACCTTACTGGGAGTCCTCCCGATGTCGCGGGATCGACCGCAACCCCATCGGCCACGGATGTTGCGTACGTGATGTACACATCAGGGACCACTGGCGATCCGAAAGGTGTCGCGGTCACGCACCGCAACATCCTCCGCCTGGTGAAGAACGTCCGCTACGTCAACTTCGATGCTAACCAGACGGTGCTGCAATTCGCCCCCATTTCTTTTGACGCGTCCACGTTTGAGGTGTGGGGCTGCCTCCTTAATGGAGGCACACTGGCCATTCATCCGCCAGGAGTTCCTTCACTCGAGGAGCTGGGAGCGTTCATCAAGGCTGAAAAGATCAGCCTGCTTTTCCTCACAACCAGCCTGTTCGGCCAGATGATCGAACACTGTGCTGCTGACCTGCGCGGCGTTGAGCAGATAGTGACAGGAGGCGAGCAGTTGTTCGTATCGGTGGCGAAAGCCGCCTGGAAAGCCCTGCCGCGGTCGCGGATCGTCAACGGCTACGGTCCAACGGAGTGCACCACCTTCGCCTGTACCTACACCGTGGCGAGGCCGGAGGCGCTCGGCCACACCGTACCTATCGGGCGACCGATCGAGAATACAACTGCCTACATTTTGGACCATTGTGGGAACCTCATGCCGATAGGCATGCCGGGTGAACTTTATATCGGCGGTGACGGCGTGGCCGCGCGGTATTGCCAGCGTCCCGAACTAACTGAGGAGAGGTTTGTGCGCGATCCATTCGTACCTGACGGCCGGTTGTACCGGACGGGGGACGTCGCGTGTTACCGTGAGGACGGTAATATCCTCTTTCTTGGACGCCGTGATCGGCAGGTCAAGCTGAGTGGCTATCGCATCGAACTCAGTGAAGTGGAGTCGACGATCATGTCTCATCCCAACGTTTGCGGGGCGGCGGTCGTGCTTACCGGAACGGAGCAGAAGCGCCTGCGCGCGTTCTACGAAACACACGGGGGCAGGACGCTGTCGCCTGCCGCCCTACGAAGTTATCTCTCGCAACAGCTGCCACCCTACATGGTGCCCTCGCAGCTCGAGGCAGTGGACCAGCTTCCGCTCACGCCGAATGGCAAGGTCGATTTCGACGCGCTTTCCTGCCGCGAGTTGCGCGACGCAGGCCAGCGTGAGACGTTCGTACCGGCCAAAAACCCTACGGAGCAGAGGCTGAGAGAGATCTGGTCAGAACTTCTCCAGGCCGAGCGTGTGGGGGTGAGGGATAACTTCTTTGAACTGGGAGGCCACTCCCTCCTGGCCACACGGTTGCTGTCCCGGATCCGCAATGCGTTCGAGGTGCAGATCACGATGCAAGAGTTCTTCGACCGCCCGACGATCGAGGACTTGGCGGAACTCCTGAATCAGAGAGCAGGGCCGATTCGCCAATCCACATTCGCCAGTTCCGAGGCCAGTGCATGAAGCCGGTCCCTAGGTCGGAATCTCAACTTTCCGAAAAGCGCCGGAAGCTTCTGGCGTTGATGCGTACGAGCGACGACTTCGCTCGCAAGGTGCTAAATCGCATCGGGCCGAGGAGCGAACCCGGCCCCCCGCAACTCTCGTTTTCCCAACAGAGATTGTGGTTCCTCAACCAACTTGCTCCAGACAGCCCATTCTACAATGTCCCGGCGGCCATCCGGATCCGGACGCCACTCAATATAGAGATCCTTCGCGCCACGTTTAACGAAATCGTCAGCCGCCACCAAGTGCTTCGTACCGCGTTCAGCGAGGTTGACGGCAAGCCGTTCCAACTGATCCTCCCGCACGTCGACGTTCCACTGCAGGTCGTTGATTTGAGGCACCTCCCTCCGGTTATAAGGGAGCGGGAGGCCGTGCGGCTCGCTCAGGAGGATGCTCAAACGCCTTTTGACCTTCGCCAAGTGCCATTGATTCGGATCGGCCTGGTGTGCCTCGGCGAGAATGACCACATCTTCATGGTCAACATACACCACATAGCCGCCGACGGCTGGTCGATGGGTGTTTTGACAGAGGAATTCTCGCAAATCTATACGGCTTTCTCACGAGGGCTGCCGTCGCCCCTGCCGCCCCTCAAAATCCAGTACGCGGACTTCGCCAGTTGGCAACGACAGCGCCTAGAGGGCGGGCACCTTCAAGACCAGCTCCGCTATTGGACAAAAAAGCTGGCGAATCTCCTCCTTCTGGAGTTGCCGACGGATTTCCCGCACCGATCGGTTCAGGGATTCGAAGGCGAGACGCTCTACGCCACGCTGCCGCTCGAACTGACTGAGGCATTGAAGCAGTTCAGTCGCAGTCATAGCGTGACACTCTTCGTAACCCTTTTCGCAGCTTTCAACGCGCTGCTACACCGCTACAGCGGACAGGACGATATCGTCATCGGCGAACCGATCGCGAACCGCAACCGCGTGGAACTCGAGCCCTTGATTGGCTTTTTCGTCAACTCACTCGTGCTAAGGACAGATGTTTCGGGCGACCCCACGTTCGTCGAACTCCTGCAGCGGTCGCGGAATGTCGTGCTTGAGGCGGACGCCAACCAAGAGATACCCTTTGAGGTTCTGGTGGAACGGCTCAGACCAGAGCGGAGTATGGGCCGAAATCCCCTCTTCCAAGTTTCACTCCAGTTCTTCAGCGGCGCCCACGCCCGGAGCCGTCATGCGATTCTTCCGACTGACGCTATCCACGTTGAGAAGGGAACAGCCAGCCTCGATCTCGCCTTTGACCTCATCGATTCGGAGGCCGGCTTGATGGCGCGAGTGGAATACAGCACGGAGCTGTTCACCAGGGACACCGTCCGTCGCATGTTGTCCCATTATCAGAACCTGTTGGAAGAGTTCGTGCAGACTCCGAACCTGCGCATTTCCAAGGCTGCCATGCTGTCGCCGGCCGAAACGCACCAGGTGCTGAAAACCTGGAGTGCGGGTTCGCTCGCTGAGTCGCCGCCTGAGCAGGTGGCGGGCTGCGTCCTGGAACTCTTCGAGCGGCAAGTGGCGGCCAAGCCAGACGAGATTGCCATTGAGGGTGCCGGACGGCAGTGGAGCTATCAGCAGGTGGACGCCGCGTCCCGGCGCCTCGTCGAAACACTCAAACCATCGAGCATTGGTCCCGAGAAACTCGTCGCGATCGCTATGGACCGATCCGTCGATGCAATCCTGAGCGTCCTGGCCGTGTGGATGGCGGGTGGCGCGTATGTGCCGGTTGACCCGTCGCAGCCGGAATCCCGCCTCGAGTTTCTGATCGCAGACGCAAAGCCGCAGCTCATCCTTACTAAGACCAAGTACCGCGAACTGTTTTCGCGGTATAGTGTGCCCTGCGTGTTCGTAAATGCAGAACCGATCTCGGAACCGCAGCTTGGTCCTTTAAACCCAGCCATTGGGTCGGAGAACCTGGCGTACGTCATCTACACATCGGGCTCGACCGGCGTACCAAAGGGCGTAATGGTGGAGCACGGTGCCCTCGCCCGTCACCTGCAATGGATGCAGGCTGAGTTCCCGCTAAAGGCGGACGACAGGGTGGCTTTTAAGTATTCATTTAGTTTCGACGTGTCGCTGCTGGAGATGATTTGGCCGCTACTGGCCGGCGCGCGAGTGATCGTGCCCAAAGAGGACGGCGCCACCGACGTCAACAGCTTTGCGAGATTGATCCGGGATCGCGGGGTAACGGTTCTGGACGTCGTACCTTCGATGCTCAGCGCCCTGCTGGATTCTCCAGTGTTCGCGTCCGCCCGCTCGCTCCGGCGGGTGTTTTCCGGCGGAGAGGTTATGCCGCCTGACCTGCTGAACCGGTTACTGGACCGCATGGACGTTGAGTTCTGCAATATGTATGGGCCAACCGAGGGCACAATCACCGCGACCTATTGGTGCTGCGTGGAACGCAAAGACTTGGAACGTGTCCCGATCGGCCGTCCGGTGGGATCTCTCTCGGCGTACGTGCTCGACCAGCACCTCAACCCGCTGCCCCCGCTGGTCCCTGGCGAACTGTACATTGGCGGCGAGTGCCTGGCCCGCGGTTACCTGGCCCGGCCCGAGATCACACGGGAGCGCTTTGTCCGGAACCCCTTTGAGAAAGATCCCTTCGCGCGCCTGTACCGCACCGGCGACCGGTGCAGGTTCCTGCCGGACGGGAACATCGACTTCCTCGGCCGGATAGACGATCAGGTTAAGGTCCGCGGGTACCGCATTGAGCTCGGGGAAGTCGAGGCGGTTCTGGGCTCCAGCCAGTTGGTACGTAGCTGCGGGTGCGCGATCCGGGAGGACGCCCAGGGACGCAACCAACTCGTTGCGTATGTCGTGCCGAATAGAAGTGAGCCCGAATTATGGCCCTCGGTGGGCGAGTACTTCATTTATGACGAACTATTGTACGACGCGATGACGAGTGATCACGTCCGGACCCAGGCATATCGGCACGCAATTGAGAGGTCCGTCAGGGGCAAGACCGTGGTCGATGTTGGCAGCGGTGCGGATCTGGTGCTGGCGCGCATGTGCTTGGAAGCCAGGGCAAAGCGCGTGTACGCGATTGAGATGCTTGACGAAGCGGTCCAACGGGCGCGCCGGCTCGCTGGCGAACTCGCCGCCGAGGAACGTCTTATTATCGTGCATGGGGACTCACGCAAGGTCGAGCTGCCGGAAAAGGTCGATGTGTGCGTGTCGGAACTCATTGGTACCATCGGATCCTCCGAAGGCGTCGTCGACCTGCTGAACGACGCGCGCCGATTCCTGAAGCCCGGAGGCGAGATGATCCCTGTGCGGTGTGTCACCTGGATAGCAGCCGTGTCTTTACCCGACCACCTTATCTCGGCGCCGCGTTTCAATGAGGTGCCCGCATTTTATACCGACCGGGTATTTGAGAGTTGCCGCAGGCGTTTCGACATCCGGCTTTGTGTCAAGAATCTCCCCGCCAATGCGCTGCTCTCGAGTACAGGCGTGTTCGAGGACCTTCTATTTCAGGACCCCATCCCGAGAGAAGCCTCAACGGACGTTGGGCTTGTGGTGCAGCGGAGGGCGCGACTGGACGGTTTTCTGCTCTGGATTAACCTCTCTGTCGACGTTGATGAGCAAATTGATGTTCTGCGGTCGCAGACGAGCTGGTTACCGGTTTTTCTGCCCGTTTTTTCGCCGGCAATTGAGGCGGAGGCGGGCGATATGATAACTGCCGTCTGCTCACGGCTTATAGAAACGGACGAGTTCACCCCGGACTATCTCATTCGTGGAACCATCGCCCGCGCCGGCCGGCTTATTGCCGAGTTCGACTACGCAACGCGACGAAATGAGACAGCCCACCGAGCGAACCCATTTTATCGAGCGCTATTCGACAACGGCCCGGTTAAGGCTTCGGCCGTGCAGAGACATGAAGAAGTGCGAGTGAGCGATTGGGAGCGGGTTTACGAGCGTCTCTACGGTAATCCTCAGCCGCAGTCCGACCCTGCATTTAACATTGCGGGCTGGAACAGCAGCTACACCGGCCAGCCGCTGAGTGAGGCGGAGATGCGGGAGCAGGTGGACGGGACGGTGCAGCGCATTAGTGAACTTTGCGGCCGGCGGATCCTGGAAATCGGGTGCGGCACGGGGCTGCTGTTGTTCCGGTTGGCCGAGCGCTGCGAGCGCTACGTGGCCACGGACTTCTCGGCCACCGTGGCGGCTTCGGTGAGGCGCGAGTGCGAACGGCGCGGCCTCCGGCAGGTCGAGGTGCTGGAACGCCGGGCCGAGGATTTCTCCGGCATCGAGGCCGGGGCCTTTGACCTGGTCGTGCTGAACTCGGTGGTGCAGTACTTCC
>Ga0306920_100007616_pt1 | contig 14268 bp, 18 predicted proteins | sample flu12Cox44000170_FD_204666 | JGI IMG/M metagenome (GOLD analysis project Ga0306920, IMG submission 204666) | Lab enrichment of tropical soil microbial communities from Luquillo Experimental Forest, Puerto Rico - flux4day.12C.oxic.44.000.170 (v2)... | ecosystem: Environmental > Terrestrial >...
GGAGGCCCAGGCGATGGAAGTCACGGCGATGGACGGCTTCAGGATGGCCGTCAGGTCGGCCATCTGCGTGATGAGCGTGGCCGTGCCGGGCGTCGTGGTGGTCGCACCCTGCGAGATGAACGCCCCCGTCCGCTGCAGCAGGCTCGGCGTAGACGCGACCTGCTGGCTGACGTTGACGATGACGATGGAGTTTGGCATCAGCCCTCCGGCTTAGTTGTAGTATGCGACGACGGTCTGGCCGGTGCCGGGAACCACGACGATGCCGGTCAGGCACGCGGCGTTGACGTCCACGGGGCCGACGGCGTTCGGGATGGAGGCGATCTCGTTCGCCACGGCGGCGGCGCCCGTGGTGAGGCAGTCGTTCACCGAGCCCGGAGCGCTGCCCGCGACGAGAACCTGGATCTTGATGACGCGCCCCGGGGCCGCCTTGAGCACCGTGGCGGCGGTCAAGTTCAGGCGACGGCCGCTGACGGGCACGTTCATGGTGGGGATCGGGTACTGGGGCATGGTCACTCCGTGGTGATGTTGATGAAGGCTGAGAGGATCAATTGTCGCGCCTCGTCCCGGGCTCGCGCCTGGTAGTAGTTCACTTCCAGATCCATCGTTTTTTCCTGGGCGATGATGCCGAACTCGCTTTGCGGCTTCTTCTCATCGACCGGGACGGGGCTGTTCATTACCCCATATCGCTCGGTGCCGTCGAGCGAATTTTGCAGGAGCGCGCGCTGGAAGTCCAACACGCCATTGTTCCGCACGCCGTAGAACGTGAAGCGCACCACCTCCGTGGCGAGCTGCGATTGCGAGAAGTCCGTTCCGTAAAGCGGCGAGGCGCCGATGCTGTCGGTCTTCTGGATGTCGGCCGAGACGAACGGCGGCGTCGAGTTCTGCGGGATCAGGAAGGCGGGATAGACCGGCAGGGCATCGGTGGACATCGCCAGCCAGAACGGCAGGGAGTTCGAGACCACGTTGTCGGCCGGCACGTCGGCCGGGCTCGCGATGAACTGCGATGCCTCGAACGGCAGCAGCGCGCGGCCGGTATAGTGCCAGATCGCGGCCTGATCGTAGCGCTTGCGCTGGCCGTTGAACGCGGCGAGCGAGCCGTTCGGCAGCTCGAACACGTACAGCAGATCCGCCGCCAGGGCCTCGAACTCGATCACCTGCTGCTCGGACGTGAAGATGACATCCTGGCGCGCGTAGCTGGTATCCCGCTCCTGCTGGGTGGTCTGCGACAGGTGCAGGCTCCCCATCATCTCCAGCGTCAGCTTCTGCGACGTGATCGGCGGCGAGACGCTCGCGGCCGGCGCCCAGAACACGAATCCATCGGCCGGCAGTACAAGGCGCTTGTACAGCGTGAACGTGAAGAGCTGGCGCCCCGAGAGCTGCTCGACGCCGGCCCGCAGGGACGCGCCCATGCCGGCATTGGGGGACTGCGATGCTTCGTCCAGGCTCATGCGGCGGCCTCGGGCGCTTGCACTGCGGTGGCGTTCTCATCGCCCACCCACACGGCGGTGGATGCGCGAAGCGTGCCCGTGTCGATGAAGGACGGGCGGCGCGGCCCCTTGTTCAGCTTGAGGCGGTGGTTCACGCCCTTCAAGGCCGCCTCCGTGGGCGTGCCGCGAACGCCGATCTTCTCCATCTCGGAAGTGTCGAGGAAGCGAACGAAGTCCTCGCGGATGTCCTGCTCGGCCGCCGCGAACGGATTCTCCGGCGCCGGGCCGCCGGCCAGCATGTTGTCCATGGCGTCCTGGAGGCTGTCCGCGCACTGGGCCTCGATCTTCTCCAGGTTCGCGTCCACGAAGACGCTGTACAGGCCGTATTTGCCTTCCAGGATCTCCGCGAGGTCGCCCGTGGACAGTTCGCTCTTCCCGCCGCCGGGGTGCGGGAGGTCGATCACGCCGATGTGCAGCACGCTCACGAGAGCCCCCACAGCGGCCCGAACTCCATGAGCACGGCGATAGCCTGGCGGCCGTACGGATCCTTGACGCGCTGGAGGTCTTCGAGCGACAGGTTCGACATCGCCTTGCCCAGCGTCAGCGTCGTGGACGTCGCCTCGTCGGCCGTGGCCGAGACGGCGCCGGGCACGAGGTTGTACACCCCAAACGCGGCGCGCTTGTCGGCGAAGAAGGTTTGGTTCGCCTGATCCTGCTGGAACTGCAGCAGTACCGACACACCCCAGTTGTACACGGTATATGTGTACGTCGTCTGCCCGATGCAGTTCAGGCCCAGCGGTACCCACTCCAACGCGATGGCGAACCAGATCGCGAAGCCCGGATCGTTGACCGGCATCGCGCTCGTGGGAATGCCGACCGGCGTGCGGCAGTAGGCTTCGAAGCCGGCGAGCGTCGGAGTGGTGTCGGCCATGGCTTAGTCGCGCTTGGCGCGGTTCGCTTGCTGGCGCGAGCGCTCGGAGACCGGGCGGCCCTCGCGCTGAACCTGAATCAGCGATTTCGTCAGCTCTTCGCGGCCCACGTCGCCCGGCTTCGGCTGCTGGGCGATCTCCACCTCCAGCGAGCCCACGCCCGTGCCGGCCTCCTGCGCGAGTTTCGCCACCTTGTCGTCCGACGAGATGGCGGCCTTCTGGTGCTCCGTGAGCGCGGCCTCGATGGCGGACTGTTCTTCCTCCGTGAAGCCGTTGCGGATCGACTCTTCGGAGATGGGCTTCTCGTCGAACACGAGGCCGGAGAACTTCTTGCCGTCCTCGCGCTGGATCTTGCTGCGGTGCACGGCGCCACAGCCCTCGATCTGCATGACGATGTGAACGATGGTGTCCTGGTCGCGGTGGTTCGGCGGGATCTGGATCTGGCCGCCGGCCTGGATCACCTGCTCGTAGACGCGGGTCTGCTCCGGCACGCGGTAGTGCAGGTGGTGATTGCGCGTCGTGGCGTTGGCGATGAACAGCGTTTTCATGGGGCTTCCTGTCGGGTTGATGGAGGCTCGATGCTACACCAGCCGACCAGAAAAAAGCCCCGGGGTTGTGGCCCGGGGCTCGAAGTCCACCCGCGTGTCGTCAGGGGGACGGAGACAACCTTCGAGGCGCTCAGAAGGGCGCCGTGATGATTGTGATGGTCTCGGGGCGGATGCCCCAGCCCGAGGTCGAGCGCATCTCGGCCAGGACGTCCGACGCGCCGCCGGGGAGCGGGCACTGGATCTCCTGCGGAGCCACTATGTCGCAGAGCTGCACGGCCGCGCCGGTCATGGACGGCTGCAAGTCGGCGAAGATGTTGGTGTTGATGCGGTTCTGGCTCGCGGGCTTCTTCACCTCCGGCATGTTCAGGAGGATGTAGTCCGCGCCGGCCGAGGCCGCGCCCTGCAGCGTATCGTCCATCGTGAACGTCACCTCGTCGCCCTGGCGCTTGGCGATGGCCTGCACCATCTCGGCCGTGGTCGCCACGCCCGCGCCGTCGCGCTGGTACTGGGTGAGCTGCACCACGCCCTGATACTCCCAGGCGCCGAGGACGCGCTGGGTGGTCAGGATGTTGATGCGCACGCCCATGCCCATCAGGTTCGTGCGGGTCTTCAGCGCCGCGATCTGCGACAGCAGGAAGAGGGCCATCTGGCCGTTGTCGTACGTGCTGACCGTGGTATTGCCGAACGAGTCGGCCGGCAGGTTCACGGTAATCGCGCTCGGCGTGTTGAGCAGGCCCTCGCCGGTCTTGCCCGTACCGAACAGCGCGGCAGCGCGCACCTGCTGGAAGATGCCCTGGCGCATACCCATGCGCTGGGCCTCGACCAGCGAGACGCCCCACTCGGACGCCTGCTGCGTGTCGTGGTGGTCGTACTCGGCGCGCAGGCGCCACAGATACGTCGGCGTCGAGAACTGCTCGGCCACGAGGGTGACGCTCGGCAGATCGTTGTACGCGACCTGGCCGCCGGCCACTTGCGTGCGCAGTTCGAGGCGCTTGCCGTAGACGGCGAGATCACCCTGGCCCAGGCGCGGCAGCACTTCGCGGCCGGCCAGGGCTTCGGTGAAGCCGGAAGCCTGCTGATACTGGAGCACCAGCTCCGGCATCATGAAGGAGGGATGCGCCTGGACGTAGGCGGGGAACAGGTTTGCCATGTGGGCGGCTCCTTCTTAGATGATGACGATGGCGGCGGCGTTGCCCGAGCGCGTCCAGGTGGCCGCGTTCACGCCATCGAACGCCACGGTCATGACCTGGGCGGTCTGGATGGACAGGATCTTGATCGGCAGGGCGGCCACGCTGTCGTACGCGACGATGCGCTGGGCCGTGTAGTCCCAGGACACCTGCGTCGTGATGAGCGAGCCGTCGTCGCTGACCAGCGCCGGGTCGATGGCGAGGCACAGCTTCGCGCCCGAACCGAGGCGGAAGAAGTTGACCTGGCCGCCCGAAAGGGTCTGCGGGACGGGCGACTGCGGCGAGGACAGAGCGGCGCCGTTTTGGTTGAACACCGAGAAGCCCGTGAGGTGGGCCTGGTCGGCGGCGCGCTTGATCTGCGAGCCCAGCGGGTCGGAGCCGGCGGTCGGGATGTACTCGCCGATGCCGACGCCGCCCCACATGGGCAGCGTCTCGGACGCGGCGAGCACGCCGCCGGCCAGATCGTAGCGATGGGCCGGGCTGTCGAAGAACGTGCCGGCCACAAGGCCGGTCGCCGTGGTCAGGAATTGGCCGGCGGCGACGGTGGTCGCGAACGGGTTGAAGGCGATGCTGTTGGCGGACATTTACTTGCCATCCTTCTCGAAGGAAATGAGCGACTTGTACGGGGCGCGGAAGTCGTCCATCCAGGCGCCGGCCGGGCCTTGGAAGGTGGTGACGTTGTGGCCCGAAGCGTTGCGGCGCATGATCGGGCGCAGCACGCGCGGGGCGGCGGCATCGGTCACGGGCATGGTCGCGGCGCGCGCGGCATCGGCGTAGATCATGTCCTCGGCGATCTTGAACGCCACGGAGTCGGTGATCGCGCCCAGGTCGGCACCCTTCCACTGCGGCGAATGCGGCTGCAACTTGCGCGCCAGGCGGGTGCGGTACGCCGTCAGGCGCTCGCCCGGGAACTTGTGCGGAGCGGACAGGCCGTGGAGCTGATACACGGCATCGGCGCGGGCCTGCGAATCGGCCATGGCTTCCGATTCCTCGGCATCCTTTTTCGCTTCTTCCTCGGAATCCTTGGCGGCCTTCTCTTCGGCCTCCTTCTTCGCCTTTTCCTCGGAGTCCTTGCGCGCACGCTCTTCCGAGTCCTTCCGCTCTTCTTCTTCCTTCTCCTTCTCGGAAGCGTCCTTGCGGTGGCTGTCGGCGGCATTCAGGGCCGGCGCGGGCATGTTCTTCTCCACGGCATCCATGCGGGAGCCGATGGTCGCGACGGAGCCGACGAGGCCCTTCACGGCGGCCATGATCTCGGAGAGGCTGGGCTGCGCGTCCGCGATGGCGGTATCGTTCTTCGCCTTCTCGGCGGCGGCGAGCTTCGCCTTCTCTTCTTCGGTCATTTTCACCTCGATTGGTTGGTCAACTTGCACGCCCGTCGGTGGGCCTTCCTTGTCCCAAACGCCCTGTTCGCAGATTGCGAGATGGTCGATCAGGTACGGATTTCCTTCGATGAGGATGGAAGTCCCACCGTCGAGCGGGACTTTAACACTGCCGCTGCCGGCGTCAAATACGACACCGGGCGACGTGCTCCACGTGGCGCCCTCGCGCGCCATTTCGGCGCCGGCCACGAGGTCGAGAACGCGGGCAATGCCCCACGCCTCCCCGAGATCGTGGCGGATGTACGGCAGCATGATCGCGCCGATGTTGGACTCGGCGTAGGAGACGGTATCGAGCCGGGACTTCTCCGGGTGCTCCCAGACCACGGGCAAGCCGTTGCAGCGCGCCAGGAACTCATCATTCAGGTAGAGCGATTCGTCACGGTGGACGAATTCGCCCACCAGCTCGGGATTCTTCTTCCGATCCTCTTCCTTGGCCCAGCGGAACGCCTGGCCGGTGCCGGTGATCCGGAGCGCGAAGAGCATCGAGTTCCCGAACACCTGGGGCGACGGGAGATCGCCGTCGCGGATCAGGCGCGCGACATCCAGTTCCGTATGCGCGGCGGCAACGCGGAAGTTCAGGCGGACGCCGGGGTGCAGCGGCTCCGGCGCTTCTTCGGGCTTGCTCCAGGCGAATCCGGTGGATTCGTCACAGATCGACACCGCGAACTTTTCCACTCCACGGGCGATGAAAGCAGTGAATTGACCATCGCTGCAAAGGCGTTCCAAGGGGCCTTTGTAATCGAAGCCCGTCTCTTCGAGAGTTTCACGCCGGGCGGCTTGCTCATCGGTTTCCCCCTCTTCGAGGTGCCCGCCGGGCAGGCCCCAGGTGCGCGGGAAGTCCCCGCCATCGCCGCGACGGAGCAGCAGCGTCTCGCCTTCCGGCGTCATGAACATGATTCCGGCGGCACGTCCACGCGGGCCGGCATGCGGCGCGATGGGCGCCTGCGCGGGCGTGTCGTCCAGCACCAGCAGAGACTCGCCCTCGGTGTCGTGCTTGACGAATTCCTTCCCGACCGATTGCGGGACGCCAGCCACGCCGCCGGGCGTGTGAGCTGCGGCTTCCATCAGGCGATGCTGTGCTGCGGAGACGGTGGGCATGGGCGCAAATTCTATCCGGGTTTGAAGCGATTGCTCTTCCGTATGTTGTCTGACGCCGAAAGAATCTGCAAATTGAACTCGCAATGCAGTCCGCACACGAGATCATGATTCAATGGAACGATGTGATCGACATGGTGTCGAATCCCCGTCTCAATGCTCAAGCGCTGAGCTTCCGCATAGATTTTCCTCATGGCGGACGTATTCGCCCATGCGGGGCTCGCGCCCCTTTTCCGCGCCTGATAGCGCCGACACTGAGCAGCAGTAGCCTCAGGATGTGCCCGATTCCACGCATTTGCGCGCGCCTTGATGGCTGCCGAGTTAGCCCTGTAATAAGCGGCGTCCGCTGCCTTTTTTCCTGGATGGACGTATCCGGTATTTTTCTCGATCCACCTCTTCCGATAGATTGCCTGACGGTCAGGGTTCGCGCGCGCCCATTCTAGGCGCTTCGCATCGAGCTTGGCCGCGTTCTTCGATCTGTGGATGCGATACCCTGCAGAAACGCATTCTCGGCACTGGCACGCCAAACCATCAGGTCTTCGCGCATTGCGGCTGAATGAGACGAATGGTTTCTCAATCTTGCATCGGCTACACCTTTTCAGGCAGAGCGTACATGCCGGATTTGGTAAGCATTTCGACCGGCAGCTTTCGCAAAGCAAAGATGTATTTGTAAGTGCAGGAGCAATAAACGAGCTGTCCCGGCGCTTCGATTTCATCGGTGTATCCATCTGGGCCAGGCTTCATGAGCCCCTTCTCGATGGCCCAATTACCCCGGATTGCGAAGACTTTCAGATCACGTTCTTTGTGATCTTTTCTCGCATTGTAGCCCTGTCTGCGCCACGGTGAATGCCATTCAGCCGCGAGTGCGCCATTTTCCACTGCCACGATGTCATTCAAGGTCGCGATGAGCTTGTGCGACTGGTCGATGACGACGCGGCGTTCGATGAAGTCCATCTGGCCGATTGCCTTGCGGATGTCGTCCTTCTCGGCCTTGACGTCCACCGCGCGCGATCCGCCGGCAGGGATCGACGTGGCCCAGCCCTGGAAACGGCGCATCGTCTTGTCGATGGCCTCGGCGCGGTTCAACTTGATGAGGTTCGCGCTCGCCATGATCCGGCGATCCAACTCCGCACGGAGCTTTGGCTTCACGCGTTCGAGGTTCATGCGCGAGACCGCCGGCATCTGGTTCAGGATGCCGCCCTGCGTCACGAGCCCGCGATACTTCTGCGTGAGCGCGTCACGGATAGCGCGTTCGGTCTCGGCCGGCGTGCGGAGCTGCAGGAGCGCCGCCTGGCGCAGGCGCGCGACCCAGCGGTCTAGTTCTGCCTGCGACTCGAACCCGTATTGCCGGAAGTGATTGACGGCGGCGGTCGCTTCGCTGAAGAACGAGGTCTTACTCGTCGTCGCCATCGCCGCCGCCTTCTTCGCCGTTGCCTTCTTCGCCCGGCATCGCGCCCGGCTGCGGCGGCTCGTAATTCGACAGCGCCTCCAGGTCGATGACCAGCGTGTTCGTGAAGAATTCGGGCATGTCGGCCATGGCCTGCGCGAACCATTCCACGGCCGCCGCACGGTTCACCGGGTCGAGCGACGGGAGCAGCGTCTTCAGCACCTCGACCATCGCCTTCAGCTTCTCGGCGTTGCGCTTGACCTTCTCCGACTCGGGTTCCTGGATCAGCGTCGGCCACTCGACGGTGAACAGGTTCTTCATGTCGTAGAACCACTTCTCGTAGCTCACGCCAGCCAGCTCGCTCACGTCCTGCTGCAGGGCCGCGTAGAAGTCGGGGTTCCAGGCCCGGTGCATGACGATGCGGTCGAAGAACGCATGCGCCGGCTGCAGCTCCGTGCGAATGCCGTCGATGTACTGCACCACGGCGAGCATGTCCTGGTCGCCGCTGGCGAGGCCCTTGGCGAAGCTCTCATCCTTCAGCAGGATCGCGGGCACGTCGGTCGCGGCTGCGATGTCCGAGATGATGTTGTCCCGGGCCACGGTCATCGCCTTGTCGGTGTTGTTCAGGTCGATGGACTCGATGGACTCGTTCGTTCCGATGGTGAGCGTGTTGTTTGTGCGGCCCTCGTTCAACAGGTTGCGCTTCCAGGCGCTGACCTTCTCCTGGATCCGGTTGATGACCGATCCGCCTTGCTCCATCTTGGCGATGAGAAGCCCGGCCTTCAGGGACACCATGTCGTTGACGATCATCGACTGGACGAACGACTTCATCGGGAACAGCGCGCGCAGGAAGACCGAGCGGCCTGAGTAGCTGAAGCTCGACGACTGGAAGGAGAGGTAGATCGGCGTCCCGTTGAACAGCAGCACCGTGCGGGACTTGTGGTAGGGCTGGCCGGCGGCCGTCAGGTCTTGCCACGCCTTTTGAAAGTCCGGCGCGTTCGGGTTCTGGTTCGTGACGGTCGAGCCCGAGAGGTTCAGCGGGTCGAAAATGTTCACGTAGAAGTCATGCACGCGGTACAGCTCTTCCAGCGGGATCGCCTTGTCCGTAGGCCAGTCGGGCGCACCGTAGGCCAGCGCGCCGACGCCGTACGCGCGCGAGACGTGCGCCAGGTCGCGGATGTAGCGCGTGCACTGTAGCGCGTCCCATTCGTCCTCGAACGCCTTCACGAGGCGTTCTTCGAGGGCGCACGGAACATTGATCTTGCGCTTCTGGCCGAGCGCGAGCGAGACGGGCTTCTCCACGACCTTGCCAGCCAGCGGATGCAGTTCCCAGAGCTGTTTGCACAGCTCGTAGCCGGCCGGCGAGCCCGGGACGATCTGATCGGCCACGAGCAGGGCCAGGAGGCCGCTCGGCACGGACGAACTGTTGACAGCGATGGTTCCCATGAGTCGATTCTCGCAGGTTGCTCGGCCGTGATCCTAGCCGAGCGCGTTGGAATCCACCAGCGTGAGCGCGATGGCATAGGTGAAGCAATCCAGCAGATCGTCGGCGCGCTTGTAGGCGTCTTTGTCCGCGACCCGGAAGCTGATGATTTGGTGGACGAGGTGGTTCTGGCTTCGGCCCTTCCACTCGATCACCTTGTCATGGCAGGCACGGGTGATCTTGCAGCGGCGGCTGTAGACGGCGCCGCCGGTCATGAGGGCGCGCTCGTCCTTCCCCTTCGCCATCAGCTCCGACGGGATCGCGTGCATCGGCCAGCCGTAACCTGTGGCCTGCTGCAGCAGCACGGCGCCGCCGGCCGCGTCCTCGACGTGCGCGCCCACGAACCCACTGCGCGCGCCGCACTTGCGCGCCCATTCCTCGCCCTTGGCAAGGATGCGCGGAGCCATGGTCTCCAGGCGAGCGGCGTCGATGCTCTCTAGCTCGTAGTCCAGGAGCCACAGGCGCGGCTCGTGGTCGATGTCGGTGTACGCGCAGTACAGGACGCCCGTCCCGTCGTTTGCGGTGCCCGACTTGACGGCGCAGTCCATGACCGCGAACACGGCATCGCACTTCGTCGGTGGCTCGACAGGCAGTCCGTCGTCGCCCATGAGCCAGTCGAGTTTGAAGAAGGCGGCATCGCGCCAGCTCACGAACTCGGCGAGGTACTCTTGCTTGAAGACCAGCGGATGCTCGCTGCGGCGGATCAGCTCCAGCTCTTCGGGAGGGCAGAACGGGCTGTCCGACGTCGGCGCGTGGTGGAACTTGAAGCCCAGCGCCGGATCGTTGCAAATCTGCCAGAAGAAGTTATCCGGGTCATCGCCGAAGGGCGTCGAGAAGAACCACGCATCGCCTTGCGTGGTCAGCAGCGTCGGGCGGATGGACTTGCGCCAGATATCGGCCATGCCCTTCTTCGCGAACGCTGTTTCGTCGCCGACCACACGGTGATACTCGCGTCCCCGGCCGGCGAGCTGGTTATCGTTCGTGTGCCAAAAATCCAACTTCCCGCCGGTCTTGGCAGGGCCGCGCGTGGTCAGGCGGATCTTCCCCCGGTTGGCGTCCGCCTGGCGCGTGATCGGCAGCAGGATCTCGCGCAGATCGTCGTACGGCTCCTTCCACTGCGCCGACTCGGGCGTGAAGATGCCCGCGTTCCGGCCCTTGGTGCCGGTGTCGCCCACGAGGGTTATCAGCTTCTTCGTCTTGCCCCAGCGCCGGCCGCAACAGACCGCATTGAACCGCGCGCGCTCATTGAAGACGCGCACCTGCCCGTGGTGGAACGTCGGGAGGACGATCTCGGTCTGCAGGGAACTCCGGCGCGGCGCCCACATGCTCAGTCCGGCAGGCCGCCGACCACACGGATCACGGCGCCGCCTTCCTCGTCCTCTTCGCCCGCGATCCCGTCCTTCATCGCGTTGACCAGCGACATCGGCACTTCCGCCGCTTGGTTCGCCAGCTTGCCGAGCGCGGCCATCGCCACCAGCGCGGCCCCGGCCTTCTCGTTCCCCGGCTTGGTGCCCATCGGGTCGGCCTCGTCGATGAGCTGGGCCTGGGCGTTGTGCGCCATCATCAGGCGTAGGTAGGAACCCGAAGCCAGCTCGGCGCCGGACGCCATGTTGTCCATGACGCGCATCAACTTCGAGGCGAGAGTTTTCGCGGAAATCTGCGCGGAAATGGGCAGGGCGTTGAACGCCCTTTCCGCGCTAACCATTTGATTCGCAACGGCTTTTATTTGCGCGGATTCGCTGGAAATCAAAGCGCGCAGGCTGCTTTCCGCCATGCCGGCCTCGGCCGCCAGCTTGCGAATCGACTCGCCCGCGATGTGGCGCTCCTGCAGCCTGCGGAGCTGATCCTCTGATAGCTTGCGCTTCCGTCCCATGGTGCGGAGTCTACCGGGTGCCCGACAGGAGGCGCGTCACGGAGTGCCAGCGGCCGGGATCCGGCTCGAACTCTCCTCGCGTGAGTGCGTGCTCACGTGAACGCGCCTCATCCTGGGTCTGGTGACAGAAGCGGCAGCGCTTCAGGAGGAGCGTGCGGCCTCCGTGTCCGTATCCGCCCGCCCAGGCGTGATCGAAGTGGAGTCCGCCACCGTCCAGTCTCGGGCGGCCCAGCGGGCACGGCTGGATGGGCGCCGGCTGGCTCACTTCACGGCGCGCTCGGTGAGCACGTAGGTGCGGATGCCGGACTGGCCCGGGAACTCCTGGGCGATCAAGCCGTCATGCAACAGGCCCTCCACGGTGAAGCCGCGCAAGCGAGTCACCATGACCCGGGCGCCGTTGAACAGCCATGGGCGGATCCATGGGGCATCCGCGATGCGGTCGGCGCGCTTGCCGTTGTTCCACACGGCGTCGATGGTCGCGCCGGGCTCGGCCAGGACGGCGAGGATCTGGCAGCGCATCATTCGTCGGGCTCGGCGTCGGTGAGCTGGCGGCATTGGCTGGACACGCAGCCGCAACCACAGCCGCACAGGTACGACGGGTAGCCGGAGTCCTCCAGCTCGGCATCGATGGCCTGGGCCTGGGCGCGCCGCTCCTCCTTCCAAAAGCGGCGCTTGCCGAACGGCCGGAGGTGCTGCCACCACTCCCGGGCGCGCGCGAGGGTTCCCTGGCGGACGGAGGCCATCAGCGTCCCCCAGCCCGGCGCGGGAGCATGCCCAGCGCGGCCACAGGCTCTCCGGGCGCGGGGTCGGTGTAGCGCGGGAACGGTTGGTGCGCGGTCGGCGTGGCGTCGAGCCGGACACGGCACGCCTTGAGCTGATCGCGGAACCACGAGGCGCCGCCGAGCTTCAAGTACGTCAGGTGGTCGGCCTCACTGAGGCGGAAGTTCACCTGGTGGCGAAGGGCGTCGGCGCCCTTGGATGGCCGGCCGCGCGCCATGCTACTCGGTGTCCGGCAGCTTGCGGAGCGCTTCGGCGATGTTCGCCTCGCATGCGCGCTTCAGGTCGGCGGCGCTCGACGTATCGGTGACGGTCTGCGCGGCTTCGAAGACCTTGCAAGCGCTGTAGTAGTCGATGGTGCGGCAGATCACGGCCGCGAGGGCTTTGGCGGTTTCCGGGTGCATGGTCAGGCTTTCGGGTGAACGTCCATCGCCGGCTCACGGTCTTCGGCTTCCGCCCGAAGCGCCAGCCAGGCGGCCATCTCGCGAGCCTTGCGTTCGCGCTGGATCTCCTGGATCAGGCAGATCACTCCGAAGCGGACGGGCGTGTACCGGGTGCGGAGTGTGTTCGCGCTCTTCTGGCCGGCGGCCGTGGAGAGCAGGAGCGCCTCGTTCTCCGGGTTCTGGATGTCCAGCGGCTGGAGCGGCGTCGGAAGGCCGAAGTTCATGGGCGGGTGACGGATTGAGGGTAGGAGGGATCGTCATGGGAGCCGCGCTGCTGTGCCCGCTTGCCTACCTCTCGGCCTTACGCTCCAGCCTTGCGGCCTTCCGGTGAGCGCTGACGATCTGCCCTTTGCGGCCCCATCCTTGTCACACGGGCCGCGTGCATGCATTAATCCTGCGGTGGTTTGGCCCCCACCGCACCGCGCAAGGCTCGCAGAACTGACGGGCTGCCCCGAGGGACGGCCCTATCGTAGCTCAACGGCGCCTTGCTGCCGAGTTCAGGCGAACGCGACGGTGACGGCGGTGGGCAGCGGCTGGAGATTGGTGTTCGTGCCACTGAAGCTCACCGGATCGCCCAGGTTGGCGCCGTTGGCGTCGAACGCCTGGACGCTGCCGGTGAAGCTGCCGCTCGACACGCCGGAGAAATCGACTTCGAGCGAGAACTGGCCGTTCGCGTCGGGCGCCGGGTAGGCGCTCGCGCGGATCTGCGAACTCTGCGCGGCGCCTTGACCGTCGGTCAGGGACACCGTGATGCCGCCAGCGGTGGCACCAGAGGCGACGGCGACGAGCGCCATGGAAATCAGGACTTTGACTTGCGAGGACATTTTCTCTCCGTGGAGGGTGGGGTGCAGCATCGTCGCCATGCTGCGGTTTCCGGCCTACTCATTGGCGACTGCGCCGGCAATCGAAGAGGGTGCCGGCCGTACTGCTATCCTGCCTGCTGCACATGCCGCCGCGCTTTCGGCGCGGGTTGCAGGCTAGGGGCGCATCGGTCATGGGGAACGAGTCACCCATCGGGCCGGAACTCCGTCAGGCTTTCGCCTTCACCCTCAGACCAGCGCCCTAGCGCCTCGGGACTAGGCGATCCACGCGATTCGGCGGCGCCGCTTCCACGCGCAGATCATGGGCTGACAGGTCTACTGCCGCGCTGGTCTGAAGGTTGAGGATCGAGAGCGCCGGCCGGCACGTCAACATCGCACTTGAGGCCCGTAGCGAACGGCTTCCTCTGTCGGTTAAAGACTCTCTCCACCCTCAAGTCTGCCGCCGGGTCAGACCGCACGCCTTGATGTCATCGCTGACGTGCATGCATAGTGCCGGCGGCAGACTTGAAGGCCCGGCTTGCACCGGATCTCCAAGGGCTTCGCGAACGTGGCTTGACAGGCACAGGCGCTCGCTCTACCTAGACTTTTTTCGCCACCCCGCTAAGGCTGTCCTATGGCGTTTAAATGTTAGGCCCCGGGTTGTCACGTCCGGCGCCCCTCGCGCATTCTTCACTGTCGGTTGTTCATGGCACCTTACGGGTGCCAATCGGCCCGGTAACACGAGCTAGTCTTCACGCGCTTGCGCGCCTGGGTTGATTACTTACGCATGATGCTCTCCGATCTTGAGCCAAGGCGAGTTTCCTGCAGCAGCCTTCTCGCTTTGCAAACTGCAGAGACTTTCCAATCGAGAGCCTTTAGTTTCGCTTTTGCGATCCTGTATGTCAAGCGACATTTCATCTTTTTCAGACGATGCCTTTTT
>Ga0306920_100007618_pt1 | contig 14265 bp, 13 predicted proteins | sample flu12Cox44000170_FD_204666 | JGI IMG/M metagenome (GOLD analysis project Ga0306920, IMG submission 204666) | Lab enrichment of tropical soil microbial communities from Luquillo Experimental Forest, Puerto Rico - flux4day.12C.oxic.44.000.170 (v2)... | ecosystem: Environmental > Terrestrial >...
GCGTACAATCTCCACCAACTGGCTGTGCGCGGTGCTGGTGGGATCACGAAACTCGGCTAGAGAATGTGCGTCCGCAAGCCTGCTCAGGTGGGCGAGCTCGCGGATTCGTTGTCGGCGGTTCAACTGTAGCTCGGATGACCGGTAGGTGAGAAAAATGCGCTTCAGCTCGCCATGACCAAAAAGTTGATTGAGTTCTGACCCCGTCACGTAAATCAAAAACAGTACAAATATCCAGATTTGGACCGCCGCAAAGTGATGCCAGCTGAAGGTCGTCGCCAAGTGCGGTAGGAACTCGCGGAGCGGACGGCCGTGCATTAGGAACTCGACGAGAGCTTCGAGCAGCCGAGCAACGAACACAAAGGCCCAATAGACCGCTGTCTTGTAGAGAATCGGCTGGAGCAATGGCGCACGGTCGTAGCGGCGCAGAAAGGGCATCGCATCGGCAACCAGCACCGCCTTGCCGACGACGAGCGCCCCAGTAGTGGCGAGCATGAAGTTGCCGACGGCAGCAGAATAATCGGCGAGGATCAAATTCGTCGTCAGCACGATCAGGTTGAAGCCGATAAAGAAGAAGATTACTGGCGGCAAGATTTCATATAGCTCGTGCAGAGCCCAGGCGGCCACCCGACGAACCCCCGAGGCAGGGGCCGCCTCCGCCGCCGTTACCGCTGTCGGCCCAGCGGCAGATATACCGCCGCGCCTGGAGGCCATCTCGTCGCTCATCGGCTGTTCCTATTCTATCCCGAATTATACCGCCTTCTGCGGGTCACCGTTTGTTCCTAGCCACGGAGAAAGGTAGCCCTCGCCAAGTGCATTGCGCCGCACAACCCAAAACCGGCTATCTTTAGCGAGGATTTCCAGCTCTTGATAATTCGCTAGAGCCCGACGCTGCTGTGCATGATACCGCCATCGGCGAAGATGGTGGTTGCTGTGAGATAGCTCGCGCCGTCTCCGGCAATGAAGCCAACCACCCGGGCGATCTCCTCCGGTCGAGCCATTCGACCTACCGGTATTGCTTTGTCTAGCTGGGCGAGCTTTGCTGGATCTTGCATTGTCCCGACATTGATCGGCGTTGCCACCGCGCTCGGGCCCACCCCGACCACCAGAATGTTGTGCTTGGCGAGTTCGACGCCCGCGGTGCGCGTCAGCATGCGCATGCCGCCTTTGGACAGGCAATAAGCGGTATTCCCGGGCATCGGCCAATCCTCATGCACCGAGGTGATGTTGATGAGCGGCCGCCGCCGCCCTGCTTGATCATCTGCTTAGCCGCAATTTGCGTGCCAAAGAAGGCGCTCCTGAGATTGATCGCCATTACGTTTTCGTATTGATCCTCGGTGGTGTCGAGGATCGAGCTGCGCGTCTCGACCCCGGCGTTGTTGACCATTATATCCACCCGGCCGAACTTGCTCACCGCCCTGTCGACGAGCATCTGCAGGTCGGCGAGCTTGCTGACATCGGCTTCGACGCCAATCGACTGGTCACCGAGCTTGCTGACCTCTCGCTCGAGCGCCGCGGTCGCCTCGGGATGGCACACATAGTCAATGACTACATTGGCATGCTGCCGGGCGAGTTCGAGAACGATCGCCTGGCCTATCCCGCTATTACCACCGGTGACGATGGCGACTTTATCCTTTAACGGCATTGCTGACTCCCTGGATTCCGGCGCTCTGCGAAATCCCGATATTGATCAGAGCTCAAAAGCGGCCTCCCGCCCGTGCTCGAGAAAGGTTTTGGCGTCGAGCTGCCCGAAGATTTCGATCAGCGGCGCCACTACCCCGGTCCACCCGGTTTGGTGACTGGCGCCGATTCCGGCGCCGTTGTCGCCATGAAAATATTCGTAGAAAAGTAGATTATCCCGCCAATAGGGATCGTTTTGAAACTTTTGGGCCCCGCCAAACACCGGCCGGTGGCCCGCTTGGTCGCGTAGGAAAATACGGGTCAACCGGTTGGCAATCTCGCGGGCCACCTCAAACAGGTTCATTGAGTTACCGGATCCAGTGGGACAGTCGATCTTGAAGTTGTCGCCGTAATACAAAAAGTATTGCATCAGCGCGCGAATCAACAAGGCATTGACCGGCATCCAGATTGGTCCGCGCCAGTTCGAGTTTCCGCCAAACATCCCGGTGTCCGACTCCGCCGGCAGATAATTGACCCGGTATTCCTGGCCGTGCACCGAAAAGACATACGGATGATCGGCATGATAACGGGACAATGCCCGGATCCCATAGGGGCTCAGGAACTCGTTCTCGTCGAGCATCCGCGACAGAATTCGACGCAGCCGATCCTCGTTCACCAAGGCCATGATGCCGCGCTCGGCATACCCATAGTGGCCGGGGCCCGTCGCATGGATCGACTCCGCCAACTCCGGCATCCGTCGCAGGCGCGCAAACAAATGGTCGGTCAGTTTGGAAACCCGCTCTCGCTGCCACTTCTCCACGACCGTCACGGCGCAGAGCGGCAGCAGACCCACCATTGAGTGGACCTTCAGCCGGGTTGTTCTCCCATCCGGGCTGCGAAGGATGTCGTAATAAAAGCCGTCCTCCTCATCCCACATGCCATCCGGCCCGATCTCGTTCATGGCGTGGGCGATCAGCGCAAAGTGGGCCGTAAAATTTTCTGCCAAATCCTCATAGGCCGGGTCGCTTGACGCCAGCTCGATGGCAATCTCGATCATGTTCTGTGAGTAGAGAGCCATCCACGCGGTGCCGTCGGCCTGCTCCAGATAACCTCCGGTGGGCAGCGGTGCGCTACGGTCGAAGACGCCAATATTGTCAAGCCCGAGAAACCCGCCCTCGTACAGGTTGTTGCCGGAGCTGTCCTTGCGGTTCGCCCACCACCCGAAGTTCCACGTCAGCTTGCCAAAGATCCGCCGAAGAAACTGGAGATCGCGCGTTCCGCGCAATGCCTGTTCCATGCGGTAGAGAAAGATCGTGGCCCAGCCATGCACCGGTGGATTGACGTCGCTAAAGTTCCACTCATAGGCCGGGATCTGGCCGGTCGGGTGCTGGTAGACACCGGCGAGCAGGAGGTTCAGCTGCTCTTTGGCAAAATCGATGTCGACGGTAGAGAGCGCGATGGTGTGAAAGGCGAGGTCCCAGGCGGCAAACCACGGGTATTCCCACTTGTCGGGCATCGAGATGACATGGTCGCTGATCATGTGGAACCACTCACGGTTCCGTGCCACGCCGGTCTCCGCCAGCAGCGGATCGGCGCGATGTTCGTCGAGCCATTTGTCGACATCGTAGAAGAAATATTGCTTGCTCCACAGCATCCCGGCGAGCGCCTGCCGCATGACATTGGCCGCGTCTTCGCCGACACCGGGAGGCGTTATCGACCGATAGAACTCGTCGGCCTCGCGCCGTCGCGCCTCGACAATTTGCGTGAACCCGGCGCCGAACGGGTTTTCGGCGCTGGACGCGACATTAGTCAGTCGCAGCCGGATGACTGTTGTCGCCCTTGCGCCCACGCGTAACTGGTAATGCGCAGCAACTTTGGTCCCCGTGTTGCTCGGGTTGACCGCGTTCTGCCGGGCCGCCACCACACAGTCGTTGATCCCGTCCTTGACATAGGGCGTTGGATTGGCGGTGCCAAAGAGACGCTGGTTGTTGGTTTCGTTTTCGGTGAACAGCAGGAGTGGCTGTCCCTCGCAATAGAGGAAATAGTCGCCGAGCAATGCGTTTGAAGCGGCAATGGTGCAGGCGCCATTTCCTTTAGATGCGTTCGTCAGGGATGGTTTGGGCTCCTCCGGCCACCATGTCCAGAGATTGCGGAACCACAGGGTGGGCAACACGTGGATAAGTTTCTCCTCGGGCCCCCGATTGCATACGCTGATCTCTATCAACAAGTCGGTCGGTGCGGCCTTTGCGTATTCGACAAAGACGTCGAAATACCGGTCCTCATTGAATATGCCGGTGTCGAGTAGTTCATATTCGGGATCCGTGCGAGTGCGATGTCGGTTGGTATTTATCAGATCTACATAGGGATACGCACTCTGCGGATACTTGTAGAGGTACTTCATGTACGAGTGAGTGGGTGTGCTGTCCAAGTAGAAATAATATTCCTTGACGTCCTCCCCGTGATTGGCCTCGCTGTTGGTCAGCCCGAACGCCCGCTCCTTGATTATCGGGTCCTTGCCGTTCCACAGCGCCAGCGCAAAACACAACCGCTGGTGATCGTCGCTGAGACCGGCGAGGCCGTCCTCACCCCAGTGATAGGCCCGCGAGCGGGCTTGATCGTGGCTGAAATAGTCCCAGGCGTTCCCGTCCGCGCTGTAGTCTTCGCGGACAGTGCCCCACTGGCGCTCGCTGAGGTAGGGTCCCCATTGCCGCCATGGCACTCCCTGCTCCCGCGCTTCATCCAGCCGTTGCGCCTCGGCGGTCTTGGTCGGTGCGGTGGTGGGCGTCTTGGCCATCAGTTGCTCCCCTATTGGATCAATTAGTGCGAGGCTGTCGCGTCGAATACGATCTGATCGTACTCCCAGAGCTGCTCGATAAACCTGCAAGCCTGCTCATGGCCATCCCCTCGCGCCGTGTCACGCAGGACCTGATCAACAGAGCGCTTGCCGTCGATTGCCGCGAAGACGCGCTCTTGTGCTGCGTCGATCGGCAGCGCGAGGTCAGAGTAGGTGTGGGCCCGATTGATCAGCACGGCGACGGAACCGGGCGACACCCGGTCGCGGACGCACAGGGTCCACGGCAGACGCAGAGGGACCCAGCCCCGCCAGGCATCGCCAGCGAACGTGATCGGCTGGCCGTCGCCGGGGCGGTCGTCGCGATAGGTGATAAAGTTGTGCTTGGTCATCGTCCCACGCAGCAATTCGACCGCAGCGTGCTGCAATGGTGGCGCCAGCGCGGCGAGACGTGCCGTGTGCGGCATCTTCGCGATCGCTCCGCATTGCGGCAGGTAGGGGGCCTGTTCGTACCAGCGCCCGAAAGACAAGCCGCAGCGCTCGAGCCAGGCATAGAGCTGCGGCACGGTGTAGGCGCGATCCTGAGGGTGGAGCAGTGCGTCGGCGAGCGCGTCCGGACGTCTGAAATCTGTCGCCCGCCGCACGACGCCGGTAATCGGATGGTCGGTAGGTAAGGCACCGATCGTCGCACCGAGCTCGCGCAATTCCTCTTCCGTGGCGCCGACTCCCAGCAGACGGCAATACTCCTGCATCATGTAGATGCCGGCACGCCCATACGCTGCATAGACCATCAGCTGCATCGCGCCATTGGGAGCAAGAACATTGCGCAGCGCCCGAAGGCCGGTATCCGGATCGGGCAGATGATGAAGCACGCCGGTGCAGACAATCTGATCGAATGTCCGGCCGAGCTCGCCGACCTCTTCGATCGCCAGTCGATGGAGCTCGAGGTTTCTCAAGCCGTATTTTTGCTGAAGCTCGCGCGTATGGGCCAAACTCGTTTCGCTGATGTCGATTGCCGTGACATGGGTGTCAGGCTCGCGCAGCGCATAGGTGGCGGCCTGTGATGTTCCACAGCCGGCGATCAGGATCTCTCGGTCTGCCCGTGGTCTCTCCGTTGGCCACAGCAGCAGGGACAATGCGCGGCGCCGATCCGGGTTGCGATAGAGCTCGCGGTGCCGATCGAGGTCGCGAAGCGGCGCCGGATAGGGGTGGCTCTCGTAGAAAGCGCGCACCGCGTCGGCGCTTTCTCGCTGCGCAAGGGAGGCGACGGGATCTAACCTCGTCTGCATCGGCGTTCCGCCTGACCCTGAGAATCAGCTGCTGAGCGCTGCCGTGCCCCTTCCTCGAGCTCAGCCAGGTCGCGTTCGAGAAAAAAGTTCAGAAAGGTTCTGATCACCGCAATGGCGCCAAGCTGCCCGACCTCCTGCCAACTTGGCGCAATCGATGTCCCGATGATGTCGGCCGCGAGCTGGAAGGTCAGGCCGGCGACGAGCCAACGCCCATAGCGCACCAGGATCTCCCGGAACCGGCGGTGCGCGATCGGCGCAGGAAACGCCGCCCACAGCCCGGTGAGAAATGCCTCGACGGTGCCGATGGCAACAATGATCAACGCCATTGCGTCGATGATGACGACGATCTCTTTGGTGACGAGATGCAGCCATTCCTCCATCGGCCGCTCCTCCGAGCCCGCATTGGGCGGCCGCCGGGGTTACCCGAACAGCCGCCCTTGTCCGGTTCGATTGGCTACGAGTGTTTATTTTCCTGTAGCCTGCGGAGCACGTCGTCGAGGTTGAAGCTGGCGGCCTTCTGGCGTTGCGGGTATTCCCTGAAGGTCTGCAGGAAATCGCCGATATAGGCCTGCGCCGGCACCAGCAGGTAAACGTGCTCGATCAGCCAATCGTAGTAGGTGTTGGACGTGATGTCGGCGCGTTCGAACGGATCGGTGCGGAGATTGAAGATCTTTGGCACGCGAAGAGCCGTGAAGGGCTCGGCCCAGATCCGCAAAGTCCCCGGGGTGCGCTGCTCCTCGAACACGATCTTCCAATTGTCGTAGCGCAGTGCGACGACTTGCTGGTCGTCATTGCAGTAGATGAACGAGACCCGCGGGCTCTTCTGCGCTTCACCGGTAAAGTACGGCACGAGGTTATGACCGTCTAGGTGGACCTTGTAGGTCATGTCGCCGATCTTGTAGCCCTTCAACAGCTTGTCTTTGACGTCGGCGTCGCCGGCCATCGCCAAAAATGTCGGCAGCCAGTCGTGATGGGCGACGAGCTCATTCGACACGGTGCCGGGCTTGATCTTACCCGGCCAGCGGACCAGGCACGGTGTTCGATAGGCGCCCTCCCAGTTGGAGTTCTTCTCATTGCGAAACGGCGTCATGCCGCCATCGGGCCATGAGTTCATGTGAGGACCATTATCGGTGCCGTACATGACAAAGGTGTTGTCGGTGACGCCGGCGTCGTCGAGCGCCTTCAGCACCTGGCCGACGTTCTTGTCATGGTCGATCATCGTGTCGTGGTATTCGCTCTGCCAGCGGCCCGCCTGGCCCCGGCTCTCCGGCTTCACATGCGTGCGGAAATGCATGTGCGTGAAGTTCACCCAGAGGAAGAAGGGCTGGCCGGCCTGGGCCTGGCGCTTGATGTAGTCGACGGCACGGGCAGCAACGTCGTCGTCGATCGTTTCCATGCGCTTCTTGGTCAGCGGGCCGGTGTCACGGATCGTCTGCTTGCCGACCCTGCCAAACCGCGGGTCGACGGTCGCGTCGTCCCTGTCGATGGCCTTGCAGTCCAGCACGCCGCGCGGGCCAAACCGCTCGTGAAAGTGTGGGAACTCCGGTGCCTTCGGGTAATCCGCGAGTTCCGGCTCTTCCTCCGCGTTCAGATGGTACAAATTGCCGCAGAACTCATCAAAGCCGTGCACCGTCGGCAGATATTCGTTGCGGTCACCGAGGTGGTTCTTGCCGAACTGTGCAGTCGCATAGCCCAGCGGCTTGAGCAATTCGGCGATGGTCGGGTCTTCCTTGTGCAGACCAACGGTGGCAGCGGGCAGACCGACTTTCGTCAAACCGGTGCGCAATCCATGCTGACCGGTGAGGAACGATGCCCGCCCGGCCGTGCAGCTCTGCTCTGCATAGTAATCGGTGAAACGCATGCCCTCCTGGGCAATGCGGTCGATATTGGGTGTCTGGTAGCCCATCAGCCCGTGGGTGTAGCAACTGAGGTTGGCCATGCCGATGTCATCGCCCCAAATCACGACGATGTTCGGCTTATCTGCTCTAGCTCTCGATCTAGCCATCTCGATCTCCTTTCGTTGGTCGGGTGGTTTCGAAAGTGCTTAGGGGTCTTCGCTGCTCGGCCGATCCCGCTAGGTGAGGCGCAGCAGCACGGCAAAGAATGCGAACAGGCCTATAAAGAGCAGGACAATGGCGACCGCAATGACGGGCGTTTGCATTCCCTCTTTGGTAACGCCCGCGATCGGCGCGAACGGTTCGCCCCACAGATAGCGAATGGACCACCAGTACTGCCAAATCGAAACGAGGAGGGCCAGGATGCCGCACGAGATCAGGGCGAGCCCGAGATAGCGCGGCGCGTGTGGAAGATAGGCGGCGCGGGCTCCGGGTGTCCCTTCCAAGTGTTCGAGGTACTGGACTATCGCGAAGCCGAAGCCGATCAGCGCCACCGCGGTGCGCAGCCACGCCATTATCGTGCGTTCGAGCGCGAGGCGAGTGCGGACCCAAGCGAAATGATCGCTTGCGGTCGCTCTGACCTCGAACCGGCTGGCGACGGTGGTGTGTGAATCTGCCATGGCCGGCGATTACTGCCGGGCCATGGCGATGCGGATCGCATCCTCGGGCGAGACGAGGTGATCCGAGCTCTCGGCCGCTTCGCCGATGGCGAGCTGCACCCCCTTTACGACGCCGTTAAACGCATTGCCGCGCGAGCCATAGTCCTGGGAGACCGGAGCGCCGCTGTCTTCGCCGACGTCGCAACCGTCGTCGGCGGAGAAGACAAACGCCTGCGTCATCGGGATCGCCCCTTCGCCGACCTTCTCGCCGTCGACATAGAGCGTTACCTGGCCGCCCTTGCCGAGACCGCCGCCGGCATAGGCAAACTCCATGCGCACCTGGTGCTCGCCCGCCGGCAATACCCGCATGGCCTCGACGTAGTAGTAATTCACCCCCGCCACGTTGTAGCAGTATTTGAGCTTGCCGTTCTTCGCATAGAGGCTCCAGCCGCCGATATTGGCGCCCTGGGAGATGATCACGCCCTCTGCCCCTGTCTCTGGGACCTCGATCTCGGCAGTGACGGAATGGGACTTGTTTTTGATGTTGAGGACGCAGTTTTCCGACAGCCGTCCCATGCCGCCAAACAGCAGCTGTGTATTCCCCTTGATCAGTACCGGCCGGCCGGCGGTGTCCGGGTTGAACTTCTCTGCTGTTCGGTCGTCGATCGGCAACACATTGTAGCGTGTCGCCTCGATCAGCCACAGCCGCTGCAACTCGTGCAGCTTCTCGGGCATTTGCTTGGCGAGGTCATTGGCCTGGCTCCAGTCCTTGCTGGTGTCGTAGAGCTCCCAGACGTCGTCATCGAGCGCCACGGTCTTCCGCCCCACCAGCACCCAGGGTGTGGCGTGCTTCGTCACCGCGGTCCAGCCCTTGTGATAGATGCCGCGGTTGCCGAACATTTCAAAGTACTGCGTCTCATGCCGTTCCGCTGCCTTGGCATCGTCGAACGAGTACAACATGCTGACCCCTTCGATCGGCCGCTGCTGCACGCCGTTGACCGAGATTGGCTGCGGCAACACCGCCGCCTCGAGGACCGTCGGGGCGATATCGATGACGTGATGGAACTGAGAGCGGATTTCGCCTTTGGACTTGATGCCGTTGGGCCAGTGCACGATCGTGCCGTTGCGTGTCCCGCCCCAATGCGAGGCGACCTGCTTGGTCCACTGGTAAGGGGTGCTCATGGCATGCGCCCAGCCGACGGCGTAATGGTTGTACGATTCCGGCCCGCCGAGCTTGTCGTACCGCGCCATCAGAAATTCCGGGGTTTCGAGGGCGGCCAGGCCGTTGAAGTTGGCCATCTCGTTATAGGCGCCATTCAACGTGCCCTCGGCCGAGGCGCCGTTGTCGCCAATAATGTAATAGACCAGAGTGTCGTCGAGGATGCTGAGCTTCTTCAAGCCGTCGAGCAGGCGGCCGATATGGTGGTCGGTGTATTCCAGGAACCCCGCATAGACCTCCATCTGGCGGCGCAAAATCGGCTTTAATGCCTCCGGCATGTCGTCCCATGCCGGGATCTCGGCATGGCGCGCAGTCAGCCGGCAGTCCGCCGGGATGACACCCAGCGCCTTTTGCCGGGCGATCGTCTCTTCGCGCAGTTTGTCCCAGCCCTGGTCGAACTTGCCCTTGTACTTGTCGGCCCACTCCTTGGGCACATGGTGCGGCGCGTGGGTGGCGCCAGGCGCGAAATAGACAAAGAAGGGCTTGTCGGGGGCCAGCGCCTTCTGCTGTGCGACCCAGGCCATGGCTTTGTCGGTCATATCCGCCATGAAATGGTAGCCCTCTTTCGGCGTCTTCTTTGGCCCGACCGGTGTCGTGCCCTCGTAGAGCGTTGGGTACCACTGGTTCGCCTCGCCGCCGATAAAGCCGTAGAAGTATTCGAACCCGCCGCCGCCGGTGGGCCACGCGTCGAAGGGCCCGACCGGGCTCGTTTCCCACACCGGCACCTCGTGGCATTTGCCGAACTGCGCGGTCGAATAGCCATTGAGCTTCAAGGTCCGGGCAAGCGGCGAGATCGTATTGGGCAATACCGAGCTGTAGCCCGGGGCGCCGGTGGCGATCTCGGTGATGCCGCCCATGCCGACGGTGTGATGGTTGCGCCCGGTCAGCAGCGCCGCCCGTGTCGGGGAGCAGAGCGCGGTGGTGTGGAAGCGGTTGTATTTGAGGCCGGCCGCCGCCAGCTTTTCCGCGTTCGGCGTCTGACACGGGCCGCCAAACACGGTCGCGGAGCCGAACCCGGCGTCGTCGATCAGGATGATCAGCACATTCGGCGCGCCCTTCGGCGGGCGCAGCTGCTCGATCGGCGGGAATTTGGTATCCGGATCCCGCGCATCATAGGTGATCAGCCCGGTTCGTTCGGGTGTCGGGATCGGCAGGTGCGAACGATGCTTGTTGTCTTGGCTGTTCATGGTCTGTGTCTCCTTTTGGCGCTTTGGTCATCGCGACACCGTCTGACGAACGCCACAGCGAGAATATCTGGCCCCTTCATTCGCTCCGAATGTTCGATTGTTTACAGTAGTTGCTTCATCTGGCGTCGGGATGCCGCTGCGGTTTTGCCGCGAGCCGGCGCACGATACCGACCAGCTCAGTATGCGCGGCGCTGGTCGAATCGTGGAATTCATCGACCGAGTGCGCATCGGCAAGTTTGCTGAGGCGGACGAGTTCGTGGATCCGCTCGCGCCGGTTGAGCTGCAATTCGGTCGGTCGATAAGTGAACAGTATGCGCGCTAGCTCGCCATAGCCGAACAGGCGGTTGAACTCGTGTGCCGTCATGTAGATGAGGAAAAGGACAAAAATCCACAGCTGGATCGCAATAAAGCGGCTCCACGAGAAGGTCGCGATCTCGTGCGATACAAAGGTGCCGAGCCGACCATGCTCGCCAAAAGTGTATTTGACCCAATGTTCAATCAGACGGGCAATGAAGACAGCGGCCCAGTAGAACAGCGTCTTGAACAGGATCGGCTGGATCAGCGGGCCGCGATCGTAACGGCGGATCAATGATGTGGCGTTGACCACCGGCACCACCTTGCCGACCACGAGTGCGGAAACGGTCGCCACCAGGTAGGTGGCAAATTCCTCCCCGTAATTGCTGAGAATGAGGTTGGTCGTCAGCAAAATGAGATTGAAGCCGATGATAAAGAACAGCGTCGGCGGCCAGATTTCGTCGAATTCGCGCTTAACAAAGGCGCCGGCCCGCCGCAAGAACCCGGCGGACGGTCGGATCGACTCCGCCGCTGCTTCAATTTGCGGCGTCTCATGCTCATTGACAACGGGTGCGCCCCTCATCCGCTCTCTCCTGTTTCGCGTCTCATGGGTTTTCACGGCTTGGGCGGTCGCCGGGGAACTGGCGAACAACACAACGGAAGCCGACATGGCTCGTCGAGGTGTCGACCGGCTCCGGATGTCGCGCCGCCGGACGGTAACGGCGGCAGTAGTTCGGCGCACACAAATGCGAGCCGCCCTTCAGCACCTTGCGCGGAATCTTGATTTCGGGCTGGCAGGAGTCGTAGCTCGCGTCCTCCGGCCCGCCCCGCGGGTTCAATGGGATGCAGCAGTTCTTCTGGGCATCTGCCTGGTGTCCCGCCGCGTACCAGTCGCTGGTCCATTCCCACACATTGCCGATCATGTCGTAGACGCCGTAACCGTTTGGCGGGAATGCCGAGACCGGCGAGGTGCGCTCGTACCCGTCGAGCTTCAAGTTCTCGCGCGGAAAGGCGCCCTGCCAGGTGTTTGCCATCGGCTTGCCGCCGGGCGCGAATTCATCGCCCCAGGCGAACTCCTCACCGTCGAGCCCGCCGCGCGCGGCAAATTCCCATTCCGCCTCGGTCGGCAGGTCCTTGCCCGCCCATTTGGCGTATGCCATGGCGTCGCTATACGCGACGTGAACCACGGGATGGTCATTGAGCCCGCTGAGCGAGCTGCGCGGACCGTAGGGCCGCCGCCAGTTGGCGCCAAACTTGAATGCCCACCACTGGCTCCAGTCGCGCAAATCATCGACCGGATGCTTTGGCGGGCTGAACACCAGCGAGCCGGCCCTGAGCATGTTCGGCAGAGCGCCTGGATAGTCCTTCGGATCCGGCGCGATTTCGGCGAAGGTGACATGGCCGGTCGCCCTGACGAACTCGCGGAATTGCCGGTTTGTCACCGGAGTGCGATCGATCCAGAAGGCATCGACCGTCACGTGATGAACCGGCGCCTCTTCCGCATAATGCTTGTCCGAGCCGATGCGGAAGGTGCCGCCGGGAAGCCAGACCATATCGGCGTAGGGCGCGCTTTCTGGGGGCCCATTTTGCGGCCGAAGCAATGTGACAGCGTCAAGCTTTGTCATCCCGCACCTCCGGCCTAGGAAGCAGGCCAGTTTAAAACCTCGAGAGCGCGCAGACTAGCAATCACGATCTGCACAGCCAGCGAAGCCTGCAGCACAGCCAGTACCCATCCGACGACCGGCAATATCCCGGCCAAGCCGTGCCCGAGAATTGTCTCGCTGTTCCACAATGTAAGCAGATTGAGCAGCATGACCCCAAGCAAGAGAGCAACGACGACTGCTTCATGAGGCAAATCATGGCCATACAGCAGGCTGACTGCTGCCAGAGCCGCGATCCCTGGTGCCGTCACGATTGCGGGTATCGCCACCGGAAAGACCGCGATCGCAGGAGAAGGTGCCGCCGGTCTGGGCCGTCGGCCGCCCGCCCCGGGCATCGCCCCCGGCGTCTGCATGATAATCCGCAGCGCCTGGTAAAACAGGATGATACCGCAGGTGATCGCCACCGCCGGCGGAGAGACATGCCAGTTTGGCAAAATGAACGGCCCGAGCAAGATTACGCCGAGAACGATGACGGTCGCGATCGCCACGGCCCGCCACGCCACGGTTCGCCGAAAAGCCGGCTCGGTCCCCCGGGTCGCCCTGGCAAACGGAAGGATCGCCTTAAGGGGGCCAAGGGTCAGGAAGAACAGAATGAAGATGTCCGCATAGCTCAATTCGAAGCGCATACACCCCCTCGCCCCGCGAAAGTTTCTTCAATCAGCAAAACCGCAAGCAAGGGGAATTTCAACCCCGCCGGATACCACGCCCTGCCGGCATCCCACGACGCGACGTCGGCTCTCCTACCTCATCTATCGGTTCTTATCGGTCGCTCAGTGCTTCAGTTGTACCTCGACTTTGCCCACGCGAACGGCAGCCCGCAGTGCTGCGCGCTCGTGGTCGGCCTGGTCGGCATAAGCAACCGCGACGATCATCGCCGAGCAGACAATAACAGGCTTGCTGCTCATCCGTAATCCTCCTGTGACGGGATCTCAACATTGTCGCGATGGGCGACTCTATGTTCTCTGTGTCGATTACTGCGCCATGCGGACGAAGATCTCGTCTTTTCCGAGGGTCAGCATCGCGCCGGTACTCGTACCTTGCAAATGCATGATCACGCCGGCGCTGTTTTCCAACCACAGATCGCTGCTGCGGATGAGCTGAGACCGGCTTTGCCGGTGCTTTGCGTGTATCTGCCCGGAAAATCGGCGACGCTGGCGAGCTTATAAACCGGGCCCGAAGCGGTGACTTTTTCAATCCCGCCACCGGGGCCGGCAACAGTGCCGATCACTTTGAATCGATGGGTCCGCCCCTGGTACTCCAGGGTGCCGATGCCGCCCCCCACGCCGGTGACGAAATCCTCCGTAATCGTCACGTTGCCCGCGGGCGACAGGCCCGCGACGCTCTGCGCGGTTGGAGTATTCATCATCCCGGAGCAGCCGGCCATTGCGAGCATAGCCGCTGTGAGGGCCACGCTGAGTGACGGGACGGTAAAATGAAACGCAGCTCCTGTCATATCGGTAGAACCTCCTGCATACCCTTTCGGAGCCCGGGCGGGCTCAACAAACGAAGCTTCAGTATGGGCGCACTTTGCCCAGTCGCGGTGGCTCCACCGGGGGGGCCACACCATAGATTACAGTGGAAGCCTGACCCGCCGCCCCAGGTCGAGACTGGACGGGGCGGCTCCTCGCCGGCGGCTCCTTGCAGACTGTTCCAGTTGTTCGCGACCCAGACAACGCCGGACTGCGAGCCGGGCAACCAGTTTTGGCCGCTCCA
>Ga0306920_100007619_pt1 | contig 14265 bp, 14 predicted proteins | sample flu12Cox44000170_FD_204666 | JGI IMG/M metagenome (GOLD analysis project Ga0306920, IMG submission 204666) | Lab enrichment of tropical soil microbial communities from Luquillo Experimental Forest, Puerto Rico - flux4day.12C.oxic.44.000.170 (v2)... | ecosystem: Environmental > Terrestrial >...
GCGAGCTGCTGCTTACCCGCTACACCGAGCCCGAACCCGAGCTGAAGCTTCTCCTCGATAAGCTCAAGCTCGAACTGCCCGCCCAACCGCCGCCTAAAATCGCCGCTGCGGCGGCCACCCCGCGGCCCCCGATGTAGTGCCGACCTTCCGGGGTTGCTTCTCGTGTTCTCAGCTACTTAGACCCATCTAAGCGGTCGAATCGGCGAAGTTGGGCTAACTCGTTCTCCTGGCCGGGCCTTTTGCTGGACTTGGCCGCGAGCGCACGGCCGGGGGCTCCCAATCCCATAACGAAACCGGCACCGGTGAGAGCGACGGTCGTCAGCAAGCGCCGGCGCTTATCACCGAGATTTACCATGATCATTTCCTCAACTGTTAGTGGCCTGTCATGCGCAGGCTCGCGGTGGGTCGGAAGAAGCCGGTTTGCCCCTGTCGATAACGCCCCCCGAGGCTCGACATCTTCGGTGCGCGACAATTAACCCTTCGGTGACGCCTACCGCGGATGATCGCCATCTTGGCGACGAGATCGACGCATATCATCGGGGTGAGATCGGGGATCGGCTGCGCCGGATCGCGGCCAATCCCGTCCCCCCTGTTCCCACCCTGTTAGACCGTTTCGGCTCCCTGCGAGCCGTCAAAATCTCCCCTGCTAGCGGTAACGGGAGACCGCATTCAAGTGGCTGATCAACAAAGATTATCTGTGGTGCAACCGGTCGATTTCGGGGTCCGAAAGTGATTTCTCCCCTGTATTGGGCCGTTTAACAGGGTGGCGAGAAGTGGTCAGCTGGTGCCGTCCTGGCCGCTGATCGTCGGTCTGGCCTTTTTCATTCGCGCGCTCGCCCAGCCCATGGCGCTGCTCAATCCCGACACCTACCTCCATATCGCCACAGGCCGCTGGATGCTCGCCCATATGGCGCTGCCGGTGCACGACCCGTTTTCCTATTCGCTCTCCGGCACAACTTGGGTTCCACACGAGTGGCTGGCCGAAATCGTCCTGGCGGCGGTCTACGGCCTCGCCGGGTGGAGCGGGCCGGTGCTGCTGACCGCTGCGGCATTCGCTGCCAGTCTCGCCCTTCTGGCCCGCTTTCTGCTGCGCTCGGCCGAACCGTTCTCGACCCTGATCGCGGCGGCGTTGGGTGGTGCGCTGGTGTTGGGTCACCTGCTGGTGCGGCCCCATTTGCTCGCGCTGCCGCTCCTAGTGCTGTGGTCGCGCGCGCTGCTCGTTGCGCGCGACACCGGGTCCGGGCCACCCTTCCGCTTGCTGCTGGTTATGGCATTGTGGGCCAATCTGCACGGCAGCTTCATGTTCGGGCTGGCTCTGGCGGCGTTCCTAGCGGCCGAGGCGATGCTCGCGCCGGAGCGCCGTGCCCACGAAGCCCGGCGCTGGGCCGGATTTAGCCTGCTGGCGTTTGCTGCCGCGCTGCTGACGCCAATCGGAATGGCAGGCTTTTTCGAGCCGTTGCGGCTGATGGCGATGCCTGCGCTGCAGGAATCTTTCGGCGAGTGGTTGAGCCCAAATTTCCAAACATTTCAACCGCTCGAAATTTGGCTCCTTGGGATCATCGCCCTCGGCTTCACGATCGGTGTCAGGCTGCCGTTGTCGCGGCTGCTGCTGTTGTTGGCGCTGTGCCACATGGCGCTCAGCCATGCTCGGCACGCCGAGCTCCTCGGCCTCGTCGGGTCGCTCGCCGTCGCCGCTACGCTCGGCCCGCCAATCGCCGCCAGGATCCGGTCGATGCCGGTCTCGGCGCTCAGCCGCGGTGCCGTACGGCTCGCCGTCCCGGCCGCGCCGCCGGCGGTGAAGCTGGTCATCGCGATCAGCTTCGTGATCAGCCTGCCGTTATTGCTATGGCCGATCGAGCGCGCCGGCGATCCCGTCACCCGTCGGCGGCACTCGCCGCCGCAGCGCGGCTGGGGCTTGATGGCCCCGTCTTTAACAGCGAAGGCGTTGGCGGCTATCTAACCTTTCAGGGTATCCCGACTTTTATCGACGGCCGTGCCGAGCTCTACGGCAATGCATTCCTGGACGGCTACCTCGCAGCCGAAAGAGGCGACGAGCCGGCGCTCGCCGCGGTTCTCGCCCGGTACGGCATCACCTGGACCTTGCTGTCACCGCAACAGGGCGCCGTGAGCCGCCTCGATGCCCTTCCCCGGATGGCGCCGGGTCTACACCGACGCTGAGGCCGTCATTCACATGCGCGTCGCCCGGCCCTCAAGTTAGAACCGATCGCTCGGCGAGCGGGGGCGAGTCTGTTTCCGCTGGGCCGGCACCCGTGCAGTCATGCCGAAAATAGGAATTCCCGGTGAAGGTGACCGCCCGCGCCATCAGCTGACTGCAACGGGTAGTGGAGGGTGAGCCTCCCGAATATTTGACCCGCCGACCGGGTAGATATATCGCGCCCTTGACATTCTGGGTGCTGCCACCGCCCAAGGTGTCGCTGGTGGCCGGCGCATTCCCGTCGACCCGGATGGCGATGCCTGGGATCCCTGCCGCAGCAGTGCGGGCTGGCGCGGTCAGCTCGATTGTCGAGCCGGCATGAAGACCGATTGCGCCATGGTTCGAGCGCGTGCGACTAGTGAGGATCAGGGTGACGCCGGTACCGCTGACCGTACTGTTGCCGCTGACCACGAAGTCGCCTCGGTCCGGAATATAGGTGCCTGGGTCAAGGTTGAGGGTGGCTCCCCCGGCTACCTAGATTCCACCGCAATAGACGCCTGGCGAAATGGTTTCTGTTCTTTGCTTGTACAGCCGGTAATGGGTTCTCGTGCATCCGGAAAATCAGGGGATTTCGAGACGGGAGTAAGGATCGGCGACGGGCGAGGTGTGGGTCGCCAGGTACCTCGAGGCGGTCATAACCGCGCCGGCCGCGAGTGTGTAGCCGCCCGAGAGGAAGATGTTTCTGGCGCCGAGACTCGCGCTACCTAGCAATTCGGTCGATCCTGCCTCACGGGAAGCATTATCGAGATCACAGGGAGCCAAGCTGACAACGGTGCCGCGGCCGAGCTCTGCGACGCCGACGGACAATTTGTCGCTCTTGCCGAGAACCATCACGCAGGTGCCGCTGGAGGAGCCATCCACCGTCGCCGCAGTCACTCTGGCGGTCGCCGGCCGGCGGAGAAATGTCCTGGCGAACCTCGACTGTAGCCGCAGGTCTTGCGCCGCGTCGGAGCCCGGGGCAGGCGCGATAAGCCGGATCACCGCCGTCACCGCTACCGCGATTGCGACGGCGTTGTATCGTAGCCGCGGCGATCGCGTGAGGTCGAGTAATCGGAACGACTGCAGCCACACCGACTCACCTCCGGTCCGCAGTGATCCTATGAGCGACGGGATGTGCCGGCCGGTACCGCTCGCTGCTTACGATCTAACCGCTGAACAGGCGGTTAACGGGTTCTCGAAAACGAGCGCGTCCCGAGCCTTGGGTCGGGACGCGTCGAAGATATACCAGTTAGCCCCCGACCAGGGCGTCGATCTCTGCGTCTTCGGGAAACCGGCCGAGCTGTTTCTTGGAGAAAGCGAGCCGCCCGTCGACGGTGATCTCGAAGACACCGGCAACCCCTTTGACGAGCTCGACCTCCTCTGCGCCACGTTCCATGAGCCGTGCCCTCGCACGGAGGGCCCTCGGTTCATAGTTTCAAGGCACGCAGTATTCGATTCTGACCTTCATGGCTTACACCTCCAGGCACGGCAAACTTATCACGACCCTCCTCACGGGCGCCATTATATAGCGATAGCCGCGAGTATTTGCGGAGGTGAGGACATTGGACCACGAAATTCGGATGCAGAGCATCAGCCCGCGCAATTCCGGAAATTGAGCGCGATGCTCGAGGTCGATATCGAACACCGGCTCGGCAGGTTTGAACTCGACGTCCATTTTCGCGCCGGGCGCGGTCTCACCGCGCTGTTCGGCCGGTCGGGAGCGGGGAAGACCTCAGTCGTCAACGCGATCGCCGGGCTGGTCCGCCCGGAAAGTGGGCGCATCGTCGTCGACGGGTCGGTGCTGATCGACACCGGTCGCGGCATCAAGGCGCCCGCTCACCGGCGCCGGGTGGGTTATGTCTTTCAGGAAGACCGTCTGTTTCCGCATCTCACGGTCCGCCAAAATCTGCTCTTCGGACGGTGGTTCGCGCGCGGCTCCGCGCCTCGAGCCAGGCTAGATGACGTCGTTGATCTGCTCGGGATCGCTGCTCTGCTCGACCGCCGACCGGCTCGGTTGTCAGGCGGGGAAAAGCAGCGGGTAGCAATCGGTCGTGCGCTATTGGCCAGCCCGCGGCTGTTGCTGATGGACGAGCCGCTGGCTTCGCTCGATGCCCCGCGCAAGGATGAGATCCTCCCTTATATCGAGCGGCTGCGCGACCAGGCGAGCGTGCCGATCGTCTATGTCAGCCACGCGGTCGCCGAGGTGACACGGCTGGCCAACACGATCGTGCTGATCTCGGACGGGCGGGTGCGGGCGTTCGGGCCGCTGCAAGAGGTGATGGGGCGTGCCGAGCTCTACCCGATGACAGGCCGCTTTGAAGCGGGCGCCGTCCTCGCTGTGCGCGTGGCGGCGCATGACACCCACTGGGGGCTTACCAAGCTCGCCGGCGCCTTTGGCACGCTGACCGTGCCGCGGCTGCCCGCCCCGGTCGGTGCCGCTTTCCGGGTGAGAATCCGCGCCCGCGATGTGATCCTCGCGGCAACTCCTCCGACCGGGATCAGCGCTTTGAATATTCTCGCGGGCCGGGTCGAGGCGGTCGTCCCAATCGAGGAGGCTGCGCTCGAGGTCCAGCTCCGCCTCGGGGACGAGCGGTTGCTGGCGCGTGTGACCCGACGCTCGGGTGCAACGCTCGGTCTCGTGCCGGGACGCGAGGTCTTCGCTGTGATCAAAACCATCGCGATCGACCGCCGAAGCTTTGGTCATCAGGGCGACGCGGTCGACCTAGACGACCAAGTCGAGGTCTATGACGGTTGAGTGTCACGACCCTGGGAGCGGCTGAGAGCGTTAGAGCCCGGCGTCCCGCTCCATGATTTCTAAAACTCCAGCCGCGGCAAGGGTCGCTGGGTCGGAGTCGCCGTTAATGCGGCGCCGCAGATCCACGACGTGGTGCTGCAGCGTATACGCCTCGCCCCAATATCCGTGCTGCCAGAGTATCGACGCCAGGTTGCTCATAGCCGTGAGGCTTTCGGGGTGCTGCTCGCCGAACTCGCGGCAGCTCGCCGCAACGACCCCTTCGAGGAGGTCGCGCGCCGCCTCGAAGTCACCGTGGGCGGAAACCGTCCCGGCAAGGTTGTTAATCGCGCGGAGCGTCTCGATCCCTGTGTCGCCATAGAGACTGCGCATGCCGCTCACGGCGCGCTCTTGCAGCCGCCGTGCCTCGGTAAGTTCGCCTTGAGCGGCCATCGTCACGGCGAGCTTGCCGACCGCTTTGAGTGTGTCGAAGTGGTCCTCGCCAAGCTGAAGACGGCGGGCGGCGACCACTCGTCCCTCGAGCTTGCGCGCCGCGATCAGCCGACCTTGTGTCCAAAGGCAATCGGCGAGGTCGAGCATCGCTGCAAGCGTCTCTGGATGCTCCTCGCCCAACGCACGGCGCCTCTCCTCCAGCAAACGCTCCTGGTTTTCGCAACCCTCTAACGCTGTTTGGCTCATTGCCTATGCGACGCGTCAGCTCTGCTTCCGGATTCTGCAGCATGCATAAGCGGTATTAACGAAAGGGCGCCGAAGCTCTCGCCTCGGCGCCCAATCTGCGGCAAACGCTTACAGGTTAGCCTGGAAGTCGCTGTAGTTGCGGACCTTCTTGTACACCTGCACGCGATTGCGTTGACTCTCGGCGACGAGCACGCTGTCGGTCTGCGGGTCGAACTCGACGGCGGTCGGGAAACAGAAACGCCATTGCGGTTCGAGGCTCTTCACGCGGCGCCGTGCCTTCATCATGTCCGGGTTCGCATCGATGCTCATCTGGCCCCATTTGGACAAGACCTGCGCATCGCCGACCAAGGTCGTGATCGGGCCGCCTTCAGAGTCGAAGATGCAGACCCGATGGTTGCCCCAATCGGCCACATAAATGTCGCCGTCGCTGTCGATAGCGACATCGGTCGGGTGATTGAATTGGTCGGTCCGCGGATGACCGGCTTTCTCGCCCTCGCCGGCGACATAGGGCCCGAAGATGGTCACCCGATAGGCGTTCTCCGGCTCCTCGAGCTTGCCGTAAGAACCGATGCTCGACAGGAATTTGCCGTGCGGCGATAGTTTCTGGACGCGATGGTTCTTCCAGTCGGCAACCAGGATGTCGCCAGCCTTGTCGATGGTGATGCCCCAGGGCTGGTTGAACTCGGCCTCGCCTTTGCCTGCCTGGCCGCATTTGCCGACGAATTTGCCTTCCGGGGTGAAAACCTGCAGACGGTTGTTGCCGCTGTCGACGACGATCACATTGCCGCTGTGCTCGACCGCCAGACCGGCCGGTCGGTTGAACTCGCCATCGCCGCTGCCGGTCGCGCCCCATTTTCGGATGAATTTGCCGTCCCCGTCGAATACGGAGATCGTGTTCGTCCATTCATCCGAAACGTAGACCTGTCCCTTGCCGTCGACGGCAATACCGAACGGCCAAGTACAGTGTCCATCCCCTTCGCCATATTCGCAGAAGTCGGCGAGCCATTCCTCTTCACCCGGCCCGCCGAGCTTCACTTTGTTGCAGTGCATCCCAAAATTGTTCTCGCTGCCGCGATTGGTGCTGTAGAGGACGCCATCCTTATCTAGGCACATGGTTTGGATGTAATTAAACCCATTGCCTCGAGCGGCGCCCCGCCCGACCGCATGGCTCCAATCAAAAACCCGACCGCGCGCTACCGTTGTCAGCGGCATTCTCACCTCCTCTTTGCTCGGCGATCGGTCGTCGGCGATCCCTCCGGCCTTCCGCCTGACCCGTATTACGTCTGTGGGCGCACGACGCGGCCCGGCATCGACAGCCGGGCCGCGCCGCCGGCGCATTAGGTCTTTAAGGGCGGAACCCCTAGGCCCCTCGCCCTGTCACGCGTCTATAGGTTCGCCTGAAAGTCGCTGTAGTTGCGAACCTTCTTATAGACTTGCAGCCGGTTGCGCTGGTGCTCGGCAATGATCACCGAATCGGTGTTCGGATCGAACTCGACCGCAGTCGGGAAGCAGAAGCGCCACTGCGGTTCGAGGCTCTTCACGCGGCGCCGCGCCTTGGCCATGTCGGGGTTGGCATCGATGCTCATCTGACCCCATTTGGACAAAACCTGAGCATCACCGACCAAGGTCGTGATCGGTCCGCCTTCAGAGTCGAAGATGCAGACCCGATGATTGCCCCAATCAGTCACATAGATGTCACCGTCGCTGTCGATTCCGACATCGGTCGGATGATTGAATTGATCGGTCCGCGGGTGGCCGGCCTTCTCGCCCTCGCCCGCGACATACGGGCCGAACAGGGTCACCCGATAGGCGTTTTCGGGCTCCTCGATCTTGCCGTAGGAGCCGATGCTCGACATGAACCGGCCGTGTGCCGACAGCTTCTGGACCCGATGGTTTTTCCAGTCGGCAACGTAGATGTTGCCGGCTTTGTCGAGGGTGATGCCCCAGGGCTGGTTGAACTCGCCTTCGCCTCTGCCGGGCCCGCCGCATTTGCCGACAAATTTGCCTTCGGGGGTAAAAACCTGCAGCCGGTTGTTGCCGCTGTCGACGACAACCACATTGCCGCTTTGTTCGACAGCCAGACCCGCTGGCCGATTGAGCTCTCCGTCGCCGCTGCCGGGCGTACCCCATTTACCGATGAATTTGCCGTCGGTGTCGAAGATGGAGATCGTGTTGAGCCAGTCATCCGACACGTAGACCCGGCCCTGGTTATTGTCGATCGCGATGCCGAACGGCCAAGTCGACCGGCCGTCGCCTTCGCCGTATTCGAAGAAGTCGGCAAGCCATTCCTCTTCGCCGGGACCACCAAGCTTCGTCTTGTTGACGTGCATCGCTTTATTCTGGCCCTCGGTGCCACGATTGGCGGCATAGAGAACGCTGTTGTTGTCCAGACACATGGACTGGATGTAATTGAACCCGTTGCCACGAGCGGCGTTGCGCCCGACCGCATGGCTCCAATCAAAGACTCGTCCCCGTGCTACCGTTGTCAGCGGCATGGTTCCCTCCTTATTCCGCGGCGATCGGCCATCGGTGCGTCCTTCGGCCTATCGCCTGTCCTGACCTTAGTCTGCCAGCTGCGCCACGCGGCAAAAGCCGCGGGTCGCAGCCGGTACTCTGCCTTCCGGTTTAGTTCAGGAACGCAGGCTTCTCGAAGGTGCCGTTGACGATCGGTGCCGGGTTCAACCCGAGCCACTTGTCGAGGATCGTCGAGTAGACGCTGCGGAAGTCCATGTTCGGGTCGAGGTCGCCCTGCACCAGCTTCGAGGCCTCCATCGACGGCATCTCGCCGTAATGGCCGCCCTTGACCTTTTCGCCGATCACGAACGCAACGCCGCCGGCGCCATGATCTGTGCCGGAGCCGTTGTCGTGCACGCGGCGTCCGAACTCAGAGAACAGCAGCATGACGACATTGTCGGCATGGTTTTGCGCGCGCAGATCGGCCCAGAACGCCTCGACGCCCTCGGAGACCGCCTTCCACAGCAGGCTGTGCCCCGGGTTCTGCCCGGCATGCGTGTCAAAGGTGCTGTGGTCGCAGTAGAAGATGCGGCTGCCGATGTCGGCGCAGTGTGCCTGCGCGATGCCCTTCAATTTACGGGCAATCGGGCTGTTCGGATACTCGACCGTCGATGTGTATTTCTGCGGCGCGACCTTGATGATGTCTTCGCCCTTCAGCGAATCGATCGCGGTCTCGCTCAGATAGTCCATGACCGGGCCGCTGCCGATCGCTGGGCTGTACATCTTGGCGAAGCGATCGAGCACCGCTGTACGCTCATTGCCCTGCACCTGCGGCAGGAAGCCGTAGCGCTCCAGCGGGCCGGCGACGCAGGCGACCGGCACGCCTGGACAAACCAGGGCGCGCGGCAGGCTCGGCCCCATGCTGACGACCTGCACGACGTTTTCCTTCTTCGGGTCGAACTCACGCGCGACACGCCCGAGCCAACCTTCAGTTCCCACCTTGATCGGCTCACAGGTGTGCCAGATGTCCATGGCCCGGAAGTGCGACCGTGGCGACTCCTTCCAGCCGACACCGTGGCAGATCGCCAATTTGCCCTCGTCCCAGAACGCCTTCGTCGGCGCCATGTAATCCGGAATCCCGTAGGTTTGATCGAGGTGAATGATATTGTTGTCGGCGATCCCGACCGCCGGCCGGTTATCCCGGTACAGCGGGTTTGTGTACGGGATCACCGTATTCACGTAGTCGTTGCCGCCGGTCAGCTGCAAAACGACTACACATGGATCTGTATTTGCCATTGTACAGTGCTCCTTGTCTGATTAGCCTCAATGTCAGGCGAACTGATACTCTCTGGTAGCGACGATCAGCTGCAGCATCTGGCCGACATGTTCATCGGCGACCTCCGAACTGCCGTTGTCCCAGGAGACCTGGCCCCATTCATTGGCCTGCGACAGCAGCTGCTGCTTGGTGTCGGCGCCGACTTGGACCGGCCCGAGCAGATCCAGGCATCCGTCGACCAGCTGGTTGGGGCTCAGCGATCCCTTGGCTTTCAACCGAGTGATGATGTCGCGCACCCCCGGCGACGAGGTATCGCCGACTTTTTCGGCCATAAAGTTGATGCGGGCCATCAACGAGCCGCTGTTGATCCACTCCTTGCCCGTGTGCCAGCCCTCGACCGATGGCGGGTTTAGCAGATCCTGGCCCATATAGGCGGTGTTCATCGACAATTCGCCATAGCCGGGTTTTGGCAATTCGTAGCCGCGGACAAAGCGCAGCGTCCCGACCACCACCTCGGCGGGCGACTTCATGTGTTGGAAGCGGGCGTTCTTGAAGAAGTCCGAATTGAACAGCACGCGAAGGACCTGCTTCATCTCGAACTTCGAGTCGCGGAAGGCGCCGACCAGCGTATCGATTGCCTTCTGATCGCGCGGCGATTCGATCGGCCAGGCAGGTACCTGCGGCTCGTCGGCGACGAAGAAGTTGTACAGGTGCCGGCAGATGAACTTGCCGCATGCCGGCTGCTGCACGACGATGTCGAGGATATCCTCGCCGTTGAACCGGCCCTTGTGTCCCAGGAATTCCTTCTCGCCGTCGTCATGGTCTTCCGGGCGATACTCGAATTTCCAGGGGAACCGGCCGTAGGGCGCGCGCGGGATTTTGGTTTCGAAGGTCCAGCCGGTAAAGGCGCGCGAGCATTCGCGAACGTCCTTCTCGGTGTAGTTGCCCGCGCCGAGGCTGAACAGCTCAAGCAGTTCGCGGCCCCAGTTCTCGTTGACCGCCGTCCCGTGGTTCTGCTGATTATCCAGCCAGAAGATCATGGTCGGGTTGCGCGCTACCTTACTCAGCAAGGCACGGTAGTTGCCCATCCCGTTCTCGCGGAACAGGTTAATCTGCTCGAGCAGCTGGTCGTAATTATCGACTTTGGAATTGCCGGTGGCGAACACGTGGTGCCAGAACAGCGCCATCTTCTCTTCGAGCGGCCGCTGGGTGTTGACCAGGTAATACAGCCAGTTGACATTGCCCATCGGCGGTTGGCCACCGGGAAGCAGCGATGCCGGCTGGTAGCGCAAGAGCGTATAGGGGTCAGCTGCGGGCTGCGTCTCAGGATGCAGCAACTCCTCGACCGTCGCCTCGTAGCCCTTGGCGGCACGCGCCTCGAGCTCGTCGCGTCCGGCCCCGAAGCCAGCCCGTCGCATCAGATGTGCCATCAATTCGATGTCGTCTTGATATGCCATACTCGGGTCTCCTCCTTGATCCGGTCACTCTCGCATCGCAGCCGTAAGTCTCATTCCGCCCACTCGATGGTTCAGGCGTAGACGTCGTACGGCCGCCACAGCATCAACCCGCTGCCATCCAAGCGGGGCATTTGCAGGCAGCACCTGCTTCTTAGAACGATTGTATCCTAGCTCGACGGGCTGTCAAGCGGACGCGACGGCATCAGGCGCAGGAGCGCGACCAAACTAGCGATTTTCCGGGCGTACTCGGATGATGACGTCGACCCGGCAAATCTCGGTACCGAGAGGCGGTAGAGGAAACTCGCTGACCACGACATCCCGCCCGGGGATGTCTTGCAGCTTGCTGGTCGCTTCGCAAAAGAAGTGATGGTGATCGGCCGTGTTGGTGTCGAAGTAGGAGCGGCCCGGCTCGACCACAACCTCGCGCAACAACCCCGCCTCGGTGAACTGATGTAGGGTGTTGTAGACGGTCGCGAGCGACACCCGGATGTCTGCACCCAGCGCCTCGCCATGCAGCTGCTCGGCGGTGATGTGGCGGTCTTCGTTATCAAAGAGTAGCCGCGCCAAGGCGAGGCGTTGTCGCGTAGGCCGCAATCCCACCGCCCGCAGCCGTGCCAAGGCGGTCGCTGAGGATGACGTCATCATCATGTGACAAATATAATCAGGTCACCGGCGAAAATAAACAACCCTTTCGCGATTCGGGCGTCCGCTAGTCCCCTGTCTGCAAACGCTCGACTAATTCGCGTACCGTCGGCACGTAGCCGTTAGTATAAAACGGATCTGATGCGAAGCGATAGGCATTATGCCCGGCAAACATCAACTGGTATTCCACGTCATCCGAATGGCGGATCGCCTGGAGCGTCTTTTGGATGCAGAAACTTCGCGGATCCGCCTTCTTTCCCGTCGTGCGTGCTTCGTTCTGTGCCCAGTTTGAAAACTGGCAGGCGCTGAGGCAGCCCATGCAGCCGATCTGGTCGGTGCGGATCTCGAGCGCCTTTTGCGCGGCAACGAAAATCAAGGTTGAATCGGGCGTGCGCAGAGCTTCGGTGAAACCCCTCGCAACCCAACCTTTGGCCGATTTCTTGTCGTGGGGCGTCAAGAAAACCGTGCGTCCGCGAGCGCCTACGCTGAACGGCGCCACGTGCTCCCCAACGGGCTCGACGGTGTAGGCGACTTGGTGTTCAGAGCGCTCTTGCAGCTCGTGCAAAAAGCCGTTGCGTACCGCCGAGGAATAGAAGCCGGTGGGACTGAATCGATTCAGGTAGACGTCACCTTCGCTCAAGGTCAGCAGCTTACGCTTCCATGTTTCGGAGATCGGGCTCTCCCGCGTCACGAGCGGGCGGGTGCCAAATTGGAAGGCAACCGGGCCGAGCTCGGGGTTGTCAATCCAATCGATCCATTCGCGCAGATACCACAATCCCCCGGCCATGAATATCGGTGTCGTCGCAAGCCCAAAATCGACCATCAAGTTGCGCAGCTCGCGGACGCGGGGGTAGGGCGGTTCGGGGCGTTGGGGATCTTCGCTGTTGGAGAGTCCGTTATGGCCGCCCGCTAGCCAGGGGTCTTCGTAAACAACACCGCCAAGCCACTCGCAAAACTTATGATAGGCACGTTTCCACAATGCACGGAACGCGCGGGCCGACGACACGATCGGGTAGTAATGCACCCCGTAACGTGCACAGATTTCCGCGATCTTGTAGGGCATCCCCGCGCCGCAGGTGACGCCGTTGATCAGCCCTTTGGCCCCTTCCAGCACCCCGTGCAAAACACGTTCGGCCGCCGCCATCTCCCACAATACGTTCATGTGAATGCGGCCTTCGCCATTGGAGCGCTCATGAGCAACGCGGGCCTGCTGGATCCCGCCAGCGATCGCATAGGCGACGAGCTCCTCGTGACGCTCGCGTCGAGTCCGTCCGTGATAGATCTGCGGCACCGGCTGGCCAGACTCGGTGTAGCTGTCGGCATTGACCCCGGAGAAGGTTCCGACGCTGCCGGTCGCGGCCCAGGCCCCCGAGCTTTCGCCATTCGACACTGAGATGCCTTTGCCGCCTTCGACGAGAGGCAGCACTTCGCGCCCGGAAATCACGAGTGGATTGAGCGGTTTCACCGGACTGCTCCTTGCCGCTGCGATCCTGGCGGGTTCAACTCGGCCGCCGCAGGTTGGCGAGTGGCCGCCGTCGCGGCGGGAATAATATAGGGAACATCCGAGAACACGGAAGTGACCCCCCAACCGAACAACGCCAATGCCCGCGTCGCATCATTAATAGTATAGGCGAGTAGGGAGTATCCTGCCTCGCGGATCGATGCCACGAGAGCCGGGTGCAGGCAACGGTGATCGGCATGGATCGTCGCGCAGTCGAGCTTCTCAGCGTGAGCACGCCAATCGCGCGGCACAGTACGGAACAATAAACCTCGGGCAATCGAGGGGACGCACGCCCGCGCTGCCAAAAGAGCCTCCTGGAGGAAGCTCGAAATCAGCGGCGCCGGCAGATGGGGAGGCCACGTCCGAGAGAGCAGCGAGGCGGTTGCCGTCCCGGTTTTGGCTGCTCGGCCGCCAGCTGCTTTCAGTTCGATATTTGCGCCGATACCTAGCTCGCCGAGGACCTCTACGGCCTCCGCCAGGGTAGGCACGTGTTCCCCCCGGAAAGTGTCGCCAAATCGGCAGCCGGCATGGTAACGGCGGATAGTGGCGAGAGGCATCAGGGCGGCCTCGCCCCGACCATTTGTTGTTCGCTCAAGTCGCGCATCATGAAGCAGGATCAGCTGGCCGTCCGCGGTGAGGCGGACGTCGAACTCGACCCATCGACACCCTAGCTCCTTGGCCTTACGCAATCCGGCAAGCGTATTTTCCGGCGCGCATCCTGCAGCGCCGCGATGGCCGATCACCCGTGGAAGTATCCTTTCGAAGTGCTCTCTCGCTGTTGTTCCCTCGCCGCGATGGGGAGGTTCCCTTGCGGGCAGGGCCCCAGTTTCTTCCGAGAGATGGCTCATCCCCGAAGCGTCAGCCTCGGGAAGAGCAGGGTCGCGTCCCGCCCGGTGCCGGCAATCGTCAGGATACCGCTGTCCCCTGCTCCTGGCGCCTCGCACCGAGGTCCTCGCCGGTCTGTTGATCCACTTGGCGCATGCTTAGTTTGACTTTGCCGCGGTCGTCAAAACCGAGCACCTTGACTTTAACTATGTCGCCCATCTTAACCACGTCGGCGACCTTGCCAACTCGGTGCGGCGCGAGTTCGCTGATGTGCACGAGTCCATCGCGTGATCCAAGGAAGTTCACAAAAGCGCCGAAGTCCACAACTTTGACGACCTTCCCAGAGTAGATCCAGCCGAGTTCGGGCTCCGCTACGATCCCGCGGATCCAATCGACCGCGGCTCTGGCTGCATCGCCATCGACCGCAGCGACCTTGACAGTGCCGTCGTCATCGATGTCGATTTTGGCCCCTGTGGTCTCGGTAAT
>Ga0306920_100007621_pt1 | contig 14264 bp, 11 predicted proteins | sample flu12Cox44000170_FD_204666 | JGI IMG/M metagenome (GOLD analysis project Ga0306920, IMG submission 204666) | Lab enrichment of tropical soil microbial communities from Luquillo Experimental Forest, Puerto Rico - flux4day.12C.oxic.44.000.170 (v2)... | ecosystem: Environmental > Terrestrial >...
GCTCGGTGCCTACGTCTACCCCGTGGTCGCGGCGGAATTCAGCAACTGGCGCAGCGAGCAGTGGGCGTGGCAGCACAGCGCCGTGCTCTTTGACCAGACGCACCACATGGTTAATCTGTACGTGCGCGGCCGCGACGCGCTGAAGGTCTTCAGCGATACGACGATCAACTCGATGGCCGGCTTCACCCTGAACAAGGCGAAGCAGTACGTGCCGACGACGCCCTACGGGCACGTAATCGGCGATGGCATCCTCTTTTATCTTGCGGAGGAGGAGTTGCTGTACGTCGGCCGCGCACCAGCCTCCAACTGGCTGCGCTACCAGGCGACAACCGGGGGTTACGACGTCGAGGTCGAGCACGATGATCGCTCACCGATGCGGCCGATGGGCAAGCCTGTTACCCGCAGCGTGTGGCGCTTCCAGATCCAGGGACCGAAGGCCTGGGCCATCATCGAGAAGCTCAACGGCGGCCCACTCGAGCAGCTGAAGTTCTTCAACATGTCGCACATGAGGATCGCCGGCCGCACCGTGCGGACGCTCCGGCATGGCATGTCGGGTGCGCCAGGGCTCGAGATTTGGGGGCCGTACGCCGAGCAGGAAGAAATCCGTGCCGCGATTCTCGACGCCGGCCGGGAATTCGGCATGCTGCCGTGCGGCAGCCGTGCCTATCCGTCCAACACGCTCGAGTCGGGCTGGATTCCCTCGCCGCTGCCGGCGATCTACACCGGCGAGAAGCTCAAGCCCTATCGCCAGTGGCTCGGTGTCGACAGCTACGAGGCGACCGGCTCGATCGGCGGCAGCTTCGTCTCGAGCAACATCGAGGACTACTACCTCAATCCGTACGAGCTCGGCTACGGCTCGTTCATCCGCTTCGATCACGAGTTCCATGGCCGCGAGGCGCTGCAGAAGGTTAAGCCGGAAACCCAGCGCCGGAAGGTGACCCTCGCCTGGAATGCCGGGGACGTGACGAAAATCATCGGCTCACTCTTCAGCCCGGAAGGCGAGCAGTACAAGTTCTTCGACGTTCCGCTCGCCAACTACGCTTCGGCGAACTACGACCGCGTCATCGATGCCAACGGCAAAACCGTTGGCCTGTCGATGTTCACCGGCTACAGTTACAACGAGAAGCAGGCACTCAGCCTCGCCACGATCCGGCCGGAGATTCCGCCCGGCGCCGAGGTCAGGGTAGTGTGGGGCGAGGAGAACGGCGGCACGCGCAAGCCCACGGTCGAGCCGCACCAGCAGCTCGAAGTGCGCGCCATCGTGAGCCCCGTACCTTATAGTCGCGTAGTGCGCGAGACCTACAAGCAGGGGTGGCGCCAGCGCGGCAGCTCCTGAAAGCCGCGCGGGATCTCAAGCGACGGCACCGCCACGACAGTATGAAAGCTGTTGTCTCAGCACCGGAACTCACACCGGTGGTGCTGCCGGCTCGCACGATCGAGCCTCCCGCGACCATCAGCGTCGCGGCACGCGCGGCGCTCGCCGAGAGTGCCCGGGTGCCGCCCATGTCTCGTCCCGCGGTAGACGACCTCGAGGGCTGGCGACGCGCTAAAGAGGCCAGCGAAGCCTTCTGGGAGCCGCTCGTCGGGCAGATGCTCGCCGCATGCCGCTGCCGCATCGGCACAGAGTGCATTTCAGGCGTCACGACATACCGCTGCACGCCGGCTGAGCTGAGCAACGCGGCACAGCCTCTGTATCTCTATTTCCACGGCGGTGCTTTTGTATTCGGGGCAGGTCGATTTGCGATGGCGCTCGGCGCGAAGGCCGCCGATGAGCTCGGTTTGACGACGCTGTCCGTCGATTACCGTACACCACCGTCCGCCCCTTTTCCCGCGGCCCTGGAGGATGGTGTTGCGGTCTACCGGAAGCTGCTCGCCGGCGCCGCGGGACGCCGGATCGTCATCGGTGGCTCCTCGGCCGGCGGTAACCTGGCAGCGGCCGTGACGCTTGTGATTCGCGACCGGGGTCTGCCGCCGCCCGCCGCGGTGGTCCTGCTGACACCGGAGGTGGATCTGACCGAGGCGGGCGACACTTTCCGCACCAACGAGCTGCTGGATGTCACTCTCAAGAGGGGGCTGCCGGAGTGCAACGCACTCTACGCGGGCGGACACGCGTTGACCGATCCCTACCTGTCTCCGCTCTTCGCCGACTTTGCCGCGGGCTTTCCGCCGACTCTGATTCAGTCCGGGACGCGTGACCTCTTTCTGTCGAACTCCGTGCTGATACATCGGAAACTGCGACGCGCCGGTATCGAAGCGGAGCTCCACGTCTGGGAGGCGATGCCCCACGGGGGATTCGGCTTCGGCTTTGTCCCGGAAAACGACGAGATCGGCCAGGAAGTCCGGCACTTCATCGCCCAGCACTGCTCTTCCTGAGTCCCGCGAACCGCCGCCTCGGCCTGAGGCGCGAGTCTAGCCTCCACGCGCGGCGGTGAGGTTCTGCCTACCGTCGGCCGGGGCAGTGCGCTCCTGCTATAGTGGAACGGCGGAGCCGAGCCCCTGACAACGAATTCAAAGCAGGGAGAATCGCCCATGCCAGCAGACGCAACGCCGAAGCCGGAGTCCGTACCCCCTCACGTCCGGCTCATCGAAATGGGCACCGCGGCATGGGTGAGTATGATCATCCATGGCGCCGCCAAGATCGGTCTGGCCGATCATTTCGACGGGGGCACCAAGACGGCCGAACAACTTGCCGGACCTACCGGCACGCACGCGCCCTCCCTGCGCCGTCTCATGAGAACACTCGCGGGGCTCGGCGTCCTCACCGAGGGCCCCGCAGGCCAGTTCGCGCTGACCGCGCTCGGGGAAGCCCTGAAGCGCGGCGCACCGGGCGCTGCGCGAGCCACGATCCTTTCGCTGGCCGGGGGACGCTTGTGGCGGATGTTGGGCGAGTTTCCCTATTCCCTCGAGACGGGGAAGCCCGCCCATGAGAAAACGCGCGACAAGCATCTCTTCGAGTGGCTCGCGGACCACCCCGAAGAGGCGGCGCTTTTCAGCGAGACGATGGTGGGTTTTCACGGCAGAGAACCCGCCGCGGTTGCTGCGGCATACGACTTTTCGAAGTTCGGGACGCTGGTCGATGTGGGCGGAGCAACAGGCCACCTGCTGACCACCGTACTCGAGCGCTACCCTGGCCTGCGCGGAGTGCTTTTTGACCTGGCACACGTCGAACGCGATGCGAAAGAATTGCTCTCTTCGCGGGGCATGTCTGATCGGATTTCCATCCGCACGGGCAGCTTCTTCGATGGCGTGCCGCCGGGTGGCGATGCTTACCTGATGTCGCACGTTATCCACGACTGGAGCGAAGATCAGTGCATGAAGATCCTCGGGAATTGCCGCAAGGCCATGAAACCTGACGGCAAGGTATTGATTGTTGAAATGGTGCTGCCGTCGGGCAACGTGATGCACCCGGGTAAGATTCTCGACATGATCATGCTCGTAGGCCCAGGTGGCCAGGAACGCACCGAGGAGGAGTACCGGGCGCTTCTCGACAAGGCAGGTCTGCGGCTGACGCGCGTCGTGCCAACAGAATCTGCCGTCAGTGTGGTCGAAGCCGTATTGGCCTGAGAGTGTCATCTACTGGCACCCAAGGCCGTGTTTACGGACAGTGCGCCAGGCGCGAGCAGTCTGCATGATGTTTGCCGATGTCATGACGGCCGGGGAAGTACTCGGCGCTGTGACGCGGTCGGCTTCACCAAGCCCATCTGAATGACGTTCCCCTGCGGCACTCGATCAGGCTGACCGAATGCGGATCAACGTCGACGCTGAGGAGGGTTCGTGAGCGAACACAACCCAGATCCCCGTGCAGACGACACGTGGTTCTCTCGCGAGCAGCTCGCAAGTCTCGAGCGCGCCGCTGCCGTGGACTCACTGCGAGCGGCCTTGCCGACACGCAACGTCTCGAACGGCGAGTACCTGCCGTTCGCCCAGACGCGCGCACAGCGCGAGGTCGAGGCGCGCGTCACCGCACTCGCGCGCGCCACCGCGAGCCGGCTCGGGCTATCGCGGCGGCGCTTTCTCGCCGGCGCAGGTGGCATGGCGGCCTCGTTCGTGGCGATGAACGAGGTGTTTGGGCGCTTCTTCGATGCGGCCCCGATCGAGCTCTTCGAGCCGGCCGCGGCGGCCGAGCGCTCACCGCCCACGGGTCTGTTCGTGTTTGACGATCAGCTGCACATGGTGCGCGACAGCCAGGGGGCAGCTGGCATGCCACTGCGCGCCGCCTCCCAGGGCAGCGGCGCCGCCAGTACCGCGGCGGGCTTCAAGGCGAACCCCTTCAACCCCGAGGGCTTCCCCGACGAGCTCGGCAACCCCTGGGCGGCCTGGACCGACTCGCTGCGAGAGACTCCCAACGTCGGCAGCGACTTCATGCTCGCGTCGCTGGTGAAGGACGTCTACCTGGACAGCGGCGTCACGGTCGGGGTGCTAAGCAACGCGCCGCTCGGGCTCTTCATGCCCCCGGGCGCGAGCGAGGGGATCCCGCCGCGCACGATTGCCGAGTCGCTGTCGTCGGAGATCCTGACCGGCTACCAGACCGCCGCGGTCCGCGACTTCGTGAACCGCATCGCCAGCTCCACACGCATGCTGGCCCACGGCCAGTTCTATCCCGGCAAGAACAACCTCGAGTTCATGCAGCGCCAGATCGAGGAGTGCCGTCCGGACTCCTGGAAGGGCTACACCATCGCGTTCTCCGCCAAGAACAATGACGATCCGACACGGGCCATGGAGCGCTGGAGCCTCGACGACGAAGCGATCGCTTACCCGACGTACGAGCTGATCCACCGCAACCGCGCCCAGCTCAAGGACCGGCCCGGCTTCTTCAACATCTGCATCCACAAGGGCCTGACGACGCTCGGTGACCCGGCCGACCCGGCGAGCGACCAGCCGTCCATGGGGAACCCCAACGACATTCCGAAGGCGGCGCGCGACTGGCCGGAATTCAACTTCATCATCTATCACGCCGCCTGGGCGCCGCTCTTCTACGCCCGAGAGTCGCTGCGTGCCGTGCGCGAGGGCCGCTTGCTGAACGGTGTGCCGGACGTAGAGTGGATCACGCGCATGGCACAGCAGTGCGCACATCTGCCCAACGTCTACGCTGAGCTCGGCACGACGTTCGCCGCGACCGTGACGACTTTCCCCACGGTGTGCGCACACATCCTCGGGCAGCTTCTGAAGTACTGGGGCCCCGACCGGATCGTGTTCGGATCCGACTCGCTGTGGTACGGGGCGCCGCAATGGCAGATCGAGGCACTGTGGCGCTTCCAGATCCCGGAGGCGATGGCGGCAAAGTACGGCTATCCGCACCTCGATGAGAGCGCTCGCCGCAAGATCCTGGGCCTGAATTCCGCGCGCTTGTACAAGCTCGACGCCCGAAAGACGGTGTCGCCGGCCGGCCCCCACCGGCCCGTGCCGCGCGATTTCGACGCGCAGGTGCCGGCGGGGCTGCGCGCCACGCTCGCCGACGCGCCCGGGTCGCGCCAAGGCACGCAGTCTTTCCAGTACGCGATCGCGCCGGACCGGCTCGCGCAGCTGCGCAGCGACTACCAGGCGGCGGGCGGCATCGCCGACAACCTGCGGCACGGCTGGGTCGCCCGCGGCTAGCTTGCGGAAGCGCGCTCAACCCATCACGAAGGCATTGAGCTTATTGCCGTCCAGATCACGAAAATAACCGGCATAGAAGCCCTCGCCACGCGGTCCCGGCGCACCTTCGTCCTTGCCGCCAAGCGATAACGCCAGCCGGTGGATACGATCGACTTGAGCCTTGTCCTTGGCTTCCAGGGCCACCATGACTCCATTGCCTACCGAAGCCGGCTTACCGTCGAAGGGCAGTGCCAACCCGATGCCCGCGCCGCCACCGACCTTGCCCCAGGCGATGAATCGATCCGTCTCCATCATTCGGCCGACGCCCAGTTCCTCGGCGATCGCATCGTAGAACCTGGCTCCGCGTGCAAGATCATTGGTCCCCCAGCGTGACATAGCCGATCATGAGAGACGCTCCTTCTGTAGCTTCACCCACCGAAGAAATTCAGCTCGAGCAGTACCTGGTTCGGGTCGAGCACGAAGATCTGCCTCAGGCCCACCGCGGCCACCTCGTTGAGCTGGTGCCCGATGCCGCGCCGGCTCAGCCGCCCCAGCACCTCCTCGTACCCCGAGCAGCGCAGCGCCACGTGATGCAGCGCGCCGGTCGGCCCGGCGCGCACCTCGCGGTCGTAGGCACGCGGACACTCGAGGCTGTTGATGTGCACGATGGCGCGGCCGGCTTTGTCGTACATCCAGCGCGCATTCTGGTGCGTGAGCGGCGGCGGTCCGTCACGCGGCTCGAGGTCGAGGAGGTCCGCGTAGAAACGCACGGTGCCCTCGAGGTCCGCCGTGATGATGTTGACGTGATCGAGTGCCTCGACGTGCACCGTCAGGCCTCTTTCAGTCCACGGCGCTGTTTGCGGTAGCTCTCGCGGCGCGTCTTCTCGAAATCGATGCGTTGCGCGTGGCCCGGGTCGACGGGGTAATCGCGGAAGTCCGCGAGGATCTCGCCGAACAGCTCGCCGAGCTCGGGCTTGAACTCGGGGTGTGTGAAGATGTGGAAGCGGTCCTCACGCATCGCTTCCAGAACGCGCGCGGCAATCACGTCGGGCTCCATGCCGAAGTCGTGTACTTCTGCCAGGCGCTTCACGAACTCGGTGTTGACCGGCTTGGCGCCGGCCTTGAGCGCTTCCGGCCGGATCTCGTCGCTCGCGTAGATGTAGGACTTAACCAGTCCGGGGCACAGCACCGAGACGCCGATGCCGTGCGGTGCGAGGCTCGCGCGCAGCGATCCGGAGAGCCCGCGCACCGCGAACTTGGTGGTGTTGTAGATGCCGCAGGTGCCGGCCGCCAGGAAGCCCGCCATCGAGGCGGTGTTCACCACGTAGCCGCCCTGCTTGGCGCTGATCATGCGCGGCACGAAGGTCATGACGCCGTTGATCGGGCCGTCGAGATTCACTCCCATGATCCAGTCCCAGTCGTCGTAGCTCGACTCCTCGATCGACTGGAACAGGTTCACGCCGGCGTTGTTGAAGAGCAGCGTGACGACGCCGAACTTCGCTTCCACGGCATCGGCGGCGCGGGCGAGGTCGGCGCGCGAGGATACATCGACCTCGACGCCCATCGCGCGCGGGTTGTCCAGGGCCTCGAGTGCCTTGTCGATGGAGGTGCGGCGGATGTCGGCGATGGCGACGTTACATCCTTGTGCGAGCAGCGCTCGCACCAGCCCGATGCCGACGCCGTTCGCGCCGCCGGTGACGAACGCCGTGCGGCCGGTAAAGTCTTTCACGTCTTGCCTCGCTTGCGGCGCGCCGTCTCTTCCGCGTGAATCGGATTGCGGAACAGGAAGCCGAAGGTCCGCTTGTACTCTTCATTTTCCGGCAGCTCGGGGACTGCTGCGCACATGGCCTCGGCGCGCTCGGCGACCCCCTGACGGAACTCGCTGTGGGTCAGGATGTACAGCTCGTCGTTGAGGATCCCCTGCAGCACCCGCTGGCCAATCTCCTCCCTGGTACGGAACAAGTGGAAAAAGTCGGTGTTCTGTCGGCGGCGCTTGTCGGCTTCGGCGTAGCCGGTCTCGGCCAGCCCGGCCGGGCGGGTCTTGTGCGCTTCGGCGATGTTCGACTGCACCGCCCCCGGACAGAAGGCCGAGCAGATGATGCCGCGCCGCTCGAGCTCGGGGCGCATGCACTCCATCATGCTGAGCACGGCAGCCTTGGACGTGCCGTAGATGGTGGCACCGCCATGCGGCACGAGCCCGGACATGGAGGACGTGTTGACGATGTGCCCACCTTCTCCGTGCTTCAGCATGCGTGGCAGGATGGTGACAATACCGTTGACGACGCCACCCAGGTTCACCCCGAGCACCCAGTCCCAGTCGGCAAAGGTCGCCAGCTCGGTCGGTCCGACCACCGCCACGCCGGCGTTGTTACAGAGTAGATGGATCTTGCCGAAGCGCGCCTCGGCCGCGTCCGCGGCGCGTGCGTAGGCCGCGCGGTCGGTCACGTCGAGCTTCAGCGCCAGCACCCGCTCGGTTGCGCCGAGCTCGGCGCTCGCCTGCGCGAGATGATCCTCGCGGATGTCCGCGATCACGACGTTCATGCCGGCCCCGAGCAGGGCCTTGGCAATGCCGAGCCCGATGCCGCTGGCGCCTCCGGTCACGAATGCGGTCTTGCCTGGCAGGTTCTGCATGCCGCGGTTCCCCCATATGTTCAGCGCTGACCGGCCGGCGGATGCGGCCGGCCAGACGCGCTCACAAAGCGCTGGACAAAACGCCCTGAGTCATATTGTATCTAACACATACAGTCTGGCGCTGGCAAAGCGCAACGTCGCGAGGGGGAGGACATGGTTGCGGAGGTACCCGCAGGCGTAGGTTCTGTCGCGGATGCGGATGCGAGACCGCAGGCGCAGGGGTGGCCCGCCCGCAGCGCGGCCTACTATGGGCTGTTCGTGATCATCCTGGCCACGGCGCTGAATTTCCTCGACGCCACGATCTTCAGCATGATGGCACCGCCCATCAAGCGCGATTTTCACCTGACCGACGAGCAGCTCGGCTTTCTCCTCGGGCCCGCCAACGTCATCTTCTACGTACTGGTCGGCATTCCGCTGGCGTACCTGGTGGACATCTTCCCGCGCAAGTACGTACTCGCGGGCGGCATCACCTTGATCGGCGGCATCACCGCGCTCGGCGGACTCGCGCAGAGCTTCGTGCAGCTGTTCATGAGCCGCATGCTGGTCGGCGCGGGCGGCTCGGCGCACGCCCCGGGCTCGTACTCGATGCTCGCGGATTATTTCCCACCGGCGCGTCTGCCGCGCGCGATCGGCTTCCTGCAGCTCGGCTTCATCAGCGGCAACGTACTCGGTTTCTACCTGGGCGGACTGTTGCTCACCATGGTGGCGGCATGGCCCGTGACGCACTGGATGGGGCTCACCATCCACGGCTGGCAGTGGGTGCTCATGATGGTCGGCGCTCCCGGCTTAGGTGTCGCGGGGCTGCTGCTGCTCGCACAGGAGCCGCCACGGCACGTTGTCACCGGGCAAGCGCAGGTCGTGCCATGGATGGCCGTGTTTCGAGAGATCTGGGCGCGCAAGGCGGTCTACCTGCCGCTCTTCATCGGCCTCGCTTTCAGCGCCACGGAGTTTCAGGGGCTCGGAGTCTGGCGCCCGACGTTCCTCACCCGCACCTACGGCTGGACGCCGGACCGCATCGGCCGTTGGCTGAGCATCGTGATCGCGGTGTCGTGGCTGCTGGGAGCCTTCGTCGGCACCGTGTTCACGGAATGGCTCGCCAAGCGCTACAAGGACGCCAACGTACGCGCCGCCACGATACTTTTTGCCCTTATCGTCCCCTTCGAGGTCGCGGCTCCCCTCATGCCCACGGGAGCGCTGGCGCTGCTGTGCGTGGCCGCCGGCGGGATGTGCGCGATCGCCTCGGCGGTGCCGCAGAATGCGGCCATCCAGCGCGTCACGCCGAATGAGATGCGCGGCCGCGTGACGGCCATCTACCTCTTCATGTTCATCGCCTTTGGAGCCATCGGGGGACAGTTGATCGGCAGCGTGACGCAACGCGTCTTCGGCAGCGATGCCGACTTGTGGAAGAGCATCGTGTTGACGGCCTCGATCCTGTTGCCGCTCGCGGCTTTCACCATCTCGCGCGGTATCAAACCCTACGGCCGCGAGGTCGCGCGGCTCGAGCAGCTCGAGGCGCAGGCCGCCTGAAGCTGAAGCCCGTGGGCTATCCCGAGCTGCACATGGTCATCGACGGGGAGAAGGTCCCCGTCGGCCACCGCCGTACGCACACCGTCCTCAACCCCGCGAGCGGGGCGGCGCTCGGCGCGCTGCCGCTCGCCGACGCGTCCGATCTCGACCGCGCGCTCGATGCCGCGCAGCGGGGGTTCCGGCTCTGGCGGGACGCGCCGCCACAGCAGCGCGCGGCCGTGCTCTTGGGAGCCGCACGGCTGCTGCGCGAGCGCCAGGAAGACATTGCGCGCACCGCGACACTCGAGGAGGGCAAGACACTCGCCGAGTCGCGCATCGAAGTGATGATGAACGTCACGCTGTTCGAGTTCTATGCCGGGGAGTGCCAGCGTCTCTACGGGCGTCAGCTGGTGCGTCCCGCCGGCACGCGCTCGACGGTCACCTTCGAACCGGTGGGGCCAGTCGCGGCCTTTTCCCCCTGGAACTTCCCCATCGGCAATCCCGGCCGCAAGCTCGGCGCGCCAATCGCCGCCGGCTGCTCGGTCATCATGAAGGCTGCGGAAGAAGCGCCCGCCTCGGCGCTGGCGGTGTTGCAGTGCCTGCTCGATGCCGGCCTGCCGAAGGAAGTCGGTCAGGCGGTGTTCGGCGTTCCCGATGAGGTGTCGCGGCACCTGCTGTCCTCGCCGATTATTCGCAAACTGAGCTTCACCGGCTCGACCGCGGTCGGCAAGCACCTCATGAAACTCGCGGCCGAGGACTGCAAACGCACCACCATGGAGCTCGGCGGCCATGGCGCGGTGCTGGTATTCGACGATGCGGGCCTCGAGCAGGTGTTGAAAGCGATGGTGTCATCCAAACACCGCAACGCCGGTCAGGTGTGTGTCTCGCCCACGCGCTTCATCGTGCAGGAGGGCGTATATGAGAGATTCCTGAGCGGCTTCACCGAGCGCGCGGCGCAGCTGCGCGTCGGTAACGGGCTGGAGGAGGGGGTGCAGATGGGTCCGATGGCCAACCCGCGCCGCCCGGACGCTATGGAGCGCCTGATTGGCGACGCGGTGAGCGCCGGGGCAAAGCTGCACACAGGCGGCCGGCGCATCGGTACCCAAGGCTACTTCTACGCACCCACGGTGTTGTCCGAGATCCCGACGAGCGCTGCCATCATGAACGAGGAGCCGTTCGGCCCGGTCGCGCTCATCAATCCTTTTCGCACGGAGGAGGAGATGATCGCCGAGGCCAACCGCCTGCCGTACGGGCTCGCTGCGTTCAGCTGGACCAACGATGCCGCGCGGCAGAGACGCCTCGCGCGCGAAGTGGAGAGCGGCATGCTGTGCATCAACACCACGACGCTCAGCACCGGCGACGCACCGTTCGGTGGCGTCAAGTGGTCGGGCCACGGCTCCGAGAACGGGCCCGAGGGCGTGATGTCCTGCATGGTGGTCAAGGCAGTCCACGAAGGGTGATGCGTGAGCCATGAGCTGAAGACCGGCGGCGACCGCGGCTACCTGCGCATCGCCACCGAGGAGGCCTTCGCCACACGCGAGCAGATCGACTGCTATCTGCGCATGGTGAAGGATGGCAGCGCCGACAAGGGCATGGTGTCGCTCTGGTGCTTCTATGCACGCAGTCCCTCCGAGCGCGCCACGCAGATCATCGAGCGGCTGCTCGACCTCGGCCAGCAGCGCATCCGTGACATGGACGAGACGGGAATCGACAAGGCGGTCCTGGCACTCACCTCACCCGGCGCCCAGCCGCTCACCGATCTCGCCGAGGCACGCGGCCTCGCCCAGCGCGCCAATGACTACCTTGCGGGGCGGGTCGCCGCGCGCCGCGATCGCTACATCGGGATGACCGCCCTCGCGCCGCAGGACCCGGAGTGGTCGGCGCGCGAGATCGTGCGTGGCGCCCGCGAGCTCGGTTTCAAGGGTGTGCAGATCAACAGCCATACCCAAGGCCAGTATCTCGATCATCCGAAGTTCGACCCGATCTTCCGCGCACTCGCCGACACCGCCCAGCCACTCTATATCCACCCCGCGACGCCGCCCGACACCATGATCGGCCCGATGCTCGAGTCAGGGCTCGACGGTGCCATCTTCGGCTTCGGGGTCGAGACCGGCATGCACCTGCTGCGCCTCATCATCAGTGGGATCTTCGACCGCTATCCCGACCTGCAGATCGTGGTCGGTCACATGGGCGAGGCGTTGCCGTTCTGGCTCTACCGCCTCGACTACATGCACCAGGCGAGCGTGCGCTCGCGGCGCTACCCGTTCACGAAGCCACTGAGGAAAACCATCGGCGAGTACCTGCGCGGCAACGTGCTGATCACCACCAGCGGCATGGCGTGGGCGCCGGCGATCCGGTTTACGCAGCAGGTGGTGGGCGAGGATCGCGTCATGTACGCGATGGACTACCCGTATCAGTTCCACGCGGACGAGGTGCGCACGCACGACAACCTCGACATCCCGCTCGCCACCAAGAAAAAGCTGATGCAGACCAACGCCGAGCGCTGGTTCAGACTGTGAGCCGCGCGCGTCTCACCTCGAGGGCCGGCTACGCGCTGGCGCTCGTGGCGCTCACCAACGCCATGAGTCTGCTCGATCGCAACATCCTGGCGATTCTCGCCCCGCGCATCAAGCACGACATCGGCATCGGCGATGCGGAGATGGGACTGCTCTACGGCACGGTGTTCGCGCTCTTCTACGCGCTGTTCTCTCTGCCCCTCGGCCGCCTCGCCGACGGCTGGGTGCGCACGCGGCTGCTCGGGATCACGCTCGCGTTCTGGTCAGTGGCGACGGCGCTGGCCGCGGCCGCGCACGGCTTTGCACTTCTCGCCGTGTCCCGTCTCGGGGTGGGTATTGGCGAGGGAGCGGCGCAACCGGCCGGCGTCTCGCTGGTGATGGATCACTACGCCAAGCCACGCCGCGGTTTTGCCATGGCGGTGATCGCTGCGGCGATCGCGCTCGGCCTCGGCGGTTCCTCGGTGCTTGGCGGTGTCGCCGCCGATTGGTGGGACCACCGGAGCGGAGGCGGCGCGGCCCCGCTCGGCCTGAAGGGCTGGCAGTTCGCGTTCCTCATCGCCGCGGCGCCGGGCTTCATCCTCGCAGCGCTTCTGTGGCGGATGCCCGAGCCGCGGCGCGGGCAGCTGGACGGAATCGAGTCACCGCCCGATCCGCACCCCTTCCGGGAGAGCCTTGCGCTGCTCGGCGCGGTGACACCGGGTGCCAACTGGCTGGGGCTCGCAAACCGGCGCGCCGGCGCATGCTACTGGGGCGTCAATCTCGCGGCGACGCTTCTGGTCATCGCTGCTGCGCTGCTGTTGACACGCCTCACTTCGGCGCTGTCGCCGCGGCCACTGCTGCACCTCGGCCCGCTCACCGTCAGCCCGCACGTGCTGCAATGGGCGGTGGTGGCCTTTGGCGCGCTCGTCGTAGTGAATCTGCTGCAGCGGCTGAGTCTCGCCGACCGTCCCACCTGCGAGGTCATCACCCGCTCACCCGCGCTGCTCTTGTGCTTCGGCGTCGCGGCACTGCAGATGATGATCAACTACGGCACCATGGGCTTCACGCCGTCGTTCCTCATGAAGCACTACGGGTTGTCGCCGGCCGCCACCGGGCTGCAGTTCGGCGTGCTGGCAGGTGCGCTCGGCATCATCGGCCCGATGATCGCCGGCCCGCTCTCCGACCGCATCAACGCCCGCTTCCCGGGGGCGGGGCGCGCCTGCGTCACGCTCGTCTCGCTCGGCCTCTCGCCGCTCATCGCCATCTGGGTCTACCACGCACCCGATCCGGTGTCGTTCTACTCGCGCTTCGTGCTCTACAGCCTGGTGCTGACTGCGTGGTATCCGCCGCTGTACGCGCTCATGTTCGAGCAGGTGCTGCCGCGCATGCGCGGCATCACCGCGAGCCTCTACCTCATCGTCTACACGCTCTTCGGCATCGGCATCGGGCCATTCGCGGTAGGCATGATCGCGGACGCCAACGGCGGCAATCTCGCGGCCGCGATCCTCTCCATCAACTGGGTGGCCCCGGCCATCGTGATCATGCTGATTGCGCTCGCACGGCGCGTGCAGCGCGATGAGGCGGGGCTCCCCGAGCGGGCGCGGCGCGGCGGCGAGATCCTCAGTGGAGCGGGGGTTGCCCCCGCAGCCTGAAGCGGCGCCGGCGGCCGCGGCGCCTGCCCGCGTCGAGCGCCTTTGTAAGTTATACTAACAATGATTTCCAGGGTAAGCCGATGCCAAAGGTGCTCAGAGACACGGTGGCCATCACCACGCCGCACGTTGCGGGTGATGAGGACATCGGCGAGATCCGCAATATCGTAGGCTTCCACATCCGTCTGGCCCACGGCGCGGTCTACCGGCATTTCACGGAGACGTTCGCGGACCTCGATCTGACGCAGAAGCAGGTCTCCGCGCTGTGGCTGATCGATGACCATCCGGACATCGCGCAAACCGGTCTCGCGCAGCGCATGCGCATGGACCGCGCCACGACCATGGCCATCGTGAACCGGCTCGAGTCGAAGGGCTACCTGGTGCGCAGGCAATCACGCAGCGACGGACG
>Ga0306920_100007622_pt1 | contig 14261 bp, 13 predicted proteins | sample flu12Cox44000170_FD_204666 | JGI IMG/M metagenome (GOLD analysis project Ga0306920, IMG submission 204666) | Lab enrichment of tropical soil microbial communities from Luquillo Experimental Forest, Puerto Rico - flux4day.12C.oxic.44.000.170 (v2)... | ecosystem: Environmental > Terrestrial >...
CGCCCGGGTCGCCGGGGTCAGGCTAGCGATCCGGGTCCCCGGCGGCGTCCCGCCCGCCCGCCAGGCCGCCCTCCTCGCGGTCGCATCACATTGCACGGTGCACAACACACTTCGCCTGCCCCCCGACGTAGCCATCGAACTGACCTAGCCCAAGGCCCGAAGGCCCCTACTTCGCGCAGCATTACGACAGCTCGGTGGTGGCGCAGAAGGCGCCGGGGGTCAGCACTGCTGCCGCGCTGAAGGCGGTCCGGGCCGTCGCGACCCATTACTCCGGAACCACGGTGATGGATCAGGCAGCGTTCAAGGCCGAAAAGGCCAAGTCGGTCCAGCAAATGGTCACGCTCATGTACGTGTTGCTCGCGCTGGCGATCCTCATCGCTTTGCTCGGCATCGGCAACACGCTGGCACTGTCGATCTTCGAACGAACTCGCGAACTCGGTCTGCTGCGCGCGATCGGGATGACCAGACGCCAACTGCGGGCGACGATCCGCTGGGAGCCGGTCATCATCGCGTTGCAGGGCACGATCCTCGGCCTGCTCATCGGCGTGTTCTTCGGCTGGGCCCTCGTGACAGCCATGAAGAACCAGGGCATCACCGTGTTCAGCCTCCCGCTGGTGAGCCTCGTGATCATGGTGCTACTGGCCGGCCTGGCCGGTGTCGCGGCAGCGATCCTGCCCAGCCACCGGGCAGCGAAGCTCAACATCCTGCGCGCGATAGGCAGCGAGTAGCTAACCCGGTTGCCCGTGCATGACCGCTGGTGTCGGTGGTTTCCCGCCTCTTCGGTCCCTGAATCACCTCGGGAGTTTGTGCCATATCCCCGTCCGGCTCCAGACTCTGACCTAGGGCAGCGAGACATGACTGGTCATACGCAAGACGGCCACCAGCCCAGTGCCGAGAACGACAGGCTGCTGGCGGTGGTGAAGAACCTTTCCCAATACCACCGCGAGCACGAGAAGTACTACTCCGAGGCCCCGCTTACCGACGCCGTCTCGCTCCGTGCACAGCCCGCACACTGATCGCCCTTGCGGAACGGTGGACTCGTGTCCAGCCCGCCGCGGAACCGGTTGCGAGCCCCTTCGCCGGAGCACCCGACCTGAACGACAACCGCGCGATCGAGACCAGCGGCGTGCTGTTCATCGAAGGCGGCGGCCAACCCGCCGAGATCACCCGGCTACCTGATCATGGTCAGCGCGGGCCCGCTGCACCTGCCATGGACCGACGCGGCTGCGGCGGGATCATGCTTCCTGGAGTGCGTATTCCACCGCATGTTTGGTTCCAGCGGACCAGCCCCACGCCTGGGCCTGCTCGAAGGCCGCATCGCCGATGTGGGAGCGCAAGGCGGTGAGGATCGCATCGTCGGGCGGGACGCGGGGCACGAAGGCGTTCAGCCAGCCGCTGCCGCGGGCGTCCAGGATCGAGCGGGCGGCGGCGAACAGGCGCACGGCCCGCTGCGGGTTGTCCTGCTGCCCGGCGATGCCCGCCAGGACCTCCAGGTAGTAGGCGGCGCTGGTTTCGTCGCCGGCCTGGGCTGCCAGCGCCAGCCCCTCGTGCAGGTGTCCCGCCGCGGCGGCCAGGTCGCCTTGGGCTTGCCTGGCCAGCGCCAGTTCGTACAGCCCGCCGAGCAGGGGGATCCAGTCCTGGGAACGGCGGGCCACGGCCAGGCCGTCGGTGAACAGCCGCGCCGCGGCGTCGTTGTCGCCCTGGGCCAGCCCGATCTGGCCGCGGACGCTATCCAGGTAGCCGAGGGCCAGCGGCTGCATTAGCCGGTTGTAGCCGGTGAGGTCGTCGTCGCGCCGCTCTCCCAGCAGGGCCCGGCCCGCATCGAGGAGTTTGCTGGCGGCGGCGTAATCGCCGCGCAGTGCGGCGAGCTCGCCCAGGACGGCCAGGACCAGCGCGTTCGTCGCCACCGACAGCGGCGGCCTTTCGTTGTCCTGCTGGTACAACGGCAGCGCCTGCTCGAACAGCCGCTGCGCCCGGTCCAGATCTCCGGTGGTGATCAGGATGAAGCCGGCTTCGGTGAGCGCCATGGCACGCTGGCCGGGCGGCAGGTCCTTGCTGCCGGCCACGATGTCGTCGCCCGGGCGGGCCAGTTCCGCGGCGTGGCCGCGCAGCAACCAGTACCTCCCGGTGACCAGGCTCAGGTGCACGGCCTGTTCCAGCGGGCCGTGGCCGGCCAGCCAGGAGATCGCCGCGAACAGGTTGTCGTGCTCGGCCTCCAGCCGGTCCAGCCACGCCAGCTGCCCCGGGCCGGCCAGGTCGGCGTCGGCCGGCTCGGCCAGGGCCTGGAAGTAGGCGGCGTGCCGGTCGTGGGCCTGGACCCAGTCGCCGTCCTCGCGCAGCCGGTCCAGCGCGTACTCCCGGATGGTCTCCAGCAGCGCGAACCTCGGCTGGTCGTGGCGGGTTTGCGGGTGGACCAGGCTGCTGTCCACCAGCGTGCCCAGCGTGTCCATCACCGGCCCGGCCTGGTCTTGCTGCGGGGCATCGGCGCCGATGGCTTCGGCCGCGGGCAGGCTGAACGAGCCGGCGAACACGCCCAGCCGGGTAAACAGTGCCTGCTCTCCGGCGGTCAGCAGGCCGAAGCTCCACTCCAGGGTGTTGCGCAGGGTCTGCTGCCGCGCCGGCAGGTCCCGGGCCCCGCCGGTCAGCAGGCTAAACCGCTCATCCAGCCGCGCCAGCAGGGTCGGCGGCGGCAGCAGCCGCACCCGCGCCGCCGCCAGCTCGATGGCCAGCGGCAGCCCGTCCAGCCGGCGGCAGATCTCCGCCACCGCTCCCGCGTTCCCGGCGGTCAGCTCGAACCCCGGGTCCGCGGCGCGCGCGCGCTCGCTAAACAAGGCCACCGACGCGTACCGGCCCAGCTGTCCGGGGTCGGGGGCCGAGCCGCTCGGCGGGACCGGCAGCGGCGGGACGGGGAACTCGTGCTCGCCCGACAGGCGCAGCACCGCCCGACTGCTCACCAGCACCACCAGGCCGGGCGCGGCCGCCAAAAGCCCGGCCAGCAGCGGCGCCGCCCCGATCACCTGCTCGAAGTTGTCCAGCGCCAGCAGCAGCCGCCGGGGCCGCAGGTACGCTTGCAGGTCGCTGATCAGATGGAAGGCCGACGTGATCAACCCCAGCCCGGTGGCGATCGCCGACGCCACCAGGTCCGCCGCCGGCACCGCGGCCAGCTCGACAAACCGCACCCCGTCGGCAAAGCCCGGGCCCAGCTGCCGCGCCGCCTCCACCATCAGCCGGCTCTTCCCCACCCCGCCCGGACCGGTCAAGGTCACCAGCCGCGCGCCTTCCCCGGTGACCAGGTCCTCGACCGCGGCGGCCTCCTGCTCGCGGCCCAGCAGCGGCGTGGCCGACACGGGAAGCGCCGCGGTCAGCTGAGCGTCATCCCCGCCGTCGGCACCAGGCTGGGTCATTTCGAACCGCTCGCTCAACAGCACCGCCAAGTCGTCCTCGACCAGCTGCTGCAGCTCAGCCGGGTCGGCGAAGGCCTTATACGAGACCCCGCCCTCGTCCCGGATCCGGACCAGCAGCGCCGCCAGCCGCGGCTCGCGGTCCGGCGCCGGGGTCTTGACGTAGATTAGCCGCGGCAGCCCGGCCGACAGCTGGTACTCGTCCTCCAGCCCGGAAACCGCCTCACCCGGCGCGACCCACCCGTAGCTCTGCCAGTAGATCCCCACGAACACCTGGCTTTGCGCCAGGTAGGCCCGGTACACGTTCCGCGGCGGGTGCGGCCGGGCGCCCAGCTCGAACATCACCGGCACCAGCCGCAGCCCGCTCACCGCATCCCGCACCGCCTGCCGCTCAGCGGCCAGCTCGCCCAGCGTCGAGCTCACGAACACCCGCACCCGCTGATCAGGCGTGCGGATCACCTCTGGCCCGGACATCACCCACACGCTACCCCGCAGCAAGGCCGCCACGACGATCACACGCACCAGACGGCGACCCGGAGCAAGACGCGGTGTCGCAGACCAACCGAAAGGCCCGCGGGACCCCCCGGACCATCCCCAACGGATGCTGTCTCAAGCAGCGTACATATCAGGTTGATCCGGGTGCGCGGAAGCGACCCAGAGCCGACTCCCCGCCGTCGGCTGGCATAGATAGCCGCTATCCGGGCGGCAGTAGGATCATGGGGCCCGCGCGCCCACACGCGCCAGCCAGGCGGGTACCGGGTGCTGGACTGGGGAGGTCGCCATGCCGGAGGCGTTCGCGGATCTGTCTACGCCTTTGGTGGCCGATGCCTGCTTGCGCTGTGGTGTTCCGTTGCGTGCTGCCCATCCAGGAATCCGGGCGGTCGTGGCCGGGAAGCGGATCGCTGGGCGGGCTCTGCCCGTGCGGCACTACGGCAGTGTGGATGTGTTCCTGGAGGCATTCGGCCGGGCCGCAGCCGGCGACGTCCTGGTCATCGACAACGGCGGCCGCCTGGACGAGGCCTGCGTCGGCGACCTGGTGGTACTGGAGGCCGAGGCCGCGAGCGTGGCGGCCCTGGTGGTGTGGGGCCTGCACCGCGACACACCGGAACTCGCCGCGATCGGCCTTCCGGTGTTTAGCTACGGCAGCTACCCAGCCGGACCGGTGCGGCTGGACGAGCGGGAGCCTGAGGCGCTGGTCACCGCGCGGTTCGGGTCGCACCTGGTCAGCGCCGGGGACGTCGTCTTCGCCGATGACGACGGCGTGTTGTTCGTGGCGGCGGAGCGCGCCGCGCAGGTGCTGGTCACCGCGCGCCAGATCTGGCAGACCGAGCGGGATCAGGCCCGCTTGATCCGGGAGGGTCAGACACTGCGCCAGCAGACCGCTTTCGACGACTACCTGGCCCGGCAGGCCGCTGACCCGTCATACACCTTCCGGCGGCATCTGCGCAGCATCGGCGGGGCCATCGAAGAATAGGACTCCTGGGCGCCGGGACTCAACCCGGGCCAACCATGCTGCCGCTGACAGCGGCGCGCGAAACCCGCCCGCCAGCGAGCGAACTCAGAATGACCGCTTCGGGATCGCGTTGCCCGGCATTCCGACCGGCCTGATCCAGCGCCCAATTAGGCAGCTGTTCGCGTGTGAGCCAGGAGCAGGAGTAATTACAGAAAGTGACGTTGAGGCTGGGCGGCGATGCGCAGACCGACTCGGAGCGCCAGATAAGTAAGTGTGCGGAGTCGCTGATCGGCAGTCAGATCAAGCTCATATGTGCGCTGCTTGAGATAGCACCCCTCGGCAAGCTCCTGCCAGCTGTGAGCGGTCCGCGGAGGAAGCTCGTGCGTTGCGCGGATCGGCGCACAACCACCATGACCCTGGTCGGTACCTAAATGCTGCGCTGGCCGCGTGCGTCGTCTCGCAGCGGATCAGGCAGGCGGGAGGCACCCCGGAAGGTCCGCTGGCCCGTAGCCTGGCCGTCACGACGGGTGAGCGTCTCCGCCGCCGAGGCCAAGCGCATGTCGCGGTCTTGGTACCTGCTCACCTTGCTGGCGCCATGCCCGGAACGCGCCCATGCCCACGTCCCTTACACCGGCGTGCGCGCCGAGTACGCACCCGCGTCGATGTCCTCGATGAGAGTCGGGCCTGCGGGGGTCCAGCCCAGAAGCTCGCGTGTCGCGGTGCTGGTCGCCGCGAGGTCCATGCCGAAGAAGGTGCCGATCCACCCGAAGTGCCCTTGGACGTCATCAGCGGTGATCGATGTGACGGGAAGGCCGAAGGCGCGGCCGATGGCCTCGGCGATGTCGCGGGTGGGTATGCCGTCTTCCGCGACGGCGTGCAGGCAAGCGCCGGCCGGGGCCTTCGCGAGCCCAAGAGCAACGAGGCGCGCGGCGTCGGACCGGTGCACGGCGGCCCACCGGCTGGTCCCGTCTCCCGGGTAACCGGAGACGCCCTTTCCGCGGGCCACCGCGGCGATGATCGCGATGAACCCGTGGTCGCCGGTCCCGTGCACGGTCGGCGCAAAGCGCAGGCTCACGGCGTGCACGCCGCGGCCGACGAACTCGAGCGCGAGATTCTCGCTGCCGCCACGCGGCGAATCCGGGCCGTGGAACGGGGACGGATCGTCCTCGGTGGCGGGCCGGCCCTGGGTGAGGCCAGCGACGCCCGAGGCGAACAGGAAGGGCCGACCGGTACCAGCGAGCGCATCACCTATGGTCTGGACCGCGGCTCGTTCGGCTGCGGCCGAAGCGGCCGGGTTGGACCAGTCATGCTTGTTCGCGAGATGGATGACGGCTTCGGCGGCCTCGGCGCCAGCCCGGATGCTCGCAAGATCGTCGAGGTCGCCGCGGCGGACGTGAACCCCCTTGGCCCGGAGGGCAGCGGCGGAAGCGTCGGATCTGGCGAGCCCGGTGACCTCATGCCCGGCGGCGAGAAGTTCATCGACGGTGGCAGCGCCGATCCATCCGGAGGCTCCGGTGACGAAAATGCGCATGGCATGGTCTCCCTTCGGCTCCGTTCATTGGGCGGAGCAGCTGATACGGTGATGTCAGTGACTGATGTCAGCCACAGACATCACCGTACACCCATACGACAGTCGCTGTCATCACTAGACTCGAGACCATGGTGCGTTGGGAGCCAGGTGCGAGAGAGCGGCTGCAGGCGGCGGCACTCGAGCTGTTCGCCACTCGCGGGTTCGAGCAGGTGACCGCCGCGGAGATCGCGCAATCCGTCGGCTTGACCGAGCGCACCTTCTTCCGACACTTCAGTGACAAGCGCGAGGTGCTGTTCTACGGGCAACAACAGTTCCTCGAGGCGTTCATCAACGGGGTAGACGCCGCACCGCCTGACGCATCCCCGCTGGAGGTCATCGCATCCGCGCTGCACGCGGCGGCATTGTTCTTCCCCGACGAGCGCCGCCCGCACTCCCGCATGCGGCAGTCCGTAATCGACCAGAATCCCGCGCTCCAGGAACGCGAATTGCACAAGCTCGCCAGCCTCGCCGCCACGGTCGCCGAGGCCCTGCGCGCGCGAGGCATCGGTGATCCGGCGGCCACCCTCGCCGCGCAGTCCGGCGCCACGGTATTCGGAATCGCCTTCGCGCAGTGGATCCGCGAAGGCGAAAGGCGGTCCCTTTCTGACATTGCGCCGGACGTACTCCACGAGCTGTTCAGCCTGACCGGAACGGCGACCGGGTCACGGAACATACCGGCCGTCAGCCCCGCACACGAGCCGGCCTGAGGTGCCGTGCATAGGGCCGCCGAGCCATGGGAGCCATTCACGAAACGTCATGCTCGCTGCAGTAACGGCAAAAAACGACGAGGCTCCGGGGATCGTCCCAGGTGACCGGATAGCCCCGAGCTGTTCCTCCCCGGGTCGACCCGAGCCCATACCAAGAAGGGCGGGAGCTATGACGACAACGACGACCACTGGGCCCGACCTGGCTGCCGTGCGGAAGGCGTACCAGAAAGACGGGTACGTCCTTGTGAAGGGTCTCATCGATCCCGAAGAGGCTCGGTACATGCGCCAGGAGCTGCATGACCTGTTCAGCAGGATGCCGACCGCGGGGTTCCGGGCATGGCCGTCGGCCAGCTCTGTGGCTGGCGCCGAAGGAAAGCAAGAGCTACAGGGAATGCACGACGTGCAATTCTATTGCTCGGTGTTCAGCCGCATGATCGTGGACCACCGCTTCACGGACGCCGCAGCGGCCGTACTAGCCGCTGAGAACGTCCAGCTCCATCACACCAAGGCATTCATCAAGCCGCCAGAAAAGGGAACCCCATTCCCCCTGCACCAGGACCACCCATTCTTCCCGCACACCGACCACCGCGTCGCGGCTGCCATCTTCCACCTCGACGACGCCCCCGTTGAGAAGGGCTGCGTGGCCGTTGTAAGAGGAAGCCACCGGCTCGGGCCACTTGAGCACCTCGAGGAGGGCAACTGGCACCTGCCACCTGACGAGTGGCCGGTAACCAGGGCCGAGCCGATCGAGGCCAAGGCCGGTGACGTCCTCATCTTCAGCTACCTCACCATCCACGGCTCAGGAGTCAACACCAGCAACCAAGCGCGGACCACGTGGTTGGTCCAGTTCCGCGACCCGGCGGATCTGCCGATCGGCGACGAACACACCTTCTCGCGGGGCCAGGGCATGATGCTGCGAGGAAGGAACCCGTCCGCGTAGCAACACGCATCCACCGAACACGAAGGCGGCCCTTGGCGGGAGTACATAATGCCCGTTTCAGCACGGCTCCGCACGTCCCTGCCGACCCGCCCAGTCTTGAGCAGATCGGGCACCGATGTTATGCGCGAGGATCAGGCTAGGAGGGCCTTTCCGAGACCAGGTGGAGGACCTCGTCCGAACTGAGCGCCAGGCCTTTGGCGTAGGCTCGCTCGAATTGCTCCGCGCCGAAGTGGGCGCGCATCTGGTCGAGGCTGTCTTGGCGACAGCGCGCTTCAAGTTCTCCCCACGGTTGTCCAGCCCGGTCGAGGAGGGCTTGTGCTCCGCCGTGGAGCGCAGCCGCGCGGTGCCAGTCTCCGGCGTCCGCGGCCAGGCACGCCAAGCCGAGGCTGGCGTAGGCGATACCGAAACGATCCCCGTTGCGACGGCTGATCCGCAGGGCTGCCTCGAAGCTGGATCGCGCACCGTCGGGGTCATTGTCCTGGCGCAGCACCCAGCCCATATTGACCGGCAGGTCCATGGTTTCGCTCCCGACGGCCTGCATAGCTTGTGCCGCCTGTTGCAGATGAGCGCGGGCGGCGGGTATGTCCCCAGCGCGCAGTGCCTGAGCGCCGGCATAATTGGTCAAGAAGTAGGCCATGAGATGGTCGCCGGATCGCTGGGTGCAGGCGATGGCCTCGGCGAAGAGGGGTCTGGCGTGCGCGGGGTCGATGAGGGCGTCGCACAGCACATACGCTACGAGGCTCTCGCCCAGCAGGACATCACCGCCTAGCTGCCGGGCGCTCTCGACCGCTTCCCGGCCCAAAGCAAGTCCTCGTTCCGGCTCGCGGGCCAAGTAGCAAACATAGGTTAGGGCGGCGAGCGATTCGATGAGCAGCTGGCTGGTGCCGAGCTGGCGGGCAAGCTCGACCGCCTGTTCTCCCAGCCGCAGTGCTGCTGCGATGTCGGTGGAGCGAGCGCCGAGCGCGGCAGTGGACAGCGCTCTAGCGAACAGCTCCGGGTCTGCCCGGGCCTCGGGCCGGTCCAGTACCGGCAGGAGCAGGGCGGCAGCTTCCTGTTCGCGGTCACGTGCCATCCAGTAGCGCCACAGCGCGACGCCGAAGCGGAACACCTGTTCGGTCCCATCGGGGTCGTGGGCCGCATGATCGGTGGCGCGCCGCAGGTTCGCCTGTACAGTGTCCAGCCGCGTGAACCACTCGCCCTGCTCGGGCCCGGTCAAGTGAGGGGCTGCCGCCTCAGCGACCGACAGATAGTGCGCGCAGTGCGCCGCCCTGAGGGCGGCTGCCTCGTCGTGGTCGGTTTCGGCGAGCCGCTCGGCGGCGAACTGGCGGATGGTTTCCAGCAGTCGGTAGAGGAGGGCTGGCCCAGCCGGCTCGGCCACGACCAGGCTCTTGTCCACCAGCGAGCCAAGAAGGTCGGTGACGTCGAGCGTCTCGACGTTGCCGAAACCGCAGACCGCTTCAGCGGCGTCCAGATCGAAACTGCCGGTGAACACCGACAGGCGCCGCAGCAGCAACTGCTCGACACCATGGAGCAGCGAATAGGACCAGTCGACGGTCGCCCGCAGGGTCTGCTGGCGCGCCAGGGCGGTGCGGCTTCCCCCGGTGAGCAGCCGGAATCGCTGGTCGATGCGGTCGTTGAGGGCGCTGAGCGACAGCGAGCGTAGCCGGGCGGCGGCCAGCTCGATGGCCAGCGGCATCCCGTCCAGCTGCACGCAGATCGACGCGATCAGCAGGCTGGTCTGGTCGTCAGCCGAAAGACCGGCGCCCTGCTCTTTCGCCCGCGCGACGAACAGCGCAACCGCATCTGAGGGCTCGAGTGCCGCAGCGTCGCGGTCACCAGGTCGGGGAAGCGACAGAGGCGGTACCCGGTAGATCGCTTCTCCGCTAATACTGAGCGGCTCGCGACTGGTGGCCACCAGTTGCGCATTCGGGCAGTGCCGCAAGATGGCATCGGCCGTCTTGGCGCAGGCGCCGATGAGATGCTCGCAGTTGTCGATCACGATGAGAACGTCCTGCGTGGCGAGGGCATCCAGGAGGGTATCCAGAGCCTGCCGACCCGGCTGGCGGACGACCCCTAGTGCCTCGCAGATGGCCGGCGCCACATCGTCCTGGCCGGTGACCGCAGCCAGCTCCACAAGCCAGACCCCATCGCTGGGCCTGCCGAGCAGTTCGGCGGCCACCTGCAGGCTCAATCGGGTCTTGCCGCATCCCCCTGTCCCGGTTAGCGTCACCAGGCGAGAGGATGCCACCAAGGCCCGGACCTCTGATAGCTCCCGGTCACGGCCGATAAACGAGCTCACCTGCACTGGCAGATTCCCAGCGAACGCATCGAGCGCTTCCGCCCTGGCAGCCAGCACCTCCGCCGCCCGGACCCGGCCCCGAGCCGCCGCTACGAACACCCCACGCACCGGACCGGTCAGGCCCAGCGCATCGGCCAGCAGCTCGGCGGTGTCCTTTTGCGCCGTCCGGTTGACCCCCCGCTCCAGGTCACTAACTGTCCGCGGGCTCAGCCTCGCAGCCTCCGCCAGCTCCTCCTGCGTCAGCCCGGCGTCAGCACGCAGCCGCCGCAGCACATCGGCGAAACCCGGCACCGGCTGCTCGGCCACGGCACGACCATCCCCTCAAATCCCACCGGCCACAGCTGCCAGGCCCACGCGGAAGGACGGGGCCAAGCGTATGCCGACCCCGGGAGCCTTTGACCATCTCCCCGCCCGTTCAGCCAGCCAAGCCGCCGAATTTCCCACGGCACACCGCCAGCGCTAATGCCTCAAGGCGCAGCCGCCTGGGATGCGGGAGGCAGCACTACTCCCAAGATAGGCGCCAGTGTTCCCTGGCCCGCACCAAAGCCGAAAGCCCACGGCGCATGAGTAACTGAACCGCGCAGATCACCCAATCCGGCGCAGCACACACGGCCACGCCGATGATCACGTTGCCATGCCATTAGGCGGGTCGGTGTACGTTCTCCCCGAACTCCCCCTGATCACTGATTGCGACGCCGCCTACTCACCTAGTCTGATGCTGATCGGCTCCGGCACGCCGCGGCGCGACCGTTGGTTGCTCGTCATGCGCGGTCGTAGGCGCGCTGGAGCCAGCCGATGAGTTGCGGGTCGATGTCGGCGGTGCTGGACAGCCGCCAGCTGCCTCGATCCCCGGTCTTGACAATGCCGCATCGGTTAGAAGATACTAACGGTTAGTGGATGCTAACCGAGATGCTGACCGGTGGGGTGCGCTGGCTGACGGCACGCGCCTGGCCATCGTGGCCCGCCTGTCCGACGGGCCGCAGGCCGTGGGGCAGCTGGCGGCGGGGCTGCCGGTGAGCCGGTCGGCGGTGTCCCAGCACCTGAAGATCCTGAAGGACGCGGGGCTGGTGGAGGACGTAGCGGCGGGAACGCGGCGGATCTACCGGCTCAACCCGGCCGCGCTGGCGGCGCTGCGGGATCAGCTCGACACATACTGGCAGCGTGCGCTGGCCGGGTACGTCGATGCCGCGGAAGCACCGACCAAGGAGGAGTGATGGCCGAGGCAGTGACGGTGCGGAAGGAAGTCGTGGTTGACACGCCGATTGAGCGTGCCTTCACGGTGTTCACCGGCCGGTTCGGGGACTTCAAGCCGCCCGAGCACAACATGCTCGGGGCGCCGATCGCCGAGACGGTGTTCGAGCCCCGCGTGGGCGGCGGCATCGTGGACCGGGCGGCGGATGGCAGCGAGTGCCGATGGGCCCGGATCCTGGCCTTCGAGCCGCCGGACCGGGTGGTGTTCAGCTGGGACATCAGCCCGCGGTGGACGATCGAGACCGATCCGGCTCAGGCCAGCGAGGTCGAGGTGCGGTTCTACGCCGAGTCCCCGACACGCACGCGGGTGGAGCTGGAGCACCGGCACCTCGACCGGCACGGCCCGGGATGGGAGGCAATCACGGCCGGCGTGGACGGCCCGGAGGGCTGGCCGCTGTACCTGGACCGCTACGCCGCGCTGGTGAAGGAGGGCTGACATGCCGCCAATCGTCACTAGTGCCGACATCGACCGCCCGGCCGCCGAGGTTTTCGCCTACGCCACCGACCCGGCCCGGTTCAGCGAGTGGCAGAAGGGCGTGGTGGACGGGCACATGGACGGCCCGGCCAGCGGCACCCAGCCACCGGACGTGGGCGCGAGATGCGTGACCACGCGGCGCATCGGCGGCGCCAACCGCCCGTCCACCTCCGAGCTCGTCCACATCGACCCGCCCAGGGCCTGGGGCGTGCGCGGCACAGACGGCCCGATCCGGGCGGCTGTCGATGTCGTGGTCGAGCCGCTTAGCGACTCCCGGTCTCGGCTGACCATCAGCGTGGACTTCACCGGGCACGGCATCGGCAAGATCCTGGTGCCGCTCATGGTCCGCCGGGAAGCGCGCAACGAGATGCCAGGCAACATGGCAGCGCTCAAGCAGCGGATGGAAGCTGGCTAAGCCGCGATCACACGCGCAGGGGACGGCCTGCATGCAGGCTGATGCCCGGATCAGGGCACTTCCCCGTCCTGATGGCGTCGGCTAGCTGACGGACAGGTGCAGCGCGCAGGATAAAGAGATGGGGGACCAGGCAAAGGCAGCGGCGCACTGGGACGCCGCCTACGCTCAGGGCGCTGACACGCGGAGCTGGTTCGAGGAACATCCGGACATGTCGCTTCGGATGCTTGACTGTGCCGGGGTCTTGGCCGCGGATGCCCTCATCGACGTGGGCGGCGGTGCTTCACCTCTGGCCGGGGCGCTGCTGGATCGCGGCTTCGGTGATCTCACCGTGCTGGACATCTCCGCGGCCGGGATGCAGCACGCCCGGCAGCGCCTCGGTTCGCGGGCTCACCAGGTGCGCTGGCTGACGGCCGACGTTCTGCGCTGGCGTCCGCAGCGCTACTACCGGGCCTGGCACGACAGGGCGGTTTTTCATTTCCTGACTACCGAGGAACACCGGCAGCAATACCTGCACACCCTGGACACGGCCACCGCCGCGGGCGCCATCGCCGTGTTCGGGTGCTTCGCACCAGACGGGCCGCAGCGCTGTTCGGGCCTGCCGGTGGCCCGCTACAGCCCGGCACAGCTGGCCCGCCAGATCGGCCCCAGATGGCTATTGATCGGTCAGGACCGGGAAGAGCACATCACCCCGGCAGGCACCACCCAGCCGTTCACCTGGATCGCGTTGCGAAGACAAGCCTGAGTCCTCATCCGACCCGCAGGCTGAGGCGCCCCGGCGCTGACGCCTTCACCCCGCCCGGGGACGGCCACAACGCATGAACGGCACCGGGTCCGCCGGCCGGTCTAGGGCGCGATCTGCGTCAGGCCCCGCGGCGTGTGCGGCTGAGCGCTGCTGATCAGCCGCTGGCGGTCTGGGCGGTGAGGTAGCCGTAGCTGGAGACCAGGAAGGGCACCAGGAAGTTCAGGCCGACCTGCACCCAGGTTGGCCATCCTGTGTGGCCGGTGACGATCTTCGCCCCCTCGTTGATCGCCGACAGTACGCAACCGACCACCGCGGCCACCGGCAGGCAGGGGCGCAGGGTGGTCCCGCGGGCGAACAGGGCCATCATCTCGCTCAGCCTTGAGCGGGGCGGGCGCCGCGGCCCGGGGGCCGCCGGCGTGCTGGGGGGTCTCATGGCGGGCGTCCCTTCTTGCGAGCGCGGCCGCGCCGTTGCCGGCCAGGCGCCCGCTGGCGCCGTCCCGGGGAGGCGGGGATACTGCCAGGATGCCGCTGCCCGCCGCCATCAGATGTGCGGTTCAGAGCCCGAGCTTGCTGGCGGCGAGCCGGGTGCTCTCCACGCGGGCGCGGATCTTGGCGAACGCGGTCTGGCGAGTGGTCGAGGTGTCATCGCCGAACGGGGCGAAGCCGCGGTCATCGCAGGGTGCCCAGGGGATCTAGAAGTGCGAGACCGAAATGTTCGGCCTGGCTGGTCGCTAACGCCGGTCAGCGGGCGGCGGCCTGGTCCCAGGGGTCCGGGCCGGGGTCGGTTCCGGCCGCGGCCAGGGTGAGCCGGAGCAGGAAGTGGTTCCAGCCGGTGGCGTGCATGGGTGCCTGGCTGGGAGGCAGGCCGCTGTGAACCAGGCGCAGGTGGGTGCCGCTCGGGGTGGGGGTGAGGGTGAACTCGACCTGGGTGGCGCCGGGGGGGAGCTCGGCGCTGCCGGCCACGCCCCAGCTGACCACGACCCGCCGGGGCGGGTCGATCTCCAGGTA
>Ga0306920_100007623_pt1 | contig 14261 bp, 10 predicted proteins | sample flu12Cox44000170_FD_204666 | JGI IMG/M metagenome (GOLD analysis project Ga0306920, IMG submission 204666) | Lab enrichment of tropical soil microbial communities from Luquillo Experimental Forest, Puerto Rico - flux4day.12C.oxic.44.000.170 (v2)... | ecosystem: Environmental > Terrestrial >...
GTGTTGTGATGGGCAATGCACTCGTTGCCCGCTTGTTCTTCAGCCTCAGGAAGGCCGGAGTGCCGGTGCTGTTCAACACGTCACCGGTTGACCTCATCCAGGAGGGCAACCGGATCGTCGGAGCCCGGCTTCGATCTCCCGATGGCGTGGTGAAGGTAGCCGCCAGACGTGGGGTTGTGCTGGCTACCGGCGGCTTCGGACACAACGAGGCCATGCGTCGCGAACTGATGCCACGGCCAACTCCTCCGTACTCCCTGGCGTGCGAAGGAATCACCGGAGACGGGATTCAGCTTGGCCTGCACCATGGAGGAACGGTGCCGAAGACTCGCGGGGACGCAGCGTTCTGGACGCCGATCTCGTTGACAACCAGGCGGGATGGGAGAAAAGGAATCTATCCACATCTGTCACTTGATCGTGCAAAGCCTGGCCTGATCGCCGTCAACTCGGCAGCGAAACGCTTTGTCAACGAGGCTGATTCCTATCATGACTTCGTCGCGGGCATGTACAGGTCGCACCGTTCTGCGCCAACGCTTCCCGCCTATTTGATCTGTGAAGCTGACTTCGTTCGCCGATATGGACTGGGCAATATCCACCCAGGGACAAAAGACTTGCGGCCTTACGAAGAATCCGGATACATCGTCACGGCACCTTCGATAGACGAACTCGCATCGAAGCTTAGGTTGCCGGCGAACGAGTTGCGATCAACTGTTGCCCGGCACAATGAGTTCGCCCGCGCAGGGCACGATGCCGATTTCGGCAAAGGCGATTCGGAGTTGAACAGGTTCAACGGCGACCCGACCCAACTTCCAAATCCATGTCTGCGCGAGATTGCGAATGCTCCGTTCGTTGGAATCGAGGTATGGCCAGCCGAGATTGGTACAAGCGCCGGCTTGCAGACAGATGCCGACGGTCAAGTCATCGCCGAATCAGGCCGGCCCGTTCCGGGTCTCTACGCCTGCGGAAACGACATGAATTCCGTGATGGCTGGCACCTATCCGGGCCCAGGCACGACGCTCGGACCCGCCCTGGTGTTCGGATACCGCGTCGCACTTCACGCGAGCAGCAAGGCCTCCAGGGAATGGATCTCGCCACCGCCAATGGTGCGCCGGGTCCTCGCATAACCCCCCACCCGACGCTGAGCCCTGCCGCGCTGTATCGAATGCTGGACGATTCGAACGGGTTCAACGCAGATCGTCCGACTCTTCCGCCAAGGAGGTTGCCTCAAGACCGGATGACGCGCGTCGGATCGCATCCAGCGCAAGAGCGACCGCCGGCCGTTCGACGGCGTCTTCGCGCCACCAAAGTACCACCGACCCTGCCCGGGGCAAGGTGAGTGGCAAGCTCGCCATCACCTTCAATTGTGCGAAGCGCCTGGCCGCGCGCTCGGATGCGATGCCAATCAGATCGCTCCCGTTCAACAGCGCCATGTTGACTGTCACCGAGTTCGATTCAACGACTTGGCTTGGCGGTTTTCTGCCATCAGCGCTGATCGCCGCGTCAAGCGCGTTGCGGATCGGTGTACCTTGCGGCCACAAGAGCCACGGGTAGGCAACAAGATCGTTCCATGAGATGCGGCGCTTCTTCAGAAGAGGATGCTTGGGTCGAACCACAAAGTGAAGCGATTCCTCGTAGAGCGGCTCGGAGCGCAAGCCGGATGGCAACATGTCGGCAGAACCACCGACGACGATGTCCAGTTGGCCACTATCGAGCTGCTGCATCAAATCATCCATCGTTCCGGTGCTGACTTTGATCCGCACCTGGGGCATGCTGCGCATCAAATGCAACACTGCATTAGGTACTGTGTTGGCAGTGGAAGCGCCTGAGCTGCCGATTCGCACCACACCGCCGCCGCCCCGCACCATGCTGGCCAAATCGTCCCTGGCGTTGCTCAGGTGCGCGTCTATGCGCAGCGCGTGGCTGATCAGCGCTTCACCATAGACGGTGGGCTTGAGTCCTCGTGAATGACGCTCGAACAATGGCACCCCAACATCGGTCTCCAACTCTTTCAGCCACTTTGACAGCGTTGGTTGAGTGGCATGCAGGGCGAGTGCAGAGTGACTGAGGTTCTGGGTTTTCGCGAGGCTTAGCAGCACCTGCAGGTTGCGCAGGCGAATGCGATAGGTCCAATCGAGAGGTGACTGACTCAAGCAAGAAACTCCTTGTACTCGAGAAGAAACATCGCGTTCCTCCCGAAATCCTTGGAACAGGGATGCCTAATTGTCGTACCAAGGGGGGATGGCGGCATGACCCTCCGGTACGTTCTTGCCACAAGCATAGCGGGGCGGCGGCCGAGGCGAACCCCGCAGCATCGAGAGAATGTGGCGAAGATGAGCCATCGATTGGGCGTCCTCTGTACGTTCTCGCATTCGAGCAATGATTCCCAAGATGACCCTTGACGCAAGGTCAAGCGCTCATGGCCTTTAGCGCCTTCTTGTCGAGCTTTCCCGCACCGGTGAGTGGCAACGCGTCGAGAAACACGACCAAAGTCGGCCGCCTGTAGCCGGCCAAGCCGCCTTTGCAATAGTCGATCAGTTCTTGCTCCAAGCACTTCACCCCTTGCTTGAGCGAAACGAAGGCGCGCACGGATTCTCCAAGCTCCGGGAAACACCTGCTCGAAATCGGCTTACTTGCTTACTTGACCGGTTGCGCGGCTTGCAGACGAGTGCCGGCAAATCTGCGGGTTCGAAGTGAACCGTCCGGAAACCGGAGGAGCCTCGACCGTGGCGGATTCCCAACCGCTATCGCCCGGTAGCAGAATTGAGTTTCCTGAGTCGCTTGTCCTCTGAAGGGTCGAGTCGGCGGTCGTCCCCCTCCCCGGCACAGGACTCGCAGGTCGCATGGACGGAAAAAGAGCTTCACGATGGCAATTGCGGCAGATCGGCCGATCCCTTTCGGATGGCGCGAAGCTCTTAGCGCCTCTTCAGCGTCTGCGCGGCACGACGTCGCCGATCGCGTCGAGCGTATCGAACACTTGGCAGCGCGTCTTCAGCAGGCGCGTCGAAAAGACTCTGACCCCACGGCCCAGACGCCCCGATGACGAGGTGCGCACCGTGCAACGTGCCCATCACAGCTCAAGCCTGTAGCGGTTGTGCCGTTTCCTCGGCCTTTAAACGCGCTGCCACATACTCGCGCAACTTGTTCTTCATCACTTTGCCGCCAGCGGATTTCGGAAGCACGTCTAGTAGCTCCAACCGCTCGGGCATCTGCCAGGTCGGCATCTGCTGTGCGCGCAGGAAGTCCAGCAGCGCCGGCAGGGTGAGATTGGCGCCAGGACGCTGCACGACGAAGGCGCAGGCCCGCTCACCCAGCACCTTGTCGGGATAGGCAGCGACCGCGACTTCGGCGATCTGTGGATGGCGCTGCGCCATTTCCTCGATCAGTCGCGGACTGATGTTACGACCGCCGCGGATGATCATGTCCTTCACGCGGCCGACGATCCGTAGCCGGCCTTCGCGGTCGAAGGTGCCGAGGTCGCCGGTGCGATAGAAACGATCCGGCGTGAAGGCCATGGCCGTCGCTTCCGGGTCATTCAGATAGCCATAGGATTTGTCGGCGCAGCGCCATTGAATCTCGCCAGTCTGTTCCGGTCCCGGTGGTAGTGGTTCGCCGAATTCGTTTATCAGCCTGATCTCGCATTCGTCCTGCGGCCAGCCGACACTATTCAGGCGATGGTCCTGGGGATCGTCCAATAAGCTGCAGCAGGCCACACCACCGTCGGTAGCGCCGTAGATGACAAAAATGCGGCAACCCATCTTCTCTTCGACGTCGCGACCCACATCGGGCGACAGCGGCGCGCCGGCATTCGTAAAGCATCGGAACGCCGCAAAGTCGGAGGCTGGGCGACTGGCGATGGCAGTCAACATCTGCATCAGCTGTGCCGGCACGCCGGTAGCATAAGTGCAGCGATGGCGCACGATCAGGTCGACCGCCTCTACGGGGTCGCCCCAATGCTCAAGGACCACGCTGGTCGCACCATGCAACAGCGGCGACAGCAATGGATAGACATAGCCGATGGCACCGGTTCCGGCCGGTGCCAGGGCAGCTGCCACGTCGTCCGAGGTAATCTTCAGACGGCGCCAGAACGGCTGTAGCAATGCGAATAGGCCATTGCTGGAGAAAACGCTGATCTTTGGCATCGATGTCGTGCCCGACGAAAGCATCAGGCATCCCGGTGCGTCGGGATCGATCGGGCCGAGTTCGCGTACCGCGTCTTCGCTGCCACGCTCGAGTAATACGTCGAACGATTCGGCACACGGATTGACTTCGCCCAGCGCGAACACCTGGCGCAGCGCGGACAGTTGCGGTTTGAGCCGCACGTAGAGCTGCGGATAGTCAATATTCCTGTACCGTGACGGCACGATGGCGGCCACCGCTTGGCTCGTGTTAAGCAGGTACGGCAGCTCAGCCTCGATCCATGATTCGTGCACTGGCATCGCCAGTGCGCCGATACGGTTCAGCGCGAGGTGCGCAACCGCTTGGTCCGCAGAGTTGGGCAACTGCACCGTCACCACGTGTCCGGCACGAATCCCCGCGTCCAAAAGTCCGCGTGAACACGCCTGCACTCTATCCAACATTTCCGCATAGCTCAGCGTGCGCTTGGACTCTACGACCGCCGCCTTGGCGCCAAACTGCCGTGCGATGTGCTCGAAGCGCTCATAGACGGTCTCGTCGGGCCAGGCGCCGGAGCGACGGTATCGATCGGCTTCTTCGACTGTACTCAGGGGAAGCTCACGGGAAGTACGCATGCTTGTCTCCTTGTTTCCGCCACGTGGACGGCGGCGCTTTCTTGCTGGAACCCGTGTTGGCCAGGTCCTTCGGGCACTTGCGCGCCAATCCTTTCGAACATTTGGCGGATGTTCCTGATGTACAGCTGGCGCAGTTCCTCCGGATGCCTCACTTCAGGTGCGGCACTCGATGGACGACGAGCCCCGCTTTGGCGGACACCCGACCCCATCACACTCCGGACCTCAGATGCCCTTGGGACAGTGCCTCCTTCCCCGTGGCATCACATATTGCGGGCGATCACTTCCTTCATGATCTCGGTCGTACCTAGATAGATGCGGCTAGCGCGAGAGTCGATGTACTGGTGCGCTATGGGGTAGTCCAACATAAACCCGTATCCACCGTGCAGCTGTACGCACTGATCAACCACACGGCAGTGCATCTCGGTTGTCCAGTACTTCACCATTGCCGACGTGTCGTGCGTGAGCTCGCCTTTGAGTTGCAGTTCAATGCACCGGTCTACATAGACCTGCCCTAGCGAGATCTCCGTTTTCATCTCGGCCAGTTTGAAGCGAGTGTTTTGATACTCAGAAACTGATTGCCCGAAGAGCTTCCGGTTACGCGTGTAGTCCAGTGTCATGTCCAGACAAACGCGCGCGCTCGTCACTGCTGCGATGGAGACAGTAAGCCGTTCCCATGCCAGCTCTTTGACTAATTGCAGGAAACCGTTCCCCTCCTCCGCGCCGAGAAGGTTAGATTGGGGCACTCGCACATTCTCGAAAAAGAGCTCGCAGGTATCCTGGCCGCGCAGACCCACCTTCTTAAGCAATTTACCCCGGCTGAACCCTGGCGTGTTCCTTTCGACGAGGATCAGCGAGATGTCCTTTTTACCCTTGCCCTCGGTCCCGGTCTTGACGGCGACAACGAAGATGTCGGCATTCAGCGCATTGCTGATAAAGATCTTTGAGCCATTGACGACATAGTCGTTGCCGTCCTTCACGGCTCGTGTACGAATAGCCTGCAAGTCAGACCCGCCGCCAGGTTCGGTCATCGCGATCGAACCGACCGCCTCCCCGGTGGCCATCTTGGGCAGCCAGTGACTTTTCTGGTCTTCGCGGCCAAAGTTATAAATGTAGTTGGCCACCACATCGGAATGGACATGGAACATGGTCGCAGAGGCTCTGGCCTGGGCCACCTCCTCCATCAAGATCATGCTGTAGAGGCGACTGGCACCACCGCCACCGTACTGCTCTGGGATGGCCATGCACAAGAAGCCAAGTTCACCCGCACGATTCCACATGGAGCGGTCGATATGTCCCTGCTCTTCCCAGCGATCATGGTTCGGCATGACCTCCTCGTTGAAGAATCGGCGAACCGTCGCACGGAACTCTTCGTGCTCGGGCTGAAATAGGGTGCGCGGGATCATCTGCCAATGCCTTTCATAAGCGTAGTCAGTCTTTCAAGAGCGAAGCACCGCACAGTTGGGCGGATGGGATTCCTCGTTTGCTCTCACATTCCTACGGCTTCAATACTGTCTAGATAGTATGTATTCTTGCGCTCCGCGCGTGCGCTCGGTTCGCACTGAAAGGCTCGGTGTTTACCCTTCCCTTTTGAGCGTGGAGTTAGCGCGCCGGAGGCGCCTTTAGGATGCCGGACAACGCGAGTTCGCGGCCTGCCTTGGCAAGTTCGCGACCGCGCAGGTATTGAGGTCGGCAATACCACTCCATGAAGGTGCCGTTGTACAAGGCCATGATCACGGCGGCCATTTCGTGGGTTTCCAGATCGGTCCGGAACTCTCCCGATAGCTTGCCGCGGTGCACAAGTTCCTCGATGGAAATGCAGATTTGGTTGTAGATGGCCTTCACTCGCTTCTCAATGTCGTCACCCACGCCGTTGAACTCAAGCAACATCAAGATGAAGAGAAGGACGAACTCGGGCTTCTCGGTTGATGCTCCAGCGCCCGAATGGAGGAACGCAATCATCTTGTCCGTGACCGTAGGTCCAGCCTCGGAAACGCGCGCGACCATCTTGTGCACCATGACCTTCTCAATCTCGTCGAGGAGGGCTAGCAAGATCGCCGATTTGGTCGGGAAGTAAAAGTAGATTGCGCCCTTGGTGAGTTCGCAGGCCCTGGCGATATCGTCGACGGTCGCCGAGCGGTAGCCCTTCGAAACGAAAAGCTTCACCGCCGAATCGAGAATCTTTTCGGTGCTGGCCTCGCGCTGTTCACGCTTGGTAGACGGTCTGCGGGCCCTGCGGGCGGTTTCGTATGAGGGACTTGTCATTGGAGGCCTATTGTCGAGCGGCAGTGCACCCAAAACATACTATGCCACCAGTATAATTTTACGAGAACGATTCCTACACCGGACACCCCTTTCGGGGGCCGAGATCATGAATCGCCTGGCTCTCCCTGCACAGAGGCCAGTTGGGCCGCATGCCCCGTCATGATCGGAAGTCGAACTGGCGCCGCTCTCGACGACAACTTGTGCGGGCAGCCAAAGACACGCGGCCTGCGCGTCGCCTAAAGGGAGCGCGCAATGATTTCCTTCTGAATTTCGCTCGCACCGCCGTAAATTCGCTGGACCCGCGCATCGGCCCACATGCGCGCAATTGGAAACTCGGTGATGTAGCCATAGCCGCCGTGCAGTTGGAGGCATTCATCCATGACCCGATTTTGCATCTCCGTGCAGAACAGCTTTGCCATGGACGCTGTGGGAGTGTCCATCGTGCCATTCATCAGTCGCACAACGCAATCATCGATAAACACGCGTGCCACACGGGCTTGGGCATGACATTCGGCAAGCTTGAACCGCGTGTTCTGCAGATCGAACAAGGCTTCACCGAAAACGCGCCGCTGCTTTGTGTACTCAACCGTCAGCTCCACGGCGCGCTCCGCGTTGGCAACGCTCATCAACCCAATGATGGTCCGCTCCGTAAGAAAGCCCCGCTTGAGTTGTGCGAATGCCTGTCCCGGGATGCGTCCGAGCAGGTTCGCGGATGGCACGCGCATGTCATCGAAAAACAATTCCGCGGTGTCCTGACCTCGTTGGCCGACCTTACTCAGGATGGACCCGACTCGATAGCCCGGCGTTGTCTCGCGTTCGACCATGAACATGGAAAGGCCCTCATCCGCGCCACTCTCGGAAAGGGTCCTCGCGACGACCATGCAGAGATTTGCGTTGTAGCCATTGCTGATGAACGTCTTTGAGCCGTTGATCACATAGTCGTCCCCGTCGCGTACCGCGCGGGTTTGGACCTGCTTGGCGTCTGAGCCGGCACCTGGCTCAGTCAATGCAAATCCAAGTATGCCCTCGCCGGTGGCCAACTTGGGGATCCATTGCTTCTTCTGATCTTCCGTCGCGGCATGCAAAAGGATTGGGATCGCCATGGTGGATCCGAGGATGACACCGAAGGCGGTATCGCTGGCGCGTGCCTGCTCTTCTGCGATGACGAGTTCGTGGGCGAAGCTTGCGCCTACGCCGCCATAGGCTTCGTCGATGCTGGTGCACAGCAGGCCCAGATCGCCGGCCTTGCGCCATACCTCCTTGTCGACATGCTGCTGTTCGGCCCAGCGCTTCTCATAGGGTGCCACCTCGGTCTCGAAGAATCTCCGAACTGTCGTCCTGAAGGCGTCCGTGTCCTCGGTCTCCCACGGGGATCGGTATTCAAGCATCAAACGTGCTCCTCGCTGCTGCAATTGAAAGGTCTATTCCTCGAGATAGCGGCGGGCAATCTGGGCTTTCATGAGCTCCGTTGCTCCGGCATAGATGCGTTGCACGCGCGACGCCGCGTGCAGGCGCGCAATCGGCATCTCTTCCATCATCCCACTCCCGCCCCATAGCTGAATGCAGGCATCCATCACACGTGCCTCCATTTCTGGTAACCAGATCTTGGCCATCGCTCCCTCGTCCGCACTAAGCTTGTCGTCGCGGGCCCTCACAATCAGTGAATCTAGGAAGGCCCGACCTACCTTGAGCTCAGTTTCAACGCTTGCAAGAACAAATTGCGTGTTCTGAAGATCAATCAGCCGTTGCCCGAACAACCTGCGGTCGCGGCAATGGGTCAAGGTCAGTTCGAAAGCAGTCTCTGCAGCGGCGAGCGAGCGGGCGGACAGTTGAAGTCGGTCCATGCTCATGATGCTGCGGAAGATTGCAAGTGCCCCTCCTTCGGGACCGATGCGATCTCCGGCCGGCACCCTGACGTCATCGAAGAAGATCTCCCCTGTGTCGCAAGCTTTGAAGGCTGATGTTCGGGTACGTCGGCGCGTGATCCCCGGTGTGTTGGCATCGATTGCGAGAACCGTCAGAGAGCGAGCCCCAGCGCCTGGCATGACACGGACTACGGTGTAGATCAGGTCGGCCTTCGCGCCATTGGTAATGAAGCATTTGCTGCCGTTCACGACATAGTCATCGCCATCGCGAAGCGCGCTCGTACGCAGTAGCGAGACGTCGCTTCCGGCCTGGGGCTCAGTCACCGCCAGGGCTTGCGTGATATCACCGGTGAGAATCCCGGGGAACCATCGACGATGCTGTTCGGCGGAGCCGTTCTCAACGAGCATGCTGGTGAGCACATCAGCATTGAGCGACGAGCCGGTGGCGCCTGCAGCCGTCGAGTGGCCCAATTCTTCCGAAATGATCATCGCGGCCAGTGGCCCAGCGTCGGCCCCACCATGCACTTCGGGAACCTGAGAGCCAAGCAGCCCCGCACGGCCCGCGGCATGCCAGAACGCGCGATCCAACCCATGCTCCTCGAAGTAGGGCAGCCGCGGCGCGAGCTCGCGCTCGAAAAAGCTTCGCACCGTGTCGCGGAAGGTTTCCAGGTCTTCCCCGTAGATGGAATTCATTCCTTAGCTCCTTTGGTAGCCGCCTGACTTTCTTGGTGCCCTTCGAGTGCGCGAATCACCAGAGGCATGCGATCGTTGCCGAAGTACATGTCGTCGCCCACGAAGATCGTCGGTGATCCGAATCCGCCCCGCGCCATCAGCTCGTCGGTATTTGCGCGCAGCTGTTGTTTGACCCCAGGCGATTCGATCCCGTCGAAGAACACAGTGGGATCGAAGCCGATACGCTCGCACAGAGACCTCAGCACCCTGTCGTCACCGATGTCCTGGTCGTCAGTCCAATAGGCTTTGAAGGCAGCGGCGGCAAACGGCACCAATAGACCAAAGGAATCGAGAAGAATGCAGCCCCGCATGACCTTGACGGTGTTCACGGGAAAGACGGTCGGCGGATACAAGAGCACGATGTCATCCGCGCGCGCCCAGTCAGCCAAGTCCTTCTTGAGATAGGCCTTCTTCGCCGGAACCCCGCGTTCACGGAACTCGTATACGCTAGGATTTACCGTATTGAACACAGCGCCGAGTAGAAAAGGACGCCAGCGCACCGGGATGCCCTTGGCCTCGGACGTCCTTTGCATGTTGCGGAACCCCAGCCACGTCCAGGGGCTCGAGCAGTCGAAGAAGAACTCGACCATTGGACAGCCCCTCTAGAGGACCTCGAACAGGCCGGCCGCCCCCATGCCGCCGCCCACGCACATGCTGACCACGACATAGCGAACGCCACGTCGTTTTCCTTCGATGAGCGCATGCCCCACCAGCCGAGCTCCGGTCATTCCATACGGGTGGCCGATAGAAATCCCACCGCCGTTGACGTTGTAGATTGCGGGATCAATTCCCAAGCGGTCGCGGCAATAGATGACCTGGCACGCAAAGGCCTCGTTCAGCTCCCAGAGGCCGATGTCCTCAACGCGCAATCCATGCCGGTCGAGAAGACGAGGAATCGCAAACACTGGGCCAATTCCCATTTCCTGAGGATCGCATCCCGCAACCGCCATGCCGCGGTAGGCGCCGAGCGGTGCGAGGCCTTTACGCTCCGCGAGCGCGCGATCCATTAACACGCAAGCGCTTGCGCCATCCGAGAGCTGGCTCGCATTGCCGGCAGTCACAACGCCGTCGTCCAGCACCGGCTTCAGCGATGCCAATCCCTCGAGGGTCGTTTCCGCTCGGTTTCCCTCGTCGCGACTCAGCGTGACCTCGCGTTCCCGCGTCTCGCCGGTGGCCTTGTTCGTCTCCAGCATCGTGGTCGTAATGGGCACGATCTCGGTATCGAACCGTCCGGCCTTCTGCGCGCTTGCGGTCCTCTGCTGGGACTCAAGCGCGTACGCATCCTGCGCCTCGCGCGAGATGCCATACTTGCGTGCAACAAACTCGGCGGTTTGCAGCATCGGCAAATACGCATGAGGCGATTGTGCCGTCAAAGCCGGATCCTGTTCGCGGGCGACCCAATTCATGTAGGGCGTCTGCACCGCCGAGATGTTTTCGTGGCCGCCCGCGACCACGACATCCATTCCATCGACGGTAACTTGCTTGGCGGCGGTAGCGATCGCCATCAGGCCGGATGCGCACTGGCGGTCAAGTGTCTGTCCCGCGACCTGAGCGGGCAGTCCGGCGGCCAGCAATGCATTGCGTGCCAGGTTCATGCCTGCGGTTCCCGCGCCCAATACAGTGCCGATAACGACATCCTCGATGGATGCCGGATCGACACCAGATCGGCCCACTGAGTGGGAAATGGCGTGGCCGAGCAGGCTTGGGGATCGCGTCGCGTTGAACGCGCCCCGGTAGGCGCGACCGATACCCGTGCGAGCGGTGGATACGATGACTGCTTCTCTCATGATCTCCTCAATAGTTTTGCTTGTCTGTACGCGAAGTCTCAGACGGCACGTTCGAGCTGGTGGGCGACGTCCCAATAGCCAAAGGTGTTGCCGTGGACCGCTCCATAGTGTCGAAGTCGCTCGGCAATCTTTGCCAGACCGATCTCATGGGCCATGAACATTGGCCCGCCGCGCTGATGGGGGAAGCCGTAACCTGATGTCCATACAACGTCGATGTCTCCCGGGCGGTAGGCAATGCCCTCCTCCAGGATCTTCATGCCCTCGTTGATGAGGGGGTACAGCAACCTCTCGACAATTTCTTCTTCGGGGATGGCGTCGCGGCGCTGGACGCCATGAGTCCTTGCCAAGTCGGCAAAGATCTCCACGGCTTCCGGGTCCGCCTCAGCGCGCCGCCCCTCGTATCGGTAGTAGCCCTTGCCCGTTTTCTGGCCATGCCTTCCGATCGCGAACATGTGCTGGCATACGGCCCGATACCTCGGATCGGGCGGTAGCCCTCCGGCCTTGGCGTATTCGATAACAGTCTTCGCCCCGACGTCGATGCCCGCCATGTCGAGCATGCGGCATGGTCCCATCGCCAGTCCGAGCGCCTCGACGGCGCCATCGATCTGAGCCGGGCTTGCGCCTTCCAGAAGCAAAAACTCGGCCTCCCGCATGTAGACCTCCGCCATGCGATTGCCTATGAAGCCATAGCAGACGCCGGACACTACCGCAATCTTCCCGATGCGCTTTGCGATCGCCATCACTGTCGCCAGAACGTCTGGCGACGTTCGCGCACCCCGCACGACTTCAAGAAGCTTCATGATGTTCGCGGGGCTGAAGAAGTGCATCCCCGCGACGTCTTCCGGACGTCCAGTGGCCTCGGCCAGAACATCGACGTCGAGCGTCGAGGTGTTTGTAGCAATGATCGCGCCCCGTTTGCAGACTTGGCCCAGGCGCTTGCAGACTTCCTTCTTGAGCGCCAGACTCTCGAACACCGCCTCTATCACGAGATCGCAGTCACCCAATCGTGTGTCGTCGAGCGAGCCCGTGAGCAGCGACAGGCGTTGCGCCACCCCGTCGGCGGTCATCCGGCCTTTCGCGGCGGTGGCTTCATAGCTCGCGCGAATCCTGGCCAGTCCGCGATCTAGAGCCTCTTGGGTTGTTTCCACCAGTACGACCGGGATGCCGACATTGACGAAGTTCATCACAATGCCAGTGCCCATGGTTCCCGCCCCCAGAACGCCCACAGCGTTTATGGAGCGCACCTTTACGTCCTTGGGAATGTCGGGAATCCTCGTCGCCTCTCGCTCTGCGAAGAAGAGGTGTCGCAGGGCTCGCGACGGTACCGAACGCCGGCATTCATCGAACGCTTGGCGCTCGACTGCCTCGCCCACGGCATAGTCCTTGTTGACTGCGGCCAGCACGCATTGAACGATCGCTTCGGGCGCCGGAGTACCGCGAGCGCGCGGGTGGGTGAGGGCCAGTGCGTCCTTCCAATAGGAGGGTGGCATCCCGGTTGTGCCGGCTTGGCGATTGCGCGTGGGCACAGGGGTTGCATTCTGGTCGATCAACTGACGTACATACGCGAGCCCGCCCTCCTGCGGATCGCCTGGCACGATGGCATCAATCAGGCCGCACTCCAGAGACTGTTCGGCACTCATCGGCTCGCCGCTCAACATCATGTCCAGCGCCCGCTTCGCTCCGACAAGCCTCGGCAAGCGTTGCGTTCCCAGAGACCCCGGGAGCAACGCGAGCGTCACCTCGGGCAGGCCCAAACGCGTGCCAGGCTGCGCGATTCGCCAATGACACGCCAGCGCCAGTTCCAGCCCCCCTCCAAGCGCCGTGCCATGCAATGCCGCGACCACCGGCCGACGCTCCTCCTCAAGACGATCCAGGGTTCCGTTGTACGTAGAGGTTTCGAAATCTAGGTCGTCGAACGTGGAAAGATCTCCACCGGCGACGAAGGTGCGCCCCGCGCAACAAAGGACAAGCGCCCGGGGAGCCCGGTCCTGTGCGAACTGTTCGACGGCAGCGGCCAGTTCTTGAACCACGGCCTTGGACAGCGCGTTGACTGGCGGAGCGTCGATACTAATGACGGCAATGCCATCTTCGACGAGGTAGCTCACGGGTGACTTCATGATGTCATGACCTCTTCTCACGAGCGGGTCGGTGCTTTGCAAGTTCCAAGCGGCCGATCTGTGCCAGGTGCACCTCATCCGGTCCGTCGGCCAACCGCAGCAGGCGCGCTGTTGCATAGGCGGAGGCCAAGCCCAGATCGTTGTTGGTGCCGCCTCCGCCATGAACCTGTATCGCCCAGTCGATCACCTGGCAAGCCATCGCCGGCGCCGCCACCTTGATCATGGCGATTTCGGCTTTCGCAACCTTGTTGCCCACAGTGTCCATGCGGTGCGCCGCATTGAGGGTCAAAAGCCGAGCCTGCTCGATCAGAATGCGCGCTTGGGCGATTCGCTCAATGGTGACGCCCTGCTCAGCCACGGGCTTGCCAAAAGCGACGCGCGATAGGCCGCGCTGGCACATCCGCTCCAGCATGCGTTCCGCCAGGCCAACGAGTCGCATGCAGTGATGGATGCGCCCGGGCCCGAGTCTGCCCTGCGCGATCTCGAATCCGCGCCCTTCACCGAGCAACATGTTGGAAGCAGGCACTCGCACGTTGTCGAAAATGACCTCGGACGCGCGATCAGGCACGCCATAGAAGCCGAACACGGAGATCGGTCGTACGACCTTCACACCCGGCGTGTCCATCGGCACGAGGATCATGGACTGCTGGCGATGGCGGTCCGGATCGTTGGGCGCAGTCTTCCCCATAAAGATGGCGATCTTGCAACGCGGATCGGTGGCGTTCGTCGTGTACCACTTGTGGCCGTTGATCA
>Ga0306920_100007625_pt1 | contig 14258 bp, 10 predicted proteins | sample flu12Cox44000170_FD_204666 | JGI IMG/M metagenome (GOLD analysis project Ga0306920, IMG submission 204666) | Lab enrichment of tropical soil microbial communities from Luquillo Experimental Forest, Puerto Rico - flux4day.12C.oxic.44.000.170 (v2)... | ecosystem: Environmental > Terrestrial >...
TTCCCCAGACGAGAAGCGGGCCGCCGCCGCCGATGCGCGCCAATGGTACCTCAAGAGCGCAGCCGTCTGGACGGAGTGGAACCGGCGTGGAGCAGCTACACCAGAAAGCGAAGTCGAACGCCAGAAAATAGACCGGCTGCTCGCGGCCGGAGCATCGACACCTGGATCAACCGCAGCGACTGGAAGAACAATCGCGTCAAAGCAGATTTGCACGACTGCGGATTGATCGAAATCAACAACCTTTTGCGCTACTAGTCACTGGAGGTCATTCGGGTGGCCCAATCGAAAAAACTTCGTCTTTTGACGGCCACGCAAGTCGTTGAGGAGCAACAAAAAGGCGCCATCGTCCTCGATACGCGGCCAGCTCAGCAATTTGCGGCAGTTCATATTCGAGGAGCGATTCAGATTGGTCTGGTCGGACCTTTCTCAAGTTGGGCGGCGATGCTGCTAAAACCGAACCAGAAGCTTGTCGTGGTTGCCAATGATGAGTCAAGCGCCGAGGAAGCACAGGGTGCCTAACCGATTTGGGGATCTCTACCCGGAATCATGTTGTATGCCTCGCGAGGATTCAGCGAACGGCGAACCGAAAGCTCAAGGGAGGGTAGGGTGCGCTGTGCGCGCGGGGGAAGCAAGTTGCGGAACTGGATCAGGCGTTGGGGCAGTTGTTCGAGCGCAGCCAAGGTGTCCCGCAGCATGGCGCGCTGATTGAGCTTGCCTGGAGGTTGGTCCAGGGCCCACAGGGCTTCGCCATAATCGGCGTCCAATTCAAAGAGTTGTCGCAACAGCCGCTGTGGGATCTCGATCGGCGACAAGTCCATGCGATCGAGGGCGCGGAACAGAGCCAGCAGATCGAGGCGAGCCTTCTCGAGTCGGGCGCGCAGATCGGGAGGTAAGGCAAGCGTGGTAGGGCGCAGCCGCATAGCCGGTTCAGGATGCGACAGCGCGCGCGCGCCGGTCAAGCACCTCATGCGGCAGCCTGAGCGACGGGCAGGGGCAGCATGCGGAGTTGATCCAACATCGCCCAGCGCTGGTTCAACAGCAGCAGACGTAACGCCAACAAGCGTCGCGCCCCGGCTTCGCTCCAGCGCATCCCGGCTTGCCGCATGCGGGCATGCACCACCTGTTTGTGTGCGCTCTCTACCGCCCCACTGCCGATACCGTAACCCAGCCGCAGATACTCGTCATAGCGCATGCGGCAGGCATTGTCGCGATAGTAGTCGATCAACTCGGCCAGGCATTTCCTAGCTTCCTCACTGCGAGGTTGCAGGCGCTCCAGCCGCCGGATCACGGCTTGTACCTTGCCCGCCTTCAGGTCCTGGGCCAAGCGATGAATCCAGGCTTCCGCTCGCGAGGAGCCTTCGCCATACTGCAGACGGGCAAACGCCCAAGCCTTTTCCAGGGCGTGCCAGAAGTCGAGAATTTCGCAGCGGCGGGGAAACATCCAGGCCCGCTTCCAAATCCACTCCGCCCCGTCCCCCACGATGACCACCATCGTCTGCGCCCCCAGCCATCCCAATTCCTGCAGTTGCGCCCAAAGCTGGCTGAAAATAGCATCGGCGTTGCCCAAAGCACTCACCAAAACCCGCCGCACCAAGCAGTGCCGCCCCGGACTGGCTTCCACTCGCTCGTCCGCGCGTAACAAAACCGCCGTCTTGACCTCGCGAAACTGACCTTCTTCGACCGGCGGCAAGGCAGGCAGCGGGCCGCCGTCGTCCGGTTGGCGCCGTCGTCGCTGCCGGACTTGCATCCCCAGAGCGCAGCCATCCACGCCCACCACGACCACGTCCGCTGCTTCCTTGGCGGGCGAGTCCGGGCTGCGGTTGTCGCTGTGGTAGCGAGTGACTTCTTCCTGATAGTGCGCCGCCGCTTCCCCCAGCCGCTGCGTCACCCGCCACATCCCCATGGCACTGACTTTCACCCCCAGCAACAAGAACGCCAAGCGCGCCGCCAGCTCATAGGGCGCAATCACCGTCAGCAACACCAGCAGGCGCGCCAGCGACCCGCTGATCCGTCCCGCTTCTACTCCAAGATGATCCAGCAATGGCCTGCACTCGTAATGGCAGGGCGCACAGCGATACCGGGCTGCTGTCGTTCGCACTCTTCCCCAGCGCACGATCCACGATACCTTTGGCCGGTCGTGATACTTCATGGCTTGCTTGCAGTGCCGACATTGCGGCGCCTGGCTTTCGATCGTCCTCGCCTGCACCTGCACTTTCTCCTGCAGCGCCTGGAGCATCTGTGGCCGATAGTCTTGTTCTACCTCGCGCTCTAATTCCATGAAACGGGTAGCTCCCAGACTCAGCACCGGGTGCGACACCATGGCCGCAGCCGCCGCCTTCTCGGCTTTCTTACCGGTATGCGCTTGCACCATCGATGGGCTATGCGGAGATCGCCTAGCCCCTTCATAACCTCAACTCACTTTTGGTTCAGCAGGTTTTCGCCGGCGGGTATCTCACTTAACAACTACCGGCTCTTTAGAGACCTGATCCAGGAAGACAATTGTTGCTCCCCAAAAACGGTTAAGCACCCCATGCAGGTTCGCTGATTTCCGAAAACCTCCGCGCTTGCTAGAATCCGAAGGGAGCAGGTTCACCGTTCATCTGTCTGAGATGCAAGTGCTTGCTGCGCAGTGCAGCAGTGAAGGCAGCGCTCTCGCATCTTTCCGCGCTGCCGGGAATCTATTTCTATTTCTATGACCGACAACGTTCGAAATGTCATCATCATCGGCTCCGGATGTTCGGGGCTGACCGCCGCCATCTATGCTGCCCGTGCCAATCTCAGGCCGCTCGTCATTGACGGACATGAGCCCGGCGGACAACTCTCCCTGACCACCCTGGTCGAGAACTTTCCCGGGTTCCCGGACGGCGTCCAGGGACCTGAACTCATCGAGAATATGCGTAAGCAGGCAGCGCGTTTCGGGGCGGAGTTCAAAACCGGACACGTGGTCAGCGTTGATTTGAGCCAGAAGTCTGAGGGAGACGGCAGAATGCCGATGCAAGTAAATCTGGGCCGCGAGACGTTGCTGGCCCGCGGGCTGATCATCTCCAGCGGCGCGTCAGCCCGATGGCTGGGACTGCCGAATGAGAAGGCGTTGATCGGTCACGGCGTTTCCTCGTGCGCAACCTGCGACGGCTTTTTCTTTTCCGGCAAGGAGATCGCGGTCATCGGTGGTGGTGACTCCGCCATGGAAGAAGCCCTGTTCCTCACGCGATTTGCCACGAAGGTCACATTGATCCATCGCCGCAGCGAATTCCGCGCTTCCAAGATCATGCTGGATCGCGCCCGCCACCACGACAAGATCGAGTTCGTGACCGACACTGTTGTCGAAGACGTGTTCGACGTCAGCAAGCAGGAAGTCACCGGTTTGCGCCTGCGTAATTTGAAGACCGGCGAGCGGTGGGATTTCCCCACCAGCGCGATGTTTCTCGGAATCGGGCACACGCCGAATACCGGGTTTGTGGGCGATCAGTTGACACGGGATGGTGAGGGCTATATCGTGCCCACGGACGGACAAGTTTGCACTCGCGTTCCCGGGGTCTTCGTTTCCGGAGACGTGTCCGACCGACACTATCAGCAGGCGGTGACCGCGGCTGGCACCGGATGCATGGCGGCGCTGGAGGTCGAACAATATCTGGAAGGGATCGATAAATAGAGCCGTCCTCCGGCCATGACGCCGCACGGGGTCGTGGCAGGGATGCAGGCGATATCCTGATTGAGGTCTTCGGCCGAATCGAAAGATCTGTTAGACCGTTGGATTCAGACTTGCCTTCATGCCTAAACCATCCGATGCTGACGAATTCTATCGTGCTGAGCAGGCTGCGCATTTCGTTCTCGAGCGCATTGACCTGCGTCCACGCATTGCTCTGGTGCTCGGTTCCGGACTCGGAGGCTTTGCTGAAGAACTGGAGAGCGCCGTTCGCATTCCTTATACGGAGATCCCTTCTTTCCCGCTAAGTACTGCGGTGGGTCACGCCGGGACACTGGTCATCGGAACGGTTGCGGGCATCGCAGTCGTGGCCATGCAGGGGCGGGTACACCTCTATGAAGGCTACTCGGCGCAGCAGGTCGCCTTTCCGGTTCGGACTTTCGCCCGCATGGGAATAAAGGCACTGGTGCTTGCGAATGCCGCCGGCGGCATCAATCCTAGCTACGGTCGCGGCGCGCTGGTGGCGATCCGCGACCACATCAATTTGCAGAGTCAGAATCCCCTGGTCGGAGCCAATGATGATCGCTTCGGCCTTCGTTTTCCCGACATGACTGACACCTACAATCGACAGTTTCGCAAGTTCGTCCTCGACGAAGCGGAGCATCTGGGTGGCGATGTTTACGAAGGCACCTATGCTGCGATGCTGGGACCAAGCTACGAGACGCCGGCGGAAATTCGCTATCTGCGTACAATTGGTGCGGACCTTGTCGGCATGTCGACCGTGCCCGAGGTGATTGTGGCGCGCCACATGGGTCTGGAAGTGTTGGCCATTTCCTGTGTCACCAACCTGGCTGCCGGAAGGGATAGCGAGAAGATCAACCACGATGAAGTGCTGCAGACCGGCGTGCGCGTTCTCGGCAAGTTTCTGGCGCTGCTGCGCGCTGTTTTGCCCAAGATCGACGGCCATCTCGATCGTTCTACTGCGTAGCCCATCGCCTGCCGTCGCCCAGCGCCCATCCAGCGCTACACTGGAGCCGCATGTCATCTAGGTCTTATCTGATTGGCATTGGCGGGCCTTCGGGAGCGGGGAAGAGTTATCTCGCCTGCCACCTCGCCGAACGCCTGCGGGCACCGGTTCTGGCGCTCGACCACTATTATCGCGACCTCTCGCATCTGCCGCTGGAAGAGCGCGCGCGATCTAACTTCGACGATCCCTCGGCGCTGGAAGACAAGCTACTGGTTGAGCACATCAACCAGCTGCGCGAGGGAAAGACCGTACCGATTCCGACCTATGATTTTTCTGCCCATACTCGCACCCGCGAGACGCAGCCGTTTCAATCCGCACCGTTTGTAATCGTCGAGGGACTTTTTACCTTGCATTGGCTCGAGCTCCGCAGCCTTTTTGGCACACGGGTCTACGTGGACATGACGGACGACGTCTGCCTGCAACGCCGCCAGGAACGCGATGTACGGGAGCGCGGCCGTAACCCGGAGTCAGTGATAGAGCAATTCCGCACGACAGTCGCTCCCATGGCAGAGCGTTACGTGCGGCCGACGCGGGCGCATGCCCACGTGGTGGTCTTGGGCGCCGATCCCGTTGCTGCGGCAGTCGAGAGCGTGCTGGAGCATGTCCGGCAGAATATTCAAGAACCCGATATTCCGGGAGCTGGAATCCGTACCCGGCGATCGCTGTCCCCTTCCATGTCGTCCCGATGATGAGTGCCACGAACTTCCGTCGCTTCGCTGCCGTGCTGCTGCTTGGGATGTGCGTTATTCCTGTGTCGGCACAGACTGCCGGGCAAAATGAAAAAGCAGAAATCCCTCTGCCCACCAGCAAGACTTTGCCGGAGCCGGTTTTGGGCAAGCCGCAGCGTACAAACAGCTTGCCTGTCACGGCGGCGCTAAGCCCTGACGGTAAGTACTTGGCCCTGCTTAACAACGGCTTCGGTTCTGCTGAGTCAAATTATCGCCAGTCGATCGCGGTGCTTGACTTGACTGGCGATCAACTGCGCGATTTTCCGGATGCGCGCTTGGCGACGCACGCGCAGCAGACCTACTTCCTCGGACTTGCATGGAGCAGCGACGGCAAAGAACTGTATGCCTCCATGGCGTCGCTCACCGACCCGGGAGGCAAGAAGCCGGGCAACACAGGCAATGGCATCGCGGTCTATCGCTTCACCGATGGAGGGTTGACGCCCGGCCGCCTGCTGAAGCTTTCGCTGGTTCCGTTGACGGCGGGCAGAAAAAACACCTACGGCACGAAACGTGCTCCGGCAGGACAAACCGTACCTTATCCCGCTGGCCTGGCACTTGTGAAGCGTTCCAGTGGAGACGCGCTGTTGGTGGCCGAGAACCTGGCGGATGACGCTGTGCTGATCGATGCACGCGATGGAAAAGTCCTGCAGCGTTTCGAACTGGGACGGGGGAAAGTCGTACCGAACACTTTTCCCTATGCAGTCGTCGCACGCAGCGACGGCAGTCGAGCCTGGTGCGCGCTTTGGAATGGGTCGAGCGTGGCCGAACTCGATCTGAGTTCCGGCCGAGTTGTCCGTGAGATCGGGCTATTGCCACCCAAAGCAGGTACCGACGCGTCGTCGCATCCGACGGCATTGCTGCTCAGTCCCGATGAGCGGCGGCTGTACGTCACCCTCGCCAATCGCGACCGGGTCGCAGTGGTCGCTACGGCCGATGGCAAGGTAGAGCGCTATTTAGACGCCCGTTTGCCCGGACAAACCTTCGGAGGCAACTACCCCATAGCGCTGGCTCAGTCCGCCGATGGCAAGGCGCTGTACGTCGCTGACTCCAGCTCCGACGCGGTGGCGGTCTTCGATTTGCGCGAATCCCAGGGAATCCCGGCGCGAGCCAATTCTGACCGCGCAGCATATTTCATTCCAACGGAATGGTACCCGACCGCGCTGGCTGTCGGCGGAGCAGACTTGTTTGTAGCCACCGGAAAGGGAATCGGCACCGGTCCGAATTCCGGCACTGAGACAGTTCCGTTGCGCGGCACTAAGCCCCGCCATCCCTACATTGCGTCGCTGGTTCGCGGCTCGCTGGCACGAGTGAACCTGCAGGCAGCCGAAGGCGAGCGCGAGGGGCTGACGGCAGAAGCGGTGCGCAGCAATCGCCTGGAGGGTCGAACCAATCAGATCGCTTTCGCGCGCGGAAACAATCCGATTCGTCACGTGATTTACATCATTAAGGAAAACCGGACCTACGATCAGGTGTTTGGCGACATCAAGGACGCGAATGGGGATCCGTCGCTGGTGATGTATGGCGATGACATCACGCCCAACCAGCACAAGCTCGCTCGCCAGTTCGGGGTGCTCGACAATTTTTACGACAGCGGTGAGGTCTCCGGCGACGGACACCCGTGGTCTATGGCGGCTATTACCACGGACTACAACGAGAAGACCTGGCCCATCGCCTACCGCGGAGAGGAGCGCAAATACGATTCCGAGGGTGCCATTGGCGACGTCCTGCCGTTCACCGAGGGCATCCCTGACGTGAACGAACCGGCGACTGGATACCTGTTCGACAATCTCGCGAAGCACAAGGTCAGCTATCGCCATTACGGGGAGTACATCGAAACCCATTGGTGTGGGGACCTGGAGCAGAATTACACTCCCGCCACAACCGGTGCTTCCACTGGCCAGGCACTCCAGTGTGAACGCGCCGACATTCAGCCCGGGGAGGAATTGCCTCCGCGGATGGGAGGCGGCAAGAGTCCGTACCGGTACGTGATTCCCCTGATGGCCTACAACATCGCAGTGAAGTCCGACCTGCGCGACCATTTCGATCCGAACTATCCTGATTTCAAACTTGAATATCCTGACCAGTTGCGGGTCGACGAATTCCTTCGCGAGTTTGACGGGTTTGTCGCGGCCCGCCGGAACGGCAAGGGAGAACCGCTGCCCAGCTTTGCGCTGGTGCGCCTGCCCAACGACCATACCGCCGGAACCAAGGCTGGTTCGCCAACGCCGAACGCGTGCGTGGCGGACAATGATCTGGCTGTCGGCCGCGTCGTCGAGGCCGTTTCCAATAGCCCGTACTGGGACGATACGGCAATTTTCGTGCTCGAGGATGACGCCCAGGATGGCGCCGACCACGTGGATGCTCATCGCAGCATCGCATTGGTTGTGAGCAAGTACTCGCCGCGTTCGCCACAGCCGTTCGTGGATCACAATTTCTACACCACCGTGAACATGATCCACACCATGGAGACCCTGCTCGGATTGCCTCCGATGAACAACAATGACGCGCATGCGGCCGTAATGGCTCCACTCTTCAGCGGACTGGGCGACCAGCCGGGTTTTCAGGCCGACTATCGCAACCGAGAGAACGGCATGATTTATCAGGCCAATGCTAAGAACTCTCCCCGCGCGAAAGAGTCGGCAACGCTCGATTTCTCAGTGGCCGACGCCGCCGATACCGAAGTGCTGAATGCGATACTATGGCGGGCTGCCAAGGGTGAGCGGCCCATGCCGGAGCCGCGCCACTCGGTGTTTCCCGTCTTGCGGGGAGAAAGATAGCAGCTTGTTTTTTGACCGTCGGTCTTGTTGGCGAGTAAGCTTCCTCGTTTGTCTGGAGGGACTTCTCCCTCCCCAAGTTGTTGATTCAGGACGATCAGACTGCGGTCGGCACATCGAAATGCGGATCTTCGTGACCATCTTGGGTGATAGCGCAGAAGGCTTCTGCAGTAGAATATAGAGCTGAGGTCGGGGAAAACCGCCATAAGCGACGACGACAAACCTAACGGGTCGGGCACGGGCCCAGATCAGCCGAGAGACGCTGTTTCCTCTGCAACAGGGGGTGGCCAGCCTGCCGACCGAGCCACAAACGCGGGCGAGCAGGAGCTGGAGGCGCATTCATTCGCCGCCTCGCCGCCAGCCTTCCTGGCTCAGGCGAGGACCGGCGAATTACTTGAGGCGGCGATTCGACGGCACATTCGCTACACCCTGGTCCGGACCACGGCCGATTTGAAGCCGGTGGATTATCTGAAGCCGGTGTCGCTGGCCATACGTGACCGCATCGTTGACCGGATGCTCGAAACCGGCCTGCGTTTTCGCCATGCCAAGCATCTGTACTACCTCTCCATGGAATTTCTCATGGGGCGTTCGCTCGGCGATAACCTCTCCAACTTGCGGATCGAAGAACTATGCCGCGAAGTCCTGGCGCGATTTGGCGATGGCGTCAGCCTCGACGAAGTGCTCGACAGCGAATCGGATGCCGGACTTGGCAATGGTGGCCTGGGACGTCTGGCCGCATGCTTCCTGGAGTCGCTGGCCACACTCGGCATGCCCGGCTACGGCTATGGCATCGACTACGAATACGGTCTGTTCAAGCAGGAGATCGTCAACGGCTTCCAACGCGAAAAGCCAGACCGGTGGAAAGCGAACGGAACGCCCTTTCAGATCGGGCATCCCGAAGAGGCCATCAGTATTCCCATGTACGGTCGCATGGACTCGCAACGTGATGCCGATGGGAACCTCAAGCAGACGTGGATCAATTACAAAGTCGTTCTCGGCATTCCTACAGATATGCCCATCGTTGGCTACCTCGGCCAGACGGTGAACTGGTTGCGCCTGTTCACGGCGCGCGCCTCAGAAGAATTCGACATCGAGATCTTTAATCGGGGCGACTACATCCGCGCGGTGGAACAGAAGATCGGGAGCGAGAATATTTCGCGCGTGCTCTATCCTTCCGACTCTGCCATGGCTGGTAAGGAGCTTCGCCTGGTGCAGGAGTACTTCCTGGTCGCCTGCGCTGTTGGCGACGTCATGCGCCGCTTCCGCCAGCAGTATGACGACATTGAACTGCTGCCCGCCAGGGCCGCCATCCAGATGAACGACACGCATCCCAGTCTTGCTGTAGCAGAACTGATGCGTGTTCTTCTCGATCAGTATGGGTTGCCAATGGACAAGGCCTGGGATATTACCCGCAATACATTGGCCTACACCAACCATACCCTCCTGCCCGAGGCGCTGGAGAAGTGGTCGGTTCCGCTGATGGAAAAAGTCCTGCCCCGGCACATTCAGATCATCTTCAGCATCAACCACCAATTCCTGCGCGACATGCAGCAGTACTCGTTCCTCGACGGCGAGAAGCTTCGCAAGATGTCGATCGTAGAAGAAGGCTACGAGAAGCAAGTGCGCATGGCGCATCTATGCATCGTCGGCAGCCATTCTGTCAACGGAGTGTCGGAGCTGCACAGCCAGCTGTTGGTGAAATCGCTGGTTCCTGAGTTCGCTCAGGTATGGCCGGAAAAATTCAATAACAAGACCAATGGTGTCGCTCCCCGGCGCTGGTTGATGAAGGCAAATCCGGGACTCACTGACTTGATTAGCCAGACATTGGATGAGCAAAAGTGGATTACCGACCTGCGCCGCCTGCGTGATCTCGAACCATGGGCCGAAAATAAGGGATTTCGCGCTGCCTTCAAGGAAGTCAAGAGGCAGAACAAACTGAAGCTGGCGGATGCAATCCAAAACCAGACGGGCGTGGTTGTCGATCCCGAATCCATGTTTGATGTCCAGATCAAGCGCATTCACGAATACAAGCGCCAATTGCTCGCGGTGATGCACGTGATCCACGAATACCTGCGCCTCGTCGAGCATGGGGAGACCCCGTCCGCCGCCCGCACATTCGTGTTCGCGGGCAAGGCGGCGCCCGGGTATTGGGCGGCGAAACAGATAGTCAAGCTGATCCACAACGTCGCGGATGTGGTGAACAACGACGAACGCGTCAAGGACGCCATCAAAGTAACGTTCCTGCCGGACTATCGCGTGTCGCTGGCGGCGATGATTATCCCTGGCGCGGATCTGAGCGAGCAGATCTCTACTGCAGGTCTGGAAGCCTCGGGCACCGGCAACATGAAGCTGTCGATGAACGGAGCGCTCACCATCGGCACGTGGGATGGCGCCAACATTGAGATCGCAGAAGAGGTCGGACTCGACAATATCTTCATCTTCGGATTAAGGGCGGAAGAGATCCTCGAAATGCAGCAGGACGGCACATACAACCCGCGCGAGCGCTACGACAACGACCCGATGGTGAAGGAAGTTATGGACGCCCTCGCCTCGGACCGCTTCTGTCCCAATGAACACGGTCTTTTCCGTTGGATCTTCGACGAACTCGTGCATCGCGGCGACAAGTACTACCACATCGCAGACTTTCCCAGCTACGTAGAGATCCAGAAAAAGATTGCCGAAGAATATCTTCAGGACGAGGTTTGGTGCCGGAAGGCCGTTCTCAATGTGGCCCGGATCGGAAAGTTTTCAAGCGACCGCAGCATTCACGAATACGCGCGCGACATATGGCACATCGGACCGTACGAAAAGGCCAACCACGCTGCCAAACCGGGAGTGAAGCCGAACGCCGTGGTCGTGCCGCTGCCACCAGCGGTAAACGGAGAGGCGATTCCCGTGGCCGAGCTCACGCCGCAAGCGGAAACCAACACCGTCACTGAGTAGAATGGGTCGGGTCATGGGACGGGGCCGCCAGGATGATCGGCGCTTTTCTTACGCCAGGTCTCCGGTGGCCATGGATTCCTCAGCCGGTCCAGCTTCGTCCTGCGCCACTACTTCCTGCAGAGGATAGCCAAGGTCTTTCCAAGCGTGATAACCGCCCAGCAGAGGACGCACATTGCGTATGCCGTGCCGGCGAAGTTGCAGCGCCGCACGGGCGCTGGTGGCTTCGTTGGGTCAAGTGCAGAACAGCACGATCTCGCCATCTCGAGTGATTTCGCTGTGCCGTGTTTCCAGCTCCTCAGGCGAAATGCGCAGTGCTCCGGGAAGGGTGTGCGGGTCGGGCAGCAGGTCGAGTGGGTGACGAAGGTCGATGATCGTGAGCTTCTCCCCTGCGGCCAATTTGTCCTTCAGGTCCTGAGGCGTGATGCGAACCCCGGCCACTTGTTTTAGGAAACGGCGGCGCTCATTAAACTTGTAAATGACATATCCGCCGATCCCACCGATGACTGAAAGCAGCGTCAACGACCCGAATTGCGCCGCATCGTCAGCGATGCGATCGAGCTGTTTGCTGAACATGAGACCTAGCCCCGCAAACGAACTCGACCACAACAACGCACCCAGCCAGTCGAAAAGCAGGAACTGCGGTAGCCTGAAGCCGGCGGTTGCCGACAGTGCTGGAGCAGCCGTGTTCAAGCCGGGAACAAACTTACAGATCAACAGCGTCCGCAAGCCGAACTTGGTAAAAGTGGACTCCGTACGCCTCACGCAAGAGTCGGGTTCGAGTGCGATTTTGCACAGGAAGCCCAGTACAACCGACCCTTTGCGCTTGCCGAAAAAGTACCAGAAGGTATCGCTGAACAGCGAACCGGTCGCCGCAACCATTACCACAAGCAGGAAGTTCAACTGATGTTGCCCAGCCAGCGCGCCCGCCGCTAGCAGCAGGGGCGCGGCCGGGATTGGTAGTCCCGCCTGTTCGGCCAGTACCCAGAAAAACAGCAAGGAATAACCGTGATCGACAACGAACTGGACAAGCTCAGTCATGTATCAAGGGCGAGAAAGCTCGAAAACACTAAATCTAAGATGCACAAGACTTGCGAAAGATTCCGCCGGTTGGTGTGGAGCAGTCAGTTTCATCGAACTCGCGGTTTGCGCGGCCGTTCCGTAGGAGGTACTGCGGCCTGTCACTGGGCGCCCGCCGCGGCGGCATAGTCGGCTGCCGCCGCCACCGGCTTCCATTGATTACCCGTGTAGACCTTGGCGATCTTTCCATCCGCGCCAATGCAGCGTGTGTACGATCTGACCATCCTTTGGGTTGTAGGAGAAACCGAAAAAGTCCGCCGCCTTACGCACTTCTTCCGGAGACCCCGAAGCAAATTGCCAGTGCTGAAAATTGGGATCAACTGTGCCCACGTAGCGACTGCCGTAGGCGTGCAACACGGAAGGCTTATCGTATTGCGGATCGATGCTGATGCTTAGTAACTGCGCCTTCTCGAAGACTTGCGGGCGCTTCTGCAATTGCTGCAGGACCGCGCCAAAGTTGCTACTCATCAGGAGGCAGTAGTCGGGCATGGGACATCGGGTGTAGACAAAGGTGAGTAGTAGCGGCCGTCCCCGAAACCGATCCAGGCGAATGGTCTTACCGAACTGGTTGACGAAAACGAAGTCCGGGACATCGTCGCCGGGTTCAGGAAGACGCAGGTTCGACGTGCCGTCACCTTCTGTGTCGCTCCTTTTGATAAAGGAAATGTCCTGCAACTCGGCGTGGTCGCTTATCACCAACGTGGCGTGAATATGATCGCCAGGGCCGATCTTGCCGAAGATCCAGTCTTCGCCGCGGGCTACGACAAAGGGCATGGTCATGCCCCGCATGAGTCCAGGAATGTCTTGGTGCGCAACCGTAAGCTGGCGGCTTCCCGGATCGACAGCCACTACGCGCCCCTGTAATTCGCACTTCTTGCCCGCAGTTTTCCTGGCGCAGGCCGCGGCAGCCAGTAACAACGCTAGACATAGGCAGGCGAGTCCAAGTCCACGTGGTCGACTTACCCTTACAGCACGGCTCCCAGTCAAAAACATGCCATAACGATTCTAAGTGAGTCTGTGCAGTAACCGTCAGGGGCGATTGAGGAATGCCCGCCTGCACTAGTTGCGGGTGTCGCTACAACGCTCGCTGGATCTGCCAACGTCGCCGCATATCGCCTCCGGGGCGCGCCGTCCGGCAAGCATGGCGCCATTCAACGATGCCGCACCGCAATGGTCCCCGCAATAGCACAGACCTGGCTGCACTCGCACTCCAGACATGGCCACACCGCCGTGCTCGAGTGACTGATCGAGCAGCGCGTGCTCAATGTGACAGGAACGCAGATACTCCCAGCTGTTCGACTGCACACCAAACCAGTGCAGCAGTTGCTCGCGCACATCGCGGATGAGATGGTCATCGCTGAGAGGTGCATGCAGTACGGTGACCGACACCAAATGACCGCCGCGGGGTGCGTAACCAGGCGCGACTACGCTGGGAACGCACAAATTGTTGATGGGACCTTCGCCGTCACCGTTAAGCACCAGGTAGCGGTCTCCGATGGGTGCATCGGCGGCTGCGAAGTATTTGCAAAGTACGCCATGCATAGTGGTGCGGATACCCGCCTGCGGCAGAAGACGCGCGGTGTGAACCCGGTCGCATGCTACCACGACCGCCCCGGCAAATCGCTCCTCGCCGCTCTCCAGACGTACTCCACGCATTCTAGCCCGACTTTGACAACTGGGCCTCAATTCTTCGGTAAGCTGTTGATTTTACGTCCGAGGCTTCAAAAGGTCTTCACTACAATTTCCCCTCCTTATGCGACGGTTTCCTCCCGCTGGGAGACTATTCTCGGGGATGGTTGGGACGGCAACTGTAGGTGCAACTGGTGGAGCAGCATTTGGTGATCCTTCTCCGGTTGGGTGTATCGGGAGAGAATCAGCAGCCGCCCATCGGTCGTGGGCACCCACACATCCACCATTTGGATCGCGGACATTTTCTCCAGCACCGTTCGAGGAGTCAGTCCCGGCGCCAGAGTCCGCAAGCGCTGCCCCAAGGTTATGTACAAACAATAGGCCAAGAAGGATACGAAGATGTGCGCTTCGATGCGCGAGTCCTTCTGGTGATA
>Ga0306920_100007626_pt1 | contig 14258 bp, 14 predicted proteins | sample flu12Cox44000170_FD_204666 | JGI IMG/M metagenome (GOLD analysis project Ga0306920, IMG submission 204666) | Lab enrichment of tropical soil microbial communities from Luquillo Experimental Forest, Puerto Rico - flux4day.12C.oxic.44.000.170 (v2)... | ecosystem: Environmental > Terrestrial >...
CATCAAGTAAATTCGTCCGCGCGGACTGTCGTTTTCATCCCCCAGCTCCACATAGGTGGGACAGGCAGATGTACACAAACCGCAATGAACGCAATCCAGGAACAGCTCGTAATCGATGTTGGCGTCCTTGGTCGGGACTACCGGCAGGGAGGTCCGTGGCAGAACGGCGGTGCTTTCCATGATGGAATATTATCAAATTCCACCTACAAAGCGCCCCGGATTGAACAGGTTGCGAGGATCCAGCTTGTTCTTGATTTCACGCATCAAGGCGGCATCGGCACGCGGCGGCCCCCAGACGTCCAGCGACGATTTCCAGGCGGGCGGGCAGTCTAAAACGACAACCGATCCCTGAAATGGGATTGCCAGGGCACGCAAGGTGTGCAGCAGTTCGGCGGCACGCTCTTTCGTCAGGCCGTGACAGTGGCCGACGATGATGCCGTTGCCGGCATGAGCCTGGAGCATCGGCGGCTCCGGCAAACCATCCACGTCACTGCAAAACGCAGCAGTCCCGCTGGAGAGGATGTTGGCTTTGAAGGTCAAATGAGAGCCCGCGCCAGCAAGCGAAAGAGGAAAATCGGTGAGGGCCTGCCAGAGAGTCGCAGCCGTGCGACCCAGACGAGCATCCAGAATGCACTTACTCTTAACTTCTCGAACGAGCTGCTGCACTTGCCATTCCAGGTCCTGGGCATTGCTTTCGAAACCAACAAGCAACGTCCAGGGAGCATCCAGCGCCGGCAACCTGGCATCTGAGAGTATCTTTTTCGCGGCAGGCGGATTAAGCAACTCCAGGCACACGGGCCGCGTTCGTGTCTGGTGCAACAGATCCAGCACCGGCGTCAGTTGTTCTTTATCGAAACCAAGGACGATCAGAGCGTTCTCCTCCGTCAATGGACGAAGCTTCAGGGTTACCTGGGTCATGATCCCCAAGGTGCCCAGTGCTCCGATATAGAGCTTGCACAGGTCGTAGCCGGCAACGTTCTTGACGACCCGGCCGCCAGCCTTGATCTGGTGCCCTTCATCGTTGACCGCACTGATTCCCAGAACATAATCGCGCAGGGTGCCATAGCCGAAGCGGCGTGGTCCGCTGGCATTGGTCGATAGGATCCCGCCCAAGGTGGCACGCTCCGCGCAAGGCACGTCAATTGGCAGGCGTTGATTTTGTGGAGCGAGAATCGACTGCAACCGGGCGATGGTGATCCCTACCTGGACGGTGATGGTCATGTCGGGGGCAGGGTAATCGATGACCTGATCCAGAGCGCGGACATCCATCGCCAGGCCCGGTTTTGCTGGGGACCCGCCGATTCCAAGCATGGTCTGCCCACCCACCGGATATATGGCCTTGTTTTCCGCGGCGGCGGCACGGACTTGCTTGGCCAGTTCCGCCACCGACCCGGGTTGCCGTACCGGCATCGGGCCGAAGCCATCGATAAAACAGGAACCTTCGTCCATACGTCCAGTTTATGAAAAGTCGAAAGGGTTTTTTTCGGGAGGTCGGCGTCCTGATTTCTTGCCAGACGATGCTTCAGGAGGCGGTGGCGGGACGAAAAAATTGTCCGGCTCAGCCAGGACTTCCAAAGTAATCTCGTTTTCGGAAATCTTCGGATCGGCAAAAGGATTCCGTGACCCAACGGCCGCCAATGCCTGCCGTCTTTGTCCGCTGTCTCCATATGCGGAGCGCAGAATGATGATGGTTCCCGCAGGTAAGCATAGCCCCAGCAGGATTCCATAAATCACGTCTGGGTTGATGATCTCCTCGAGTCCCAGTTGGGCATGCAGGAAGCGCGCGGCAAAGACCAGGGGCAAGTAGCCAACCCAGATGGCCCCCGCAACGCGCGCCGCCCTGCTCTTGACCTGATGCCTTCCCAGCGGAAATGGACCCAGCACCAGCATCGAAAAACCGGCGGCGGCCATCAAGAATCCCAGAATGAAAAACATGAGAATTCCTTGGCGTAGGGTGCATTCGGGGTTTCGGGCGGATTATCCCGTCGTCTTTTTTCGATCAATTGTCTGGGCCCAAGACCGAACGCACTGCATTTCGCGAACTTCTCCCGAGGCAAATTGAAAAACAAATTTCCAGTGGCAGGCCAGCGCCGCCAGCACGGCCAGATGAAATAGCTCGTGGGGCCCGACCACGCCCGGAATGAGCATCGGCCAACCAAAGTATTCCAGCACGGCTCCGACAGTATATAAGACCGCTCCAAGGAGCAGCAGCCGGACAAAGGCAAATCCATAGCGCTGCCACAGGACTGCCGCGGACAGAATGCCGATCCAGCCCAATCCCAGAAAAAAGCTCAAACCGAGCCCTTCGTCCAGGCCGTCAAAGAAGATGGTTTTCAAGGTGATGCCCGTAATGGTGCAGGTCCAGATAAGGAGCAAGGGCCCCCAGCGCGCCCATCCCCGAAATAAGATGCCGTGCACCGGCGTGAAAGTTCCGGCAATGAGGACAAAAATCGCACTGTGATCCAGCCGCTCCATGACGGCACGTGCCGTCCCGCCGCGTTCCATCATGTGATAGACACCGCTCATCGCCAGCAGAAACACGCTGGCGAAGGCAAAAATGCCCAGAAAAACAAGCCGCGCCGTGTTGCCGCGACCCCGGCGAATCAGGAAAAAGCTCAAGACCAGGAACACCGGCGCAGCCAAAAGGTGCGTGAGCGCACTGACCGGATCATGAAAACCCGGCAAGGAGTAGAGATCGCCCCTGGCAAAAACCAGCATCCTCATTTCGTCGTTTATACGGGTTTTGCCCTGAAAACAAATCGGCAACTTCACTGTTCATTTGATTGATTTTTGAAGAGGAAGCCAGCTGCCAAGAAGGCATGTTTTTCCTGTGATATTTTGCCAACTTCGCGCCATTCGCTCAAATCCCTCAATTCCCCAAGCCCGCCAACCGATATTAACCATACCTGACGTAAGGCACTTATTTCGGAGGCCTCGTCGTGTCTGCGGCACGGGCATCCTGGTTTACCGATTTCTGGACCACCCTGGCAGCGGTTTCGGGGATTGGTTACCTGGCCACCGCTTACTCGGTTTCCCGCTGGCTAACCCGAACCTCCCGGCAGGAGCCTACTCGTCCGCCGGAAACTCCCGGTTTCATTTGCGAAGATCTGGAATGTCGCACGGAAGACGGCCTGCGTCTGGCCGGCTGGCTGGTCACCCCGCCCCAACCTCGAGCGACGATCGCTCTGTTTCATGGCTTACGGGGCCATCGGGGCGTGATGTGGAATCGCATTGCTTTCCTAGCCAACGCCGGCTACCGCTGTGTGGCTTTCGATCATCGAGGACACGGACAGAGCGCCGGTCGCTGGACCAGCTTTGGCTTTCATGAACGCCGGGATGTGGCCGCAGTCCTGGATCTCATCAACCGGCGTTGGCCAGGCCAAGCCCGCGCCGCCCTGGGCATCTCCATGGGCGCCGCGGCTCTTTGCTTCGCCTCCGGCCGCGCGAACGATTGGCATGCCATTGTCCTGGAGAGCATGTATCACGACCTCGCCAAAGCGTTCCAAACTCGGGTCGGTTCCAGTTACCCCGCCTGGTTCAGGCGTTTTAGTCGCGGGGTCGTCTGGATGACGGAGCGCCGGCTCGGTCTGCGCTTGGCGGAATTGGCGCCCATTCGGCACATCGGAAACCTTGCTCCCACGCCGGTGTTGCTCCTGACCGGCAGCGACGATCCATACGCTCCTCCGGAGGATGTACAGGAATTATTTGACAAATGCCTGGCGCCACGCGAACTTTCCCTGGTGTCCGGTGCTGGCCATGAAGATGTTTGCGAACAAGGTGGCCCACAATACCAGAAAATGATCCTTGATTTTCTCGAGCGCTGGCTGCCACCGTCGCTGACTCTTCGGGCTAGTTAGCAGACTTCCTCTTGTTCCGTCCACCTCTTTTGTTATAAACCCTTGTCCTGCCTGCGCCGATTTTCAAGGAGGATCGAGGGCATGCACATTCGCGTTCTGGACCTGGACGGCGCCATTCCCCGTCAAGAAACGCTGCTGAACCGGTTCCAACCATTTGTCCACGACCTCAGGACCTGGGGGCCGCGCATTCGCCTGGGCTGCCGTTTTCGCCGTTTTGCCAGATTCGAAAAATCGTTGACCGGAATCCTAGGAAATGAGGAGAAATCCGAACCGGTCCTCACCTTATATGGCTCGGGCGATTTCCATCACGTCAGCCTGGCCCTTCTGCGGCGGCAGCGATGTCCATTTAACCTCCTGGTCCTCGACAACCATCCCGATTGGATGCGGGCCATCCCGTTTTTGCATTGCGGCACCTGGCTGTACCACGCCGCGCGCTTGCCGCAGGTGCAGCAGATCTATCACGTCGGCGGCAACGTGGATTTTGACAATTCCTTCAGGCGGCTTGCTCCCTGGCCACTGCTTCGATCCGGCAGAGTAAGGGTCTTTCCTGCCAAGCGCTATTTCCGCCGCGGCCGCTGGTCCGGTGTTGCCAATGAACCGGTCCGGCAAAACATTTTCACTCCGGTGACTACTCACCGCCTCCAGGAGTTGTTTGACTCGCATCGGTCTCAACTGAAGAGCTGCCCGCTGTACATCTCGCTGGACAAAGATGTGATGCTGGCGGGAGATGCCACGGTGAATTGGGATTCAGGCCATCTGACTTTGCCGGAGGTGATAACTATTCTGCAATCGTTCATTGCGTTGGCCAATGGTAGTTTGCTGGGAATGGATGTTCTCGGTGATTGGTCCGCTGTACAAACCCGTGGCATTTTTCGACGCTATCTGCACTGGACGGAACACCCCAAACTGGCCATCGAACCGGCGGAGGCGAACCGGCTCAATGAACGTACAAACCTGGTCCTGTTGAATACGGTATTGCAGCTTCAGACCCAGGAAACCCGGCACCAGCCCTTGGTGGCGTAACAGTTCCTAAAGGCTTAGCACTTCCGCATCACTCCCACGAGCACGCCCAGGATTTTCGCATCCTTGGTCGAATCGACGATGATGGGATTCATCTTGCCGTTAGCCGGCTCCAAACGAATGTGGTCCTTTTCCTTGTAGAAGCGCTTGAGAGTTACCTCATTGTCGATCATGGCCACCACGCGGTCGCCGTTCTCGGCGGTTTCCTGTTTACGGATGACGACATAGTCGCCGTCGTCGATATGGCTATCGATCATGGATTGGCCGCGAACCTTGAGGACGAAGCGGTTGGGGCCGCCGAACAGTTCATTGAATTCCAGCCGTTCCTCGTTTTCGGACGCCTGGATGGGAGAACCTGCGGCCACCAGGCCAAGCATGGGCAGTCCGCTCGCTGCCGGCTTGTGGCCAATCAGCTGGATGGCTCGTGCCGAAAAGCCCTCGCGCTTGATCAATCCCTTCTTTTCCAAGGCCTTCAAATGGCACATAACCCCATTAGGGGATTTGATGTCAAAAGCCTCGCCAATCTCCCGAACCGTGGGTCCATAGCCGCGCGATTCGATCTTTTCCTGAATGAAGTCGTAGATTTCCCGCTGACGCTCCGTCAGTTGGCTGAAATTCGGCATGATGAAACCCCCTTCTGAAAAGGGTGAAAACTTGCCCGGTCCTCCAGGCGCACAAACATACTCTGAACCTTAGTATATTATACGTTCGTACACAAAGAAAGAGAACTTTTGCTGCCTGGGCAGATTTTGGTTATGTTAATTCTATCGGGCCCATTTAAGCCGGAAGTGACTAACCCCCAGGCGCATGTGGAAAGCAACCAGGCTTTGTTCAGCGAGGTGCTGGCAGCGTTGGTCGACCGCCGTGATCTGGCGGACGAACAAATGCGCGGCATGATGGAAGGATTGGTAAGTCGGGCATTTCAGGACGCCGAAGCAGCTGCGTTTTTGATCGCACTGCGCATGAAGGGTGAGACCGCAACGGAAATCGCCAGTGCCGCCAGTGTTCTCCGCCGACACATGATCCGCTGGGATCCGGGCAGGCCGGGCGTGCTGGACACTTGCGGAACCGGCGGCGACGGCAGTGCAACTTTCAATATCAGCACGGCGACGGCCTTCGTGGTTGCCGCCGCGGGAGTGCCAGTTGTCAAGCACGGCAATCGCGCGGTTTCCAGCAATAGTGGCAGCGCCGATGTGTTGGCCGAGTTGGGAGTGCCACTGGAAGGCGATCCGGTCCAGGCAAGACGATTCCTGGACCGGGCCGGTCTGGCTTTCTGCTTTGCGCCGCATTTTCATCCTGCCCTGAAGCACCTGGCCGGCCTTCGCCGGCGGCTGGGAGTGAGCACGTTATTCAACTGCCTGGGCCCGCTCGCCAATCCTGCGGGAGCCGCCTATCAACTTTTGGGTGTTGGCCGGCCGGAATTGCTGGATCTTCTGGCCGGCGCCTTGGCCCGCCTGGGAACCAGCCATACCCTGGTGGTGTGCAGCTGCGATGGCCTCGACGAGGTCAGCCTATCGGCCCCAACAATGGTTCGAGAGGTTCGCGCCCAGGAAATTACCGCGCGGACATGGACTTGTGCCGACTTTGGCCTGGAACCTTGCGCCCTGTGCGAGGTACGGGTGTCAGGGACACAAGCCAGCGCCCGAATGATCCGGGGAATACTGGAAGGAAAAGATGGTCCGGCTACCCGCCTGGTGTTGGCCAATGCAGCTGCCGCTCTCCTCGCCGCCGACCAAGTCCAATCACTTGAACAAGGCGTGGCGTGTGCCCACGAGGCGATTGTCTCCGGCCGGGCTCAAGCGGTGCTGGAAACGCTGGTTCGACCGCAATGTCACGGAGACTGAACATGCCTGAAAAAGTAATCATCATTTGCGACCCCGGCATTGATGGCGCTTTTGCGGTTGCCCTGGCCTTGCACGACCCGGACCTGGACGTCATAGCATTGGCCGCCAGCGCCGGCAACGTTCCCGCCGAGCAGGCCACCCAGAATGTCCATATCCTAGTAGAACAGATTGATCCGCCCCGCTGGCCCCGCCTCGGTGCTGCATTGGCAGTCGAGTATGAAGTAGACGGCACGCGATTGCACGGCGCCAAGGGCCTTGGCAACACTTCGTTTCCCTGTGCCCAGCTGCACCACCCGCATCCCAGCGATAAGCTGGTCGTCGATCTGGTCAAGCAGAATCCCAAAGAAGTAGCCGTCGTGTGCCTGGGACCGTTGACGGTCCTGGCACGGGCCCTGGATCGCGAGCCGGAACTGCCCGGCTTGATCAAGCGGCTCGTGTGTGTTGGCGGGGCCTGGCATGAAACAGGCAATGCCGGTCCAGTGAGCGAGTTTCATTTTTTCTGCGATCCCCTCGCTGCCCGCCAGGTCGTGCACGCGGGCATGAATTTGACTCTTATTCCTCTGGATGTATCGCGCAAAATTCTGTTTGCCCCGACCGACCTGTCAAGCCTTCCTGACCTGCCCTCCCGAACCGGCCAATTTCTCAGACACATCTTGCCTTTCGGCATCGCCGCCACGGCTAACTTGTATGGCATCGAAGGCTTTCACCTCAAAGATGTGCTCGGAATCGTCGGCGTGGCTCATCCCGAGGCTCTGCGCACCCGATCCGTGGCCGTGGATGTCGAGCTGCGCGGCGAGCTGACTCGCGGCATGAGCGTCGTCGACCAGCGACCCTGGCGAACTGCCACCCCCAATGTACACTTGGCGATGGAGGTAGATGCCCAGGCGGCCCGGGCCTACATGGACCGCGTCCTGCAACGGACCGGCTAATTCCCCTTGAATTATTTGCCGGCGTTTCTTAACGTGGCTGCCGTTCCAGGCGCCGTTCGCCGCTACGGAAGGCGGTGAATTCCGGAAGGCCCGCTTCCCGCCTCGAACCAGGCCCTATCCGGTCTGTTTTCCCGATCCTGCCAGGCTTGCGAGCAAGGATGCTTCTATGGCCCGATCCGGCCTCGTCCTCTTTTTCTGCGCCGGTTTGTTGTTGGTAATTTCCCAGCCCGGCCGCGCCATCGATCCTCTCAGCAGCGATGCCGATGCCGCCTTCAAAAGCTCCTTGCTCGTGCAGCGCGCCATGGAGCGCGCCGAATTTTCCCTGTTCCAGCAGCGGGACGCCAAAAAGGCGGTGCAGATTCTGGAGGACAATCTCGCTCGCATTAACGGCAATGCCGCCTATTTGCGTCTCCTTCGCGATGCCTACCGCGCTTACATTCAGGACCTGGGCATTGCCCGGCAACCTGAGCTGGCGGAAAAATATCAGCAACGCCTGGCCATTCTCGATCCCGATGCTCGTCCCAAGGGACCGGCAGGAAATCCGGATAAAGGTCTTGCCCAGGTTACCTCTTCTCCTTACCTATCCGAGCCGCAGGGAGGAAAGCCGGCCACCTTCCGTGCCAAAGTCGAAGAAGATCCATTCGATCTTGCCAATAAGAGGATAAATCCAGGCGGTCGCGACCAGGCCCAAAAACTGCTCGCTCAGGCCGAAGCTGAATTCGCCAAACGCCGCTACAAGGAGGCTTCCGCCCTTTACGAACAGGCCAGCAAGGCGGATCAGGCGAGCACCGCAGACAACAAGCAGCGCTGGGCCTATTGCAAGCTGAACACCGTCGTCGAACGTCTCAACCAGGGCAATCTCACCGGAACGGTTCTGCCGGGGCTAACGCGAAGTCAAATTGGCCATGGATATGTCGCCCGCTCTGGGCGATACCGGCAAATGGCTGCTGCGCGAAATCGACAAGCGCCGGCAACCGGTGCTCGCCGCGGTGGCTGCCGAGGTCGAAGCGCCAGCCGCCGTGCAGCATAAAGGCCGGACCAGGGAGGGCTGGCAACTCGCGGAAACCGTCCACTTCCGCATTTTCCACAACCAATCCAAAGAATATGTGGAAAAAGTCGCCGCCGTCGCCGAACGCACCCGCAAGGAAATGTATCGCAAGTGGTTCAATAGCGATGGCGCGGAGTGGAATCCGAAGTGCGACCTGTACCTGCATGCCAACGCCCAGGAATACACGCGTCTGACCAGCGTGCCGAGTCAATCACCCGGCCATTCGCGCTTTGAAAGCGAAGCCAGCGGCCGGATCATCGGTCGGCGCATGGACCTGCACTGCGATGTTCCCACGCTGCTGGATGCGGTTTTGACTCACGAAACAACGCACGTGGTTCTGGCCGGGCAGTTCGGACGCCACGCGGTGCCGCGCTGGGCCGACGAAGGCATGGCCGTCTTGACCGAGCCGAAGGAAAAGATCGATCAGCATCGCCGCAACTTGGCGCGCAGCCATCGCGAAGGGATGCTTTTCAACCTCAAGGACCTGATGAACATGCAGGACTATCCGCAGCCCCGCCAGATCGGCGCCTTCTATGCCCAGAGCGTTGTTCTGGTGGATTTCCTCACCCGGCTGCAAGGTCCGCAAGTATTCGCCGCCTTTCTCCGCGAAGGCCTGGACGGCGGTTATGAGCAAGCCCTGCGGAAGCATTACGGCTTGCGCGATTTCAATGAATTGCAGATGCGCTGGAACCAGCAAGTGGTGGCGGGATTGGGTTCCGGGGAGCCGGCGGTTGCCGGTAGGTAAGTTGCTTGTCGTTCGCGCCCGCGGGATGCTCTCCGAACGCTAAGCCGCAAGCGGCGGAATTATCGAATTCGCACCCGCACCACCGATCGTTTTCCCACGCGCACAATCAAACCATCCGGCACCGAAACGACGGCCTTCGGATCCGTGATCTTCTCCTTTTCCGGTCCGAAGGTGACGCCGCCGCCCTCCACGGCGCGGCGGGCTTCGTTATTGCTCTTGGCAAACTGAACCAGCACTAGGAGCTTGCAGATGCCGACGACTCCGATGTTCTCGCTTACGTTGATGTTCAGGTCGGCCGGCGAAATCCAGCGTTCCTCAATGTCGCTTGGGTCCTGTCTTTGAGAGAAACGTCGTTCCCATTCCGCTGCCGACTCACCAGCCGCTTGTTCTCCGTAGTAAAAGGCAACGATGTCCTTGCCCAGCCTCTCCTTCGCTTCCTTGGGATGCGTTTTTTCCGGATCGACCAGCCTGGCGATCTCGTCCGCCGAACGATCGGTTAGTAATTCGAACCATTCGCGCATGAGGGTATCCGGAATACTCATGACCTTGGCGAACATTTCATACGGTGGCTCGCCAACGCCGATGTAGTTGCCGAGGCTCTTGCCCATACGCTTCTCGCCGTCGAGGCCGCGCAGAATCGGCAGGGTCAGGCACACCTGCGGCTCCTGGCCGGCATCGCGCTGCAAATCGCGGCCTACCATCAGGCTGAAGAGTTGCTCGCTGCCACCCAGCTCGATGTCCGCCCTGATCTCGACGCTGTCGCGACCCTGCATCAGCGGATAGAGGCATTCGTGCAGAAAGATCGGCTCTGCCTTCTTGATGCGCTTGGTGAAATCATCGCGTTCCAGCATCCGCTGCATGGTAATCTGCCGAGTCAGGTCCATCACGTCGAGAAACGTGAACTTCTTGAACCAGTCGCCATTGTAGGTGACCTCAGTCTTGCTGATGTCGATGACCTTGCTGACCTGCTTGAGGTAATCGCGGGCGTTTGTTTCAACCTGTTCCTGGGTTAGCTTGGCTCGGGTTTGATCGCGGCCGGAAGGATCGCCGACCAGGGCCGTGTAGTTCCCGATGATCAAAACCGCCTGATGGCCCAGCTCCTGAAATATCCGCAATTTCCGCAAGGGAACGGTGTGCCCAAGGTGAACGTCGATCCCAGTGGGATCGATGCCGTACTTCACGCGCAGCGGCTTGCCCGTCTTGATAGTGCGTTCCAGCTTGGCGCGCAGCTCCGCCTCCGGCACAATGTGCTCCGCACCCCGCTTGATCAGGATGAGTTGTTCTTCGGCCGATTTCATGGAACATCCTTGTTTTGGTGAGCCGGAAATCAAATCGCGGATCGCCTGGATAACACGGACAAAGAACTTTTTCATAATTGATCCGTGTAATCCGTGGTGAAATAATAACAAATCAATGGAACATTTGAAACCGCCCTGCGGCTTCGAAGGCATTGCGGTGATGCTCGATGGTGGGTTCCTGGCGATCGGCCGGCCAGGAGACCGTCAGAACATCGAAGCGGGCGGCCTGTCCCAGGAGGCGTTTCTTCTGCAAAAAGTGCATGGCGGCGGCGGTCAACTTCTTCTGTTTGGCCTCGTCCACAGAAATCGCCGGCTTTTCCAGGTCCTCCGCTTCGGTGGAGCGCACTTCCGCGAACACGATGCAAGAACCATCCAGGGCTACCAGGTCCAATTCTCCCGTCGGACAGGAATAATTCCGGGCCACGATGCGGTATCCCAATTTCTTGAGGAATCTCTCGGCAGCCCGTTCCGACCGGTTGCCAAACCAGCGCCGCCACCACGGCTTGCCTGTTGCCGAGGACATGAGAAACCCGCCTTTGATCGCTGATGGAAACGTATTTCATTATTATCCAAAACTCCGTAGGATTGGAATATGTGCGGCATCGCCGGAATGGTGGATCTGGCCGGACGACGGACCGTCCCACAGGGCGTGGTCGAGCGCATGGCGTCCGCCATCATCCACCGCGGACCCGATGAGGACGGCTTCCTCCACCGCCCGGGACTGGCCTTCGCCTCCCGCCGGCTCAGCATCGTCGGCCTTGCCGACGGCCGGCAACCCATCTTCAACGAAGACAAAAGCGTCGCCGTCGTCTACAACGGCGAACTCTTCGATTACCTCGAATTGCGCCATGTCCTGGAAGGCCGTGGCCATCGCTTCGCCACTCATTGCGACACCGAATTGATTCCGCATCTTTGGGAAGATCACCAGGAGAGCATGTTCGAACACCTGCACGGGCAATTCGCCATTGCCCTGTGGGACGAGAAACGCCAGCAGGTGATTCTGGGCCGCGATCGCTTCGGCATCTGTCCGATCTACTGGACGCGAATTCGTGGCGAGCCGGGAGCGTCAGGGACCGGAGACGGCGAATGGCTTCTGTTTGCCTCCGAGATCAAGGCGTTGCTGGCATCCGGGTTGGTATCTGCCCGGCCCGATCCGCGCGGCATTGACCAGGTCTTCAATTTCTTTTCCCTGCCCGGCCCGAACACGTGTTTTCAGAACATTCAGCTTCTTCTGCCTGGACATTTCCTTCGCATCCCGCTTGGCACGGACCGGAACGGCCGGGGAACGGTTGAAAACTGCACGTACTGGCAGATCGATTTTCCGGATCGCGGTCAAGAGGAGCGCGGCCAGGATCCCAAGAAGCTTGTGGACCAGTTTCAGGACATTCTCATGGCCGCCGTCGATCGCCGTCTGCGGGCGGATGTTCCGGTTGTCTCCTACCTGTCCGGCGGCATCGATTCCAGCATTGTGGTGGCCCTGGCCTGTCACATTCGCAAGCAGCCGATTCCCACTTTCACCATCCGCATCATGGAACCCAGTCTGGATGAGACCGAGCAAGCCGCTCTGGTGTCGCGTCACATCGGCGCCCATCCCGTGGTAGTCAATGTTGGCGATCAGGAGGTGCTGGATACCTACCCGCGGCTAACTTGGGCGGCCGAGGGACCGGTGGTGGATACGTCCTGCACTGCACTTTTACTTTTGGCTCAGGCAGTACACGACCATGAATACAAGGTCGCATTGACCGGCGAGGGCTCGGATGAATGGTTGGCCGGCTATCCGTGGTACAAGATCGACCGCGCCCTGAGTTTTGTGGATTTCATACCTCGGTGGTCTTTGAGCCAGGTGCTGCGCCGCTTCCACCTGCGCCGCCTGGCCGCCTCTCCCGATTCTATTTCTTACCTGAAGCGCATCCAGGAAGCTTGTGGCGGGCATCACGCCTTCCTCAATGTCTATGGCCTAATGAGCCTGTCCCGGCTGCGGTTTTATAGTCAACAGATGCAGGAAACCCTGGCCGACCATGTGCCTTATGAATGCCTGGAGCCGGACCTGGAACGTGCTCGCCGCTGGCACCCCGTCAATCGCGCCCTCTACTGGGGGGCGCGCATTCACCTGGGCGGTCATCTCCTCACTCTCAAGGGCGACCGCATCTCCATGCACTCTTCCGTCGAGATGCGCTATCCTTTCCTGGACGACGAGGTCTTCGCCTTTTTGGCCAAACTGGATCCAAGCTGGAAGTTGCGCGGATTCAAGGACAAATACTTGCTTCGTCTCTTGGGCGAGCGCTGGCTACCGCGGCAAACGGCCTGGGCGCCCAAGGGCATGTTCCGGGCCCCGTTCAACACGTTTTTCGGCAAGGGCGTTCCCGCTTTTGTGGACCAACTCCTTAGTCCCGAATCGCTGCGCAAGACCGGCTATTTCGATGTTGAAGCCGTGCAGCACTGGCGCAGGGCCTTCTGGCGCCTGCGCAACGGCTCCCATCGCCGCACTTCCGTGGAGATGGGCCTGGTCGGCGTCGTCGCCACTCAACTCTGGCATCATATGTTCATCGACCACACACTTGGCGACGTGCCGGCTTCTCACGGAAACATTTCCTTCCAGCCGTTCCCCAACGGCGCCGCCGGCGCGCATATTGCGCGCGTACCGAGCAAACTGACAAAATGACAGTTTGCTCTGGTAAGGAACTTTTCGCCACTTGAATGGATGGGTTGTGGGGGACCAGGATCTCGCCATGCCAACCTAATCATCCTCCCGATCCTGTCGCGGCCGGCGCTGAATTCGGCCGGCATCGTCGTCTTCCCGCCTACGCCTTGGCGGCAGATCCTCTTCCGGTTCCTCCCGCCCGCGCCTTGGACGATCGTCCTCCTCGTCCAGCTCTTCCCTGCGGCGGCGCTGACGGCGGTACTGTCGGTCATATTCCCATCGTTCCTTGGCTTTTTGGAATTGTCGCCAAACCTTGTACTCCGGACTGCCAACCAGGGCAAGAATTCCAACGGCAATTAGGGCCATACCGAAAAAAAACGAGATGGCGCCTTGAATGTATTCCGTCACACTCGGTGGGAATCGGCCGGGAGCGCTGGCCCTCACTAAAAGTGCAACTAGCGGAATGAAATTCAACAGGCCGAAAATAATGGAGCCGACGCCGTTTGCTACTGTGCCTGGCGCGGTGCCGCGAACGCTCTGCACGCCCACAAATATAAATCCCGCCGCAAAAAGGCCCAGGAGAATGCTCAGGCATAGACCGACGCCGATGAACTCGGAAGTTCGATCCCTCTCGCCTGGACCGCCACCGCCGGTGTTGGCCGCCAGCAAGACCAGAAGGATCAAAATATTCACCACGATCAAGCCGCCGAACACGATCCAGGCAATGCCGGCGACAGTCACCTTGGTGGGAAACGGCGGCTCATTCGTGTCTGCATCATAACGTTGATTGATGTCGTCCCGCATGATCTGCCTCCTTCATTCCCATTTGCCGAATCCTATATGATAAGGAGAGAGAAAGCAAAACATTTACCAACT
>Ga0306920_100007628_pt1 | contig 14256 bp, 11 predicted proteins | sample flu12Cox44000170_FD_204666 | JGI IMG/M metagenome (GOLD analysis project Ga0306920, IMG submission 204666) | Lab enrichment of tropical soil microbial communities from Luquillo Experimental Forest, Puerto Rico - flux4day.12C.oxic.44.000.170 (v2)... | ecosystem: Environmental > Terrestrial >...
GATGGCAACAAAGCGCTTCTGATCGCAGCCATTCCAGTTCGGGAACGAGCTGCCTTCGATATGAATAGCGATGCTGCTGTGAGCCTCGCTGACCGAATAGGTCCCGAAGTAGGTGATGGTCCCGTCGGCCGTTGCCTTGTCCTCGTCCGGCGTGGACTGCCAAAGGGCACCGCTTGCGTGGTTGGCTCGGTCCGATCGCATTACGGTGATGATGTATCGCCCGCCAGCGTCAAAGAATGCGATGCCCAGAGGATGCTCGCCGTATCGCAGAACCTTGCTGCCGTCGGTCCGCCGCTGCTCCCATGCGACAAGCATCCATGTCCCGACGAGTTGCTCCATGAGGGATCGTCGCTGGTCCATGAGTGGCGGCGCCGCTGTGTCCTACCCGCAATTCCACATCAGTCCGATCGGCGTCCAGCTCCAGCACGGGCCAAAACTGCCGCCGTTGTAGCGTCCGCGGTAAAACCCGGGACGGCCGAAGTAGTGCCACTCGCCATTCCAATACATGGGAGAATAGTCCGGATCGCCTGTAACCGCTCCCTTCGGGCCAAACACCGGAACAGCGTTGTTGGGCGGTTGGTGATAGCCGGGCAGGAAGCCGTAACCATGCCAAATTCGCTTGTGAGCAGGCGCGCCCGACGTGACGGCCGGCAGCAGCGACAAGAGAATGATGATCGATACGGAAACTAAACGCGACATTGGCACACCATGACCGGGCTGCTCTTTGCGATGCGATTCAAATCAAGAAACGCGTCAATGTTGTCGAAGCGATGATGGCGTCAGCTATCAACCTTCAGTGCGGCAATAAAGGCTTCCTGCGGGATGTCGACCTTGCCGAACTGCCGCATCTTCTTCTTGCCTTCCTTCTGCTTCTCCAGGAGTTTGCGTTTGCGCGTGATGTCGCCGCCATAGCACTTTGCGGTGACGTCCTTGCGCAGCGCGCGCACGGTCTCGCGGGCGATCACCTTGCCGCCGATCGCCGCCTGGATCGGAATCTGGAACAGATGCGGCGGGATCAGCTCCTTCATCTTCTCCACCATGGCGCGGCCACGGCCTTCGGCGCGGGTGCGATGCACCAGCATCGACAGCGCGTCCACAGGCTCGCCATTGACCAGGATCTGCATCTTGACCAGATCGGCCGGCTTGTAGTCGGTGAGGTGATAGTCGAACGAGGCGTAACCCTTGGATACCGATTTCAGGCGGTCGTAGAAATCGAACACGACTTCGTTGAGCGGCAGGTCGTATTTCACCATGGCGCGGCTGCCGACATAGGTCAGCTCCTTCTGCGCGCCGCGCCGGTCCTGGCAGAGCTTTAGCACGCTGCCGAGATATTCGTCGGGGGTGAGGATCGTCGCCTCGATCCAGGGCTCCTGGATTTCGGCAATCTTGACTACGTCGGGCATGTCGACCGGATTGTGGATCTCGAGCTCGGTGCCGTCGGTCAGCTTCATCTTGTAGATCACCGACGGCGCGGTTGCGATCAGGTTGAGATCGAACTCGCGTGACAGCCGTTCCTGAATGATTTCCAGATGCAGCAGCCCGAGAAAGCCGCAGCGAAAGCCGAAGCCGAGCGCAGCGGACGTTTCCATCTCGAAGGAGAAGCTTGCATCGTTGAGCCGAAGCTTGCCCATGGCGGCGCGGAGCGACTCGAAATCGTCGGCATCGACCGGAAACAAGCCGCAGAACACCACGGGGATCGCCGGCTTGAATCCGGGCAGCATCTCGCTGACGGGCTTGCGATCGTCGGTGATGGTATCGCCGACGCGGGTGTCGGCGACCTCCTTGATCGCCGCAGTGATGAAGCCGATCTCGCCGGGGCCGAGCTCCTCGACCTGCTGCATTTTTGGCGTGAAGAAGCCGACGCGCTCGACGTCGTAGGCGGCATTGGTTCCCATCATGCGGATGCGCTGGCCTTTCTTCATCACGCCATCGACCACGCGGATCAAGACGACCACGCCTAGATAGACGTCGTACCAGCTGTCGACGAGCAGGGCCTTCAAGGTTGCATCCGGGTCGCCCTTCGGGGGTGGCAGGCGGGTGACAATCGCTTCCAGCACATCCTCCACGCCCTGGCCTGTCTTGGCCGAGATCGGAATCGCGTCGGACGCATCGATGCCGATCACGTCCTCGATCTGCTGCTTGACCTTGTCCGGCTCGGCTGCGGGCAGATCGACCTTGTTCAGAATCGGCACGATCTCGAGATTGTTGTCGATGGCCTGGTAGACGTTGGCGAGCGTCTGAGCTTCGACGCCCTGGCTGGCGTCGACCACCAGCAGCGCGCCCTCGCAGGCCGCGAGCGAGCGCGAGACTTCATAGGCGAAGTCGACATGGCCCGGCGTATCCATCAGATTGAAGATGTAGTCCTTGCCGTCCCTCGCCCGATAATTCAGCCGGACGGTCTGTGCCTTGATGGTGATGCCGCGCTCGCGCTCGATGTCCATGGAATCGAGCACCTGCTCCTTGCCGGCCATTTCGCGATCCGAAAGCCCGCCCGTCATCTGGATCAGGCGGTCGGCCAGCGTCGATTTGCCATGGTCGATATGGGCGACGATGGAGAAGTTTCGGATGTTGGAAATGGGGGTGGTCGTCATGGGCGGCGAGATAGCATCCAGGAATCGGTGCGGCAACTATATTGCAGTATTTTAAGGGCCTTTCTTCACGCCAAGCTGATTCCACTTGCGTCCAAAACGCGCTAACTGCATGAGCATGGCAACCGCATCTTTCTTGCCCGCAACTCTGCGCGCGCGCCGCCGCTTGAGCCTTCGCCGGCCGGCTGCGTGGCTGATGGAACGCGCCCGCAATCCAAAGACTGCCCTCTGGCTCGTGATCACCTTCGCCATCCTGCATGGCCTGATCTGGACGGATATCCTGATCAAGCTGAAGGCCGCGCAGGACGTCCATATGGACGTCGCGGAAGCGTTTGCGTGGGGCCAAAAATTCCAGCTCGGCTACGGCAAGCACCCGCCGCTGACGGGCTGGATCGCGGGGCTCTGGTTCCGCTTCTTCCCGGTCCTCGATTGGTCGACCTATGCGCTCGCGATGGCGACGCTCGCCGTCAGTCTGGTGATCTGCTGGCTGATTGCGCTGCGCGTGGTCGACTATCGCCGCGCTTTCTTCGTCGTGGTGATGCTCGCGCTCTATCCGATCTTCAATTTCAAGGGCTTCAAGTACAATCCGGACCTGTTGCAGCTCGTCACCCTGCCGCTCGTGGTGCTGGCCTATCTCAACGCCTTCGAGAAGCGCACGTGGCAATCAGGCATTTGGCTCGGCCTTGCCGGTGCTGCGGGGCTGATGACCAAATATTGGGTGCTGACCATGATCGGTGCCATTGGTCTGACCGCCCTGATCCATCCCGAGCGCCTGAAATTCCTGGCCTCGCCGGCGCCATGGGTTGCGATCGCAACGCTCGTTGTCGCGATGATCCCGCATCTGGTGTGGCTGAAGGAGGTCGACTTCCTGCCGCTGACCTATGCCGGCGATGTCTATGGCCTGGAGGATTTTGCGCGCAGCGCCAAGGTCGTGGTCGGTTATGTCGGCCACAATCTCGCGCTGCTCGCCTTGCCGGTGGCGCTCGCTGCGCTCGCCCTTGCGTGGCCGCCCCGCTGGATCGCGCGGGTCTGGTCGCGCGGCCCCAATGAGAGCGTGAATTTTTCGCAAGCGCTCAACATCTGGATGATCCAGCTCATCGTGGCGATCGGGCCGCCGATCGGCGGACTGATCTTCGAGGTCTATATGAAGACCGACTGGGGCATCTCGCTGTTCTTCCTAACGCCGCTTGCGCTGGTGGCAATACCGTCGCTGCGGCTGCGGGCGAAGGCCGTGGTCCGGCTGACGCTTATCTGGCTGGTGATCTCGCTTGCGACGCTTGCGGCCGCACCTCAAATCGCCATCGCCGTGATGGAGGACAATCCGAACAACGCCAACAGCTACGGCGCGCGAAGCCAGCTCGCGCGCGAGCTCACCGAAGCCTGGCATATGCGGTTCGGCACGCGCTGGGCCGTGGTGGCCGGCACGACCGAGATCGGCGAGCCCATGACGTTCTACAGCGTCGACCACCCGGCGCCGCTCACGCCGGGCGAAGTGTGGTCCTCGGGCCTGACGTCGCTTGAGGAGGCCAAGCGGCTGGGCTTCATCGGCATCTGTGACACCTCGGACGACCGGCTGCCGACCTGCGAAGCCTGGATGAAAGAGAACGTGCCGAACGCCGAGCAGCTGGTGATGACCACCCAGCGCTTCTTCAAGGGGCATCGGGGCCCGCCGACGGCGTGGAAGATCTATATTCAGCCGCCGGCGAAGTAGGGACGCTCACGTCCCCTCTTCGTTGAACTTGCTCTCGACGAGTTCGGTGATCGCCTTGATTGCGGCCTCGGCCTCAGGCCCGATGGCGGAGACCACGATCGTGGTGCCCGGCCCCGCCGACAGCATCATAAGCCCCATGATCGAGGTGCCGCCGACCGTTTCGCCGCCGCGCGTGACCCAGACTTCCGCGCTGAAGCGCTCGACTGTCTGGACGAATTTTGCGGAGGCGCGCGCGTGCAGGCCGCGCTTGTTGATGATCAGAAGTTCTTTGGAGACTGCGCCCGCGGGCACGCCAGGCCCGGGGATTTGTTCCGGTGCCGCATCGTCGTCAGTCATTTGCCAGCGAGCACACGGCTCGCGATGGTGACGTATTTGCGTCCGGCTTCCTGGGCCATCGCGATCGCATCGGGCAGCGAACGCTCTTCGCGGACTTTGGCGAGCTTGACCAGCATCGGAAGATTGATGCCTGCGAGCACCTCCACCTTCGGACGGCTCATGCAGGAGATCGCGAGGTTCGACGGCGTGCCGCCGAACATGTCGGTCAGGATGGCGACGCCGTCACCGGAGTCGACGCGATTGACCGCTTCAATGATGTCGCTTCGACACAGATCGGCATCGTCCTCGGCTCCGATCGTGACGGCTTCAATTTGTTTTTGCGGCCCCATGACGTGTTCGAGCGCTGCCCGGAACTCGTCGGCAAGGCGCCCATGGGTAACCAGTACAAGGCCAATCATCGGGAAACTCCTCGCGGGTGCCCATTTGGTGCACCGCACGAACGCGCCACTTTGACCATCCAGAGCCACCGCGCAAGAGGGGATGTTTGCGGTTCTCCCGTGTACTGACGGCAAAAAAGGGGAGCCGCGCCGGTCTATTCGGTCGCGATAGTGAGGTTGATATGGTTACCAATTCCCTTCTGGCAATGGTCCGATAAATTACCGGGACTTGAACTTTCAGTTGTCGTCAACGCGGCGACAACCAGTGGGAGGGGCGAAATCCCCCTCGCGACGGGAATTCGCGGTAACTTGACACCAGAAATGCTGATTTGAAGTGCCTCGGGTGGTGGCAAGCGTTCGGCATCGCTCGCGGCCAAATCGATCACCAGGCCCACCACCGCTTCGGAGACGTGGTCCAGACGGCGGATTCCAAGCCCCCGAATTTCGATAAGGCCGGCCAATTCCGCCACAGGCCGGACACACAATTCTCCGCCGACTGTGTCGAGACGGACACGGTCGTCACCCACCAGAGCGGCCGTGGGAAGCTGCCCGGAGCGCCCGGCCAGGATCAGATCGAACGCAAGCTGCGACTTGCCGGCCCCCGAGGGCCCGCGGATCAGGACCGCCCGTTCGCCCACCTTGACTGCGGAAGCGTGGATGCTCGCAGCCTCGCTCATAGCGCCGGCAGCCTCACCACGAAGCGCGCGCCGGCGACCGTCGGCTCGCCGTCCTCGCCAATCGGGCCGGTGCGGTTTTCTGCCCAGATGCGCCCGCCATGGGCCTCGATGATCTGCTTCGAGATCGAGAGCCCAAGCCCGGAGTTTTGCCCGAACCCTTGATGCGGCCGGTCGGTGTAGAAGCGTTCGAACACGCGCTCCAGCGCATCAGGCCGGATTCCCGGACCGTCGTCATCGACCATGACCTCGATATCCGCAGCCGCGCGCACGCGCCGGCAGAAGATGCGCACCTTGCCGCCGGCGTTGGAAAAGGACTGCGCGTTGGACAGCAGGTTGGAGATAACCTGGCCGAGGCGGGAATCATGGCCCGGCACCGAGAATGTGTCGGCCGCGCCACGGCCTTCGAAACGGACCTCGACGCCGACGTCGTGACCGAGTTTGGTTTCGTTGGCGACCGTCGTCAGCGTCGTCAGCAGGCGGCGCAGATCGACCGGCGCCATGTCCTGCCGCTGCAGCTCGGCATCAAGCCGGCTTGCATCGGAGATATCGGAGATCAGGCGGTCCAGCCGCTTGACGTCGTGTTCGATCACCGCGAGCAGGCGGGCGCGGCTGTTGTCATTGCGCGCCAGCGGCAGCGTCTCGACCGCCGAGCGCAGCGAGGTCAGCGGATTCTTCAGTTCATGGGCGACGTCGGCGGCGAACATCTCGATCGCCTCGATGCGGTTATAGAGCGCACCCGTCATGTCGCGGAGCGCGCCGGAGAGATGGCCGATCTCGTCGCGGCGGCGGGTGAAGTCGGGGATTTCCACGCGCGTCTTGATGCGGCGGCGGACACGCTCGGCGCTGTCGGCGAGCCGGCGCACCGGGCCGGCGATGGTGCTTGCGAGCAAGAGCGACAGCACGATCATGACCGCGGAGGCAACACCGCCCACCTTCAGAATGGCGAGCCGCTCGGCGGTGACCATCTGGTCGATATCGTCGCCCTGGGTTGACAGCATCAGCGCGCCGTGGATCGCGCGCGAGCGGAGCACCGGCACTGCGACGGAGACGATCACCTCGCCCCGCGAATTGACGCGTACCATGCTGCGCTTCTGGCCCTTCAGTGCGCCAGCCACTTCCTCATAGCCGGCGCCGTTCTCGATCTCTCTGTAGAGCGGCAGGTCGCCGCGGTTGAGCCAGGTGCGCGCGGCGATCATGGCGCGCTCGAAAATGTTGGGCTTTTCCTGCGCCGGCGCGGGCAGGTCGAAGCGCAGCACGTTTTCGAGCGTGCGGCTGTCCAGGAGCGACCCGCCGTTGGGATCGTAGATCCGCGCCCGCGTCTTGGTCGGCGAGATCAGCGTGCGCAGGACAGGGGCGACGCGCTCCGGGTTGATCGGGAAATCGAGCGGGGAATATTCGTCCGGACCTGCCAGCGTCTCGCCGGCCTTGAGATCGAGCAGCCGGTCGGGATCGATGGTGATGGCGTTGGTCTGCACCGTGGCGGAGGCCGCGATCGCGCCCGCGATGATCTCGGCCTGCACCAGAAGGCTCTGGGCGCGCGCGTCGATCAGGCCGGCGCGGAATTGTGACAGATAGAGGATGCTCGCCACCAGCGCCAAAAGCCCCGCGATATTCAGCGAGACGATGCGGCGCGTCAGGCTCGAGAAGGAGAGCGTGAACAGGAATTGGCCGGCACGGCTCAGCCAGTGCAGCGGCTTTTGCCAGCCTGGAAGCGGCGGAGTTTCGACAGCAGCGCCGTCCTGGACCACGGACGGCAGGCCGTCCTCGGCAGTCACACCCGGATCAGGCGGCGTTCGGTCAAGCAATGGCCTGTGCCCCGTCTACTTTCGCGGTCCCTCGCGATCGCCCTCAACGCTGGCCCGGCATCCTATCCCACCCCGATGCCGGCGTCAGCGAGGCTCTCGAATATCAGGCTTCCTTGAAACGATAGCCGACGCCGTAAAGCGTCTCGATCATCTCGAACTCGTCGTCCACGACCTTGAACTTCTTGCGCAGCCGCTTGATGTGGCTGTCAATGGTGCGGTCGTCAACATAGACCTGGTCATCGTAGGCCGCGTCCATCAGCGCATTGCGGCTCTTGACCACGCCCGGGCGGGTCGCCAGCGCCTGCAGGATCAAGAACTCCGTGACTGTGAGCGTCACCGGCTCGTTCTTCCAGGTGCAGGTGTGCCGCTCCGGATCCATGCGGAGCAGCCCGCGGTCGAGCGCCTTGGCGTCGTTCTCCTTGGGCACGGCGGTTGGATCCTTCGGCTGCGAACGGCGCAGCACTGCCTTGACGCGCTCGACCAGAAGCCGCTGCGAAAACGGCTTGCGGATGAAATCGTCGGCGCCCATTTTGAGGCCGAACAATTCGTCGATTTCCTCATCCTTGGAGGTCAGGAAGATCACCGGAAGATCGGATTTCTGCCTGAGCCGCCGGAGCGTCTCCATCCCGTCCATGCGAGGCATCTTGATATCGAGGATCGCAAGATCGGGTTGGGTGGTTCGGAAGCCGTCGAGCGCCGAGGCGCCGTCGGTGTAGGTCATGATGCGGTAACCTTCGGCTTCCAAAGCGATAGAAACGGAAGTGAGGATGTTGCGGTCGTCGTCGACCAAAGCGATTGTGGGCATGGGCCTGCTTTCAGTTAGTGGCTGAAACGGCGGGCAATCCAGTGATGCGCCGCATAAATTGGGCTTCGGAAGCGGTCACCGAGCAATGCAAGCTGGGCTGAAGTGTGACCGAGTTCCCAAAACGCGACGCTTTCTTGCGCAGCGCTTTGACCCCTCTGAGTCACCGTTTACCTGAAAAAAGGCCCTCATTGCAACAGGATGCCGAGGAATAAACGATGCAACCGACCCCGGATTTCGACGCGCCCCGGCTCGCCCGATCCCTGCTCCGCAGGAGCCGCCAGGGGGCTCTGGCGACCCTTATGGAGGGTCGCGGCGATCCCTATTGCTCGCTCGTCAATGTCGCAAGTTATGCCGATGGATCGCCCATTTTGCTGATCTCGCGGCTTGCCGTGCACACCAAAAATATCCTCGCCGACAGCCGCGTTTCGTTGATGCTGGATGAGCGGGCGGCCGGCGATCCACTGGAAGGGGCGCGGATCATGCTATCCGGGCATGCGCGCCAAGCAGACGGCGAGGAGCTGAAAATTGCCCGCCATCGGTATCTGAACGCCCACCCCGCCGCCGCGGCCTATGCGGATTTCAAGGACTTTTCCTTCTTCCGCATCCACCCCGAGGGAACCCATCTGGTGGCCGGTTTTGGCCGGATCACGGACCTCAAGCCGGAGCAATTCCTGACCGCGATCGACGACGCCGGGGCGTTGCTGGTGGCCGAGCAGGGCGCGATCGAGCACATGAATGCCGACCATCGCGACGCCATGAATCTCTATGCGACCAGGCTGCTCGGCGCCGACAGCGCCGACTGGCACTGCACCGGATGCGATGCTGATGGCATCGACTTGCAGGCTGGTTCAACCGTGCTGCGGCTGGATTTCCCTGACCGGGTCACGACGCCGGGCGATCTGCGCAAGGCTTTGGTGCGACTTGCGGACGCAGCCCGGGCGAAGGGATAGCCGATCTCCGGTGTTGAATGCATACGGGCGCCAAAGCGACCTAAGCGCTAGCATCCTGTGGGCGAGGGTTTCCCATGAAATTCGGCAATCAATTGGCGCTGGCGATATGTCTGGCGTTCGCCGCCAATGTCTCACTCGTCGCACCCTCGTCCGCAGGTCTCGGTGCGGACAGCGCCAGGATCAATGCGCTCGGCTCCGCCGGAAAATATTCGGAAGCGATCCCGCTTGCGGAGGCGATGCTGGCCAACATGGAAAAGGGCCCGCCATCGAAAGATCTTGCCGGCGCATTGAACAACCTCGCCCAGCTCTACGGCGAAGTCGGCCGCGACGCCGAGGCCGAGCCGATGTTCAAGCGCGCGCTGGCCATCATGGAGAAGGTGGTCGGCCTCGACTCCGTCGATATCGCGATCGAGCTCAACAATCTGGCCGCGCTCTATCAGCGGCAGCAGCGCTACGCCGAAGCCGAGCCGCTGTTCAAGCGGGCCTTAGCGCTCTCCGAACGATCGCTTCCGACCAATCATCCCGACATCGTCCGCGCGCTCAACAACCTCGCCACCAATTATGAGAAGCAGGACCGCCATGCCGAGTCCGAGGCGCTGACCCGGCGCGCGCTTGCGCTCTATGAGAAGGTAGCTCCGGAGAGTCCTACGGTTGCGACCCTGCTCAACAATCTCGGCCAGATCGTCAAAGCCGACGGGCGCCATAACGACGCCGAACCCGTCATCAAGCGCTCGCTTGCGATCCGCGAGAAGGTGCTGGGGCGCGACCACATCGACGTCGCGCGGTCGCTGAACAATCTCGCCGACCTCTATCAGCGCGAGAAGCGCTTTGCGGATGCCGAGCCGCTGTTTCAGCGCGCGCTTTCGATCCGCGAGCGAACGGTCGGCCCCGACCATCCGGACACCGTCACCTCGGTGAACAATCTTGCCTCGCTCGAACAGGCCGAAGGTCGCACCGCGGACGCGCTGGCGCTGGTGGAACGGACGATCGTCGCCGGGCGCACGCAAGCAGGCACTGCGCTTGCGGTGCTGTTCGACGCAGAGCAAAAGCATCTCATGCCGGCGGATAGGGCCCTGGACGAAGCGCTCGACGTGGCCCAGCGCGGCTCGCAATCCGCGGCTGCGTCCGCAGTCAACAAGCTCGCGGTGCGGCTCGCCGCGGGCAGCGACCGACTGGCCGAACTCGTGCGCAGGGATCAGGACCTTGCGAGCGAGGCGGACAGGCTGGACAAGGCGGTGATCGCGGCGTTCTCCAAGGCCGGATCGAACCACGACGAGCCGCGCGATCGGGCGCGGCTTGCGGCGATCGCCGTCGAGCGCGTCTCCTTGCAAAAGACTCTTGCAGTCGAGTTTCCCGATTACGCAGCGCTGTCGAATCCGCTGCCACTGAAAGCGAAGGAGATTCAGGCGCTGCTGACAGGCGATGAAGCATTCGTGCTGTTTTCGCTCGGCGAGAGCGGGAGCTTTGTCTTTGCGCTAACACGGGACAAGGTCGACTGGAAGCGGATCGCGCTCGGCACCGGCGCGCTGTCGCAAAAGGTTGCCTCCTTCCGGCGCGGGCTCAATGTCGGCAAGGCCGACGATGCATCCGGCAAGTCCGGGCTGTTCGATCTCACGCTCGCCAACGAGCTTTATGTGGCGCTGCTCGGTCCAGTCGAGGGGCTGGTGAAGGACAAGCGCAGCCTGCTGGTTGCTCCTTCGGGCGCGCTGACGGCTCTGCCGTTTCATCTCTTGGTGACCGAGAAGCCGGCCGCCGCGATTCCCGACAAGATCGCGGGCTATCGCGACGCCGCGTGGCTGTTGAAGCGTCAGGCTGTCTCCGTGCTGCCGTCGGTCTCGAGCCTGGAGGCGCTGCGTGCCTTTGCGCGCAACGACCAGGCGATCAAGCCGATGACCGGCTTTGGCGATCCCGTTTTCAATCCCTCCGGGGCCGGCGCCGAGACGCGGACCGCGTCGCGGAGTCTGGCGAATGAGGCCTACGCCGATTTCTGGCAAGGTGTCGGCGTCGATCGCGCCATGCTCGCGGATGCGTTGCCGCAGCTGCCCGATACCGCCGACGAATTGAAAGCCGTGGCAAAAGACCTGTCCGTTGCCGCCTCCGACGTCCACCTCGGCAGCGACGCCAGCGAGACCACGGTCAAGCGCGCTCCGCTCGCCGATTACCGCATCATCTATTTCGCCACCCACGGCCTGGTCGCAGGCGACATCAAGGGCGTGGCCGAACCGTCGCTCGCGCTCTCGATCCCGAAGCAGCCGAGCGCGCTTGACGATGGGCTGTTGACTGCAAGCGAGGTCGCGCAACTCAAACTCAACGCCGATTGGGTCGTGCTGTCCGCCTGCAACACCATCGCCGGCGACAAGCCGGGCGCGGAAGCGCTGTCTGGGCTGGCACGATCCTTCTATGCCGGGGCCCGGGCACTGCTGGTCACGCATTGGGCGGTCGATTCGGAAGCCGCCACGCGGCTCACGACGTCAACCTTCGACCTGCTCAAGGCCGAGCCCGGCATCGGCCGCGCCGAGGCGCTACGGCGTGCGATGCTGACCTATCTCAACGATACTTCCTTGCCGCGGAATGCCTATCCTGCGTTGTGGGGGCCGTTCGCCTTGATCGGCGAGGGCCGATCGCAAGCCGATTAAATCGATTTGTGCATCGCAATATGCCTATTGCGGCGTCGTACCGGTCCAGGTCATTGACCTATCAAATCACCAAATCCGCCGGATCGGCTTGGCAAGCCGGGCGTTCATCATTAATAGGTCGCCGGACCCCGGACGGACGCTTCCGGCCTATGCTGGAGTTCGACCGGATGGCTATAGTGGCGGCCGCCGCGAGAGGCGATGGCGACATTTTTCGCGCGGGTGGCGGTACGCGGGTTGAGGAGGGTTCTTCGTGGAGGAGACAGGCGTGAATAACGGTGCCTTCGGCGCCGACAAGTTCGGCTTAAAGAAACTCAAGGCCGTGCGCTGGAATTTCGGCGCGCCGCAGCTCTACGACTATTCGTTGCGGGCCGGCGAAGCCACGCTGTCGGCCGATGGCGCGCTGTGCGCGGACACCGGCATCTTCACGGGCCGCAGCCCGAAGGACAAGTTCACGGTTCGCGATGCGACTACCGACAAGACTATGTGGTGGGCCGGCAACCAGTCGATCACCGCGGAGCAGTTCGAGACGCTCTACAAGGATTTTCTCAAGCACGCCGAAGGCATGACCCTGTTCGCGCAGGATCTCTATGGCGGCGCCGATCCGCATCTGCGGATCAAGACGCGCGTCTTCACCGAACTCGCCTGGCATTCGCTGTTCATCCGCACGCTTTTGATCCGCCCCGAGCTGTCGGAGCTTGAAAGCTTCGTGCCAGAATTGACCATCATCGATCTGCCGAGCTTCCGCGCCGATCCAAAACGCCACGGCGTGCGCTCCGAGAACGTGGTCGCGACCGATTTCGCCCGCAAGATCGTCCTGATCGGCGGGTCTCATTATGCCGGCGAGATGAAAAAGAGCGTATTCACCACGCTGAACTATTATCTGCCGGAAAAAGGCGTGATGCCGATGCATTGCTCGGCAAATGTCGGCCCTGATGGCGACACTGCGATCTTCTTCGGCCTCTCCGGCACCGGCAAGACCACGCTCTCGGCCGACCCGAAGCGCACGTTAATCGGCGACGACGAGCATGGCTGGGGTTCGGACGGCATCTTCAACTTCGAGGGCGGTTGCTACGCCAAGTGCATCAAGCTGTCGCAGGAGGCGGAGCCGGAGATTTACGCGGCGAGCAAACGTTTCGGCGCGGTGCTGGAGAACGTGGTGCTCGACCCGCACAGCCGCCAGCCTGATTTCGACAACGGCTCGAAGACTGAAAACACCCGCTCGGCCTATCCGCTCGATTTCATTCCGAACGCCTCGCGCACGGGGCGCGCGCCGCATCCGAAGAATCTGGTGATGCTCGCGGCCGATGCCTTTGGCGTGCTGCCGCCGATAGCAAAGCTGACGCCAGCGCAGGCGATGTATCACTTCCTGTCCGGCTACACCGCAAAGGTCGCCGGCACCGAGCGCGGGCTGGGTGCGGAGCCGCAGCCGGAGTTTTCCACCTGCTTCGGCTCGCCGTTCCTGCCGCGCGATCCATCCGTCTACGGCAACCTGTTGCGCGAGCTGATCGCCAAGCACAATGTCGATTGCTGGCTGGTCAATACCGGCTGGACCGGCGGCAAATACGGCACCGGCCGCCGCATGCCGATCAAGGTCACCCGCGCGCTGCTGACCGCCGCGCTGAACGGCAGCTTGCGCAATGCTGGCTTCCGCACTGACCGCTATTTCGGCTTTGCCGTGCCGACTTCGCTTCCCGGCGTCGAACCGCACATCCTCGACCCGATCAAGACCTGGAAGGACAAGGCCGAGTTCGACAAGACTGCGCGTGCGCTGGTTGCCATGTTCCAGAAGAACTTTGCAAAGTTCGAGGCCAGCGTCGACGCCGACGTCCGCGCCGCCGCGCCCGAGGTGCGGCTGGCGGCGGAGTGACGCTCGCGCCGACACGGTGAAAATCGAAAGGGTGGCTCACGAGCCGCCCTTTTTTGTTCTCTGTTTTTCTGCCCCCGCCGCTTCGGCGCCGCCTTAATCTGCCATTAACCAGGTCCGTCCTGTAGTGACTGCGACAATCGACCGCACAGGAGCCCCGGATGTCAGACATCTACAGCGTTTTGCAGAATGCCTACGCGACGGCGCCGCTGACCTCGACGACCACCAAGTACACCCCTGTCGATCCGAAGAGCTATCAGGGCATCTGGAGCGGGACCTATTCCAACAACCAGAAGTTCGAGCTCACGATTTCCGACGTGAGCGGCTTTCGCGCGCTGGTCAAATACCAGAGCGGTTCGACCACGCAGTATCAGCAGGTCCTGATCGGCAACTCGTCGTTCCGGATCGGCGATACCAAATTCGTGCTGACCGGAAGCGGCAAGGCGCTGGTTGCCAACGCGGTGACCGATCCCACCACCGGCAACACCTCCCTCGTCCAGGGCAATG
>Ga0306920_100007630_pt1 | contig 14254 bp, 12 predicted proteins | sample flu12Cox44000170_FD_204666 | JGI IMG/M metagenome (GOLD analysis project Ga0306920, IMG submission 204666) | Lab enrichment of tropical soil microbial communities from Luquillo Experimental Forest, Puerto Rico - flux4day.12C.oxic.44.000.170 (v2)... | ecosystem: Environmental > Terrestrial >...
ATATACCTCGCGACCAACGCGACCTAGGACCGCGGACCTACCGTGCTTCGAACATAACGCGCAGCTCACGGAACGGTTGGCTCAGACCGTCGCGTCTGTCCAGCCGAACGCTTCTGTCGCGCTGCAGGTGGGTGACCCGGTCCAGCAGCTCGGCGAACGCAACCCAGATAATCAGCTTCCCCAGGGGCGCCCCGATGCAGTAATGCGGACCGAGCCCCAAGCCCAGGTTGCGGCGGTGGTGGGAGCGTTTCGAGCGTCGCAGCGGCCCGGGCTGGCCGGTGACCGGGCAGCGACGTTCCAATCTAGTCGTTGGCTCAAGCGCGCATAATCCCCAGATCTGCACGACCCTTGGCATAACCGGCGTCGAGCCGACACCGACGCAGAACGGCGGGTACGCGCGCGCCCTATGCCACGTCGGCAGTCACGTTATGTGATCAGGTTGCCTGCGATCTTCGCCGAGCTGTGCCGAATCGTCCACAGATAATTCAGCCGCTGGATGTTCAAATAGCGAGGGCGGTAACACAAACCAACCGATGCGAGGACTTCATTGACCCCCCAAATCGTCAGGGGGAGCAGGGATAGCGGTCCTGTTGAACAGGTCAAGCCAGCGCTCGGGACTGGCCAGGTGCTCGCGGAGCATCGATTCCAGCAATGCCGGTCGCTTTTTCCAGCGGTAGGTGTTGTTGTCGGGATCGTGATCGCCGGCCTCGCCTCCGCGAACGATGTACTCATCGGGAAGGCCCCATGCCTCTTCGCCGGTCAGCAAGCACACGTCGGCGGTGCCGAGCGGGTCCAGCACATATGACACGATCATCGGAGTCAGGCTGTACTGCCGGAAGACCGTCAGGCCGTCCGTAGTCCCCTTGACCTGGACCCTGGTGACCCGGAATGGGTCGGCCTGGTAGGCCATCAGGTCAGTGCCCTGGTCGACGACCGGCACGGCCATGAAGAGTTCGGCGCAGCGGGTCAGGGACAACTCGGTGGCCGCGATGGCAGCTCGTTCGACACGGAGGTTGTCTGCTCTCACGGGTTCCTCTCAGTTGGTTTCTGGCCGGAGCGGGATCAGGGTCTTGCTGCCCGGCTCGTTTTGCTGGCGGGTAAGCCGGACGTTCTCGGCGGTGAGGACGTTGACGATCCGGGCGAACGCCTCCATGGACGCCTTGAGCTGCCGGTTTTCCTCGCGAGCCTCGGCCAGTTTCTGCCGGGTGGCCTTGAGCTCGTCGCGGAGTTCCTGCTCGCTGGCAGGGACACGGCCTTGCGCCCGGGCGCGGGCGTAGAACTCGTCTTTCAGGTCGGTGTGCCGGTGGGTGAGCACGTGCCGTTTGACGTCGGCCTCGACCGCCAGCGACACGACGGTGAGCGCGCCGTCGGAGCGCAGGGGCGTTCCGGCGAGCAGCCGGTCCATCGCGGCATGGATCTGGTCGCGCTCGCGGTCGGTGGTCATGCTGGTTCCTCGTCGGTGATGCGATGCGGGTGCGGTCGTGCTTGTCGGCCAGTTCGTCCAGCGCGGTCGCGCGGCGGCGCAGCCGGTCGGCGACCGGCTGCGGGGTCAGGGCCGCGTCCGCCTGGCCGCGGAGGCGTTCAGCCTGCGCGCGGAGCTGCCGTGCGTGGCTGTCGGTGCGGGCGATGTTCGGGCAGGCGGCCTGGCAGCGGTCCAGGCTCGGCGTGCCCGCGGTGCCGTCTGCGGCGTTGCCTGGGGTTGCAAAGTGCGCGTGTCGGGTCGTAGTTGCAGGTCAGGTAGGCGTCGGCGTTCTCGAACACGGTCAGCGCGGGGTCGGACAGCAGGGCCTTGGCCTGGCGGGGCGTGGCGAGCATGCCGCCGAAGCGGTGGTGTTCCTCGCGGGCCGCGTGGATCAGGCGGCGGGCCGCCGGGCCGGAGACCCCTTCGCCGCGCTGCAGGGCGTCGTGGACCTCGCTGAGGTGCTCGGCGACCGCGCGGGCGGTCTCCAGGTCCAGGAGCTGGTGGATGCCGTCGCGCTGGCGTGAGCCGTAGCCTTGGCTGACTACCGTCCGCAGGTGCCCGTACTGGACCGCGAGGGCCACCAGGCCGCCCGGACGGCGGGCGATGTGCCAGGCCAGGGTGCGGCGGAACCGGGAAGTGCCGATGTGGCCGTGCGGGTCGGCCGGGATCGTGTCTTCCCGGCCGGGTCTGGCCGTTCGCTCGTTGACCCAGACGATGAGGTCCTCGATGCGGCCGCCCATTGTGGAGAACGCCAGCGACCGGCCGGGCCGGGTGCCGCGGTCGGTCGGGAACAGCAGCCCGGACGGGCCGGCGAGGCGTTCCAGGATGCGGATGGCGGTCATGACCTGCGGAACCGCGATCCAGGGTGCTTCGCGCGTCACGCCGGCGGACAGGTGGTTGCCGTCATCGTCGCGGGCGGTCTTGAACTGCCGGGCGCGGATGAGGTGCCGCCGGGCCTCCGAGGAACGCGCCTCAGTGCCGCCGGGGTCCGGGCAGCAGCCGGTTTCCAGGGCAAGGGCCTCGGTCGAGCGCATCCCGGTCAGGTAGGCGATCACCACGAAGCAGGCGGTGACCAGGTGCCGGGTCATCGACCCGGCCTGGCCGAACGCGATCGCGTCGGTCCATGGCTCGCCGTCGATCCTGCCCGTGACCGGGACGTCCAGCGGGCAGCCGCCGGGGTGCTGGGCCAGGTAGCGCCGCCAGTGTTCCTTGCGGAGTTCCCGCTGCACTGTTCGCGGATCGCAGTCGAGGACCGCCGCGATGTACTGGGTGGCGACGCCATGGCTGCCGGGGCCCCGGGTGGCGGGCTGGGCTGGCAGCGGCTTGCCGTGGGCTTGCAGGTCTTCGAGGTAGGCGGTCAGTGCCGGCGGGCGGGGGCCGTGCGGAAGCGGCTGGGCGAGGTGACGCTCGATGACCTGCCGCAGCCGGCGTTCTTCTTCGTGCGCGGCCAGGATGTCGGCCGCGAACTCTTCGGTGAACTTCAGGGCCCAGACCAGCAGCGGTCCCATCGTGGCCGGGCTGATCGGCTCGGTCGCGTTCTCCCCGGCGGCGGTCGCCGCGGGCAGGTAGTCGTCCAGCCCTTCGGAGTCCCAGGCAGGGGCCCCGATGCGGGCCTCGCCCGGCAGGTGGGGGCCGTAGGCGTGCAGCCGGGTCAGCGCCACCAGGTGGTTGATCGCGGTGTTCCGGGAGACCTTGCGGGTGCGGGCCAGGTAGATGCTGTAGTCGGTGAGCACCTGCGTGCTCGCCTGCGCCAGCCCGGTGATCCCCCGCCCGTCCAGCCAGGTCGCGAAGGTCCGCCAGTTCGTGACCGTCTGGTAGAGCCGCAGCGTGCTCAGCCGTGGCCGCATGGCCGCGCCCCGGAGGGCGAGCGCCCGGTCCGGGACCGGGAAGTTCAGCAGTGCCCAGGCCGCGAGCCGGAACTGCTCTCGCAGCCGGTCCGGGAACGTCGCCCAGTGCAGCCGGAGCTCGGCTGCCGATGGGTTGCTGCTGGTGAACGTGACCGGCCAGACCGGGTCGGCGAACCTCGGGATCAGGTGATGGCGGTTCTCCGGCATGGTCGCCGGGTCGATCACCAGGTCACCAGGCGCCGGGGCCGGCGGCGTCTCATCCCAGGCGGGCGTGGCCAGGGCGGTCACGCCGTCGCCGCCCTGGCTCGCTGCCCGGCGGCCGGGTACTCGTCCCAGGTGCGGCCGTCGAGCTGGCGTCCGCCGGCCTTCGGCGTCGGCCCCCCGACCTGCTTGAAGAAGAACGCGGCATCCTGGCTGGCGCAGCGGTCGCGGATGTCGCGGACCCAGGCCAGGTCCAGTGGCCTGCACCCGGGGCCGCTCTCGCCTCCGGCGATCACCCAGCCGATGCCGTCGAGGCTGAGGCTCGGGAGCGGGCCGAGCAGGGGCTCCAGGGACAGGAAGCGGACGGCGGCCGGGACCTGCCGGAGGCAGTCGGCCCGCCACGTGTAGTCGTCGTTCTCGATCGACGTGCCGAGCCAGACGTTCGGCGCAGGCCACGGCAGCGGAGCCCGGTCGGCCGCCGTCCCCAGGCCCAGGGCGCCGACGGCGGCACCGACCTGGGAGCAGAACGCGTCCGAGGCCAGGAGCGCCCGCATCCGGCGGGGCCGCTTGGTGAGCACCTGGTAGGTGTGCTGCGGGGTCACGGCCATCACGGCGAACACCGATGCGATGAAGGCGTCCGGGACGCGGGCGTGGAACAGGTCGCTCATCGAGTTGACGAACACCACCCGGGGCTTGCGCCACCGCAGCGGCTCCGGGACCGTGTCCTCGTGGACGGTGACGGCGAAGCCCGGCCCGCTGGTGCGGGGGTCTCCGTCGGCCTGGTACTTCTGCGATCCCATCGCCTTCAGCCGCTTGGCGAGGGTGAGCGCGTAGCACCGGTCGCAGCCGCTGGAGATGCGATCGCACCCGGTGACCGGGTTCCAGGTCGTTTCGGTCCACTCGATCTTCGAGGCGGTGCTCATGAGTCAAACCCCCTGCGCAGCAAGGCCTCGATGACGGCGCGGTCGGCTCCGCTGACCGCGTGCAGCGCGTCCGTCCACTCGGCTGGCGTGAACGCGCTGTCTTTCAGGTGGGCAAGCCGGCCGTGGTGCTCGCGCCAGTCGTGGTCCCAGGTCCTTGCGGGCAGTACCGCCCGCAGGGCGTCCAGGGCCTGGTGCAGGTAGGCCAGCCCTGGCAGGTGCCGCGGGGTGATCACCGCGTTCGGGCAGGCCAGGCAGAGCAGGAACGAGGCCCGGCAGGGCGAGCCGTGCGGGCTGAACGGGCTATGGGTGTAGTCCTCGCAGTTCGCCGTGGCGGTGTCGGCCTGGCTATCGTGGTCGTCGCGGCTGATCCTGGCCTCGGTCACGGCCCAGGCGTGCGCGAGGGCGTCCGCGACGCCGTCGGCGATCACCGGTGCGGCCTGCTCGCGGGCGGCCGGGTCGCGCAGCACGTAGACGCTGTCGTGGATGTCCTGGCTGTGCTGGGCCGGCTCGCGGCGGTGCAGGACCGTCACGGTGCGCCGCAGTCGGCGCATGTTCAGCTCCGTTGTTCCCGTGGTGATCTTCCATGTCCTGATCTCCGCGTCGGCGAAGCCGAGCCGGATCAGCTCCGTGCGGTCGGCGACCAGCAGCGGCGTGGTCACATGCGAGGCCAGCAGCCGGGTGGCCGGGGCGCCGTGGGCGGCCAGCAGGTCGCGGGCCGGGCTGGTGGCCTCGATCGCGCGGGTGATCAGCCGGCCCGGCGCGTTCGGCCCCCAGTCGGCCAGGTTGCGGGTCTCGTAGCGATGCGGAGCGTGACGGCGTCGTTTCTCCAGCTCGACCCGGTAGGTGACCGGGGCGCCGGAGGCGTCCGGCAGTACCTCCGGCACGGCCAGCTCGGAGACCGTGGTGGAGTTCCAGCCGTAGGAGATCACCATCAGCGCGGCCAGCGACACCGCTTCCGTCATGCTGAGGTAGAGCCGCTGCCAGGTGAACTCCGACCGGATACCGCCCAGCGCGGCTATGACCGGGCCGCGGATCTGCCGGGTGCCGTCCGCCTCGCGGATGTAGACGGGAACGTCCCCGGTGCGGGCCAGGTGGTCCAGGGCGTGGCCCAGCACCCAGTCCCGGGTGCCCTCACCGAACTGGCCGTCTCGCCAGGCATCCAGGTGACGGCGGTTATCGCTGATCCGCTGCCACGCGGCCCGGAAGCTTGCCGCCGCGGTCTGCCCGATCCCCTCGAACTGCTCCGGCGTGTAGGCGGACTCGGTCGCGGCCCGCTTGGCGACCCGCTTGAGCGTCGCCTCGCGGGTGTCGGCAGGGAGCCGGGAGTCCAGCTGCAGCAGGGCCCCGACCTTGCTGACCTGCCGGTCCCCCATCACGTTCGGTGCGCGGCTGACCCGCCACTGGTTCCAGGTCGCCGGGCTGATCTGGTCGACGTCGCCCGGCGGGGGCTCCAGCGCAGCCAGCCACCGGGCGAACGAGCCCAGCAGGCGCCATGCTTCCTGGCTGCTCGCGATCGACCGCCACGGACCTGTCGGCCCGGCTTGCCGGGCGAACAGCGCCGCGAGCGACCGCTGCAGCGCGGTCGGGACCGGCAGCCGGCTGAAGTCGTAGAGCGCCCGCTGGTCGCCCTTCTCGCTGACATGCACGACGATCACGCCGCCGCCGTCCAGTACCGCCGGGCGCTGGTGATCACCAGCTGGCAGTGCCGCCCTTGTCCCGCGTCCCCCGCTCACGCGACCACCCCGGGGTCCAGCGCGGTGTCCTGCACCCGGTCCGAGGCGGCGGCGATCCGGGTCAGCAGCTCGGCGACACCGGGATCGTCGTCCTCGGTCAGCAGCGAACGGACCTGCAGGTCCGACACGGGCGCGAGGTAGATGTCGCGGGTGGTCTGCTCGCTGGCATGACCTAGAAGGTCCTTGACCATCCGCCACGGGTCGCCGTAGAGCAGCCGGTAGTCCCGGCGCTCCTCCGCGGTCAGCCCGAACCGCTGGTCCATCGCGTGGTGCAGCACGACCAGCATGTGCAGGGCGAACGAATGCCGGCACATGTGCGGCGTGGCGAACGGCGGGCTGGCCACGACGCCGTCCAGCACCCGCGCGGACCGCTGCGACCCGGCCCGGAACACCGCCTCCCACGAGTGCTCGCCGAACGGGGTGCCGTCCTCGGACAGCCACAGCCACAACGGCTCCAGCCCGGCCTCGCCCCGCGTGAACAGCAGGCGCCGCTCGTCCGGGTCCAGCGAGTTCAGGCTGGCCTTCCCGGTCTGGCCGCGCCGGTTGGTCCAGTGCAACCCCCGCCGAGCCGGCCGGTCATCTTCGTGACCAGCCAGACCTCGCCCAAGTCGTCGTAGCGCCCGTCCGCCTGCGCCCGGCGGATCGCCGCCCGCCGGGTCGTGGCGCGGTACGCCTCGATGTCGCGCACCGCGGCCGCCGCGATGTAGAAGGTGCGGGGCCGCTTGCCCTTGGCGACCGCCGCGGCGAGCTGCGCGTCGAAGTACCGCTGGCTGCCGGCCAGCGCCGGCAGTTCGATAGTCAGCAGCGACCCGGCCTCGGTGCGCCGCAGGCCGCTGGAGAACAGCAGGTCAGCGAACGCGGCGTTGCGGTCGTCGTGCCGGCCCTGCCACGAGGCGTCCCGCCGTCCCTCGGCGGTGTAGCCGCGCAGGCCGACGTCCCGCCACAGCCGGTAAGCCCGCGGGGTCAGCCACTTCACGTTGGACGACCGGACGTCCCTCGCCCACGCCTGCGCGACCTCCACCAGGTCGCCGTGCCGGTCGCGCACCGTCTTGACCGTCACCGGGCTGGCGGCCACGTGTCCCTGGCGGGCCGCCCACTCATACAGCCGGCGCAGCGCGGCCAGCTCCCGGTTCCACTTCGCCCCGCTGACCCGGGCCATGTTGCGCGGCGAGCGACGGCGCCAGTCCTCGAAGTCCAGCAGGTCGTCGGCGGTCGCCGCGTCCCAGTTCTTCCCGCGCTGCCACAGGAAGTCGAAGAACACGCGATAGTCCGTGCTGTAAGACACCTTCGTCGTCTTCGCCAGGTGCGCGAACGACGACCGGCTGAAGAACCGCGTCAGACGAATGTCCACCCGGTACTCCGGATCGACCATGAACGGATCGCCTGGCTCCAGGCCGCACCTGTCCTCGCGCTCGACGAGGTCACGCCACTCGTTGAGAACCGGGTGCCCGCCCACCGGGATACCCAGCGCATCAGACACCCAGTGCACTGTCCACAGCTTGTCCAACTTTCACCTCGCGTGTCACAACACCGCCTGCGATAACACACAAAGTCAATAGGGAAGTCATCGCAGCCTTCCGACACCTTTCGTGCAGCCGGTCACCGGGTTCCACGTCGCGCCGGCCGACCCGTCGTCGCCGCGCGTCCACTCGATGCTCGTCGTGGTGCTCATGACCGCCCCGCCCGGCAGTCACGGAAAGTAGTCAAAGAAAGTGGCCGGAAGGGCTTGCGGCGAGGCTGGCTAGTGCAGGGAATCTCGGTCCATTCGATGCGGGATCGGTCGCCCATTTCAGGCATCTCCCGGGGGGTTGATGTGCGGTTCGGGGCGGGGGCGGTTCGTCTCGGGCCGCACAGATGTCAGGTGTGCGGGCCTGGCCTGAGCGCGCTGCCGGGTCAGCTGGTCGTTTTGGACGGTGAGGAGATTGACGACGCGGACGAAGGCCTCGACGGACTCCTTCAGCCCGCTGATCTCCTGCTGGGCATCGGCTAGCCGGTGCCTGGTCGTCTCAAGTTCCTGGCGGAGTTTGATCTCACTGTCCGGGATGTGTCCCTGAGGTGCTCGGCGACGGCGCGGGCGGTTTCCAGGTCGAGGAGCTCGTGGATCCCGCCGCGGGCACGGCCGCTGTAGGACTCGCTGACCACCGTCCGCATGTGGCCGTACTGGATGGCCAGCGCGACAAGACCGCCTGGCTGGCGGGCGATATGCCAGGCCAGTGTCCGCCGGAACCGGGAGACGGTCAGGGGACCGTGCGGATCGTCCGGGATCGTGGCGTCTCCGCCAGCCCGGAAGGTGCGGGCGTTGACCCAGGCGGCGAACTCCTCGATCCGGTCGCCCATGGTCCTGAGTCCCAGCGACCGGCCGGCGCGCTCGCGCCGGCCGGTCGCGAACAGCAGCCCCGGCCCGGCGATGGCTTCCAGGACCCGGACGGCGGCGGCGACCTCCGGGACCGCCACCCAGGGAGCCTCCCTTAGCACCTCGGCCGACACGTGGTTGCCGTCGGTGTCCCTGGCGGTCTTGAACTGCCGTGCGTAGATCAGAGACCGGCGTGCGCGGGACGGGTCGCTGTCGCCGGGGTCCGGGCAGCCGCCGGATCCCAGCGCCAGGACCTCGCTGGCCCGCATCCCGGTGAGGTAGGCGATCACGATGCAGGAGGCGGTCGCCAGGTGCCTGGTCGGCGGCCGGACCTCGTCGAAGTTGACCGGCGTGACCCACGGTGCGCCGTCGATTGAACCCCTGACCTTGATGTCCAGCGGGCACGGGCCCGGATTCGCGGCCATGTAGGAGCGTCACCGGGGCTGGCGGAACACGCGGCGGACGTGCGCGGCCGGGACGCCGGCCAGCCCGGCGATGTAGGTCGCGGCGGCCTGCTCACGCCGGCGGGTGAGCGTCGGCACCGGCAGCCCGGCCGATTCCAGGCCGTCCAGGTAGGCCAGCAGAGCGGGCGGCCGTCCCCGCGTGGCGGGCATCGCCGCGTGGCGGGCATCGCCGCGTGGCGGGCATCGCCGCGTGGCGGGCATCGCCGCCTGGCGGGCATCGCCGCGTGGCGGGCATCGCCGCCTGGCGGCTGGCGATGTCACGAAGCCGCTGTTCTTCGGCCCGGGCGGCCAGGACGTCGCCGGAGAACTCCTCGACGAAGCGGACGGCCCAGACCAGCAGCGGGCCGATGGTGGCCGCGTCGATGGGCTCGGTGACGTTCTCCCCGGTGGCGGAGGCCGCCGGCAGGTAGTGGTCGAGGCCTTCGAGATCCCAGGCGGGTGCCTGGATCCGCAGATCCTCAGGCAGGACCGGCGCGTAGGCCGCCAGCCTGGTCAGCGCGACTAGGTGGTTGACGGCCGTCATCCGGGCGACCCGGCGGGTCCGGGCGAGGTAGACACTGTGGTCGGTGAGGACCTCGGCGGTCACGGCGGACAGCGCGGTGATATCCCGGCCGGTCAGCCAGGTCGCGAACGTCCGCCAGTTCGTGACCGTGTGATAGGTCTTCAGCGTGCTCAGCGCTTCCGCCGCCGAGCGCCTGAAGGTAGCGGGGATCCGGCATCCGGCACTGGCCGGGTCCATAACGACGGGTCGGGATGTCTCCGGTGACCGCCAGCCGTTCCAGCGCCTCCCCGAGCAGCCAGGGCATGCCCTGCTCCTCGAACCGCCCGGCCCGCCATTCCTGCAGAAGCCGCTGGTTGCCGGTGATACGCCGCCATGCCGGGTGGAAACTCCGCGTCGCCGCCGCCTTGATCTGCCCGAACTCCTCGGCGGTGTAAGAGGTCTCTGACCCGATTCCGCGAATAGCGCGGTGAGCTTACCGCCGCCTGCGTAAATGATCTTGGTGCGCCAGGATTCCTGGTAGCGGGCATACTGGCGGCCCGGGAGACGCGCCGGGTTCGCGGTTTACGGGCCTTCCTGCGGGCTGAGGCTGGCATGCCGTGGGCAGGGACGGGGAGCGGGGGCTCGGCAGGCGCGGGTCAGGCGGGGGCGGGCAGGTCCCGCAGCCGGGCCAGGACCTCGGGAAGCAGCCCGTGGCCGGGCGGGAGCCGCAGGATCAGGTGGCGGGCGTGACGTACCAGCCGTCCGGGGACGGCAATCAGCCGCCAGCGCAGGGTGGCGATCATGGCCTTGCCGCCGCGCACGCCGTGCCCGGCCAGGATGTCCTCGCCGCGGGTGGTGGCGGTGAGCTGGTGCAGCCAGGCGGCCATGTTCGCGGCGAGCAGCGCGCCCCACATCCAGGCCAGGTTGACCTGCGGGTATCCCGAGGGCAGGTGCCGGAGGGCGGCCCCGAGCTTGCTGTCGCGGAAGAGGTTCTCCACCGTGGTGCGGTGCCGGTGCCAGTGCTCCACCGCGGCCGCCTTGCCCGGGGCAGTCACGTCCAGGTTCGTCAGGATGAAAGAGTAGGCGTAGACCGGGCTGGCGGCGGCCAGCTCCGGGATCGGCAGGGCGCGCTGGTCCGGGTACAGGGTGCGGCGCCGCCGTGACCTGGGGTCGGCGGAGACCTGGTCCGGGTCCAGGCGGACCCGGCGGATCAGCAGCCGGGTATCGGCGGGCCACCAGTCCGGGCAGTACTGCGCGACCGCGACCTGCGCGTTGTCCATCTCGATCGCGTCGTGCCAGGCGTCCTCGGCGAGGCCGGCCAGCAGCCGCCACAGCGGCGCGATCCGCCTGGCGCCGATCGCGAAGCCGATCTGGGCGTCGTGGGCGGCGCGGGCCAGCTGCCCGGCGAAGTACCCGGCGTCGGCGCGCATCGCCACCCGCCCAGATGCCCGGGCCCGCTCCGGCAGGGCGGCCAGGGCGCGGCGCACCAGGTCCGGCGCGGTCGCGCGCGGGTCATCGGTGCCGTCGCCCAGCTCAGCGGCCAGCACGACCTCCGTCTCGGCCCAGGCCGCCACGTGCGGCCGCCCGACCCGCTGGCCCTGGTGGTTCCAGGCCACGCCGCGCTTCTTGCGGCCGTAGACCTCCACGTCAGTGGTGTCCAGGTCGATGGTGACCGGCCCGGCGGCCAGAGCCGCCGCCCGCTCCGCGGGCACCAGGTCCAGCATCTGCCCGGTCACCGCCGCCAGGCCGCGCTCGACCGCTTCCCGCTGGGCCGGAGTGATCCGCCGGGCCAGCCCGGCCGCGGTCGTGGACGCCAGGCCCGGCACCGGCGTGATCAGCTGACCCGCCGCATCAGCGCGCTGGCGGTCCAGCCCGGTCAGGAAGTCCTCCCCGGCCAGCTGCGCCGCCGCGATCCCGCACAGCATCTCCCCAGCACCGAACCCGCGATCCCGCTGCTTGATCGGGCCGACCGCCGCATCCAGCGCCTCGACCACGCCCAGCCGCCCGCACAACTCGGTGACCACGGCCAGGCCCGCATTTGCCGTCAGCGACCGATCCGGCGCGCCGGCCCGCACCCCCCGACGCCGGCCGCTGCCAGCACGTATCCTGCTCACCAGATAGGTGTCCTCTCCACTGGGCCGGTAATCACTTGGCAGCGATCATCATCCCAGGCCAGAGCGGCACCTATCGACATCTACAGGGTCATGTCACCGGCCTACTCGCGGAATCGGGTCTGAGCGAAGTCAGGTAAGAGTGGCACGTAGCGCCGTGCGAGGAACGCTTGTTCCTGATAGCGTTGTCAGCGGTTAAGCCGCTGTAGATCTAAGCTCGGAGATAGCTTATCGGTGTCGCGATCGATCACACGGCGAAATCGCCAGGTATATAATTCCTCAGTTCGATTGGGGTATGGGCGTATCTGCGCTTGAAAGAGGAATCGTGTTATCAAGAGATACAATAGCAGCAGCGCATTCCCGGTTGGGTAGCCGCGCATGATGGTATGTAACTAGATAGGTCCCTTTTGGTGGCTGTGTGCCTGAGTTTCGCAGTTCCGCGGAAACTTCTCCTGGCACCTCCGCCTGTCTGCCGCAATGGGGCCCGCTGGCTGAACGCTGCCCGGCCCGGACGTTTACCCGTCGCGGATGTCGCGAAGCTCGCTGATGCGCCGCTGGAGGAAGGCTTGCTCAGGCTGGGGTAGCGGCAAGTCCAGCGCTTGCCGGAAGGCAGCGATCGCTTCCCCGGTCCGGCCGGTCCTGCGCAGCAGCTCGGCCCGCGCGATGTGGAATTGCGGCCATCGGGCCAGCCGGGAGCCGAGGGAGTCGAGGATCGCCAGGCCGGCGGCGGGCCCTTCGGCCATCGCGACGGCGACGGCCCGGTTCGCCTCGGTCACCGCGGTGGGTTCGTACCGCGCCAGCTCACCGTACAGCGCGGCGACCTCCCGCCAGTCGGTGACTGGCTCGAGGTGGCTCGCGGCGATCGCGGCGTGCCACTGGTACGGGCCGGGGCGGCCGGCCGTGAGCGCCCGTCCCAGCAGGGCCGTGCCCTCGGTGATCTTGGCCGCATTCCATCTGCCGCGGTCCTGGTCGCCGAGCAGGACGAGCTCACCCGCGTCGCTGGTTCTGGCTTCCCGGCGCGCGTCGGTGAGCAGGAGCAGCGCCAGCAGGCCCGTGACCTCCGGCTCGTCCGGCATCAGCGCGGCGAGCGCGCGGGCGAGCCGGATCGCCTGCTCACACAGCGTGCTCCGCACCAGGTCGGGGCCGGCCGGTGCCATGTGGCCCTGGGTGAAGACCAGGTAGACGACCCGGAGCACCGCCGCCAGGCGCCGCGGCAGGTCCTCACGGCCCGGCGATCTCAGCCGTATGCCGGCCTGGCGGATCTTGCGCTTGGCCCGGACCAGGCGCTGGGCCATCGTCGGCTCCGGGACGACGAAGGCGGCGGCGATCTCCGCCGTGGCCAGGCCGCACACGCAGCGCAGGGTCAGCGCGATACGCGCCTGCGGATCGAGCGCGGGATGGCAGCACATGAAGATGAGAGCGAGTTCCTCGTCGCCCGGTTCTTCCCCGCCGGGCGCATCATCGGCAGGACCGGGCCAGTCCCGCGCCGCCGCGGCCTCCAGCGGCGCCCGCCGGGCTTCGCGGCGCAGCAGGTCGAGCGCCTTGTGCCGCGCCACGCCGACCAGCCAGCCGCGGGGGCTGGACGGCACCCCCTCGGCTGGCCATTTCGTCAGGGCGAGCGCGCACGCGTCCTGCACCGCGTCCTCGGCCGTCTCCAGGTCACCCGTGAGCCGGGTGAGGACGGCGACCGCCGGCCACCAGCAGTGGCGGAACAGCTCGCCGTACTGGTCGCTCAGTCCGGCACCTGATAAAACGGCCGGACCTCCACCTTGCCAGCTGATGCGGCCGGCAGCCGCGCGGCCCACTTCAGCGCGTCGTCAAGGCCGTCACACTCGATCAGCGTGAGCCCGCCGAACACCTCCTTGATCTCCGCCGCCGGGCCGTCGGTGAGCAGCGTCTCGCCGCCCCGTGCCCGGACGGTCGTGGATGCCGAGGCCGGCTGCAGCGGAGCGCATTCGATCAGCACGCCCGCGTCGGTCATCGCCTGCCTGGCCTCGGCCCAGTCGTCGAACAGCGTGCGCGCCTCAGGGGTGCCCGGCTCGGGCATCGGGCTGTCCGCATAGAGCAGCATCAGGTACTTCATGTCACGTCACCTCTCTGGCCTGTGGCTGGTCTTTCCCTGTAGTCGAGCGGCGCTACCCCGGATCGACACTCCGGGAGATTCTTGGGACCGTGGTGCCGCCTCGCTCCCGGCCGCGGGCGTGGCGTTCCCGGGGGGAGGGCTTCCCTGGTACAGGGGTTGACCGGCGTCAGTGCCGGGCGCTGGGTCCGGCGTAGAGGACAAAGGTGTCATCGATCCCTTGTTCTGGGGTGCCGGTCTTGGGCCCGAAGGAGGCGGGCAGCTCGGACTCGGTGTACTGGCCGCTGCTAGCCCGCTAGATCCCGATGGCCCAGTGGTCGGCTGATCCCTGGTAGCGCAGGCGCACGATGGGCTCGCCGAGGCGGGGCCAGCCGCGCCAGACGTGGGCGATGATCCGCCGGGTGACGGCGGTCCGGTCTGCGGGCCGGGTGTTCCTGGCACGCTGTCCATGATGGCGGCGGCCCGGCCGGTGGCCGCCAGCCGGGGTGGGGCCTGGTGCCGCCTGGCCTGCGCCGCCGCGTAACTGCGGAACAAAGGTTGCCGCCGATACTCCCGGACACGATGCTGCCGCTTCCTGTCTCGCTGGCCAGCTTGCTGGC
>Ga0306920_100007631_pt1 | contig 14253 bp, 12 predicted proteins | sample flu12Cox44000170_FD_204666 | JGI IMG/M metagenome (GOLD analysis project Ga0306920, IMG submission 204666) | Lab enrichment of tropical soil microbial communities from Luquillo Experimental Forest, Puerto Rico - flux4day.12C.oxic.44.000.170 (v2)... | ecosystem: Environmental > Terrestrial >...
TGAATCCCGGGAGTGCGTTCGCGAAGGCGAATGCGAAGTGATGGCTCGCGAACTTGACGTTTGGGAAACGGGCAAACAGTTGGGCGCTGCATGCGAAAGCAGATTCCTCGCTTCGCTCGGAATGACAAATCCTAAGAGTTAGAGAATAGTTGGGACAAGAATGTGTCCATCGACAGTAATCGCAAGAGAGTTTCTTCCAACTTTTCCATCGCTTTCCACAAGAAGTTCCACTCATTCACAGGTTGTTCACAAACCAACGTGGGTTTGTTGTTGCGGCGCGGATACGAATCAAGCACAGTGCTGACAGACGAGCGAGATGTTCTGCAAGTCTTGCCCAGCATTACGGCAGAGCTAGCGGATCCTGGTGATTCTCGAGGGTGAATCGCTGGGAGGGTTCCCCAGAAACGCTTCTGGTTCGCAGCTGCAAATCGTTTCAACGAAACGCAGGGGCGAAGATGATGCGAGATGGATTGCCCGGGCGTTGCGGCCTCCTCAGAAGAGTCCTCCACAAACGGCAGGACTGGCCGCTGGCCACCGTAGTGTTGCAGAAGAGATGGTGAAGAGCGATCTTCACAGATCCAATCTGCCCGGCGCGTTGCGAGTTGAGTTCTTCGGAACGAAGCAAACGACGTGCTGACCGCGCCCCGCGCGTGGTAAGGCAAGCAGGATGTCCGCCAAAAACAATGCGGTCCGGGTGGCTGGCCTGGACCGCATTTGTTTTGCTGCCCGCAGAGCGGGCTGCTGGCTACTAGCTTCTAGCGTGCACCATTGGAGCAACGACCGCCGCGGCCCGTTAGCAATTTGAATTTCTCAACTACTTACAACGTTTAGGGAGATGCAGTTCGAACCAGTCTGGTCCACCGAAAGGGCTGTGGCTCGCGAAGTCTGGGATGGGAGGCAGATAGCCGCTCGGAGGGTTGCGAACTTCTTTCATCCAATCTGGATTGTACGGGGTGTTCTGCCCGACTTCGGACCAGTGGCACGAGAGGCGATCGGCATGGGTATGCCACGATAATTTCATTGCAGACAGCCGCCCGCGCCCGCACGTTTTCTTAAAGCGTGCGAACGGGATAATGATGCCATGGATTCAGTACGTGCGCGCATGTTTACTCTTCAGCTTATCCACTAACGCTCTTGAGCCCGTCCCTTCTATTTCGCCTTTATTTCGCCTACAATTTGACGCAAGCCTGTTGACTTTCTCAACGCGAAACAGGATGCACGTTGGGGACCGAAGTATTTTTTTGTGAGGATGAGTTTTCCTACGAATGCGCGCAGCATTCACAAGGCGATCGGGACTAGGATCGCGTCTCGCTTCACAAAAACAAGCGAGATGGCAACAAGCGCGATGCGAGCTCCCGTCGCTTGGGCCATCGAAATTTGTTTGAGTTGATCTGACTTTGATCGAAGAAATGAAATTCGAGTAAAGACTTTGGCTACGACCTACGAAACTCTCAGCACGCTGCCCACGAATGTAGAAGCCGAGCGCTCGATTCTGGGCGCGATCATGCTCGACAACCTGGCGTTCAACCAGGCAGCCGAGCACTTGAAGCCCGATGATTTTTCCCTCGACTCGCACCGGCGGATTTATTCGCGCATGGTCGATCTGGCGGAGTCGTCGCGGCCGATCGACATCATTACGCTGGTCGAGGAGCTCGACCGTCACAAAGAGCTGCAGTCGGTGGGCGATGCGGGCTACGTGTCGTCTCTGCTCGATGGTGTGCCCGACCGGCCGTCGATTGAGCACTACGTCAAGATCGTGCGCGACAAGGCGTTGCTGCGCGGGCTGATTCATACCGCGAACACGGCGATTGCGCGCGCGGCCGAACAGTCGGACCTTGCCGAAGACATTCTGAACGACACCGAAGCGGCGATCTTCGGATTGTCGGAAAAGCGTATTGGGCGCGGGTTCCTGGGGATCACGGAAATTGTTCGCGACTCGTTTGGGTCGATCGACGCGCTGCTGCAGCGCGGGCAGCGCATCACAGGACTCGCCACGCACTACACCGATCTCGACGAGATGACTTCCGGCTTGCAGAAATCGGATCTGGTGATCCTGGCAGCGCGGCCATCAATGGGCAAGACAGCGTTCGTGATGAACATTGCGGAGAATGCTGCGATTGAAGACAAGAAAGTCGTTGGCATATTTTCGCTCGAAATGTCGCGCGAAGCGTTGCTGCTGCGCTTGCTGTGTTCGCGAGCGCGAGTCGACTCGCACAAGATGCGAACGGGGTCTCTGTGGCGCGACGACATGACCAAGGTTTCGCATGCGATGGAGGAGTTGGCTTCGTCGCCAATATTCATTGATGACACACCCGGGGTTTCGTTGAGCGAGATGCGAGCGAAGGCGCGACGGCTCAAGCAGTCGCAGGGTGCCCTCGATCTGATCATCGTGGACTACTTGCAGCTGATGTCGGGAGGGGCGAAGCGGTTTGAAAACCGCACGCAGGAAGTTTCGTCGATCTCGCGCGGGCTGAAGGCGCTGGCGAAGGAGATGCAGGTTCCGGTGATTGCGCTTTCGCAGTTGAGCCGCGCGCCCGAGTCGCGTGGTGGAGATCACCGTCCGCAGCTCGCAGACTTGCGCGAGTCGGGATCGATTGAGCAGGACGCCGACCTGGTGATGTTCATTTTTCGCGAAGAGGTTTACAAGCAGGACGATCCGGACCTGCAGGGCCGTGCCGAGGTCATTATTGCTAAACAACGCAATGGTCCGATCGGACGGGTGAAGATGGCGTTTATCAAGAATTCAACGCGTTTTGAATCGCTGGCCGAGGGTGGAATCGGGCCGGACGAATAACCCAAAAATGCACCATGGAAGGTGCCATTTTGGCCTCTCTTTCGGTAAGGAAATTGATGGATATCGATGTCCCGGGGTCAGCCCGCCGCTTGTGGAAAAGACTGTGGAAGGGTGAAAGCCTCGTATTGCGAGGCGTCCGAAGCCGCGCAAAGTTGAAGTTTTCCTAAAACAAGACTACGCCTAACCCTTTCCCAGACATGCGATTATCGCAATATGAATAGAGTGTTACCAATTTGATACGGGTTTGTAAAGATTCGTACAACCCGGGAGATTTGCACATCCGGGAGTGTTAGCACGTTAGTTAGGGGGTGGGCGATATCGCTTTGGAGGAATGCAATTGGCCTCCGCAGAGCGGTGGAGCCGTAATCTTCAGTTGGGCTGCAGACCAAAGCAGATTCCTCGCTTCGCTCGGAATGACAATCCTGAGAAATCGAGTGCGTTCGGCAGCCCGGAGAACTGCCGAGCTGCGCTCGGTTGGACGGCCGAGGGCGGCCGTCCCTACGTGAGCTAGGTTTCTTCGCCGACTTTCAGGACGGCTAAGAAGGCTTCCTGAGGGATGTCGACGCGGCCGATTCGCTTCATGCGCTTCTTGCCTTCCTTTTGCTTTTCGAGCAGCTTGCGCTTGCGGCTGATATCGCCGCCGTAGCATTTCGCGATGACGTTTTTGCGGATCGCCGCGACAGTTTCGCGGGCGATGATTTTGGCGCCGACCGCGGCCTGGATCGCGACTTCGAACATCTGGCGCGGGATGAGTTCGCGCATCTTCGAGACCAGGGCGCGGCCACGATCGTAAGCGAAGTCGCGGTGCACGATGAGGGAGAGAGCGTCGACCGGTTCGCCAGCGACCAGGATATCGAGTTTCACCATCGGCGAGTCCCAGGCGCCGGCGAGGTGGTAGTCGAGGCTGGCGTATCCGCGCGAAACGGACTTGAGGCGGTCGTAGAAGTCGAGCACGACTTCGTTCAGCGGCAGTTCGTACTGCAACATCACGCGGGAGCCGGTGACATACTCGAAGCTTTTCTGCTTGCCGCGTTTCTCTTCGACTAATTTCAGAATTCCGCCGACATATTCTTCGTTAGTAAGAATCACCGCGAGGATGACCGGCTCTTCGACTTTGCCAATCTCGCTTTGATCGGGCCAGCGCGAGGGATTGTCGACTTCGATGAGTTCGCCATCGGTCTTGGTGACTTTGTATCGGACGCTGGGCGCAGTGGTGATGAGCGCGAGGTTGTACTCGCGCTCGAGGCGCTCCTGAATGATCTCCATGTGGAGGAGGCCGAGGAAGCCGCAGCGGAAGCCGAAACCAAGGGCGGCGGAGGACTCGGGCTCGAAGAAGAACGAGGAGTCGTTGAGGCGAAGTTTTTCGAGCGCTTCGCGGAGCGCGGTGTGCTCGTGGGCATCGACGGTATAGAGGCCGGCGAAGACCATCGGCTTGATCTCTTCGAAGCCGGGAAGCGGCTCGATGCAGGGGCGATCGTCGTCGGTAATGGTGTCGCCGATCTTGGTGTCGGCGACGTTTTTGATATTTGCGATGATGAAACCGACTTCGCCGGCAACCAGTTCCTCAATCTCGACGGGCTTTGGCGTGAGTACGCCCAGCCCTTCCGCATTGAACACCAATCCATTCCACCAGAGCCGGATTCTCATGCCCTTCTTCAGCGTGCCTTCGAAAACACGGCATAGGACGATGACGCCGCGGTAGGGATCGAACCAGGAATCGAAGACCAGCGCTTGCAGATGGCGCTCGGGCTTGCCCTTGGGGGGGGGAATGCGCTTGACGATCGCTTCGAGGACGTCGGGCACGCCCTGGCCGGTTTTCGCGCTGATGAGGCAGGCGTCGGTGGCATCGAGGCCGACGGCGGACTCAATCATTTCTTTGGTGCGTGGGATGTCGGCGGAAGGCAGATCGATCTTGTTGATCACCGGAATGATTTCGAGGCCGTGATTGATGGCGAGATAAGAGTTGGCGAGGGTTTGCGCTTCGACGCCCTGGGAGGCATCGACGATCAGAAGCGCGCCTTCGCAGGAGGCCAGCGAGCGCGAGACCTCGTATGAAAAATCGACGTGGCCCGGGGTGTCGATGAGGTTGAGCTGGTACATTTCGCCATTTTGGGCGAGGTAATTCATGCGGACGGCGTGGGCCTTGATGGTGATGCCGCGCTCGCGTTCGAGGTCCATGGCGTCGAGGACCTGCTCCTGCATCTCGCGGGCGGCGAGCGAGCCGGTCAGCTCGAGGAGGCGGTCGGCGAGCGTGGATTTGCCATGATCGATGTGCGCGATGATGGCGAAGTTACGGATGTGGGCGGCGTCCATGGGGTAATCTTTGATTTTAGCAGCTATGAGCTGCGAGCTTCGGGGCTGCGACCTTAGAGCTCCTGGCTCCTAGCTCTTAGCTTTTAGCTTGACCGGTAAGCTGCGAGGGTAGGTGGAGAAAACGAACGTCACGAAGTCTGATTTCTTTGTCGCGATTGATCATGTGCAGCTTGCAATGCCGCCGGGAGGAGAGGCGAAGGCCCGTACGTTTTATGGGGAACTGTTCGGGATGACGGAGATTGAGAAGCCGGCGGAGCTTGCGAAGCGTGGCGGGTGCTGGTTTGCGAGCGGCTCGGTGCAGGTTCATTTGGGAGTCGAAGAAGAGTTTCATCCGGCGAAGAAGGCGCATCCGGCATTGCGGTGTGGGGATTACGACGGTTTGATGTCGCGATTGCGCGCAGCGGGAGTTGAGGTGGCTGAGGATCGGAATATTCCCGGCGTGCGGCGGTGCCATGTGTTTGATTGCTTTGGGAACCGGCTGGAGCTGATTGGGTGAGAAGTGTTGGCAAGGACGGCAGTGGAGCCGCTCGCGAAGAGCAGATTTCTCTGCGCTCGGAATGACAAGCATAAGAGGATGAGAAAAATCGAAAGAACGCATGAAGTGGCGGATTGGTGGACGCAAGACATGCCGAGCTTCGCTCAGCTGGACAGACGAGGGCGTCTGCCCCTACACGGTCAGGGGAGAAAAATGGCACTGATTCTGGCGTCGGCGTCGCCGCGGAGACGAGAGTTGCTGCGGGCGGCGGGGATTGCATTTGAAGTGCAGGCTACGGATATTCCGGAGGTGCCCGAGCCGGGCGAGGCGCCGCACGCGTTTGCGGGGAGGATGGCTTTGCACAAGGCAAAGACCATTGCAAGTTGGCGAGTGGACGAGTGGGTCCTAGGCGCGGACACGATTGTGGTTGTGGACGGAACCATTCTCGGCAAGCCTCGCGATGAAGAGGATGCGGCGAGGATGCTGCGGGTGCTTTCGGGACGTCAACATGATGTGATTACGGCGGTTTGTATCTGCAAACTAAGCAGCGGCATTATGGGCAGTGATTGTCTGTCGGAGACAACGCGGGTTACATTTTCGGAATTGAGCGAAGAGGACATTGCTTTCTACGTATCGACCGGCGAGCCGATGGATAAAGCCGGGGCATATGGGATTCAGGGAATTGCGTCGCGATGGATTCCGCGGATTGAGGGCGATTATTCGAACGTGGTGGGGCTCCCGGTGGCGCTGGTGTGGAGCATGTTACGCGGGCGGGGAGTCGTGGAGCACCGGGGGCTAAAGCCCCTTTTTTAATGCCGATTACGCGGCCTGAAGGGCCGCTCTTTTACGGTTGGTTGAGCTGAACGTGTTGTCAAGGTGAAGTGCTTTCGCGTGGGAAATCCTATCGGCTGGGCTCGGCGGGGCTTGCGGTCCTCAAGACTTGAAGCACTGCGAGGCGTAATTCGGACAGACGAGGACATCTGTCCATGAGTTGGTTAGGATTTCTTGTCGGGGTCCTCGCCCTCTTTCATCGAGGACTTGAAATTCTTGATGCCTTCGCCGAGGCCCTTGCCTAAGTCGGCCAGTTTGCTTGGGCCAAAGATGAGCAGAGCTACAGCGAGGATGACGAGGATTTCGGGCAGTCCGAGTTTTCCACCCATAACGACCTCCAGTGGGGATCGCCCAGCGCATCGAATCCAGTCGCGAACCGCGTTTCTTGGAGATGCCCCTGAGAGGATTCTAGGCCAGGGGCGGGGGCGAGTCAAAAGAGGCTTCGAGCTGTGAGCTTTGGCGAGGCCGCGATTCTGGTTACGACGGCTGTTTGGCGTAACGGGAATTTTTTAACAACCTGCTTGCGTGACCATTGTCACCTGGTGAGACATGCCTGCCAATCATAGGATGACGCACTGGCAAAGCCGCCAGGAAAATCCATGTCTGATAATGCTGTTGGCCAAAAAGCGGTATTTCGGCATGGCGCGTCTGGAAAACACCCGCGTCTGACGATCGGCATCTCACTGGCGGCTTTCTTTGCAGCGTGTGGTATTGCTGTTGCCAAGGGAAGTGATTGGGTTTTTCTAATGTTGCCTTGCGGCTTCGCGGTGCTCTCGTATTCCTATCTCGTCTATATCAAGTTAGAAATCTGGGAAAGCGGCTTCCGTAACCGGGACTTGTCGGGAGTTCACGCCTTTGAGTTTGCGCGAATCGATGATGTCTTGTTTGAAACCGTCAGCGTTGGCGAAGGATATGCAGGGCCCGTGCTCTCAATGAGACTTAAGGGCGGGCTGAAGAAGATGAAGATTCCCATCGCTATGTTCCCGATTCGAGCCTCGGCTCTACTTTTCACGTCATTGCAACGCCACGGAGTTCCAATCCGTCTAGACGGGAGTCAGTACGTCGAAAGCGCAATGCGACAAGTTCGCGAAGCACAGTCTGAGTTGGTCGCCGAAGGAGATCGGAACGCCATCCATACATAGCAGGTTGCTGACAGGGATTTATGCTCCCACCCTCGAAACGGGTGCGGATCACGAAGCTTCTATCAAGCCTGCTAACAGCGCCGCGCGGCGCGGTAACTCCGAGATCACAATCGATTCGTGCACGGCATGGGCGCCTTCGCCCACCCCGCCTAAGCCGTCGAGCGTGGGGATGCCGAGGCCTGCTGTGAAGTTTCCGTCGGAGCCGCCGCCGACGGCAGCTTCAGAGAGCTTCCAGCCTAATTCGCGGGCGAGCGCGACCGCTTTTTCATAGAGTGCAGCGACGCCGTGCGTACGTTCCATTGGCGGGCGATTGATGCCGCCCTTGAGTTCCAGGCGGCACTTGCGATTGAACGGCTTCAGCGCGTGCAGCTGGCGATCGATCGCCGCAGCGTCTTTCATGCGGGCGATGCGGACGTCGAGCGATGCACTGGCTTCGGCGGGGACGACGTTCACCCGCGTGCCTCCGCGGATCAGGCCAACGTTTAGAGTAAGCCCGCGTTTCAGGTCGACCAACTTCTGGATAGCGACGATCTGGTGCGCGAGTTCGAGAATCGCGCTCTGGCCTTTTTCGAAGTCGAGGCCGGAGTGCGAAGCCACGCCAGTGATTTTGAGCTCGTATTCACCTACGCCTTTGCGCGCTGTTTTGACGGCGCCTTTCAAACCGTAGGAAGGTTCGAGCACCAGAACCGACGACGATTGTTTGGCGAGCGATTCAGTAATGGCCCGCGAGGAGTCGCTGCCAATCTCTTCGTCGGAAACGAGCAGAACCGTGACTGGGCGCGGCAACCGGCCGAGCCAGACTTGCAAGGCTTCGATCGCGTGCAGCATCAGCGCAATGCCCGATTTCATATCGAGCACACCGGGTCCCCAGAGGCGGCCGCTTGAAATGCGGCACGGCATGGTTGCGAGGGTCCCGAGCGGGTACACGGTGTCGTAATGGCCCAGCAGCAGAACGGGCTTCTGCTCGCTCTCGCCATCGAAGTCGACTTGGAGGTGATTGCCGAAATCAGTTGCACGATGGAAGTGCGCACGGCCACCGAGCGCGGCGAACTTCTCGGCGACGGCCACACTGACACGGTCGACCGCGGCCTTGTTGTCGCTGGGTGATTCGATCCCCACCAACTGGCGGATGGTCTCGATGATAGGCTCGCGGTGCTGCTCGAAATGCTGCAAGCGGCGATGAGCTTCGGAACGCTGTCGCTTTGAAGGGACTCTGGGTACTGTGGTGTTGGTCATGCGGTCGGCAGGTTGTAGAACGCCCCTTTCCTGGACGCAGTGTCTGGGCGGTGGCGGCGCCTGCAACACTGGGGACCCGGGCACAGTGCGGTACAGTATAATCGCTGGAGCTTTTCCACTGTAGAGATGACTGAAACCACTCACCCTGAAGTTGAAGTCGCGGCGGAGCCCAAGAAAACGCTGGATATTCAAGAGATTCAACGCATCCTGCCGCACCGCTATCCTTTCTTGCTGATCGACCGCGTGGTCGATATGGTGCGCCGGGAGCGGATTGTGGCGATCAAAAACGTCACTATCAACGAGCCTTTTTTTCAGGGCCACTTTCCGAACCTGCCGATCATGCCCGGAGTGCTGATCGTGGAAGCCATCGCTCAAGCCGGCGGCGCACTGCTGCTCACGGAAGTGGAGGATCGCGACCAGAAGCTGATGGTCTTCACGGGAATTGAGAGAGCACGCTTTCGCCGTCCGGTCACGCCGGGCGACCAGCTGCGGATTGAGGTCGAAGTGAAGTCATGGCGGATGACTGCGGTGCGCATGGAAGGCCGAGTGTTCGTCGGCGACAAGCGGGTGGCGGAAGCGCTGGTGACGTGCCGCCTGATTCCGCGAAATCGCGAAGCGGCGAGCGAGGGCGGAGAGGCGGCCCCGGAGTCGGAAGGCTAGTCGGACTTGGGACGATCTTGTCCCCTAGAAGTCGCTTCTGAGTATCTGCTCAATGGTCTGCATCAACAGACAGCATGAACGTTCACGCCACTGCCATCATCGACCCACGCGCCCGCATACATCCTTCCTGCAAGATCGGCCCTTATTGCGTGATTGGCGCGGACGTGGAGCTGGGGGAAGGCTGCGAGCTTGCTTCGCACGTCGCGATGGAAGGACCTACCCAAGTTGGAGAGCATTGCAAATTTTTCCCTTTTAGTTCGATTGGACTTGCGCCCCAGGATTTGACTTATGCAGGCGAGCCCACACAGCTGGAGATCGGCTCGCACAACTCGATTCGCGAGTACGTGACGATCAATCGCGGGACACTGAAGGGCGGCGGGGTCACGCGAGTTGGCGATCACAACCTGATCATGGCGTACACGCACATTGCGCATGATTGCCAGATTGGTAATCACGTCATCATGGCGAACGCGGCGACCCTTGGCGGTCACGTGACAGTCGGGGACTGGGCGAATGTGGGCGCGTTGTGCCCGGTGCATCATTTTGTGCGGATCGGAGCGCACTCGATCATTGGGGGAGGAAGTACTATCACGCGGGACGTGCTCCCGTTCTCGAAGACGTCGGCGGAGCGTGGAACCAGTGCTTATGGGTTGAATGCGGTGGGGCTGGAGCGGCGCGGATTTTCGAAGGAGCGCATCAAGAAGCTGCACCATGCTTATAAGGTGCTGCTGGCTTCGAAGCTGAATACTTCTCAGGCGATCGAGAAGCTCAAGGCGGAATCCGATTTGGGCGAGGATGTAGCGATGCTCATTGCGTTTGTTGAGAGTTCGGAGCGGGGAGTGATTAAGTAGCTATAGGCTCCGAGATATGGCTTGGATCATTGCTAAAGGCGGATGCCAAAAGCTCCCGCAAAGGTCACCTCACCCAATGTCTCCTCAATGGTCTGGCTCGAAGCTCGCAACCAACCACAGTGCTATCCTCTTTTCCGAATGGCTCCTTCGAACAACAAGCTTGGACTCATTGCCGGGAACGGGAAGTTCCCATTTCTCGTGCTGGCTGCTGCGCGGGCGCAAGGGTTTGAAGTTGTAGTCGCGGCCATCAAGGAAGAGGCCTCGCCGGAACTCGAAGCGCGGGGAGCGACGGCCGTCCATTGGCTTTCGCTCGGAGAGCTTTCGAAACTCATTGAGACATTTCACAAAGAGGGCGTGAGCCGGGCGGTGATGGCCGGGCAGGTTCAGCACAAGCAGATTTTTTCGAGCATCAAGCCGGATTGGCGGCTGGCGAAGTTGTTGCTGTCGCTCGCGACGCGGAACACCGATTCTCTGCTCGGTGCAGTAGCAAAGGTGCTAGGCGATGAGGGCATTGTGCTGGAGAATTCGACGGCACTGCTTGAGCCATTGCTGGCAAAGGCAGGCGTGCTCACCCGGCGGCCGCCTAATGAGCAGGAAACAAAAAATATCGGGTATGGGCGTGAAGTGGCTCGGCAGTTGGCGGAGTACGACATCGGGCAAACGGTGGTGATTGCAGATCGCGCATGCGTCGCCGTCGAAGCGATGGAGGGAACCGACGCGACCATCGAGCGGGCGGGACGCCTAATGGGGTCTCTTTCGGGGAACGCATCGACCCTGAGCCGCGCGTTGACGGTCGTGAAGATTGCCAAACCCAAACAAGATTTGCGCTTCGATGTGCCGGTGATCGGCGTGAAGACCATTGAGACCATGCAGCGTGCGGGCGCAAGTTGTCTCGCGATCGACGCGGGCCGGTGCCTGCTCCTGGATGGGGACGCGGTGATTCAGGCCGCGGATACGGCGCAGATTGCGGTAAGAGCAGAATGATTGACCGAGTGTGACAGTCCATGGCTAGAAATGTTTCGCTAACCCATCGCATCGCGGATCAGCTTCGCCGGTCCTTCGACGGTGACGCATGGCATGGAGATTCTGTATTAGAAATTTTGCAGGGAGTGGACGCGAAGACCGCAGCTGCTCACCCGATTGCCGGAGCGCACAGCATCTGGGAATTGGTGTTACACGTCGCGGCCTGGGATGGAGCTGTGTTGCGCCGGCTGCACAGCAACGTTCCCGTGGAACTGAACGACGCGGAGAACTTTCCCGCCGTGACCGACGCAAGCGAGGCTGCATGGCAGCGAGCCGTAACGCACACGAAGCAGGTGCATGAGGAACTGGTCGCCGCCGTTTCAGCGTTCCCGGAATCGCGCCTCACGCAAACGATTCCAGGCAAAGATTATGACTTCACCTACATGCTGCTCGGGGTGGTGCAGCACGAGTTGTATCACGCGGGCCAGATTGCGCTGCTCCAGAAACCTCAGTAGTCGGCCGCGCTGCAGTACCGAGCCTCATCAAGCTCAAGCAATCCTCAGATCGTGCCTTTGTCTTTGTCCCCGCCGTGGACCTGCACGAACACCAGCGCGAAATCGGTTCCTTTGCCGCCGCCGTCGGCCGGGTTGATCGCCACGATGTGCTGGTTTTCTTCTGTGCCAACCTTCAATTCCACTGTGGAACCCTTGTTGTCTCCGCAGCTGAGTTCATGCGACTTCTTCTCTTTGTCGCCGATGTTCACATGCACGTTCCCAGGATCGTTGTGCTTGTCGGTGTGGCACTCGAGCACGTTCCCGTAGGATTTCAGCTTGTCTTTGTAGAACGCGATCAGTTTGTCGGGCGAATCGTCGGACAAGTACTCGAGAGCGACGACCTTCAGGCCGAAGAAGCTGGTCGAGATATTTACGTTGGCACTGTTCTTGTCCCCGGTCTTCTGTTTTACACGCGCCCCGGGATAGACGGGCAGGCCCGTGTCCCGCGGATCGGCGCCTTCGCCGACGTGGATGCCGCCGACGGGCGTATTGATGTCCACACGCTTATCTTCGCCGTTGTCGCCCTTCTTCACGTTCAGGCTGCAGGCGGGAAGAGCCAGCAATGCGGCTACGGCCAGCATGCATACAATTGACAGGTTATTGTCCGGAAGCCTTTGAAGCATTTTGAGCTCCTCCTGCTACATGCGCCGGCCGGTCAATGCCGGTTCCGCGCTGCGCGACGTTCGGAATGCTGACCGGAAGGTGCCCGCGGATGGGAATCTCGCCAAACAATGCTTTGGCCGCGCTGATCTCCGAAATATTCGCGTTCGAAAACGTGCACATATAAGTCTGAATCGCTGGAAAATCTCTCGCCAGATACGGGTTACCCATCGCCACAACGATCGTTTTTTCCGCCGCCCGCTCGAGTAACTGGTTGAGCAGCGTCCCGGTCGCGTCGGAGAGCGAAACCGAATTCTTCAAACCACCTTGGGCACTCGCGACTTTGCCGGCGGTCGGGACCACATAGACGGCCGCAATCACCGCCTGAGCCTGCTCCACATCCTTGAGCACTTCCTCGCTCATGCCTACGGCGACGCGCGGGTCCAGATAGAGAACGTTCGCATCCGGCACACGCGAGCGTATCTGGCGGCCCAGTGTGTGGCCCGAGTCGCCGCGCACGTCATCGGAGAAGACGACTACCACAACGCGGTTGTGCGTCTCCTCTGTAGTCATATACGGGAGACCGCCCTTGGTGGTTCCCACAGACTTGAGCGGCAATGTTTTGTTATTGTCGCGGACCAACGTGACGGCTTCGTCCGCCATTTGCTGGCCGAAAGCCATGTTCTGCGGCTTGCCGACTTCTTCGGTGATGGCCGCTACATCCACAAATCGCGCCTTATGCAGGCCGAGCGAGGCTTTTAGTTTCAGAAGCTTGAGAACCGATTCGTCGAGCCGGGCCGAGGAGATCTCGCCACTCTTCGCGGCTTCGAGCATGGCACGGTAGGAGGCGTCGAGGTCGGCTGGGATCAGCAGAATGTCGTTGCCAGCTTTGAACGCCTCGACGGCGGCACGGCCAATGTTCTTCTCGTAGAGCTTGGTGAGGCCGACCATGTCGAGCGCGTCGGTGATCACGATGCCGTGAAACTTCATCTGCTTTTTGAGCAGGTCGGTGACCACCAGCGTGGAAATCGTGGCGACCCGATTGGGGTCGGGCTCGAGCGCGGGCACGCTGACGTGCGCGACCATGATGGAGTCGACGCCAGCATCGATAGCTTTCTGGAACGGCGGCAACTCGATCGACTTGAGATGGGCAAGGTCTCCATTGACGCGCGCGACGCCGAGGTGAGAATCGGTGTCGGTGTCGCCGTGCCCGGGGAAATGCTTGGCGGTGACCAGCATGCCGCCTTCGTGCGCGCCTTTGATATAGGCGGTAACCAGGTCGCCTACCTGTTGCGGATCTTCGCCGAACGAACGCGTGTTGATGATCGGGTTCGCCGGGTTCGAGTTCACGTCGGCGTCGGGGAAAAAGTTCCAATGAATGCCGATGGCGCGGGATTCTTCAGCAGTGATGCGGCCAAAGTTCTGCGCGTTTTCGGTTTTGCCCGAGGCGCCGAAGGCCATCGCATGGGGAAACGGCGTGGGGCCATGCAGCCGTATGGTGAGTCCGCGCTCGAAATCGGCGGCAAAAATCAAGGGCAGCGGCGAGTCAGTCTGCAGGCGGTTGAGCAGGAGCGCAGCTTCGGAGGGTTCGCTCTTTATGAGTAGGCCGCCATCGACTGGAACGGTCATGGTGAATCCGCCGACGTGGTACTTGCGGATCTCGTCGCGAAGTTGCTCGTAGTCAGCGCTCTCGGCGTTAAGAAATTGTGCGCGCACCCAGACATTGAAGAGCTGGCCAACCTTTTCTTCGGTGGTGAGCTTGTGAAGGGTCTTGGTCACCCACTTTTCGCCGTCGCGATCGAGGTGGATAGGGCCGGGCTTCGAGTACGAGTCT
>Ga0306920_100007632_pt1 | contig 14252 bp, 19 predicted proteins | sample flu12Cox44000170_FD_204666 | JGI IMG/M metagenome (GOLD analysis project Ga0306920, IMG submission 204666) | Lab enrichment of tropical soil microbial communities from Luquillo Experimental Forest, Puerto Rico - flux4day.12C.oxic.44.000.170 (v2)... | ecosystem: Environmental > Terrestrial >...
ACCAATACCCGGTCGCGACTCCGGTAAACTGGGGTAAGCAAGGCAGCGACGGCCCGCACCTGTGTATCGTTCGACAGTCAAACTGATCTGTCGCGGCTTAGGTTTGCGGAAGCGAAGGGGGTCCGGTGACTCTCCCGGTCTTCAAAACCGGCGATCGGCATCTTCGATGTCGATGGTGCGTTCGACTCGCACACGCTTCCGCCAATTGTTTTCAATAACTGGCACGATCTGTCACATCAGCGCGGCTTCCCCGCCCGACAGCGTCGGCGCCTTTGTCTCAATCAGCTTCTTTACCCGCGCGATGAACTCGCCGACGGGAACTGACCCCTCCGCTTTTTCCTGCCCGCGCACGCGGACGTTCACCTGCATGGCGTCCATTTCTTTGTCGCCGACAACAAGCTGGAAGGGCACCTTCTGTAACGCGTGCTCGCGGATTTTGGCGTTCATCTTTTCGTTACGCAGGTCAACATGCACACGCACACCCTCGGCTTTGAGCTTCTCGCCGATTTCGCTGGCATAAGCATGGTGCTTCTCGCCGATAGGCACAACCACCACCTGCACCGGAGAGAGCCATACCGGAAACGCGCCCGCGTAGTGCTCGATGAGCGTGCCGAAGAAGCGCTCGATGGAGCCGTACAGCGCGCGGTGCACCATCAGCGGCTGGTGGCGCTTGCCGTCTTCGCCCACGTACTCGAGCTGGAAGCGCTCGGGCAGGGTGAAGTCGAACTGCACCGTGGTGAGCTGCCAGGGACGTCCGATGGCGTCGACCAGCTTGATATCGATTTTGGGGCCGTAGAACGCGGCTTCGCCAGCGATGGTCTTGTACGGAATCTCGCGCCGCTTGAGCGCCTGCTCCAGCGAGCGTTGTGCCAAGTCCCATTGCTCGGGACGACCAGCATAAGTCTTCTGGTCCTTCGGATCCCAGGTCGAGAGCTCAACCTGATATTGCTCGAAGCCAAACGTCTTCAGGACCGCCATTGCGAAATCAATGCAGCCGACAACTTCGTCTTCAATCTGCTCCGGCGTGCAGAAGATGTGCGCGTCGTCCTGGGTGAAGCCGCGCACGCGCAGTAGTCCGTGCATCACACCCGAGCGCTCGTAGCGGTAAACCGTACCCAGTTCACCCAGGCGCACCGGTAAATCGCGATAGGACTTCAGTGAATCGCGATAGATAAGGATGTGGAACGGACAGTTCATCGGTTTCATGCGATAGTCGGCGTCGTCCAGTTCCATGGGGGTGAACATATTCTGCGCGTAATAGCCTTCGTGGCCGCTGGTCTTCCACAGGTCCACGCGCGCTACATGTGGCGTATAGACCAGCGAATAGCCGCGCTTCAAGTATTCCTCGCGCATCCAGTCTTCCATCTCTTTGCGGATGAGGCCGCCCTTGGGATGCCAGAAGATCAGGCCAGGCCCGCCGAGTTCCTGGATGGAGAAGAGGTCGAGTTGCTTACCCAGCAGGCGATGGTCGCGCTTCTTGGCTTCTTCCAGCTTGTGCAGATAGTCGTCGAGTTCCTTCTTCGTAAAGAATGACGTGCCGTAGATGCGCTGCAGCTGCGGGTTCTTCTCATCGCCCAGCCAGTACGCGCCGGCGATGTTGAGCAGCTTGAAAGCCTTGATGCGCCCGGTCGAAGGAACGTGCGGACCACGGCAGAAGTCGGTGAACCTGCCGGTTTTGTATATAGAGATCTTCTCGTCGGGTGCGGTGAACTGCTCGATGAAGTGGCACTTCATGAAGTCGCCTTCCGACTTGAAACGCTCCAGGCCCTCCTTGCGCGGCAGAAACTCGCGCGCGTAGGGCAGGTCCTGCTTCGCGAGTTCCTGCATCTTGGTGTCGATCGCTTCGAGGTCCTCGGGCGTGAAAGGCTTCTCGCGATAAAAGTCGTAGAAAAACCCGTTCTCGGTGGCAGGGCCGTGCCCGAGCTTGGTTTCGGGGAAGAGCTCCAATACCGCCGCAGCCATAAGGTGGGCGGACGAATGCCGATACACTTCCAGCGCCTCGGGATCGCGATCGGTGAGGATGCGCAGCTCGATCTTCTCTTTCTCCAGAGGTTTAGTGAGATCGATCAGATGCCAATCGCTTACTAAAGTGCTTTCCGGCGGCGGATACGTTCCGCCGGCAACAAATGCATTCTGCGATGGACTGTCCGGGTCGCGACCGTCCCACCGGATCTTCGCTACCAGCGCGGCGTCCGCCAATCGCGGGCTGATGCCCCTGGCTATTTCCAGTGCGGAGGTGCCGCGGGGAACATCTTTCGCGCTGCCGTCGGGCAGTTTGACATGAATCATTTCAGACATAAGAGTGCTCGGTTTCTCGCAGACATCAGCTGCTAATGACAAACTCTGAGTTTAACGAAGCGAGCAGAGCAGGAGCAATGTGGACCGGGACGCTCAAGCTCTTTGAGGACTTCCCCATGCAACGCATGATCGCGCGTTGATGGGGTGCTATGTTCGGCGGGCGCGCACTTCGAGATAGATCGCAACGGCAAAGGCAGCGCATCCGAGCATGGCGGCAATGGGAATGGCGATGTGGCGATAAGCGTTGCGCATATCAACCTGCCCGCCGTGCAACATGCCTCCAATTAGCATGAGAATAATTCCCAGCAGCAGGCCCGCTCCCATGCCCCCTGCGGTAAACAGCAGGGTGGCAAAGAGGACTCGCGCCGTGGCGGCAAGAACAATCGACAGCCTGCCTCGACGCTTAGCCGGATACACGGCAGAAACAGACATCTCCAATTAGAGTACAACAGACCTGAGTTATCGAACCCGGATTTCCGAGGCGGGTGCGCTGTTTCAGCCCGGTGGTCCCAACCTTTAGACACCACCTTTCAGCTCTTGGAACGCTGTTGACATTAGCTCGTGCGTTACAATCAAACTTTCATGTCTACCTCTCAAGCCATTACGCGCACGCCGGCGGAAGTGGTCCGCATGGCGCCTGTTACGCAGGCAGGTAACGGCATCTGTTACGCCATTACGGGCGAAGTAACGACCTCCGCCACTGACTTGGAGCGCCTCGTTTCTACTGTGCCCAGCACCATCGCCGCCGCCCTTGGCCGCAAGGCGTATTACTTTGTCCCGCTCACGCTCAACCTTGGCGACGAAACCATGATTGCCGATCGCTATGATGTGCAGCTGTCGGATAGCGCCATCTGCCACCGCAATCACAGCCTGGGCGACTCGCAGTGCGTGTTCATCTCGACACGCCTGATGGAAGACAGCTTCGCGATTGCCTTCGAGTTCTTCATCAACATCGGCCACAACTTTGTGGACGAGATCGGCGTGTCGCAGGAGTTCGCCGAGCTGGTCTGGAGGCAGGTGCAGGACAAGGCACGCGGCGAGACCTCGATGGACTCCTATGAGTTGCGCAAGGTCGCAACCACGAGCGGCCCCGAGGCGGAGAAGGCCCGGCACGAATATCTCCTGGCTACGTTTGCCGATGCCATTGCGATTTATCTGTTGTCGTTGTACCTGGACGTGGACTATCAGGAGCTGCGCGAGCGCGATTATCCGCTGTTGGCTCCGAATGCTCTTGCCGAGCGTCTGCGCAAGGTGAATGAGCTGTTCCCGGCCAATCCGGGATACGAGTTCGCGATCTATCACCGGAGAAGGCAGTGAAACAGTGGCTGGTGTCTAGTGGTCAGTGGCTAGTTTGTTCTTCCCGACTCGATAAAGCGTTTCCACACTCCCGCGTCATTCAGTCTCGGCGCGAAGCCCGCTTTTCTATTCTTTCTTCTCCTAGCCACTGGCCACCAAGCACCAACCACTAAGAAATGATTGCCCACCTTCGCGGCCGCCTTATCTCAAAACATCCTAACCAGGTCATCGTTGAGGCCGCGGGCGTTGGGTATGACGTCAACATTTCCGTTCCCACATTTTCCGAGTTGCCAGCCGTCGGCAGCGAAGTCACGATACACGTGCACACCCATGTGCGCGAAGACGCATTGGCACTTTACGGATTCCTGCGGCTTGAGGAGAAGCGGCTCTTCGAGAAGCTGATCACCGTCAGCGGCATTGGCCCCAAGCTGGCGATCACCATCCTGAGCGGAATGGCAATCGCAGACATGGTCGGCGCGATCCGCGCTAATGATCATGCTCGATTGACGAGGATTCCCGGGATCGGGAAGAAGACCGCGGAGCGTATGTGCGTCGAGTTACGCGACAAAATGGATGCTTTCGACGAGACGCAGCCCGTCGCTGCCACGTCTGCGGTCGAGGAAGACGTCATCTCGGCGCTGACGAACCTGGGCTATCAGCGAGCGCTGGCGGAGAAAGTGGTCGAGCGGGCGGTCGCGTCGGCAGGGCGGGAGAACTTTGATGCGATCTTCAGGGCAGCGCTAGGAACGTTGTCGAAGTAGCCCAATCACCAGATGCGTTCCACTGCGTAGCGATCGAACACTCGATCAGCAGTTACGACAGCAAGCTTGTGCGCTTGTGCCTGCGCCACGAGCATGCGGTCAAATGGGTCCTTGTGATACATCGGAAGCCGCCCTGCGCGAAGCGCATGCTCGGTTGAGATCGCGAGCCGTCGAAACCCGCGTGCGAAAAGCACGGCTTGTAGATCGGATAACAAGGCGCTGGCCGCCACCTTGCCCAAATTCATTTTGATGGAAAGCTCCCACACCACCGCCGCCGAAACATACATCCGATTGCCTGAACTCCTCAATGCGTCTGATGCACGGGGCGAGAGTTTGTCGGACGAACCAAACCACCACAGCAACACGTGACTGTCGACAAGCAGATTCACTCGAACCCCAATCCGCGCATCTCTTCGTCAGTTAGGGGATCGAAAGCGTCTTCGGTCCAGGAGATAAGGCCTTCGAAGCCGCCAGGAACGCGGTCCCCGGTCGGCTCCTGTAAAGGCACCAATTTAACCACGGGCTTGTCGCCCCGAGCGATAATCACCTCTTCCCCTTGGCAAGCCTTCTTAATCAACTGCGAAAGGTTCGTCTTTGCTTCGTGAATGGTATGTACCTTCATATTAGCTAACTTAATTAGCTAATAGGGCTAAGTCAACGCCTAAGCGTCATCAGGCTACTTCCCTGTGCAGAACGAGCTGAAGATCAGGTTCAGAATGTCGTCGGCGGTGGTAGCGCCGGTGATCTCGTCCAGCGCACGCAGCGCGTTGTAAAGATCGAGCAGGATCATCTCGTGTGGCGTGTTCAGCGGCACGGCATTGGCAGACGCATCCAGAGCGATAATCGCATCTTGTACCAGACGGTGCTGGCGCACATTGGTAAGGAATCCGCTCTCCTGTTGCACGCCTGAATCGCCGCGCGCCAGACGGAGAATCTTGTCGCGCAACTCGTCGATCCCCTCGCCGGTCGTAGCCGACGTGAGTATCGCACCCTCACTCAGGTGCGTGACTGGGTGACTGGCACCGCGTTCGCGGCGCATGGCCGCAAGCAGCCCGGCATCGCCGGCGGTCAGCAGGTCGATCTTGTTTACCGCGAGCAGGCGTGCGCGCCCCACCGTGCTATTTAGCAATTCCATGTCCTGCTTGAGCTCCACCCCACTGGCGGCTCCGGCTTCGAGCACCAGCAGCACCACGTCAGCATCCGCCAGCGCCTCCATGGATTTGCGAATACCGATACTCTCCGCTTCATCCAACGCGGTGCGAATGCCCGCGGTATCCACCAGCCGCACCGGGATTCCGCCGATGGATACGGTCTCACTCACCAGGTCGCGCGTGGTTCCCGGGGTCGCGGTGACGATAGCGCGCTCGTGCTCGACGAGCCGGTTAAACAAGCTCGACTTGCCCACATTGGGCCGGCCCACAATCGCCAGCGTCAATCCTTCATGCACGATCTTTCCGAAGCTAAAGCTGGCGACCAATTGCTCTAACGGTTGGCGCACGGCGGCGATACGCGACAGAATTTGGTCGCTGGATATCACCGAGATGTCGTCCTCGGCGAAGTCAACGCCTGCCTCCATGATGGCGATTAACTCGAGCAGCCTCTGTTTGATCGGCTGAAGGCGCTTCGACAGCGCTCCTTCCAACTGGCGCGCCGCAACCTGTGCCTGGTATAGCGTCTGCGACTCAATGAGGTCGCGCACGGCCTCGGCCTGCGTCAGGTCGATGCGGTGGTTGAGGAATGCACGCATGGTGAACTCGCCTGGCTCAGCCAGCCGTGCCCCGCGCGCCAACGACATTTCGACGACATGGCGTAGGACCACGGGCGATCCATGACAGGAGAGTTCCACCACATCGTCTGTCGTGTACGAATGAGGCTTGGCGAAAAAGGTGACGACAACCTCGTCGATGCGCTCGCAGGTGGCCGGATCGATCAGCTCGCCAAAGTGCGCCCGGTTAGCTTCCAGTTCGGCGGAATGCCTCAGGCGCAGCATGGGCCATACGATGGCACGCGCCTCCGGACCGGAAAGACGGACAATACCTATGCCGCCTCTTCCGGGCGGTGTGGCAATGGCGATGATGGTATCGTCGAGATTCACCGCTTCATTCTAAGGAATCTCACCGCGTAAAACTGGCTTCCCGGCTTGCGGGCCCGCGTGGACCTCATGCGACCGCACTTACTTTGCATTGCAAAGTACTTGACAGCAGTGAAGTTCAGCGTTAGTCTTCTTCTGCCTATGTCTGACCCCCGCTCCTGCCGGCGCCTGCCCCATCGCCCTCCGCTGAAGCCGAGTTCTGCGCCCGACCCGCTCGATCAGCTCACCACCATCCGCCGGACGATAGAGCGCAGCTCGGCATTCACCGCGGTCTCCGGCTGGGGTTTCGTGATCATGGGAACCACCGCACTCGGTGCCTCATTTATCGCCCTCCGGCAGTCGTCCACCGAGGGATGGCTTGCCATCTGGCTGGCGGAAGCTCTTGTGGCCGTGACCATTGCCCTCGCTAGCATGCACTACAAGGCCTCGCGACTGGGTACCGAACTGCTCTCCCTTGCCGGACGGAGGCTGTTTGTAGGGCTCCTGCCCGCTCTGGTGGCTGGAGGACTGCTCACGATTGCCTTGCTCTGGGCCAACGAGCCGCGGCAGGTACCGGGAGTGTGGTTGCTGTTGTATGGCGTCGCCGTGATGCAGGCTGGCGCTTTTTCCGTCAGGATCGTTCCGGCTATGGGAGCGGCCTTCGTGTTGCTCGGCGCTGTCGCGCTGCCCTTGCCGTGGTTTTGGGCCAATGCTCTCTTGGCGATCGGATTCGGATTGACGCACATCGTCTTCGGCTTGTTGATTGCGAGGAGCCACGGTGGCTAAGCGCGCCATTCGTCCCAGGCCTCATACCGTTGCGCATTCCCCGGCGGCAGCGTCTAACCGAGGTTTCCGAGTTTCGGAAAGCCTCAGACTTGACGCTGTGATCCACGAACGCGTGCGACTCGGGATCGTGAGTGCACTGGCCGTAAACCATGAGCTCAGTTTTAACGACCTCAAGAAGCTGCTCGAGATCACGGATGGGAACCTCAGCGTCCATGCCCGAAAGCTGGAAGAGGCGGGCTACGTAAAGTGCACGAAATCGTTCGTAGGGCGTCAGCCGCGCACGGCGTTCCGGTTGACCGCCGCAGGACGACGCGCGCTGGAGGAGTATCTCGACCGGATGGAAGAGGTAATCAGGTCGGCGCGCGAGGCTTAACTCTCCAGCCAGAAAGGGAATGCGACTATGTCCGCTGAAATTGTCAATCGGATCAGCAGGAGAGTCCTGATTGTGTTGTCTCTGACGGCGCTGCTTACGGTGCTCCTCGGGTTCACGCAACCGCGCCAACCTGCTCCCGTGGACGAAGGTACGGGGGCACATATCTTCCAGCTCTCGATTGTTGCGATGATGCCTGTGACCTTACTTTTCTTCGCGACGGCGGATTGGAAACAGCCATGGCGAAGCGTACGGCCGCTGGCGTTTTCGGCCGCAACCATATCAGTAGCGTTCGCGCTTCTGTATTGCCTCGAGCACTACTACTTCACTTGAGAACCTGGAAGTCTGTATTCTCGTTCGGAGTCTCACTTATTTTTAGGCAGCCATGCTTTGCAAAGAAAAGCACTTTACTAATGGAATTGACGAGTGTACACGAACGGTAATCTCGAAGCCCACGTTGCCGCGCTACTGTTACTGGGCAGTATCGGATGCATAGTGCAGCTCTGCGCGGCCAGTGTTCTGCTCTTCTTTGCGCGGCGGAATTGGTCCCGTTATCCGCTGTTCGGCATCGTTGGTGTCCTCGTTGGATACGGCATACTGCTGGTGGGCTTTTCTCTGTTCAGCCACGACCGCACGCTGGCGCGTGGCGAGGAAAAGCACTTCTGTGAGCTCGACTGTCATGTTGCTTACTCTATCCAGGACATCCAGCATGCGAAGTCGATCGGTAACACAAGCGCGCAAGGCGAGTTCGTCATCGCTACAGTTCGGTCGCGCTTTGACGAGCAGACGATTGCTCCACGGCGTCCCCACGATGCGCCTCTCATTCCAGGCCCGGTTGCTATTGCCGCTGTTTCCCCGGATGGCCGGCGCTTCCAGCCTTCGGCAGCAGGACAGGTTGCATGGCAAGAGTTGCATGGCCACTCTCACTCCCGCATGGACTGTCTTCGCCCCGCTGAAAGCTACACCACGACGGTTGTTTTTGATCTTCCCCTTGGGCTAGGGTCACCACGATTGCTGCTCACGGCATTGCATAAGCCGTCGGTGGTGCTCATTGGAGACGAAGACAGCCCGTGGCACCGCAAGACCTATCTCGGACTTTGAGTTTTAACCCGGTGAGATTTAGCCGATGATTGCGCCTGCGCCCGCTTTCTCCAAAGATGCCGGTAGAGTGCCGTGGTTGTGCTGTGACACCTGCTCGATTTCCGCCCAGCATTCCCGTACTTTGGCGATGGCTTTCGCCTGGTCGAGCATCATTTCCTTAGACTGCCGGATTTGCGCTTCCAGTAGCTTGGCGCGCGTGAAGCTGTAGAACTCGTCCAATTGCCGGGCGGCCGGTCCGCCATGAGCGAAGTCCAACGACCCTTGCAGTTGCTGCAGGACTAACAGAGCATGGTTCACATGCGCCGACCTGGTCTCAATATCCCTGGCGTTCATCGCGGCAACGGCGCTGTTGACGTCGGACAAGAGACGGTCATACAAAAGCACGACCATGCCGACCGGGCTGGCTCCCTGTGAAGCAGCTTCCTGATAAGCAAACGCAACGTTCAGGAATTTCATTCCGACGCTTAGCCTTTGTTGTTCGGATTCAAAGCTGACAGCTGCGAGTTGATCTGCTGAATCTGCATCGGATACTGCTGGAGCAGGACGTTCAGCCGGCTGTACTCCGCCGTCAACTGCTGTTCCACTGCCGCCATGTGGTCCTCGAAGTCGTTGATCTGGAGCGTAAGGTTAGCCCCTTCCGCCTTTTGTCCGCTGATGTCCGAGGCCACCGTGCCCTGGACGGGATCGGTGATTTGCTGCAGCATCTTCCCGATGGTCTGCCCATACGCATCGGGTGAGGCTGACTGGAAGAAGTTCTGAAAGTCGGTGTAGTGGTTGGTGAGAACGTCCTCCAGCACGGTTGAATTCATTTGCAACGTGCCGTCGTTTTGCATCTCGATTCCCAGCGACTGAAGATTCACATACGGGCCATCTCCGCCGGGCGCGTAACCGGCGATATCCAGCAGTTGTGACTGGAGGGTGCGCAGCGAAGCGTCCCCCGCCAACGGCCCAGCATTGCCGGAGCTGTCGGCCGAGAACTGCGCATTAATGTCCTTCACCGCGTTGTTGTAGGCGGTGATGAAATCGTTGATGGCTTTCGCTGCTTCCGTGGTGTCGGGAGCGATTCCGATTTGTACCTTTGTGTTCGAATCGGCATTTGCGAGCTGCAGGGTGACACCGGGCAGGGCCTCGGAGACCGTGTTGCTGGCGCTCTCGACGGGCACTCCGTCTATCGTTAGGTTGGCGTTCTTTCCTTCTACTCCTTGGTGAAATGGAGCCGCACTGGTGACGGTGAGATTTCCATCTTTACCGGAAGCGTTGCTCACCAGCGCCAGGCGCTCGCCATTGGCATCCTTAATTACGCTCGCGGATACTCCTGTGTTCTCGGCCGCGTGATTGATAGCGTCGGCTGCATCCTGCAAGGTCTTGATCGTGTCCGGCAGGGTGATATTGTCGATTTTGGTGGGATTGTTTGGGTCGCCGTAGGCTATCTGGAAGCTGGTGCCCGCCAGAATTGACGCATCGGCAATTGGATCGGAATAGCTGGACGACACCGTCGCCAGTTGTGTCACCAGGATCGTGTGGGTTCCGCTAGGAGCTGAGTATTGCGCGGTTGCGGTGACAATCGACGGATTCGATGAGGTCACGGTTTTTTGGCTGAGAGCGCCAAAGCTGTCCTTCAGCGCATTGGCGGCGCTCTGTAGCTGGCTCAGCTCCCCTGCCAGAGCGCCAAGGATGCTGATGCGCGTGGTCACGGCTGCCTGCTGGCTTTGCATCTGCGCCTCCGGTGCGCGCTGTAACTCCATGAGGGCGCTTACGGTGGCGGCAACATCAATCCCGCTGGTTTTGCCGCTGAAGGCGTTGTTGATATTGGTCAGAACGCTCGATATGCCAGATGTGCTCACGCTTCGTCACTCCTTCCCCGGACCGGGATCGGCAAGGATCGTTCCAAATCCCTGAGAGACTGCTAATGGGAACAGGGAGAAGGGGGACCGCGAGGCCCCACCTTCTCCCCCGTGCAAAGCCGCTGGACGACGAAGCCTTGCAAACAGCATGATTACTGCAACAGCTTCAAAACGCTCTGCTGCATCTGGTTGGCCTGGGCCAGAGCTGAGATGCCGGTCTGGCTCAGGATCTGGAACTTCGTGAGGTTCGCTACTTCCTGCGTGATGTCGGCCGAACGGACCCCATCCTCTGCGGCCGACAGGTTCTGCGTCTGGTTGCTCATGACGCTGGTGGCCGCCTGCAGCCGGTTGATGCCGGCGCCGATGTCACCACGTAGCGAAGCGACCCGGGCAATGGCCTGGTTGATGTCGGCCAGCGCAGTCTGCGCCGTCGCAGCGCTGAGCAGATCGTCGTTAGCGATGCTGCCGCCATTGAGCCTGCCGCTGTCGAACTGATTGAGCGCAACTGCAATCGTGCTGCTGCCCACGCCGGTGGAGTCGCTCAGATAGACATCCATGCTCGACGCGTTGGTAGGCGCCGAGGTGATGGTGGCGGTCACCGCATCGCCACCGAGCTTCAGAGTGCTGGTGTTGTCCGCTACTTCGCTAGCTACGTCCACGCCGCGATTCTTGGTATCGGTGACGACCAGGTTGCCGTTGCTGTCGAGCGATGCAAGCAGTCCGCCGCCATTCTTGTTGACATCTGCAATCAGATCACCGACCGTCGCATCCGCAGCATTCGAAGTGAAGGTGAAAGCGGTTGGGCCGGCTCCGCCCTTCAGCAGCAGCTGTCCGGAGACCGCCGTGGACATGCCCAGTCCGCCGACTGTGGCGTCGGACACGATCACCTGGCTGTAGTTGGCACTGCCACCCTGGAAGATCGCAGCGCCGTTGTACGTCGTGTTGGTGCCGATGCGGTCGATCTCGGCCTTGATCGCGGAAAATTCAGCGTTTAGCGCGGCCCGCTGGTTACCGGCCGCATCCAGCGTTCCGGTTGCCGATTCCGTCGCCAGGGTAACGGCGCGATTCAGCAAAGTCGTGACCTGCGACAGGGCGCCATCGGCGACCTGCAGCTTGCCCACGCCGTCATTGGCATTGCGTGCCGACTGGGTGAGAGCGGTGATGTTGGCGTGAAGGCCATCAGCGATGGCCAGTCCGGCAGCATCATCGGCGCCGGAGTTGATACGCGAACCCGAAGACAGGGCATACAGTGTCTTCTGCAGACTCATCTGCGTAATTGACAACTGGTTCTGCGCAGCCAGGGATGGAATGTTATTCAGAATGCTAATTGCCATGGAACAGCTCCTCTCATCGTTCCACCGTTGCTTGAGCCGGGCCCAAGTCTGTTCCCGCAGCTGCGCTGCCGGGGGTACTTGCTGGCGGAACCGAATTCGTTCACGTTGTTCATCGGCGCAAGCCCCGTGTTCTTTAGCGCATGGTTCCGAGGGCGGCGCCGCGATGAGGGACTTATCGCGCGGATCACTTTATAGATACCTTCAAGAGCAGGGCTGGGTTTGCCGATAGTTGTGTTGGTCTTGGCGCGTCCCCCGTGCCGACGGTGCAGCATGATCCAGTTGACCCGCTTGAACAACTCGCAGTTAGCGATCAACTCGGACCTGATTAAGTTCGTGGAAGAGGCGCCCGATACGGTGCTGACGCTGGTGAACGGAGAGAAGGTCGTGGTGCGTGAGACCACGGTGGAGGTCATAGAGCGGGTACGGCAGTTCCGCCGTTCTATCCTTTGCGCTTCTCATTCCGCGATGCGGCTGGACGGCGGAGATGGTTCGCAGAGTGGCACGCAGGAGCCTCCTCTCCCCACAACTGAGGGATAGCTCGTGGACAAGAGCAGTTTCACCGGCCTGATCATAGGTATCGGGGGCATTGTTGCGGGACTGATTTTGGAGGGAGGCAAGATCTCGCAAATCTTGCAGCCCACGGCTGCCCTCATCGTCTTCGGAGGAACGCTGGGCGCGATCATGCTTCAGTTTCCCCTGACCGTGGTGGCATCGGCATTCCGTCGTCTCGCGACCGTATTTTTTGAGCGTAAGCTCGATCCCCGGCAGATGATTCGTGAGCTGGTCGGCTATGCCAATAAGGCACGCAAGGAGGGAATTGTCTCTCTGGACGCCGAACTTCCCCACATCCACGATCCCTTTCTGAAAAAGAGCCTCATGCTGGCCGTGGACGGAACCGAGCCCCAGGAGTTGCGCAAGATGATGCAGTTGGAGATGGACAACCAGGCCGAGCATGAGGACAACATTCCGAAGGTCTTCGAGTCGGCAGGCGGATTCGCGCCCACGATCGGAATTATTGGCGCGGTGCTGGGGCTGATCCAGGTGATGCAGCACCTGGACAACCTCGACGAAGTAGGACGGGGTATTGCCGTCGCCTTCGTGGCCACCGTGTATGGCGTCGGCTCGGCCAATCTTTTTTTCCTGCCTGGTTCCGGAAAGTTACGAATCCGCATACGCGAGGAACAGGTGTTGCGCGAAATGACGGTGGAAGGAGTCGTCTCGATTCTCGAAGGAATGAACCCTCGCGTGCTGGAGACCAAACTTTTCGGCTTCCTCCAGAATGGGCATGAGCGGAAATCGCCCCAAACGCCGGCGCTATGAAGGAACGCAGAAAATTTACCGGCCGCACCAGTCACGAGCGCTGGCTGGTTTCCTATGCCGATTTCATCACTCTCCTGTTTGCCTTTTTCGTGGTCATGTTCTCCTCCGCGCGCATGGACAAGGAGCGAACGAGCCAGCTCGCGGAGGCGAAGCGATGGAAGATTGCTATTGCCTGCTCCGGACTGCTGGCGTCCAGTACAAGGTAGCCGGCGCTCTCCAGCACGTGCTTTGTGATCTGCCGAACCGATTCCTCGTCTTCGACCAGCAGGATGGTCCAGTTCGGCGGATTCTCCGATGCGTAAGATGTAACTGCATCCATGGCGCTTCCCCCGGCGGCTGCGACGCTGAATACCAGGTCGCGCCAGCACGCTTTGCAAAATGCAGCCGGAATGCCAGCCTGGGACCGTCGTAGTTTGTTGGCTGCAAGTGTCAGCTGGCCAGTAGGATACGAAAGAAAGGCGAATAACCTGCACCCGCGAGGTCGTTCCCGTTACAGGAAATTTCCCTGATTGCAGAACCAAAATGGAACAGAAGAGAGCGCCGAAATGGCCCGGACAGGATTTAGTTTGCGCTGCAACGGATTCGATATTGCCTATCCTGCTCACTGAACAGGGACTGGAGTTCAGCCAGCCATTCCTCACGCGGACCGTCGATGGGCAAAAAGCGGTCTATGCTGCCGTTTTCACCAGAACGCAAGGCGTAACCGGGCATCAAAACTACAGCCAGCAGTTCTGGACAGATGCTCTTTGCTGTTTCAGCCGTGTCTTCATAGTCATGTCCAGGATACGTATTGTCCATCAGCAGCATGTCGGGACACGAATCGTGCAGGAGCTTGGTTGTCTCCTGCAATGAATTTGCTGCCAGCACCTTATATCCAAAGTGCTCCAGCAGGAGCCGGCGAACCCGCAATGTCATATCGTCATGGCACAAACAAAGAATGGCCTTGCGACTGAACTCCATGAAAGCTCTCCTTTCGACTGGAGTCGGGGAGTGGAACCACCCATGAATTTGGTCCGCGCGATACGATTGGCGGAAGCCCAGATGACGATGCAATGCCGCTTCCAAAGTGAG
>Ga0306920_100007633_pt1 | contig 14252 bp, 8 predicted proteins | sample flu12Cox44000170_FD_204666 | JGI IMG/M metagenome (GOLD analysis project Ga0306920, IMG submission 204666) | Lab enrichment of tropical soil microbial communities from Luquillo Experimental Forest, Puerto Rico - flux4day.12C.oxic.44.000.170 (v2)... | ecosystem: Environmental > Terrestrial >...
AAGCCTTCCGTGATGGTGCGTACCGTAACCGCGCCAAAGCTACCCCCGTCCACTGGATTTCCACTGGACGCCGGTGTTCTAATGGCCCTCCGTGCCCACGTAGCCGAGCAGTTGCCCAGGTCAGGCCGCGTGCCCGCTGGTCTCCGACCCCGGCGCGGTTACCGGCGTCATCATCCAGGCCGTGCACGACGAACGGTGATCCCGCTCGGGCCGCTTGGCTTCCGATGACCGGCGGGGCGAGCTTGGCGCTGCCTCCGGATGAGCCTCACGGAGCAACCGGCCGCGGCCAGGCTGGTCGTCGCCGTGCGACAGCGCGCGCACAGGAGATTCGTACAGGGCTCGCCTGGCTGCATGCGGCCGATCCGGTACTTGCCCGGGTGATCGACGACCGTCCCGACTTCGATCCCGACGTCTGGATGCAAAGGCTGCCTGCCATGGACCTGTTCGGCGCACTGGTCTTCCAGGTCATCGGACAGCAGATCTCGGTGATCGCGGCGACCGCGATTTTCGCGCGTCTCACCGAGCGGTTCGGCAGCCGGGTGCCGGACGCTCACGAACTCGCGTCCGTCGATCAGGAGACGCTGCGTGGCCTGGGACTGTCTTGGCGCAAGGCCGCCACCGTTCTGGATCTGGCGCGGCGCTTCAGCGACGGACGCCTGTCCGAGACCGAGCTGCGCGAGCTGCCCGACCATGAGGTGATCAGGCGGCTCACCGAGGTCAAGGGGATCGGCGCGTGGACCGTGCAGGGCGCGCTGCTCATCGCGCTGCGGCGACCCGATCTCATTCGCGCGAACGACCTCGCCCTGCGCCACGCGATCCAGGCGCGCTACGGCCTCGACCATCTCCCCGAGCCCGCCGAGGTGGCAGACCTCGCCGAGCGCTGGAGGCCGTACCGGAGCCTCGCCTCCAGCCTGCTGCTGGCCGCCGCGAGATCGAGCTGATTCAACTGGGTGGCCATGCTGACGCGGCCGTCCGCTATTTCGTGTCAGGCATAGTCGGTGAAGGCCGTCTCTCTGTCAAGGAGCTGCTGGGCAGGCGGAACCGGGCACGGGGACGGCAGAGCGCCGACATCGCGGGGTCCAGCGGCTTTCACGTTGCTGACGAATTGGTCTTTCCGTCCGTTCCGGGAAGCGTCCGAGGCAGCCCGAACCGTGGCATCACGCTCGCGCCGAAGCCGGTGACCGCGGTGATACGGTCGCCGGCGATCGTGACGACCAGCAGTCCGTAGGCCCGGTAGACACCCGTATGAGGGTCGGCTACATACGTGCCGAACGCCGGCTGGCCGTTGGCGCGGGTCGGCACCGCCCGGTAGGACCGGCCGGGCCGGAGGGTGACGGCTGCGAAGAACCGGCGGGCCACGTCGATGCCCCGGTACTCCAGCATTGCGGGCGGCATGGAGAGCCGGACATCCTCGGTGAGCAACCCCACCAGGGCGTCGAGGTCGGCCCGTTCGAGGGCGTCGGTCAGCTGGGCTGCGAGGTGGTGTTGGGCCGTGATGTCCGGTTGGCGCGCGGGCCTGCTGCTGCCTGAGTCCGCTAGGTGGCTGTCGACCGTGGCTCGTGCTCGTTTGAGGGCGCTTTGCACCGCTTCCTGAGTGGCGTCGAGCATCCTGGCTACCTCGCCCGCGTGGTAGCCGAGCACGTCGCGCAGCACGAGCACGGCACGCTGCCGCGGCGGGAGCAGCTGCAGGGCGGTGATGAACGCGAGCGAGATCGCCTCGGTCGTCTCGTAGCGGGTCTCCGGACCGGGCGCCTGGTCGACGAGGTTGTCCAGCAGCACGTCGGGGTAGGGTTCCAGCCACGGCGGAGTGTCGCTGACCCCGGTCGGCTCGGGCAGGATCAGGTCGGGGATCGGCGTCGCGGTGCGGGGCCGCCTGCTGTGTGCGCGCAGCATGCTCAGGCACCGGTTGGTCGCGATCTGATACAGCCAGGTCCGCAGGGAGGACTGCTGGCGGAAGTCGCCCAGGTTACGCCAGGCGGACACGAGGGTCTCCTGGAGCGCGTCCTCGGCGTCCTGCAGTGATCCGAGGATGCGGTAGCAGTGCACCTGCAGTTCGTGGGAGTGCACTTCGACCAGGTCGCGGAACGCGTCGTGGTCGCCGACGCTGGCCCTGGCGATCAGGTCCGATGTCTCCATGCATCCTCGCTTTTCTTCTTTCCGCCTGGCGCGTCCGGCTCGTTTGAAAGTACCGACGCCGCCGGCCCTGCGAATTGGGCGGTGTCGGCGCGCCCAATTCGGGCGGACGGTGGCATCTCCCCAGTTGGAGGCGGTCCCGCCCGGGCGCGCCCCGGATGCAAGGAGAATCGAGATGGGAAAGATCGTGGTGAGCCAGAATGTCACGCTCGACGGCGTCGTCGAGGACCCGAGCGGCGAGGGAGGGTTCAGGCACGGCGGCTGGTTTGTTCAGTTCATGGGCCAGGACTGGGAGGCGTGGGCGGAGCTCGAACTGGCCGAGGCACAAGGCGCCGAAGCGCTGCTGATGGGTCGGCGGAGCGACGAGTACTTCGGCGCACGGTCATCAATTATGAGCGGCGAGTGGTTGGACAGTTTGAACCGCCTGCCCAAGTACGTCGTGTCCGCGACGCTCCAAGAGCCCAAATGGACGAACGCGACCGTCTTGGCGGGCGAGGTAGTTAGCGAGGTCTCGAAGCTCAAGCAACAGATACAGGGGGAGATCGTCGTGTACGCCAGCCGCCCGCTCGTGCGCACGCTGATGGAGCACGACCTGGTCGACGAGCTGCGCCTGACCGTCTTCCCGGTTGCGGTCGGCGCGGGCGAGCGCCTGTTCGGCGAGACCAGCGACAAGCGACCCCTGCGCCTCATCCACACGAAGACCGTGGGGAACGGCCTCGCCCACCTAACCTACGAGCGCGCCCGCGAGGCCTAAACAGTCGAGTCGCCAGCTACGAGATGATCGAGGCCGCCGCTCCCACCGGAACGATCATCCACGCATTCTCGTGGCTGCCCCCCGGCAAGCGAGATCGGCGCGGCTTTTCGGAGCCGCCGCCGACCTACGCCCCGACACAACCCGGTCGTGGCGACGGCGATCTTCGGGCGCGCTGGCCACTAGGGTGCCGGACGAGGCTATCGCGGCGGCCAGCCGGGCGCCTGGATCGGCGGTCACCTTAGATGCCGTCGCGGGTGATCGCGATGATCACTCGCAGGATCAGGACCAGGCTGAAGAACAGGCCGACGTAGCCGAAGACGTGGAACAGCGAGGTGCCGCCGGTGCCCGCCGCGGCCGGGGCGAGCAGCGGGCCGCCGCGCACGCCGATCAGCATCACGGAGATGACGCCGAACGCCGCGCCGAGGAAGGCCAGCACCGCGCGGCCTGCCATGCTGGCGACGAATTGCCGGTCCCGGTCGTCGGCGAGCAGCCGCATGCTGGTGGTGAGCGTGCCGCGCTCCAGGGAGGTGGTGATGCGGTCCAGGCGGCGTGGCAGCCGGCGCAGCACGGGGAGCAGCCCGAGCACCTCGTCGGTGGCGGCCTCGCGGAGCGAGGCGGGGCCGAGCACCTCGCCGAGCCAGGAGGCGGCCATCGTCCGGGTCTCCTCGATGATCTGGAAGCCGGGGGCGAGCCGGGCCAGGGTGCCTTCCAGCGTGATCATGGCGCGGAACACCGCGGCGATGACCGGCGGGAACACGAGCCCGAACTCGGCCACCAGCCGGAACAAGGCGGTGAACATGGCCGCGTCGGGCACCATGGCCGGGCCGAGGTGCTGCGCGATGAACTGGGCCAGCGCCGGCTCCAGCAGATCCTCCCCGGCGGCTGCGGGCCGCGCGGCCTGGGCCAGGTCGAGCAGCGCGTCGTGCAGCCCGGCGGGGTTGCGCCGGGCCACCGCGAGGAGCAGGCGGCGCAGGGCGGCCTGCTGTAGCGGGTCGAGCCGGCCGACCGAGCCGAAGTCGATCAGCGCCAGCTGCCCGTCGCGCAGCACCAAGACGTTGCCCGGGTGCGGGTCGGCGTGGAACGTGCCCTCGGCCATCACCTGGCCGAGCAGGGCGGCGAGCAGGCCGCGGGCCAGGCCGTGCCGGTCCGCGCCGCTTTCGGCGAGCACCGGCCCGGCGTCCCGCACGGCGACGCCGTCCAGGTACTCCATGACCAGCACCCGGCTGGTGGACCACTGCCCGTACACGGCCGGGACCCGGACCCGTGACGAGCTGGCGACCGCGGCGATGTTGCGGGCCTCGATGCGGAAGTCGAGCTCCTCGCGCAGCGCGGCGGCGAAACCCCGGGTCATCTCCAGCACCGCGTACTCCCGCGCCCACCCGGCCCGGGCCTGCAGCGCCCGGGCCATCCGGAGCAGGATGTCCAGGTCGCGCTCCACCAGCGCGCGCACGTCCGGGCGCTGGACCTTGACGATGACCCACTCGCCGGTGGCCAGCTGTGCGCGATGCGCCTGCCCGATCGACGCGGCCGCCACCGGCACCGGGTCGAACGAGGCGAACACGCAATGTGGCGGCGCGCCGAGCTCGGCGGTCAGCAGTGCCTCGATCCCGCCCGGTTCCCCGGGCGCGACGTGATCTTGGAGCATGGACAGCTCGACGATGATATCGGGCGGAAGCAGGTCGGCCCGGGTGGACAGCACCTGGCCGAGCTTGACGAACATGCCGCCGGCCTCGTCCAGCGCGACCCGGAGATTGCGGGCCAGCGGGCGTGACTCATCGGCGCCGGGCCGCCGCCCGCTCAGGTAGGAGCTCAGCCCGTGGCGGGCGGCGATCCGGGTGACCTGCAGGTACCGCCGGGTCCGGTCGGCGCGCTGGCGCAGCGACCGGATCGGATGGGGGACCGGACGGGCATGCAGTCGGCCTTGCGCCCCGGCGAGCCGGCCCGGGCGGGCGAGCAGGTCGAGCAGGACCGCGATCAGCATTGTCGCGATGAGCGCCCCGAACAGCACGGCCGACCAGGACAACGCCTGCGGGCCGCGGCGCTGGCCGCTGATCGACCAGGCGGCCGCCCAGCCCAGGACCAGGCCGGGGAACCCGGCCAGGATCGTGCGCCGCCAGCGCATCCGGATGCCGAGCAGGCGGCCGCCCACCCGGGCCAAGATCACGACGGTGACCAGGGTGAACAGCCCGCTGAGCACCGGGACACCCCACAAGAAGCCGAAGCCCGATCCGCTGATCCGCATAGCCGGTCACCCCGGTGCCTCGTGCTTGTCCTGCATCTGCGTTCCCTCCTGCCCGAGAAACCGGGCGCAGCCACGCACGGTACGGCGGCCGGCTCTCAGCTCAGCGGGCCACCACCGGATCGGCCGCCGGCGTCCCGGCCGGGGGTTCGTCCCCGGCCAGGGCCTCGGCCGGCCTGGCCGGGAGCAGCTGGCCCAGCCAGCCGGGCAGCCACCAGTTGGCCTTCCCGAGCAGTTCCATCACGGCCGGGACCAGGACCAGCCGCACCACGCTGGCGTCGATCAGCACCGCGGCGGCCAGCCCCAGGCCGATCTGCTTGACCGAGACGTCCGGGATGAGCACGAAGGACAGGAACACCACGACCATGATCGCGGCTGCGGCCGAGATCACCCGCGCGGTGGCGGCCAGCCCGCGCCCGACGGCCAGCTGGTTGTCACGGGTCAGGTCGTACTCCTCGCGGATCTTCGACAACAGGAACACCTCGTAGTCCATGGACAGGCCGAACAAGATCACGAACAGGAAGACCGGCACCCAGGTGGTGACGGGCATCTTCTCCGGGAAACCGAACGCGTGCCCGAGCCAGCCCCACTGCGTCACCGCGACCAGCACGCCGTAAGCGGCGCAGATCGACAGGAGGTTCATCACCGCCGCCTTGACCGCGATGACCACCGACCGGAACACCACCAGCAGCAGCACCATGGACAACCCCACGATCACCCCGATCAGCAACGGCAGCCGGGTGCCGATCAGGTTCGCGAAGCTGACGTTGGCCGCGTTCGGCCCGGTGAGGTAGGCCGTCAGCCCAGAGTGCGGCAGTATCGTGCCCTGCAGCCGGTTTACCAGCGCGTTGGTCGCCGCGTCCTGCTCGCCCGTCGTGGGGTAGGCGATCAGCATGGCCGCCTGCCCGTCCTGGCTGATCACCGGCGTCGTCACGGCCGCGATACCCGGCGTGGCCGCGATTTCGCCGCGCAGAGATGTCAACGCGGCGTCGCCGGATGGCGGCACCTTGGCCGCCACGATCAACGGCGCGTCGAACCCGGGCCCGAACCCCTGGGCCATGGTGGCGTAACTGGCGTACCCCATCGTGCCCCGGGCCTGCGCGGACTCGTCAGGGAAGGACAGCTTCATGGCCAGCGCGGGAGCGGCCAGGGCCAGGATGAACGCCGCCGACAGCGCAGCCGCGAGCACCGGGTGCCTTTGGACCACGCCCGCCCACCGTAGCGCGACGGGCATCTTTTCTTTGTCGTCCGAACGGTCCGGCGTGCTCCCCGCCGCATCATCTGCGTGCCGCCTGGTCCTGCCGCGGCCGAACACCTTGCCCCCGAAGAAGGTGCTCAGCCGCGATGGCCTGGCCAGCCGGGTACCGGTGAAGGACAGCAGCGCGGGCAGCAGCGTGAGCGCCGCGATCACCGTCATCGCCACCGTGGCCGCCGCCGCGATCGCCACGCCGTTCAGCAGTGGCTGGCGCAGCACGAGCAGCCCGAGCATGCCGATGACCACGGTGGTGCCCGCGGTGAGCACGGCCCGGCCCGCGGTGCGCATCGCGGTCACTACGGCGTCCCGGGGGTGCATTCCGTCGTGCAGGTCGGCGCGGAATCTGGTCACGATGAACAGGGCGTAGTCCACGCCCACGCCCAGCCCGATCAGGCCGGCGATGATGGGGGAGAACGAGGGCGCCGGGAAGATGTGCCCGAGCAGCGCGATCAGCGCGAGCCCCGACCCGATGCCCATCAGCGCGGTCGCGATCGGCAGCCCCATGGCCAGCAGCGAGCCGAACGCGATCAGCAGTACGATCGCGGCCGCGCCCACGCCGATCCCATTGGACGGGCCGCCGTACGGCGTCTCGGCCAGGTCCACCACGTCGCCGCCCAGGCTGAACGTCACCCCGTTCCCGCTCGCGGCCCGGGCGTCATGAATGAGCGCCGTTGCCTCGCTGCCCGGGATGCTCGATCCCGGCACGTCGAACTGGATGGTGGCGTACGCGATGTGCCCGTCCGCCGAGAGCTCCCCGGGCGAGGTGTACGGGTCGCTCACGCCGGTGACGTGCGCCGCCTGCCGGAAGGGGGTCAGCGCCCGGGTCACCCGCGCGTGTACCGCCGACGAGGTGACCGGAGGACCGGACCGGATGGCCAGCGTGAGCGTGTCCCCGGACTGACCAGCGAAATGCTCGTTGAGCAGCGCCTGGCCGGGGTCGTTGCTGGTGAAGCTGTTCTGCGCCGCCGCACCGAACCGCGTCCACAGCGTGATCAGGCACGCCAGCCCCGCGATCCACGCCAGAACGGTGAGCCAGCGATGCCGGTAGCAGGCCGCACCGAGCCCGCCCAGCAATCCCGGATTCGCAGACATAACAGTCTCCCTCAAGCCAGGGGAGCGTTTAACGCCGGTTTCGCCCGCTCTCGCGGTACGTGAGCTGTCACCGTGGCCGTGCTGAGCTTCATCGACGCCTGTCATGACAGACTCGCCTGTGCTGTCAGCCCGTACCGCGTCACCTCTGATGACAGGTCCGGGCCGGGCCGCTCCGGTCCCCGGTCCGCGTTTCCTCCGCAGTGGCGGCCGATGACCGCGCGCATCTGCAGGACCATCTCGGCGAGCTGCCCGGCCCACTGGCCGGGATCGGGCGGAGGGATCTCACGCTCGGCGAGCGCCTCACCCAGGGCCATCATCTGCGGGTTTGCCATCGTCGGGATCACCTCAAGATCACGGTGCGCTCACCGGGCCGGGGCTGGCATCGGGCAGACGGATGAACGGATCGGCGAGTGCCACTAATCGTTCAGATGGATGATGCCGGCGGCCCTTGCCTGGTCAGGGCGTGGGGACGCGGCGCTGGGCCGCCCATGCGGCGATCTGCGCCCTGGAGGAGAAGCCGAGTTTGGTCAGGATGTGGGTCACGTGGCTGGCTACGGTCGGGCGGCTCAGGTACAGCCGCCGGGCGATAGCCGGATTGGACAGGCCCTCGGCGACCAGGTCCGCCACCTCGATCTCCCGCGGGGAAAGGGCGTCGACGCCGTATTCCTGGCGAGGCAGCCGGACCCCCAGACCCCGCAGCACGGCCTGGGTCCGGCGGATACCCAGCTGGGCGCCGATCGCCTCGAACTGCCTGCGGGCGGCGTCGGCGGCGCCGATGTCGTGGAGGAACTCCCCGCGCCAGCACCTGACCAGCGCGTGCAGCCAGGGCCACGGCGCAGCCGCCGTCGCCGTCTCGGCGGTCAGCGCCCGTTCGAGCGTCAGGTCCAGCCGGAACCGGGCCGCCGCCAGGGCCGCCGCCATGAACCGCTCGTGGCCGAGGTTGAACGCCTCGAACCCCGAGATCGCCGCGGCCGCCTCATCGAACTGGCCCAGCCGCAGCAGCGCATCGACGCGCAGCGTCAAAAAGGCGGGTCCTGTGGAGATGGTGTTGTAGGTTCCCATCACGGTCTTCGCGCCGGCGCTGGCCAGGTGTTCGCAGGCGTCCTGGAGGCGGCCTTCCTCCCAGGCCAGCCACCCCTGCCCTGCCGACCATTCCGCACCGATCAGCCCGCAGGAGCTGGCCTCGCTGGCCGCGTTCGGGCCTTCGAGCAGCTTCCGCGCCTCATCCAGATCACCCCGATGCAGGTACAAGCGGGCTTCCCTCGCATCGACCCAGGTCGTGATGGTCGGAATCCCTGGCGTGAGTTCATGGCGAATCTGGCTGAAGGTGGCCTCGCTCATTTCACGTCGGCCCTCCAGCAGCTGCACTGTGGCCTCGCGAAGCGCAATTAGCCAGGACCAGGTACCTGCGTGCTGGGACAGCTGGCTGGCTGCCTCGACGTCGTCGGACGTGCCGGTGATGTACGACAGAAAGCCAAGTGCCCGGGCCTCGTCGGCCGCCAGACCCCGCGCACGGGCGAAGGCGGCATTCTCCCGCAGCCGGTTGATGGCGGCCCCAGGGTCCCGCTGCTCGCCGTAGGCGATGACGATCTCCAGGCGGCGGGCCTGGATGTCCAAGTCCACGTCACTGGTGCGCTGGGCGACATCCAGAGCCAGATCCACGAAAGCCCTGGCTGCCGAACCATCACCCGTAAACCACGCGATCAGCGCGGCTTCGCGCAACAACGGGCCTCCCACGTCGAGCCGCCCACGTTCCTTAAGGGCGGCCAGCTCGTCCTTGGCGACCGTGAAGGCCTGGCCAATCGATCCGGTCCAGAACAAGTGCGCGCTGAACACCGCGGCGAGCTGTGCCCGTTCAGCCTGCGGCAGCGCACCGCGTCTCGCCCACGCGCCGCGGACCAGCGGATCAAGTTCCGACCACCGGCCGGCGATGAACAAGTCCCGGATCGCCCCTTCCTCGAGGCGGGCTCGCTGGCCAGCCAGCGAGCTGTGCCGGCAGGCCAGCTGGAGCGCGCCCAGGCGGAGGGTCGCCGCACGTCCGATCTGTCCGGACCGGCTTGCTCGCCCTGCGGCAGTCTCGAACTCTGCGAGCGCGGCCTCCGGACGGCCCGCCTGCTCGAGGTGGGCAGTGACGCGCTCAGCTGGGACGCGATCACTGTCGGACAGCACCGCCGCAATCTGCTCATGCAGCGCGCGCCTGCGCCCGGCCGGGACCGCCTCGTAGGCCGCCTCCTGCAGCAGCGGGTGGCGGAACCGGAACCGGTCCTCGTCCTCCCGGTTGAGCAGGCCGGCCGACACCAGGTCACCGGGCCGGCCCTCCGGAAGGACCGATGCCAGCAGCCGGGCATCCACCTCCAGGCCCGACACTGCGGCCACCTGCAGCAAGGCCCGCCCCGCCGGGTCCAGACGCCCGGCCCGCTCCCTCACCGTTACCTCCACGATGTCAGGAACGAGCAGCAGCTCACCCGGCCGTGAGGCCAGGCTGGCCAGCTCCTCCACCAGCAGCGGCGTCCCGGCCCCCCGTTCGACGATCTTCGCGACCTTATCCTCCGGCAGGGCCGGATTGAGGGCGCGGACGATCCGCTCGCCATCAGCCGCGGACAGCCGGGCCAGCGGAAGGCACAACACGCTGGGCTCCCGCCTCAGCCGGACCAGGCCCGGCCACCACGGATGCGCCGGCCCGATCTCCTCCTCCCGGTAGGTGACAACCAGCACGAGCGCGAGATCGGCGACGCGGCGCGCCGCGTATCGGACGAATTCCCAGGTCCAGTCGTCCGCCCAGTGGATGTCGTCCAGCACCCACAACGCCGTCTCGTCGCCGACGGTCTCGTCGACCGCATCCAGCAGCGCCTCGAACAGCACCGGCCGGTCAGCCGACCGGCCGGGCCCGGCCGCCTCCGAGGCCAGTTCGGGCGCTATGGCCCAGAGAATCCCCGCCCGGGCCCGGGCCGCTTCCCAGACTTGCGGCTCGGCGCGGCGAGCCGCTCGCAACGTGTCCGCCAGCGCCGCATAGGGAATAGAGGTCTCCTGCGGAGCCGCACGTCCCAGCAGCACCCGCCCACCGCGCTGGCGGTGCCGACGGCCGGCCTCCGCGCATAGCCGAGTCTTGCCGATCCCCGCCTCTCCGGAGATCACCACGATGCTCCCCGCGCCCTCACCGGCTTGCGCCAGAACATGGCCGAGCCGGGTCACGTCCATGTCGCGACCCACCAACGGAGTCGCCCGAGCGACCACCGGACACCCTCCAGGCCATGCGCTAGGCCAACTCGAATGATAGGCCGCCGGTCATCCAGTTTGATGATTCAGCTCACCGCCGCGGCGGTTCATCCGTCCTGCCGATGCCATAGCCAGGCGAGGACACCTCGCCCGAGCAGCTCGTCGCCGGTGAACGCATGGTCCAGCAATGGTCATCAGATGACCTGTCGCGGCGCCTGCTGTCAACAGCATGGATTCGGGCTTCACGGTTCCCGCAGGCGGTTCGGCCAGCCGGCCTGTCTCGTCGCCCCCTGCTAGCCCGCCAGAGGGTGTCACTCCGCACAGCGGGGCCAACTATCTTGCGCGGGCTGCCTAAGGGACCGGAAGGAGCGGGCCGCCCCCCTGGATTAGGTGCGGGTCGGCGCGCTCGCGCCGTCACGGGTCGGGACGGTACCGGCCCAAGTTCCTGGTCGTACGGGTGCTGCCAGCGTGCCCGCTGTGCCTGGGTCCGGCGTCTCGGGCTGGGTAGCAAGTCCTTGATCAGTACTAGGCTGAGGGCGGCGAGCGCGATCAGGGTGCAGGAGTCGAACACGGCCTGCTGCCACCATGACCAGGGCGCGATCGCGTCGGTGGCCGGCAGGTTGACAGTCAGCCAGGACTGCGCGCCGATCAGGGCGCCGTGCGGCAGCGCGGCGCGCAGCGCCGCGACGTCCGCGTTCACCTGGGTGGTGGTCCCGGCGCTGGCGAAGCGGTACAGCATCTGCGCCAGATCCGGCGTCCCCGGTGCGCGCAGCGCGGCGATCTCCGCTGGCGCCACCCAGACCTGGGCGGTATGGGTGATCGACGTGGCGGTGCCGACCACGGTCAGGCGCGGCGAGCCGGGCACGCCGGTCACGGCGATCTGCGTCCCGATGCCCACCGGCGAAGCCTGGTCGTCCGAAGCCTGGCCGTCGGTCAGCACCACGGCTTGTCCCGGTTGCGTCGCCCAGCGGCCCGAGTGCAGTGTCAGGTCATCGACCGGGCCGCCCGGCCAGGCGCGGCCGACCACGGTCATCTGCTGCGTGGGGAGGGAAGAACCGGATTGGCCAGGTCGCGGTGACACGAGCATCGTCGCGGTGACCGTGGTCTCGGGGAACGGCCCGGCCGCCGCCGTCACCTCGGCCAGACCGGTGGTGGCGGCTAGCTGCGCCGGCGAGGCCTTGGCCGTCGCGGTCACCTCGGCGCCGTGCTGGGCGGCGAACGCGCGCTCCAATGGTGCGCTGACGTCGGCGAGCGGGCCGGGCGCCAGCGCCGCGGCGGCGGTGAACACCAGGACCACCAGGCCGATCACGACCGCCTGCACCTGGCGGCGGATCACCCCGTCCGACACGGCGCGAAGCACCAGCACCGCCCTCATCGCCGCACCCCCGCATCCACGCTACTGGCGTTCCGGCCGTCAGCGATCTCGATCGTCCGGCTGGCGTACCGCCGCTTCATTGCCGTCTCCGTTCTTCGCCACCAGGGGCTAGATCGAGGGTGGGCGAAGCTGCCTGATCACGGCATCGGCAGGACGAATGAATCGCCGCGGCGGTGAGCTGAATCATCCAGGTGGATGACCGGCAGGTCTATCATTCGAGTTAGCAGTGCCAGGGCCAGGGCCTGGGAGGTGTCGCGGTGGTCGCTCAGGCGACCCCGTTGGTGGGTCGTCATGCAGATCTGAGCCAGCTCAAGGCTGCCCTGGCGCAGGCTAGCGAGGGTGCCGGGAGCATCGTGGTGATCACCGGGGAGGCGGGGATCGGCAAGACCCGGCTGTGCGCGGAATTGCGGCTGCGGCACCGCGAGCGCGGGGGGCGGGTGCTGCTGGGCCGGGCCGCCCCGCAAGAGGCATCCATTCCGTACGCGGCGCTGGCCGACGCGTTGCGGGGGGCCCGCCGCGCCGAGCCTGTGGTGTGGGAGGCGGCACGGGCGCGGGCGGGGATCTTGTGGGCGGTGGCGCCCGAACTGGCACCGGAAGCGAGCGGGCCGGGGCGGTCGGTGGACCGGCTGGTGCTGTTCGAGGCGCTGCTGGATGCGGTCGATGAGGCCGCCGGGGACGGGACGGCGTTGTGGGTACTGGATGACCTGCACTGGGCGGACGATTCGACCTGGGAGTTCGTGCGGTACGCGGCCCGCCGGGTCGCTGATCTGGCGCTGGTGCTGGTTGTCACCTACCGGGAGGAGGAGATCGGTCCGGCGCATCCGTGGTGGCCGGGCCTGGTCTGGCTGAGGCGGGAGCCGAGCGTGCTGAGCCTGCCGCTGGCCAGACTATGCGCGGCTGAGAGCCAGCGGATCGTCCATGCCGTCGGCCCGGCCCTGCCGCAGGACACGGTCGCCGTGATCGTCGAGCGGGGCGCCGGGACGCCGCTGCTGGTCGAGGAGCTGGCCAGCCTGGCCTCACGGCTGGGTGACCTGCTGGGGGTTCCTGACATCGTGGAGGCCACGGTGCGGGAGCGGGCCGGGCGCCTGGACCCGGCCGGCCGGGCGTTGCTGGAGGTGGCCGCGGTGGTGGGACTGGAGGCGGATGCCGCACTCCTGGCATCGGTGCTCCCGGAGGGACGGCCCGGTGACCTGGTGTCGGCCGGCCTGCTCAACCGGGAGGAGGAGCGGTTCCGGTTCCGCCACCCGCTGCTGCGGGAGGCGGCCTATGACGAGGTTCCGGCTGAGCGCAGGCGCGCGCTGCACGAGCAGATCGCGGCGGCCATGGCGGAAAGCGGTAACCAGCCGGCTGAGCGGGTTGCCGTCCACCTCGAGCGGGCGGGCCGCCCGGAGGCTGCGCTGGCAGTACTCGAGACCGCCGCCGAGGAAGCGCGCCGGGCCGGACTGGTCTGGCGGCTGGCGACCCTCCACCTGGGCGCGCTTCAGCTGGCCCGCCGACACGGCTCGCTGGCTGGCCAGCGAGCTGGCCTGGAGGATCAGGCGATCGAGGAGCTGCTCATGGCCGACCGCTGGTCGGAACTCGAGCCGCTCCTCCGTGATGCGTGGCCGAGACGTGCCGCGCTGCCCTGCGCGCAGCGAGCCCGCCTCGCCACGGCGTTCACCACGCTCCTGTTCTACACGGGGTCGGTCGTCGAGGCCCTCGCGGTGGCCAAAGACGAGCTGGCGAGCCTCGAGGAGGACGGAGCTCTTGACCATGGGGCTCGCCTGTTGCGGCAAGCCGCGATGTGGGCGTGGATCAAAGGTGACGGGGCGGATGCCCGGACGTTCGCCGATCGCTCGGGCGATGTTGCCCGGCGCACCGGCGACGTGGGGTTGGAAGTGCAGGCTCGCCGGTTCCAGATCCTGGTCGCCTACGGACAGGACCGGGACCGTGCGGCAGCTATAGCCGCTTTGGGGGACAATGCCGCCTTCGCTCGCGCGCACGGGGTGGCGATATCCGCGCTGTGGGCAGACATGTATCTGGCGATGGTCACCGGCAGGCTGCAGGATGCCGAGTCAGCCCGCCAGATGTCTGAGCGGATGGGCGGCGCCTGGTTCTGGCAAACTGCGAAGCTCGAGGCCATGCTTCACCTCATGGAGGGCCGCCCCGATCCGAGCGCGGCCATACTCGCCCGCATTCGCCGTGAGGT
>Ga0306920_100007635_pt1 | contig 14250 bp, 15 predicted proteins | sample flu12Cox44000170_FD_204666 | JGI IMG/M metagenome (GOLD analysis project Ga0306920, IMG submission 204666) | Lab enrichment of tropical soil microbial communities from Luquillo Experimental Forest, Puerto Rico - flux4day.12C.oxic.44.000.170 (v2)... | ecosystem: Environmental > Terrestrial >...
ACATGGGCAGCCTGCAGCACAACAAGACCATCGCGGTGAATGGCACGACTGTGAAGAAGGTCGTGTGCGGCTCGACCAATCTTTCATGGCGCGGCTTCTTCGTGCAGGCAAACAACGCGTTCGTCCTGACCGGCCAGACCGTCGTCGATCTGTTCTTCGCCGCCTTCGACAGCTACTTCAAAGGCGCAAAGAACGACGTCGCGGGATTCGGCGCCAAACCGGCCGCCGATTGGAACGACCTCGGCCTTCCCGGTATTGACGCAAAGGTGGCGTTTTCGCCGCACAGCGCGGCCAATGCCAAGCTCGGTGGCATCGCGGTCGACATCAAAACGAACACGACGTCGTCGCTTCTCTACTCGCTCGCATTCCTCTACGAGTCGCCAGGCGTTGTGCTCGACGCAATCAAGGCCGTTACCGCCGACAAGAATGTCTTCGTCTACGGCATTTCCGACAAGAAGGTCGGCGGTCTGGACGTGCAGGACCCGAGCGGCAATGTAGCGCCTGTTTATGCGGCGGAGCTCGGCGCGGACGTGCCGGAGCCCTTCAAGTCCGAGCCGACTGGCGGCGGCGGCACGCGCATGCATCACAAGTTCACGGTGATCGATTTCGACAAGCCGACTGCGCGCGTCTATCTCGGTTCTTACAATTTCTCCACGCCCGCCGATCTCAAGAACGGTGAGAATCTCGTCGTCGTCAGGGACCGGCGGATCGCGGTGTCCTACATGATCGAGGCGCTCAGCCTGTTCGACCATTACTCGTTCCGCGTCGCCCAGAAGACTGCGGGAGCCAAGGGCCAGAAGCTGCATCTCGTTAGGCCTCCGCGCGCCCCCGGCGAAAAACCGTGGTGGGACGATGACTACACGGTCCCGCACAAGATCAAGGATCGCGAGCTGTTTTCCTAACCGCGCTCGCGCACGCGCTGGGAAGCACTGAATGTTAGGGCGGACGAGACGCCGCAGGTCGGGTTAGCGCGGCCCGTGCGCTCGCTTCGTGGCGCGACACTTCTTCCGCGCTTCGACTTACGACCGCGCGTTTACGTGCGGTTCTCTGACTGACGGTGCTTTTGGTAGTGGGGCTAGGCGCATCCCAAAAGGAAGTACCGGAAATTGGGGATGCTCTGATCGAACATTCGCCGAGTCGACGGGACCTCATGCCACTGAGGCATCGATCCTTTGCTCGTCACGGCGCCGCTGGCGTTGCCTTAGAGAACGACATGTAATCGCGGATGTACTCCCCATAGTATTTCTTTTCGCCTTTCGCCTTGTAGCCTTGGCGAATACTTTTGCTGGCATCGGCGCTTCCTTTGTTGTACGCGATTGCGACATAGATCAGTTCGTTGTCGCTCAACTTGCTCTTGCGCGGGTAGGTGGTGCCCCAGGCGGTATGGAGCTCCATTAGGCACTTCGCCAGACACTTTGAAAAATCGCCCCACTCCTTGTTCAAGAAGTAACCAGAGTCGTGCGGAAAAGCTTGAATGTCGTATTGAAAGATTCCGAAGGCATGACAGAACTTGTTCGAGTTCCTAAGATATCTTCGGTACTCGGTAGCGACCTGCGCCATCCCCTCGAACGCTTCCCGCGCAATCTGAAACATCTTCTTTCCATGGGGTGTTCGTTCGAGAACCGCGCGGCTTTGTGGAAATGCCTTGGGATCGCGACCACCGTTGGCGTCGAGAATATCGCCGACACACAATTCAAGAACTTCAGGGACACTTTTTTCCTTATAGGCGCGACCCCAGACTTCGTAGGTCTCCTGGAGAGCAAGGGCCGTCAAAAAATCGATGTGGAAGGGTGTCCCCCGGACTGCAGCGCTTATGTCGGTGGCGAATTGCTTTTTGAACCAACCGATTGCTGCTTCAAGATCATGCTGGCTGCTCATGAGTTGCCTCTCAAGCGAGAGCGGTCGCAGACCAACTGCGCGATGTCAGGCCGATTTTTTCTATCTGATAAGATTGCGAACCACAATTCCTTCCAAGACAATTCAGACGTTCGTCGAAGGCTCTTCGTCTTAGTGATAGGGATCGTAGTCTGCGTCCGGGTACCACGTACCAGCAAATAGCTTCTTTTGGTCCGACACGGCGCATCGCTGAATATGGACGTTATCAGGAAAGCGCGTCTTGACTCGGGGCTTGCCCCAGTCGCCACCCCACACTAACTCGTATTTTTTTGCTAGCTTGCCGAGAAACTTGAAGTCACCCTTCCAGGACGGGGAGCCAGAAATATCTTTGACCAAGTCGCATGCTAGGCCGTAGTGATGAACTCCAACGGTCTTCAGCTGGGTAGCGCCCTGCGCAAACAAACGCGACTGCCGGGCCTGACTACGATAGGTCTCGAACACCATTAGCTTCGTGCCATCAGCGGCGGCATCGGAGATGATTTGCCTGACGAGCTTGCGCAGGACAGGCTCAAGCAGCGCCAAATCATTGACCGACTTTAAGCTGTTAAAGCGCGGATCCTTTACGATCGTGTCGGTATAGAAATTGCCCACGTTGTCCTCGGGGCTCAACTAGAGCGCTAACTTGGCACATGAGAGCTGTCCTTTCAATCGCTTTATCGCCGACACGGGACTTCGACCCTCCGAGGTGAGCGGATGTCGTAGCTGGTTTTCGCGATGTCTGGCCGTTGTTCTGCAGCGGCTTCCACGCAGCGAACCAACTTCGCAGCGTACCGTCTTTCAATTTCAACTTGAGCCCAAGTACCCAGGCGGCCTCGGCGCCTTGCGTATCGAACAATTGATGCACTTTGGACTTACGAGAACCTTCGTTGTGACCGCCAGCCGCGTTTATGGGCTTCGTGACCTTGGGCTTCGACGCGTAGGTTTGATTGATTTCCTTGCAGTACTCATCAGTCTCTCTACTAATACCTGCCGCGTTACGCTCGCATTTTAGAGAACTGATTCTGCTGGAACTAACCCATAATGGCCCCGAAACACGCAATCTCGTGGCCTGGACACCTATGGTTCGGAGGGCATTGACCGCAGGTTGGTAGGAATCACCTTTACGGTCCTTCGATTGGCCAACGCTCAGTCGGCATTTCTGGTCGCGCAACGAAGTGGGACGAATTTTGGTCGACTCTCTCCAGTTGCATCACCAATACGTGTTCTGATATAAAATTATAAAATTCCTATTGTCCAATTTGTTGAAAATCGAACGGGATGGGGGCGGGCGATGCCCCTAGCGGCAAAGGTCCTCTGGATTGTGAACATGAATGCGGACGCCATGGAGACGGCGTTCTCAAAGCATGCGCTGGCAATTGGGGCGACGACCGTGTGCATTCGAACGTCGTCGAGGAGACTGCCGGACGCCATCAAGCGATTTCACGACCTTGGTATGAAGGTGTACGCGTGGCGGTGGCCCCAAGCTTCGAAATCTGGCGCTCAAAAAGAAGCGGACCTTATCACGGGCAAATTGATCCCCAAAGGGTTAGACGGTTACATCGTTGATCCCGAATCCGATAAGGCGGGCGCTGCTAATGATTGGAATCGCACAGTGCTTGCCCCGGTCGCGGCTCAGTTCTGCACCACAATAAAGAACGCAGCTCCGGCATCATTTGTATTTGGAACCACATCGGGCTGTGCCTATCCCGCAGCGAACGTGAAGCCTAACATTCCGTGGAAGGAGTTTTTCACGGCAAGCGACGTGCTTTTGCCGCAAACTTACTGGCGGTGGACCAACCCCTCGACCGGACGGGCAGGCCAGAAAATAAATGGTGGAACGCCTGCGGCTGCGATTGCCAAGGGCGTTTCGGCTTGGAAGGCAAAGTCTCTCGGCAAGCCGATCGTGCCGATGGCGGGCGAAGTGGATGTGGTCAAGGCGGATGAGATTGCAGCCTATGGAGTTGTATTGCAAAAGATGAAGGTCGCCGAAGGGCACTTCTACACCGATAACGGTAAGATCCCGGTCCTCAATCTGGCGGCAATGAAGGCGCTGTAGCAGCGCCAATTGTCGTGCGGCCACGCAACGTTGCCGGAAACATCTGAGCGGTTAGATTTGTGATCGAGCCGGCTTTTGTCTCGGGAATGACCCGTATGCATTTCGAGCTTGCTGAAGAAACTATCCGCAATCCATCAGCTACAAGCTGAACTGCGTTTCCGAAAGGAGATGTCATGGTGTTCAAGTCTCCGGCCGACCGACACTGCTCGCACTAACTCCCTCCGCGTAGCTTGTTGTACAGTGCAAACGCGCGTTCATTGACCTTAGTGTTAATCGTTTCAATCGCTAGCTGGTTATCCTCAAACTCAGAATCAGGGAAAACAAAAAACATTACGTCCTGCTCAACGCTTGAATTGCGGGCCCGTGCGCAAAAGCCCTTTCTCGTCACGCTTTAAACAGGGATCGGGACAGCCCTTCTGTTGCAAGGCCTCATGTACGACGCCAAAAGCACTCGCCTAAATGCTACCCGCAACAATTGAATATTTCTTATTCGACGATAGTCTGAACAGAACCCAAAACAGCGTTGACTTGGCTAACGCGCCGCCGCGTGGCTTTCACCGGGCCCGTAAACCGGTCGATCTACGAAGCAACAGAATATTTTCGGTCGTCAGTGTGTTTTATATAATGCCTGTGCGCAATAAGAGTTTTCTTAATGGAGAGCAATATTTTCGTTTGCAACCATATTTGAGGTAACGGATGATGTCATTCGGTAAGTATAGTCGTACCCGGACGAAGAGTGAATCAGGGAGCACTAACCACCTAATATACAGCACGTAATGGAGGGAACCAGCGAGGCGGCCCTGCACTTCACCCTGGCGTATCGCGCGTACGGGTGCAACACGAGGAGAATGTCATGGCTTTGAATATCGTCGGCGTGTGCGTACATGGTCTCGGCGGCAATTTTTTTTCGACCGGAATGGACTCCCTTGCGACAGAGTTGAACCGGGTCACGCCGGCAAGGCTGTCACTTCACGGTGCGGGGCGGCAACGATCCGCGCCTCGAGGACGTGGCGATAACATCGGATTTGATGTCAGCTCTTGGCAAGGGAGCCACGGTGATTTACATCGGTCACTCACTCGGCGCGGATTCGGCGCTGCGCTTTGCTCAGGCAGCGCGCAATTTCAAGCTTCCTCTTATCTGTCCGGTCGATCCTGTTAGCTGGGACAGCAACGCGCAGCAGGTCGCTCCCGGGCGTTGGGAGGTCGGCAGCAACGTCGCGCGCGTGATCGGTTATCGGACGAACACATTTCCTGGCGGCGGCAGCATTGTGCTGGCGGCCGGTAATACAGTGACTAATCTTACGGACACGACCATAGATGTGGCTCACGCAAGTCCTCCGGGCAGGTTGGACATTGCGTCCTCACCTGAAGTACATGCTGCGATAATAACAGGCGTACGTGACGTCGTTACGCAGATGCAGGCCGTCGCCTGATTGACCACACGTCTTGGCAATCGTCGCGCTTCTTCGCGCCTGAGACGATGTTTTTTGGCGCGATGACTTTTGCGCGATTCTCCCAGCAATTCTCCTCTTCCTTTTTTCGACTATTTGCAGGAAATGCCCGGCTAAAACAATATAGCGAGGCGATTAGGCTCGATCCCAAAAGCGCTCGCTACTTTGCCAAACATCGGTTGACCAAATCGAAGCGCCTTTAGCCGCGCTCTCGAGGCCAGTTACTTCCGGTGGTAGAATTTACTGCTGCACACCAATCCATCAAATCTCGTCGCTTCTGGCGTTGCCCCCTTGAATTGATCCAAGCCGAACGGGAGTCTGGCCCTTGGGGAGAGTACCAGATGATGCAACGGAAGAGGCACACGGAAGAGCAGATCATTGCAATCCTGAAGGAGCACGAGGCCGGGATGAAGGTGGCCGATCTGTGCCGCAAATACGGGATCAGTGAAGCCACCTTCTACAACTGGAAAGTTAAGTACGGCGGGCTGGAGGTCTCCGAGGCTAAGCGGCTGACGGGTGGCAAAGCAAATTTATTGCCTCGTTAGCTTAACGGCTAAACAGATCATTCGGAAACGCCGGGGGGATCCAGTGACCCACGCGATTCAACTCTGCTTCACTTCTCCTCTGCCGTAGCGATCGTGTGCTCGGCCACGAGCTCTGCCTGGAACCGGGCTACGTTGTCTTGGTCTATAAAGATGGACTGAGTGTTGTTCTGTGCCTTGTACTTCGGACCGCCGGGCTTCCCCGCCACGACGAACGTCCCCTCGCCGGAAGACGACCAGTTCGTGCTGCCCTCGGCCCCTATCCGGCCGTCGGCCACGAACCCCTTGGTGTGGCTGATCTGGTGGGTCGCGCTCTGGCCGACCACGAAGTGGGACCCAAACGCCTTCAAGTTGTATTTCTTGTCCGCAGCCAGGAGCATCTTCTCATGCTTGCCCCCGGACTGGCTCTTGTCGAGGGTGATCAGGACTATGACGTGCGGATCTAGCACTTTGCTCATCACGATCTTGTTCAGCTCATCGTCGTCGTACCCGAACATGTTGAGGTACAGCGACGTGGTGACCCGCGACAGGACGTACTTGAGGACCCCGTGGACGTCGTCCCGACCTACGTAGAATAGGTGGAAGTCGGGGTTTCCGCTGATCGCTTGCTCCCTAGTGAACGTCGCGAGGTCAGTGATCTTGAAGTCAACCAGCGAACCGGCTGCTTGCTTCGTCATATCACGGTCAGAGATCTTGGAGTCAACTAGCGAACCGGCTGCTTGCTTCCTCATATCACGACCCTTTTATTCCTTGCTAATGAGCCTCGGTCCAAACTTTTCGCATGGCGTTGGCGTCTTCCTAATTAGCTGCGAACCCTCGAGTTCGCCGCTCCAGCCATCGCAACCCTCGCCTTGTTCAGGCCAATCGAAGGCGAGCAGAACGAGCGTCGGAGATGTAAAGAAGTTGACGGTTACGGCCATGATCACCCCCAAGCGGGACAGTCGAACGCTACCCATTCTGATTGAAAAGTCTGTGACGAAAGTCACAACGCAGGAAAGCGCATTCTGGCTGCATGCTTAGGAGGCTCAGAAATCCTGCTCCATCGCCGCCGGCCTCTTTGCTAGGGCCGACGGTTTATTTTTGCAGATGAGGCGATTACGCGGCGATTGCTGCTTGTTGCTCGACATCGCGAGCGAACGATGGGCTGTGCAAAAAGCGCGTGCGACCGAATTCGGTGCCGGGATCGGCGGTAGGTTGGAAAATATTAATAGCGTAAGGTGGGCTGAAGAAAATTGACTACCGCCTCTTATTTGGTGCCAATTTTTCGGTGTGACGCGCGGCACAGACAACGCTGTCTGGCTGAGTAGAGTTATACACGATATGCAGTGTGGACCGTAGTGCCACATTTCAAGAGACAACCTATGAAGAAGAAAGCCAAGAAAACCAAAGCAGTTTCAAAAAAAAGCGCCGCGGCAAAGAAAACACTAAGGGCAGCAGTGGCAGCTCCGGTCGGACCTGCTGATATTGTCGACATTCCTCCGAAGAATACCTTCAATAAGAACCTCAGCTCGGCCACGGAAGCGACGATGGTCCGGTTGTTAGGCGTTCCCGGAGAAAAGACGAAAGACTGTAGCCCTGCAATCGGGGCCTTCAAAAAACGGGTCAAGTCGCGTGTTGACGTTGGGCCTTTCAAAGTCAGCGGTCTCGATATTGCCGTGAAGTCGCTGAAGGCGGTCTTCGACGAAGCGGAAGAACAGATCTCCAATGTTGTCGCCGTTGTGAAAAACGACGGTATGCTCTGCGTTCGCCACAAGCGAACGAATTCCAATTCGTTCTCGAATCATAGCTGGGGCACAGCGATTGATCTATTTTTTGGAACGCAGGCTGTGCCTCAAGGCACTCCGAAGACCCATCGGGGGATCCTGCAGCTTGTTCCATTTTTCAACAAGCACGGCTGGTACTGGGGTGCAGGATTTTCCGGCAAGTCGGTGGACAGTATGCATTTCGAACTTGCTGAAGAGACTATCCGCAATTCACCAGCTACGAGCTGAGCTACGCGCCTGCGGCGAAAGTTGGCGGGTCAAATTACAAGCAGCGCGCTCGACACGAACGCAATTATCGAGCTGAGCTTCCAGACGCGCCCTATCGGTGGCAGTCACTTACAAACTTAACCGAACAGCTATAGTCAGCTGTCTCATTTCATCGGGTTGGCCGTATCGTTGGAGAGGAGACAGGGGAGAAGTTGGCGGAATGACCACGGCGCTCCTGAAGCGGTACGGTCAAAGCGGAGCACGACGTCAAAGCGATCGCCGTCCCACTTCGCTGGAAGCCCTTGCAGGACCTGGCCCTTTGCAATGTTTGGAACAATCGCGCTGGCAATAGCCTTGTGTTCCCAGCAGATCAAAACAACCCCCGTTAAGCCGATTACCTCGGTCACGAGCTGATGCTCTTGTCCAAGGGCATACTTTGTGACCGGCTTCAGCCGAAGTCGCTCCGCAAGAGCGGTGATTGTTTCGTGGGGGCGCTGACTCGGTTCCTTACCAGACTGTTTAGGGTCAGCCGCGTAGATCGCGCCGGGCTGCGGAAAGGCGTCGCCTTTGAGACCTCCACCGAACAATGCAGCCCAACTTCCTGCGCGCTGCCAGCCGCGGATTACAAGTGACTTTTTATCCTTCATTCCGTCCGGCGTTAAGCCGGGTCCCGGCCAGTCTTCGTCCGGTTTTTCGGCATGACGAATAATAAGAACGGTTAGTCCGGACATATCTATCCCCATCAGATACTTCTGGTGCGCTGAACGTGCTTCTATTACCACTCCGGATTGTTAACAAAAAGACGAAGCCAGATTCAAAAATAATGTGCCGAGGGCAGTCGTCCATGTGTCCCGCGCTCTTGTTTGCTAGCAATGAGCTTACAGGCAAGGGTAGGCGTTAGACGCTTTTATGGTCTCAATCAAACGATAAATCAACGCTTAATGAATCAATGAAAGCCGCTAGAACCGAGCATTTATCGCGCATGGTCGTAACCTCCGATGTACGCCTCGTCTTTTGAGAGAAGATATAGAAACGGCCTGGGTCCACCGCTTTTCTCCGTGACGAAGCCGCAAACGATGTCGCTAGAATTGCTCACCGTCGCTGCGTTTAGTTTTGCAGCGAGCGTGTCAGGCCGATCGCCTCCGAGTCCGTGACGGCAAACGCCAATTGTGTTCATGTACTAACCCGCAAATTTTGTTATCCTCTCCCTGATACTGTGCCGGCAAGGTTGGTCTTACAGGCACGCCTTGGGCTCCAAGCCTGGCGTCTGCGTTCGTTACGAACGCATGCAGCGCCATCGACCGACAGCACGGCTGAGGGGGTTTATATGAGTAGTTTTGTCGAACTTCCACCGACCGAATATAGCGCGACCGCATTTACCAGTTTTGATCCTGGGGCGACTAATTTTACGACTGGCAATGCGCTAGCCTTGATGTGGAGCTCACAACTTGCGTATGAGACTGGGAAACCACGAACCATCGATGTTGTGGGCGATACATGGAAATTTGCTTCCGTTTTCCCCTTCAGCAAACAAAAGGTCGATATAGTTGCTAGCTTCGACACGACCGGAATATTGGGCGAACGAGCGGACGCAATCATACTGGCTTTTGCCGGCACCGATCCTGCAGTGTGGGAAACTCTGGCAACCGATTTCAACATTCGACTGACTAAGGACACGGACACCCATATCGGCTTTCAGGCGGCTCTCGATGCGGCGCGCCCCGAGATCGATCGCGCTATCGCGATGAGTCAACATACGGGTAAGCCTCTGTACATTGCCGGTCACAGTCTGGGCGCAGCACTTGCCGCACTTGCCGCAAGTTTCGCTGCTTCCAGCGGTTCGCCGCCCAAGGCCGTTTACACATTTGGCATGCCGCGGGTAGGCGGTGAGCAATTCCAGACGGCGTATAATGCCAATCTAGGCTCAGTGACCTACCGCCTGGTTCACGGACTTGACGTTGTCGCTAGGGTGCCAATGTCGGAGCTCGGCTATCGACATGTCGGCTGCGTGCTTCAATGCGAGAGCGGAAAAAAATTCGATCCGGCAGCAATGTCACCGCTCGTTTCAGACGTCCCTGAATTTTCTCTCGGGCTCGCTCATACCCTCGTAAGCAGTATCGAGAGTTTGCTGTCCGGTCATAGTTTGTCGTTGCCGGGACCTGGCACCTTTGGACCACTATTTAAATATCTGCCGCCGCCAATCAGGGATCATTTGCAAGATCGTTACTACAACGCGCTGACGCCATAGTTGTCGTGCGATACAGTGTTTGTTGGGCGGCCAGGTCTCGCCCCGTCACAGCATCGAACGGCTCGCAGCAGTTGTATGTCTCCATGTCGATCACAAGCCCTCGCACCTGGTTTTTCTCGATGTGTATAATCGACCGCGAGCCAATTACGCCGCCATCTTTTGAATACCAAACCGACCCGATCATAGCTTGCTTGACCTCCTCAGGCGCGGTCATTTTTCCGATCAGGTCGTCGAGCATCAGGTTGCCAGCAAGTACTGGAGCGTGCCGAGCCACCAGGCAAGCTGTTGTGAAAATCCGCCGATCGATCGTAATGATTGCGGCACGATTGCTGCGGTAGCAGGGCCGGCGGGACGCTCGGTGACCTCTAGCGTGTCATAGATGCGCGCGAAGCCAGCGCCCACGGAGCCGCACCCTGGCAGCAGGGCTGCTTTGACATCATCCCACCATGGCGAATGAGGTCGCTCCCGAGCTCGTCGTGGCGCAGCTTACAATCCGCGCAGCCTCCGGTGACAATACCGCTCCTGCAGCGCAGCCGGCCAGCGGACACGCGGCGTCAATTGCGTCGATCACCGGGTTGTCCTGGCTCGTTTGGCTGACTGCGTTTGTTTGGTCCTCTTGGCTCGTTTAGCTGACTTGGCTTGTTTAGTTGGTTTGGCTTGTTGGGTCCTGGTGGGTCGTTTGCCTGGCTTGATGGCATGCGGACCGGTTGCGGGCGAAACCCCGCCGGTTTGTCCTTGGAGTGCAGGACGAACTCGTGTCGAACCGTTGTCGTGTGGCGTCGGCAAGGCGTCTCCCTTGGGACTCGCACCTAGCCAGAAGTTCAACTCGGCCGACTTCACCTGGTTGTTGGCGGAGAAATAGGAATTTTGCCAGCTATCGTCGGCCGCAAGAAAGTGCCAGGCCTTATCTCTTTCCGTTTGCAGGTAGTAGCGCCAAGCATAATGGTCATAGACGTCTAGGCAATGTGCGGCATAGGCCTCGGCGACCGCGCGATGACTCTTGATGATCGCCAGATTTTCGTCGTTGTTGTAGGACGCCTTATAGCCGTCGTTGTGGCTGCCCATCGCAACGACACAATTGTCCGAGAAAGGGTCGATCACAACGATCTTGTCGTGGATCACGGCGTGGCCGGCCTGATTCAATTCCTGACTCCATTGACCGAACGCGTCGCCCTTGGTCACGCCCCGGGTATGGATGACGCGGTAGTCTTCTGGTAGCGGCGGAGTGCCTTTTTGGGGCTTCTTGACCGGCGTCTGGCCGCCGTTCACCGCCGTATAAAATTCGCCGGACGCAGACGCGTCCGTTACGGCGCCGCGCACAAACAGCGAGGGGTTGGCCTTTTGCGCGGCGGCGATCGTATCGACGATACTCGGATATCCTGGCTCGAATACCAGGAATAGAATCGCCTGCTGTGCCTGGCTGATGAGTTTGAAGAGCTCCTGCAAGTCGGGGGGGCAGGGTTCGTTCTTACCGGGCTTGCTAGCCCTGGCCTTCGGCGTGTTAGGCGAGAACCAAAGATCGACACTACCGCTGCCGTCTTCGAGCTGGACGGTAGTCGGGCCCTTGGCATCACCCGTCCGAAGCGGTGCGGCTTGCGGCCCCGTAACATTCGGTCCGGGGGGCAGAGTGTCCTTCAGAAGCCGGCTCCAGTAGGCATCATAGGCGGCGGCCACACCGGCAGATCGAGCGATGATGGTATTGTTGGTTTGGGCGCACAGCCCGTGGGCGGTCACGTTCGTCGAACCGAATAGTGCGGCCGTCGGCACCCCCTTTTGCACTAGGACCTGGAATTTGTTGTGGCCGATATGGTTGCTGGCCATGAAACGATCGTGAACGTTCGCGCCAGCGGCCTTGATGTTGGCACGCTGAGTTGCGTAGGTATCGTTGGTTTTCGTCCCGTTTTCTTTGCCCGGCATGTTGGAGAGGATGAGGTTCAAAGACCCCTTTAGCGGATTGAGGTGATCGATCACCTCGGGATCATCAAACTCGTAGAAGGCACAATGAAGTTCATCCCTGTTCTGCAGTGCCTCGTCCGGCAGCGTCGTGAGCGCCTCGATCATTTGCCCGGCGAGATCGTTACGAAGCTGATCGCCTATGTTATAGATGTGGTGCGTAAGCTTGTCCGCCATCTGCCCACCGCCCAGCGCGCTCGCCGTCGCCTGGGTCGCCAGAATACCGCGGTTGAAATAGGCCGAGAGTGCTCCATAATGAGGAGTGAGCTGTATCTGGTTTGATATCAGCGGTCCATACGGCATTGGCTGGAGGCTGCCCAGCTTACCACCCAGCGGCACGATCTTGTATTTGTAGGCTCCTCCACGTTTGGCATAGACATCTTTCCAAAAGAATTTCTGCACTGGATCGTCCGCTGTCGTGCGGCCCGCCGCCGCCGGCTGATTTTGGAATGTTGCCATCGCCGGCAAACATGTCTCCGTGCCGGCCAGCACATCAATTCGATAGATTGCAAATCCCACGCAGCCATTGAGCTTGCCGTCAAACGTCCAGGCCACCACCGCAATATCGTTATTCGAAAACGCAACCGCCTTCATTATCTTGCTCCAAGTATGAGATTAAACAGAGAGCACCGTCCTCGGTACCGATAACCAACGAAAAATAATTTACGAAGCTACACGAGACGACGTTGCGGTTCAACTACCGGATGAAGTACCATTCGCAAAAAAGCTGCCCGGCGATTGCGTCTGGGCCTCGCGCGCATGCTAACTCGCAACCCACGGGATGATCCAGGGGAGCGGGGAGATATACCTTTATTCTGTTCCAGTGCCCGACGCGCGGCTTCAAGCTCGCCGATTTCTGAATTCCTTACGGTCAAAGAACTCGCAATAACCTCGTTGATCATGCACGCCAGCGGCTGCAACCGAAAGCGGTTGCGCTTGCACAACGGGTGGCGGTGGCGCCCGTTCCACAACCTGAGCTCGCGGCGTCCAGCTTCGACGTCACCGTCGTTCCTTCCCTTAATTTCGTTAGCGCCGGTACCGAAATCTCCCTCATTGGGACGCCTTGTGCCGGCGCTCAATGCCAAGGTGCCTTTTTCGAGCACCATGCCACGACTTACTTCGCGCTGTTGCAGGCACAAATTTCATAAGCTCGACAATTTGCCGAGATGTTTGTTAAGCAGCGCGCTCTTGCTTCACCGTCTCCGCGTGCTGGCAACCCGAGCAGTAGAAGATGTAAATCTCCGGCATGTCTTTGAGATCGGGGTGGCCTCTCAGACCCATCGTCCCATTGCAGTGCGGGCACGCTAGTCACCCCCTGGACCTGCCTAAGAGGCGGGTTCGTCCGGCTCTGGAATATCCGGGTCTCGCTCCCAGCCCTCGTTCTCTAGCTTGATGTGCTCAAACGCCACCGCATTGGCGTCCGCATCAAGATCTGGCAGAGCTTGGTATTCTGAGACCCAGCATCGATAGACTTTGTAAGCGATCACGAGTTGCCCCGCTTCATTGAAAAACTCGATAGTAATGTCCTTGCGAAAATCCTTGAGCGATACCTCGGAGCCAAGCCCGGCGCCAAATTGCCAAGCCTTATTAGCCCATTGTTCGAACTCAGTGTCGTGGGTCACGCCGCGTTGAAGTGTAATGGCGTCGTATTTGGTTGTGCCCGGAGACTTACGGCTGGTACTCGGATCACCGCCCTCGCGGTGTTCGATAACTTTAGTGGTGCGCCTCAGCGCGCTGATCCGGGAAACTCCAGCGATGTATCTACCGTCCCATTTTCACGCGGAATTTAAAATTTTTATAGGGGTCGAAGCGTTGCGGATTAACCGTGAACTGCGTCATGGATGCCAACTTCTTTCCTAACCGAAATTAAAATCGTCACGAATAGAAGTTACTCGTGCACTTAAAATGTGCCACAGGATGGGCGCCATTGCCTTTGGCTATTCGAGATTTTGGCTCGGAGGAAAGTCGCGCGAAAACACTGGCTGCTCAATGAACTTCTTCGGGTCATAGGTCCAGAACTGGCTCACTTGCGGATAAGTCTTGACGATCGTGTTGGTGAGTTTGCCGTTTACGCGTGCCACTTTACGAATGTGGATGTCGAGGACCGGAGTTCCGTATTCGTCGAGTCGTACCGGGCCGATCGGGCCGTGGCTAA
>Ga0306920_100007636_pt1 | contig 14250 bp, 15 predicted proteins | sample flu12Cox44000170_FD_204666 | JGI IMG/M metagenome (GOLD analysis project Ga0306920, IMG submission 204666) | Lab enrichment of tropical soil microbial communities from Luquillo Experimental Forest, Puerto Rico - flux4day.12C.oxic.44.000.170 (v2)... | ecosystem: Environmental > Terrestrial >...
TCATCAACAGGGGCTTGGGCTCATCCTCGTTGCGAATGATCTTTATCACCCGGTCCAGGTTGAGATAGGCGACCAGAAAACCGCCGAGCACTTCAAGGCGACGCTCGATCTGCTGGAGTCGAAATCGCGAACGTCGCAGCAGCACCTCGCGCCGGTGTGCCAGCCATTCCGTGAGCGCCTCGGCGAGCCCGACCACCTTGGGAATGCGTCCGCCGACCAGCACGTTCATGTTGAGCGCAATGCGGGTTTCGAGCTCCGTGAGCTTGAACAGCGATTCCATCAGCAGCGCTGGATCGACCGTGCGCGAGCGCGGCTCAATCACCAAACGGATGTCCTCGGCGGATTCGTCGCGTGCCTCGGCCGCGAGCGGCACCTTTTTTTCGTTGATAAGCTCGGCAATCCGCTCGACTAGCCGTCCCTTCTGCACCAGCCAAGGGATCTCGGTGACGACGACCACATAGGTCCCGCGCCCCGCATCCTCCTTGTGCCAGCGAGCGCGCACGCGAAAGGAGCCGCGGCCACTCGTGTAAGCCTCGGCGATCACCTCCGGTGGATCGACGATCACGCCGCCGGTGGGAAAGTCAGGCCCCGGCACGTATTTGAGAAGCGTGCGGCTCCTGGCATTGGGTGTTGCGATGAGGTGGAGGGCGGCATCACAGAGCTCGGCTGCATTGTGCGGCGGAATCGATGTCGCCATGCCCACGGCGATCCCTTGCGAGCCATTTGCCAACAGATTGGGGAAGGCGCCGGGCAGGACGACAGGCTCTGTTTCAGAACCGTCATAGGTCGGCTTGAAGTCGATGGCATCCTCATCGATGCCATCCAGGAGCAAATGCGCGATCTCGGTCAGCCGCGCCTCGGTGTAGCGCATCGCGGCGGGATTATCGCCATCCACATTGCCGAAGTTTCCTTGACCGTCGATGAGCGGATAACGTTGCGAAAAGCTCTGCGCCAAGCGCACAAGCGCATCGTAGACAGCCTGATCGCCATGCGGATGGAACTTGCCGATGACATCGCCAACGACACGCGCGCATTTCTTGAAAGCCGCGCCCGGATCGAGCCGCAGTTGCGCCATCGCGTACAACAGCCGCCGATGCACCGGCTTAAGCCCATCGCGGGCATCCGGCAGCGCGCGGTTGACAATGGTCGAAAGCGCATAGGCGAGATAGCGCTCTTCGAGCGCCTCGTGGAGCGAAATCTCCTGTGCGCCGTGGCCGGGAGAAGGAATCAGTTGTGTGGTCATGGGCAACAGTTAAGGCCAAGCGCTAAAATGAACAAGCGTCGTAGACGGGTGGGTCAAGGCGCCTGAGGAAACGTCGAAAACAAAAGAGAGCCTCGCGCGCCGCGACCCACCGAGACGTGCGCGCCAATGGTGGTCTCGGCGTAATCGACGGTGAGCGAACCTGGAAAGGCAATTACGCGCCTCGACCCATCCTACACAGCGCGGCAATGAAACTCGCGCGCGCTTCGCTGAATTTAAGTCCGCGCGGCTCGAGCACGTGCCGGGCGAGAAAGAATCCGGTCAGCGCGAATCCGGCTTCGATGTCCTCGAACGGGGATTCGCCGGCGGCTGAGGGGGCGAGAAATGCCGGCAACGGCAGCAAGCTGCTCTTCCAGGGCTCGCCGGCGTGCCGCGAGACGGCGCGTCCCGATTTGGGCGATACATAGATCAGGTCCGTCTCCTCCCCGCTCGCCGCGCAGCTCGTGAGGTCGAGGCCGAAGCCAAGCTCAGCCAGAAGCTTGAGCTCAAAGCGCACCATGCTTGTACCCGCCAGACCGGCGTCGGCAAGATCGCCGTTAAGCAGGTGTGATAGCGCGGCATGAACCTGCGGATGGGGATCGCGTTCCGGCAGCAGCCGACAGAGGGCGGCTGCATGCGCCAGGCCGAAGAGCGCATGCGGAATTTGCATCAGCTCTGCTGCGCGCGCATCCAGCGCCTCAATCCTGTAATGGCCGAGGTGCTCGTCGAGCCGCGCCTGCCATACGGCGTTGACGCTGTTGCCTGGTTGCAAGGCCGGCCGCAGCCGCGTGCCGGCTCCGCCGCGCACCAAACCCAAGTGACGTCCGTGCGCAAGCGTCATCAGCTCCACGATGGCGCTGGATTCGCCATGCCGCCGGCTTGCGAGGACGATGCCTTCATCGGTCCATTGCATCTGCTATCCCTGAAGCGGCTTTAGGCCTTTGGTAGCTCGATGCCCATCGCGTGGTAGCGCTCGCGATCGTCGCTCCAGCTTTCCCGCACCTTGACGAAAAGAAACAAGTGCACGGGCGTCTCGACCATGCGGCGGATCTCGTTGCGCGCTTCCGAGCCGATGGCCTTAATCGTCCGGCCACCCCTTCCGAGGACGATCTTTTTCTGACTTTCACGTTCGACATAGATGGTCTGCTCGATACGAATCGAGCCATCCTTGCGCTCCTGCCAGAGGTCTGTCTCGACCGTCGACTGATATGGCAACTCCTGATGCAGGCGCAAAAAGAGCCTCTCGCGGGTAATCTCGGCAGCAAGCTGGCGCAGCGGTGCATCAGTGATCTGGTCCTCGGGATAATGCCATGGTCCGGGAGCGACATGATCCGCCAGCCAATTCTTGGCATCGGCTACTCCGTCGCCCGTCAAGGCGGAGATCATGAAGGTCGCTGCAAACTCGATCTCCTTGTTTGCCGCGCGCGAGATCTCGAGCAACAGAGGCTTTTCCATCAGATCGATCTTATTGATCAGCAGCAGCTTCGGTTTCGCGATATCTGCCAGTCCGATCAGGATGGCGCGGGTTTCCTCCTCGAGGCCACGCGTTGCATCAACGATCAGCCCAACTACGTCGGCCTCATGCGCTCCTGCCCAGGCGCCCGCGACCATTGCGCGCTCGAGACGTCGCTTGGGCGCAAAGATGCCGGGCGTATCTATGAAGATGAGCTGTGAGCTGCCAACAAGCGTGATGCCGCGCAGCAGCGAGCGGGTGGTTTGCACCTTGTGCGTGACGATAGCGACCTTGCTGCCGACCAGCCTGTTGAGCAGGGTGGATTTGCCGACGTTCGGGGCTCCGATCAGCGCTATAAAGCCACAGCGGCTTGCGCCATTATCAACCATCGAGTCGGTCCGATTTCACCCCGGCATGGTTGAGCATTTGGGCCGCCGCCGCCTGCTCGGCGGCGCGCTTCGAGCGGCCTAGCCCCTCGGCGGGTCTCAGATTTGGGAGCTCCACCATCACGCGGAACTCGGGATTGTGATCGGGGCCTTTGCGCTCGATCTCGCGGTAGGCGGGCGTGGGTAGGCCGCGCGCCTGCGCCCATTCCTGCAAAGCGGTCTTCGAATCCCGCAGCGGCCGTGCCGGCGTGCGCATGCGCGCGCCCCATAGCCGCTCGATGACAGCGGCGGCAGCCGGGTAGCCGCCGTCGACAAAGATTGCTCCGATCAGCGCCTCGCAGACATCGGCCAGGATCGCGGTTCTGCTGCGACCCCCCGCATTGGCTTCCGATGCTCCCAGCCGGATCGTCTCCCCTAGCGCGAGCGCCCGCCCCACATCTGCGCACGCTTCCCTACGCACGAGGTCAGCCAATCGGCGAGACATCTCCCCTTCGTCGGCCTTGGGAAAGGCGCGAAACAACATATCGGAAACAACAAGGCCGAGAACGTGATCGCCGAGAAACTCCAGACGCTGGTACGAAGCGGCACGATTGCGCGTGCCCGATAGCGCGGAAATATGCGTGAGCGCCTGCTCGAGCAGAACGGAATCGCGAAAGCGATAACCGAGACGCTCTTCGAACTCGGCCGTGACACGAGCGCGATGCTTTGGTGTCTCGCGCGCAACTGGGCGACCGGGATCAGTGAGGACTGGACCGGCAGCTTCTTCGCCGATGGCAGGGTTGGACGTTGGCTCGAATTGCAGCTGTTCTCTTGGCCTGCGGCTCATCGCACCATCGTCAACAGGCGGCCCCAACGAACCGACCACGGCCAGCGCCAAACCATCCAGGCGTGCTCCCCCTCGCGAATGGAGAAGAAGATAATTTGCGCGCGCCCAACGATATTCTCGAAGGGCACGTAACCCACTTGGCTCAGTACCCGGCTGTCGGTCGAATTATCGCGATTATCGCCCATCATGAAATAATGCCCTGGGGGCACCTCGTAGACCGATGTGTTATCGTAAAAGCCGTTCTCGACAAGATCGAGCGTCGTGTAGCTCACGCCGTTCGGCAGCGTCTCGCGCCAGCGCTTGACGCGCGTGGGCGAGCCGTCCTCGCTCTCGATGAAATCGTCCACTCGCTCGCGCTTGACCGGCTGACCGTTGATGTACAGAACGCCATCGATCATCTGAATGCGATCGCCGGGCAGGCCGATGACGCGCTTGATGTAATCGGTCGAATCGTCCTTCGGCAACCGGAAGACGACGACATCGCCACGCGCCGGCGCCGAGGACCAGATACGGCCGCTGAACAAAGGCGGCGAGAACGGCAAAGAATAGTGGCTAAATCCATAGGAATATTTGGAGACGAACAGATAGTCCCCGACCAGGAGGGTCGCCTTCATGGAGCCGGACGGAATATTGAAGGGTTGAAAAAGGACGGTGCGGATTACCAGGGCAATGATAAGCGCGTGGAAGATCACGCGTCCGGTCTCGGCAATGCCGCCTTCCTTTCGTCTGGCTCCAGACGTCACACTCATCGGCTTCTCGTCCATCAGATCAGGCCCCGCGCCCTTCTAGCCGGTGCCAGGACGAGGTGCAATGAAACGCCGGTAAAATCATGGCGGGAACACGGCCCCTACCCGTTCATCGGGCGATCGCATGCACATCGGCAGGGCCTCCCGTCACGGCGCCTCGCGCGAAACGGCGCTGATGATGACTACCGCCTGTGCCATGGGACCTTCGTCGGTGATGGTCACGTCGATTCGCGCCTCGCAGCCGGCCGGCGTGATCGACTGCAGGCGGCTGAGCGCGCCACCCGTGAGCTTCATGCTCGGGCGGCCCGAAGGCAGATTGACGACACCCATGTCGCGCCAAAATACACCTGCCCGCAACCCGGTCCCCAGCGCCTTGGCGCATGCCTCTTTGGCCGCAAATCGCTTGGCGTAGGTTTCGTACCGTCTTACGCGGCGTTCGGCGGTTGCCCGCTCGGTCGCCGTGAAAATACGCCCCAGAAAACGCTCGCCATGGCGCTCCACGGCGCGTGCGATGCGACGCACATCGATAAGGTCGGAACCCACACCCAGAATCATGACCGGCCGCGGTCCATTGCCGCACGCATCGCTTTGACGGCATTGGCGAGCCCCGCGTAAACGGCCTCGCCGACAAGGAAGTGACCGATGTTGAGCTCCACGATTTCAGGCACCGCAGCGATCATCTCCGCGGTCTTGTAGTCGAGCCCGTGCCCCGCGTGGACTTCGAGCCCTTTTCGATGGGCAAGCCTGGCTCCCTGTTGAATGCGCAGCCATTCCGCCTGCGCATCCGTCCTGCGCCCGGCAACGAGCGCGTCGCACCAAGTACCCGTGTGAATCTCGATGGCCGGCGCGCCAACGCTTGCGGCCGCCTCGATCTGGGCCGGCTCAGGAGCGATGAACAGCGCAACGCGAATACCCGATCGCGTGAGCTCGTCGATTGCAGGCTTAAGCTGCGCCTGCTGCCCGGCAGCGTCGAGCCCGCCCTCGGTCGTGCGCTCTGCGCGCCGCTCGGGCACGAAACACGCCGCATGCGGCCGCACCGCGGTCGCGATCCGGACCATCTCATCCGTAACTGCCATTTCCAGATTGAGCGGCTTCGTGATCTGTGCCTTCAGGCGCGCGATATCGTCGTCGCGAATATGGCGGCGGTCCTCGCGCAGATGAGCGGTGATACTGTCCGCGCCCGCTTCGATGGCAATCATGGCCGCGCGCACGGGATCGGGATGCGCACCGCCGCGCGCATTGCGCACAGTTGCCACATGATCGACGTTGACGCCTAGGCGAAGGTGAGAGGACGACATCTCTTCCGCGATAACGATGCTTTCGCCGATTTCGGCAGCTCCTTTCTGGCCTCTTCAATAGCGTCGATGTCGATCTCCATATTAGCGAGAAGCCAGAAAGCGCGTTCCATTCCATGCGCATTTTCGCGAAGCACAACCTCGTCCCCACGTCGAAAAATCTCGACTTCCTTGCCCCGAAACTGGAATTGCTTTGGCAGCCGGATCGCCTGGCTATTACCCGACCTAAAGGTTTGCGTCGTCACCACGTTAGACCTCGTATATACTACAACGTATATACCATTGCGGGCTCGATCTGCGAGACTGTTTGCGCGGGCCACTGTCGACTGTGCTCACGCATTCACCCGTTCCGCCATTGCGACGACGTCCTTCGCCCGCAACTGCGCGATGATCGAGTTGAGGTGCTTAAGGTCAAAGACTTCCAGATCGATCGTTACCGCCGTGAAATCGGGCGCCGATCGTTCCATGCGAATATTGTCGATATTGCCGTCGTGCTCGGCGATGACCTGGGTCACCTGCGCCAAGGAGCCTGGTTCATTCACCGTCTGCAGCACAATGCGCGCGGGAAACCGCTGCGGCGTGCGCTCCTCCACCTCCCAGCGCAGATCGAGCCAGCGCTCCGGCACATCCTCGAAATCTTTCAAGGCCGGCGACTGAATTGGGTAGATGGTGACGCCTTCTCCCGGATTGAGAATGCCGACGATGCGGTCGCCGGGCACAGCGCCCCCGTTGGGGGCAAACCGCACGGGCAGGTCGGTGTTGATGCCGCGAATGGGAATTGCCCCTCCGGCTTCCGTCTTGACTTTCACTGCCTTGGCCTTCTTGAGCCCAAACCAGCCGCCTTCCGATTTCGGCTGCTGGGCAATGATCGCGGCACGCTCCTCCTTGTAATCGGGGTACATCGCGCGCACCACGTCAGCCGCACGCATCTCGCCGCGCCCGACTGCCGACATCACTTCCTCGATGGAGGCCCGGGCAAGACGCGGCAGCGCGCCTTGCAGTGTTTCGTCGGAATACGGGAACTTAGCGCGCTGGCACAAACGTTCGACGATGCGGCGCCCCAACCCGGCGTATTGGTTGCGAACGGCAACCCGCGTGGCTCGCCTGATGGCGGCACGCGCCTTGCCCGTGCGAACCAGCGACTCCCAGGCCGCCGGCGGCGCCGTCTGCGCTACCGACGTGATGATCTCGACCTCGTCGCCGTTCATCAGCTCCGATACGAGCGGGGCGACCTTGCCATTGATCTTGCAGCCAATCGCCATATTGCCCACGTCCGTGTGCACGGCGTAGGCGAAGTCGATGGCATTCGCCCGTCGCGGCAGCGCAATCAGCTTGCCCTTGGGCGTGAAGCAGAACACCTGGTCGTGAAAGAGTTCGAGCTTGGTATGCTCGAGGAATTCCTCGGGGTTGGAACCCTCGTTGAGCAGCTCTATGGTGCGCCGCAGCCAGGCATAAGCGCTTGATTCGCGGGACAGCTTCTCGGTCGGTGAGCCGATGCCGTCCTTGTATAGCGCATGCGCAGCAATCCCGTGCTCGGCAATGTTGTGCATCTCACGCGTGCGAATCTGCAATTCGACGCGCTGCTGCCTGGGGCCGATGACGGTTGTGTGGATCGAGCGATAGTCGTTCTGCTTCGGCGTCGATATGTAATCCTTGAACCTGCCCGGCACGACCGGCCAAGTCGTATGGACGATGCCGAGGGCCTCATAGCATTCGGGCAAGCTGTTCACGATCACCCGGAAGCCGACGATGTCGGAGAGTTGCTCGAAGCCCACCGACTTGCGCTCCATCTTGCGCCAGATCGAATGCGGACGCTTGCGGCGGCCCGCGACTTGAGCCTCGATACCGCGATCGGAAAGCTTCTTTGTGAGCTGTTGCTCGATCTCCGCCACCAGGCCGGCATTCCTGCTCTCGAGCGCGTGGAGACGTTCGCTGACAACCGAAAACGCCTCGGGATTGAGCTCGAGGAATGCCAAATCCTCGAGCTCCTCGCGCATTTCCTGCATGCCCATGCGGCCCGCCAGCGGCGCGTAGATATCGAGCGTTTCCTGCGCGCAGCGCCGGCGCGCCTCGGGCGGCATGTGTGCCAGGGTCCGCATGTTGTGCAGGCGATCTGCGAGCTTGATCAGCAGCACCCGCACGTCATCCGCGATTGCGAGCAGCAGCCTGCGAAGATTCTCCGCCTGCTTGGCTTCCTTGGTGACAAGGTCGAGCTTCTTGAGCTTGGTAAGACCCTCGACCAAAGCCCCAATGTCTCTGCCGAACAACTGGTCGATCTCGGCGCGGGTCGCCTCGGTGTCCTCGATTGTGTCGTGCATGAGGGCCGCGGCGATGGTGGCATCGTCGAGCTTGAGATCGGTAAGGATTGCCGCCACTTCGAGCGGATGCGAAAAATAGGGATCTCCCGAGGCCCGCTTCTGCTCGCCGTGCGCGCGCATGGCGTAGACGTAGGCACGGTTGAGGAGGGCCTCGCTCGCGCGCGGATTGTAGCGTTTCACACGCTCGATCAGATCATATTGCCGCATCATCTGCGGCTTGGAGCCTGCACTTGATTGCGAAACGATTTCAGATGGTTGTCGGAAAATGTTAAGGCCGCCCTCCAGCGGAGCCCGAGCCCGGGACTGGTTCTGCATGCGGGGCAAATCGAGCGAGGAGCGTGCCATAAAGCATCCGCAAGCGGATTAATCCTTTTGCGCAAGGATATCATGGCATGGGTTGATCCCGACAAGGGCAACCGCGTGTCCCGGACGCAGCAACACGCAGTGGCGCGCCGCAACCCGGGACCTTAGCGAGCTCCGGAGGGTCTTGCTGGCAAGCCCTGGCGTCCATCCCAGCTCAGCGGTGCACTGCTCCGCGAGAGCTCCGCGCTACACCGCAGCCGGCACGCAGCCCTATTCCTCCTCCTCGGGCTGTGCCTCCGGTGGGGTAAGTCCTTCGAGACCCTTGAGCAGCTCTTCCTCGGTCATGCGATCGGCGGTGACCTCGGTATCGTCGGCATCGACGGTGCCGCCGCTGGCGCCGAGGAGCGGAGGCGCCTCCGGCTCGGGCTCATCCACCTCAACGTATTTTTGCAAGGAATGAACGAGCTCTTCCTTGAGATCGCCCGGGGATATGGTTTTGTCGGCGATCTCCCGCAATGCCACCACCGGGTTCTTATCGTTGTCACGCTCCACCGTGATCTGCGCGCCGGAGGAAATCATCCGCGCCCGGTGGCTGGCAAGCAGCACGAGATCGAACCGGTTCTCGACCTTGTCGATGCAGTCCTCAACGGTGACGCGCGCCATAGGTGCAATGCTCCTGTGATCCGTTCCGTAGCCCGGATGAGCGCGCCATCGAATCGCTTCGCGCATCCGGGACCCGCATCTCGCCATGACGCGTCGAGACGCGCATGGCTCATGCGGGCTACGGGAGCGCTACGTAACGACCCCGCCGGGCAAGCGCAAGACAAATCCAGCGCGCAAATTCCTCTTGGCCTTGCCACACCACTCTGTTAGGCAGGCTGCGGGAGCCTGCCACGCCGACACTTTTGCCTTTTGCACGGGGTATGGCGGCGCGCATGCATCCGCAATTGAGCGGCACAAGATAATTGATCCCCGATTGCAGGGAACAGCTATTGGCCGGCGGAGGCGATGCCCCGGACAGTGGATAATCAGGCTTCGAGACTTTGAAAAACGAGACGAATGATGGAACCCAGAAACGAAAAAATCGCATTGTTCATTGACGGCGCAAATCTTTACGCCACTGCCAAGGCGCTTGGCTTCGACATCGACTACAAGCGGCTCCTGCGCGAGTTCCACTCGCGGGGGTATCTCCTGCGCGCCTTCTATTACACGGCGATCGTCGAGGACCAGGAATATTCGTCGATACGGCCGCTGATCGATTGGCTCGACTACAACGGCTATACCGTGGTGACCAAGGCGACCAAGGAATTCGTCGATCAGGCCGGCCGCCGCAAGGTGAAGGGCAACATGGATATCGAGCTTGCGGTGGATGCCATGGAGATTGCAGGAACGATCGACCATATGGTGCTCTTCTCTGGCGATGGAGACTTCCGCTCCTTGGTGGAGGCGGTGCAGCGCAAAGGGGTGCGCGTGACCGTGGTCTCCACCATCTCCACCCAGCCGCCCATGGTTGCTGACGAGCTGCGCCGGCAGGCGGACGTCTTCCTCGACATTGTCGAGCTGCAGCCCAAGATCGGCCGCGACCCCTCGGAACGTCCCGCCCGGGAAGCGCGCGAGCCACGCGATCGGCACACGCCGCAGTTCTTGCAGCGGTCAACCGCACCACGGGCAGGAGCCGGCGTTGCGCTGGAGGAGGACGAGGACGAGTTCGAAGACTGACTACGGCAAACCCGGTCGCGACTGTCCGCTGTGCCCTCGACTCAAAGCGTTTCGCGAGGAGTGGCGAATCCGTCAATCCAGCTGGTTCAATGCGCCGGTGCCATCGTTCGGCGCGGCCAACGCTCGCCTGCTGATCGTCGGCCTGGCACCCGGGCTACGCGGCGCCAATCGTACCGGCCGTCCTTTCACCGGCGACTATGCCGGCGGCCTCCTCTACGAAACCCTCAAGCGCTTCGGCTTTGCCGAGGGCGATTATGCCGCGCGGCCTGACGACGGACTTAAGCTGATCGATGCGCGCATCACCAATGCCGTGCGCTGCGTCCCGCCCGAGAACAAACCAACCCCTGCCGAAATCAAGACCTGCCGCGCATACCTGCAGGCGACGATTGCTGAAATGCCCAATCTGCGCACCATTGTGACGTTGGGACGAATTTCCCACGACAGCACTGTTGCTGCCCTCAACGAGCGATCATCCACAGCGCCGTTCGCCCACGGCAGCTCGTGGGTTCTCAAAGGCTTGCGCATTTTCGCGAGCTATCACTGCTCGCGCCTGAACACGAGCACAGGCGTATTAACGCCAGAGAATTTTCGCGCCGTGTTTGCGCAGGTGCGTGGCTATCTCGACGCTTGCAGCCAGGCAACCACCTCCCCGGCACTCTTGTCCGGCGGAAACACGGGGTAGAAGACCTGCGTGATCGTTCCGGCGTCGATGATGAGCACCATGCGCTTGAGGAGCGTCATGCCGGCGACCTCGAAGGTCGGCAGCTTGATCGCGCGCGCCAACGCGAGGTTGCGATCAGAGAGGATGGGAAACGGCAACTTGAGCCGTTGGACCGCCTCGCGCTGATAGTCGGTATCCTGCGTTGACAGGCCATAGAGGTGGGCGACGCCAAGCGCTCTGAGCTCGGCAAAATGGTCGCGGAAAGAGCACGATTGCGGCGTGCACCCGCGGGCACCGGGCGTGGCGTCCCAGCCTTGCGGCAGCGGCTGCCCCGGCACGCCGGTGCGCGGGTAGATGTAGACCACGGTGCGGCCGGTCAGCGTTGAGAGATCGACCATGCCGCCATCGGTTGCCGCAAGGCGGATTGCGGGGAGCTTGCAACCCGCAAGATGGCGCGCCGCGCCATCGTCTTGCGGCACAGGCAGGTCGTCCGGCAACACCGTGGGATCATGCGCCATGGTCATGAGTACCTCTCAGTTTGGTAGTTTGGTGGTGTGGCGCAAAATCGCCCTAACGCGGTGCCGATTTATAGCCTTTCGCAAGGCGATTTTGCGCACCCTACAGCTACGCGCGCTGGTAAGAAATAAATTCGAGCAGCGAGCCGTCGGGATCGCGAAAATAAACGCTGGTGCCGGCCCCCTTCGCGCCAAAACGTTCCATCGGCCCGGCATGGATCGGCACACGGCAGCGCTCAAGGTGCGCAATAGCCTCGACGATCGGTCCGCGCCATTCGAAGCACAGGTCGCTGTTTCCGGGTCGCACCGGCACGCGCGCCACCTCGGCCGGATGCACCCCCGGCCCGTGCAGATTGAGTTGCGCGGCACCGAACCGGTAGGCCCATCCCTCGCCACGCCGCACGAGCTCGGCACCCAGCACGTCGCGATAGAACGCGTTCGAGCGGTCCCAGCTCGATACGTGCACCACGCAATGATCGAATCCCACCGGCAGCGGCATGTCTTCACCCTTTGGCCCGCAGCAGGCGGCCGCGCTCGCGTTCCCAACTGCGCTTCTTCTCGGTCTCACGCTTGTCATGCAACTTCTTGCCGCGCGCGAGCGCAAGCTCCAACTTGGCGCGGCCTTTCTCGTTGAAATAGAGCTTGAGCGGCACGAGCGTCATACCCTCGCGCTCGACCGCTCCGATGAGCTTGTTGATCTGGCGGCGGTGCAGGAGGAGCTTGCGCAGGCGCTTGGGCGGGTGATTGAAGCGGCCGCCCTGGAGGTATTCGGGGATATTGGCATTGATCAGCCAGATCTCCCCGGCGCGGGCATCGGCATAGGATTCTGCGATCGTTGCCTTTCCCTGGCGCAGCGATTTCACCTCCGTCCCGGTGAGCGCGATGCCGGCCTCGAACGTCTCGCCGATTTCATAGTTGAACCGCGCCTTGCGATTGTGCGCGATGATGCGCGCATTGCCGTCGGACTTGCCAGATCGGCTCATTTCTTCTCTTGCGCCTGCAGGAGATCGCGGATTTCGGTGAGCAGGACCTCCTGCTTGGAAGGCGCGGGAGCTTTAGGCTCCGTATGCAGCAGCCGGTTCATCAGCTTGACAATGAGAAACAATACGAAAGCGATGGTAATGAAATTGATGAGCACGGTGATGAAGCTTCCCCAGGCCAGCACAGCGCCTTGCTTCTTGGCCTCCGCCAATGAGTCCGCAGTCACACGCTGCGAAAGGGGAGTGAAATAGTTGGAGAAATCCAATCCGCCGGTGACCGCGCCGATGACGGGGGTGAGAATATCCGCAACCAGCGAATTGACGATCCCGCCAAAGGCTGCGCCGATCATGACGCCAACCGCCAGATCGACAGCGTTGCCGCGCAACGCGAACTTCTTGAATTCCTCGAGCATCACCTTCTCCGGATGGCGGTCATGTCGTAACGGCGGCCCTCGTGGCCGCCCTATCGTTATCGTGGGCGCCCACAAGGGGCGCCCCTACAATCTCGTGCAGCGTGAAATCGCGCCGGGACTGCGCTCTACCGCAGCGACACGGCAAAGAATTTCGCCTACCCCACCGCTAATTGATCAAGCCCGCGTGCACCATGGCTGCGCGGACTGCCGCCTTGCTCTTCTCCGCCAGCGGGACCATCGGCAGCCGGACGGCCTCAGCGCATTTCCCGAGCACCGAAAGCGCGTATTTCGCGGGCGCTGGGTTGGTCTCGATAAAAAGCGCACTGTGCAACGGCATCAGCTTGTCCTGCAGCTTGAGCGCCGCGGCGTAGTCTCCGTTGCGGCAGGCGTCCTGGAACTCGGCGCATAGGCGCGGCGCCACGTTTGAGGTCACCGAGATGCAGCCGTGACCGCCATGCGCCATGAAGCCAAGCGCGCTCGCGTCCTCGCCCGACAACTGGTTGAAATCCGCCCCCACAGCCGCGCGTTGCTGGGAAACACGGACCACATTGGCAGTTGCATCCTTGACGCCCGCAATGTTCTTGAGCTCGAACAGGCGCTTCATCGTCTCGACTGACATGTCGATCACCGACCTGGCAGGAATGTTGTAGATGATGATCGGGATGCCGATAGCGTCGTTAATGGCCTTGAAGTGCTGGTAGAGGCCCTCCTGAGTGGGCTTGTTGTAGTAAGGCGTCACCACAAGCACCGCTGAGGCTCCGCATTCCTGAGCATGACGCGCGAGCTCGATGGCTTCGCTGGTGGAGTTGGAGCCCGCGCCGGCAATGACCGGGACCCGGCCTTTGACCTGCTCGATGCACCACTCCACGACCTGGCGATGCTCGTCATGGGAGAGTGTCGGGCTCTCGCCGGTGGTGCCGACCGGCACCAGCCCGTTAGTGCCTTCGGCGATCTGCCAATCGACGAGGCTGCGAAATGCCCGCTCGTCCACACTGCCGTTACGAAACGGGGTGACGAGTGCAGTGAACGAGCCGCGAAAGCTCGTCTTGGCTGTCATGATACGATCCTTTGCGTGCCTGCTGCATAGTTACCGGCAAGCGGGTGGCGAGGGAAGGGCGCATTTCGGTCTCCCGCCCCCTTTTTGCCGCTGTCACAGTTCATGCTGGGTTCCTGAAGCTTAATTGTTCGCCAATCATATCAAAGGCATGTGGCTCCGCCGAGCAGCTCTCGGCAATGGGGAGCCTGGGACACGACCGTGATTGATCGTTCGCCCACGCGAATTTTGATGACACTCGTGGGCGCGGGCATTTTGATGGCAGCGCACGCGACCATCTCGGCGCAGGCGGTGCCCCTGCCAAAGCCGCGGCCTGCAAGCGCGCCGAAGGCGACCGCAAC